>Ga0153944_1000173_pt1 | contig 27529 bp, 25 predicted proteins | sample TSNJ028MetaG_FD_104703 | JGI IMG/M metagenome (GOLD analysis project Ga0153944, IMG submission 104703) | Attine ant fungus gardens microbial communities from New Jersey, USA - TSNJ028 MetaG | ecosystem: Host-associated > Fungi > Mycelium > Unclassified | place: USA: New Jersey, Wharton State... | reverse complement strand
ATTCAGGAGCAGGATTGCCGTTTCTTCTCCGGTTTTCTCAAACATCTTGATATCGCCCGCCTTTAACCGGTACAACCGAACATCCATGAGCATATCTTTGTATTCATTCGCATAAGTTGTTAATACTTTTTCTCCTTTTGCATCAAACTTTGGATATCCAAACACTTTTTTCATGTTGTCCTCGCTTTCTAGTAATCCCTGGCTTCTCTTCTTCCTTCCATAACACCTTTACAAGCTTCCCTGACACTTTCTTTTTCAGAAGTCGTGGCAATTCCAACATTCCACCATGACTCATAACCGTCGGTCATCGTCTTCGGGATGATCTTCAGATCAAACAGGCAGGCAATCTCCTGCTTCTTAGCGTCTTCAAGGGCAGCTTCCAGTTCTTCTATCGTCTTGCAGGTGTATGATTTCATGCCATATCCTTCTGCAACCTTTGCATAATCTACCGGTATCAGATCTCCGGTCGGTTTTTTCCCGTCTGTATAACGGAATTCTGTCGCAAGGCTTCCCACTCCATGATTCATCTCCAGATTATTAATACATCCAAAGCCACAATTATCGAATACCAGAATATTCACCTTCTGCCTCTCCTGCATAATCGTTCCAATTTCACTGTGAAGCATCTGGAAACTGGAGTCACCGACAACAGCATATACTTCCGCATCCGGCTCCGCAAACTTGACCCCAAGGGTTGCCGCCACTTCATATCCCATGCAGGAATAACCGTATTCCGCATGATAGCCGCCCCTTTTATCAGTCGTCCACATTCTCTGAAGACAACTTGGCAGAGAGCCGCCCGCTGTTATGATAACTGCATCTCTCTCAATGACTCTGCGAAGCGCCGCCAAAGCGGCAGACTGCGATATCCTTCCTCCGGTCAGAGCTACATACTCCGGAATCGTCCTGGGATCTCTGGCTTTAATAATAGGCTCAAAGTTTTCATCGGTATAACGAATATCGGCTAATCTTTCCATCTCTTCGTTCCATGCTTTTTTAGCATCTGTTATTTCATTTACATATGCCGATTTATACCCGGCAGCTTCTAACTTCTCAGTTAATGCCAAAACGGTTGCTTTTGCATCCCCGACAGCTTTTACAGCATCCATTTTATAAGCGTGATATCTGCAGTTATTAATAGTAACAAACTTCACCCCGTCATTCCGAAACAATCTTTTGGAGCCGGTAGTAAAATCAGTAAGACGCGTTCCTATTGCTATCACAACATCTGCATCACGGGCAATGATATTAGAAGCATATGTTCCTGTTACACCAATCCCTCCCAGGCAGTACGGATGACTCGATATACACGCACTTTTACCGCCCTGGCTCTCGCCAAATGGAATGCGGAATTCTGTGCAGAATTCTTCCACCGCTTCACCGGCTTCCGAGAAACGCACACCACCCCCGACAATCACCAATGGTTTCTTCGCCTCTTGAATAATTTCCGCAATTTCTTCCAATTCTTCCGCAACTGCACAAGGCCTTGTAATTCTATGTATCCTTTTCTTAAAAAAGTATTCCGGAAAATTATAAGATTCTCCTTCTACATCCTGGCAAAGAGCAATACAGCACGCTCCCGTTTCAGCCGGATCGGTAAGAACACGCATAGCATTAATTAATGCTGTCATAATCATTTCCGGTCTTGTGATCCGATCCCAGTATTTGCACACCGGTTTAAACGCATCATTCGTAGTGACGGCAAGGCTGCTGCTCTGCTCAAGCTGCTGCAGCACCGGATCCGGCTGCCGCGATGCGAATGTATCGGCCGGAAATACCAGCAGCGGAATATTGTTAACCGTCGCCGTCGCACAAGCGGTAACCATATTTGCCGCTCCCGGTCCCACCGAAGATGCACAAGGGATAATTTTCCTGCGTCCGTGCTGCTTCGCATATGCAATGGCTGTATGACACATTCCCTGTTCATTTCTGCCTTGCATAACCTTTATGTCACCTGGATTTGTATCCAGCGCTTCTCCCAATCCCACCGCAATGCCATGGCCAAATATAGTAAAGAAGCTTTCAACAAACTTTGTCTCCACGCCATCCATCGAGACATACTGATTATCTAAAAATCTGACGACCGCCTGTGCCGTTGTCATTTTCGTTGTTATTTCCGTCATCTTTGCCATTTTTCTTTCCTCCTATACACGGGCAATCATTTCGCCATATAATTTTTTTACTTCTGCTATAAACGCATGCACTTCCTCCGGGCCCGGCAATGTATGCGATGAACTATTGCTCTTGACCATCATCGCCGCCTCCGCAGACCCAAATTCAAGACAGTCAATAAGCTCCCAGCCCTGATAAAGTCCATACAAAAAGGCCGACCCGTATCCGTCGCCGCCGCCAAAACCTTTTCTGGCTTCTACCGGGAATGGTTTAATGGAAAACTGCTGTCCATCACATGTATATGCAGTTGAGCCCTTCATTCCATGCTTGATAACCACAATCCTGGCATTGCATCCCTGCCAGTATTTGGCACTCTCCTCATCACTCATTCCGGGTCTGATAAGTTTTTCCGCTAAATCAAACTCTTCTCTGGAACCCATGATGATGTCAGCTTCTCTCGCGATCATCGAATAATAGATGGATATCTCGTCATCGCTCTTCCAGCTATATGCTCTGTAATCAATATCAAATATAATCTTGGTCTTGTACCTTTTCGCCAGCATGACCGCCTTTATTGCCGCTTCCCGGGAGGGGCTTGCCGAAAGAGCCGTTCCTGATATCAATACTGCTTTTGTATCTTTGATGTATTCTTCGTCGATATCCTCTACTGAAAGCTGAAGATCCGCCGGTGTGTTCCGATACATTAAGATGCTGCTTTCGCTGGGCGAAAGCATTTCCGTAAATGTGAGGCACAGCTTCTCTCCGTTTGTACACTTCGTTATTCTGCTTGTGTCAATTCCCTCATTATCAAAATAATCTACAACGTACTCACCAAACTGATCGTCGGACACTTTCCCAAAGAATCCTGCTTTCATTCCATGCCGCGATACTCCGACCGCTATGTTCGCCGGAGAACCGCCAACATATTTTTCAAACATATGAACCTCTTTTAACGGCTTGAAATCTTCCTTTACAAATTCGTTATATGCCGGATTCAAGTCTATCGCAACTCTCCCCAGCAAAACCAGATCAAGCTTTCTTTTGTTATCAAGCTCTAAATACTTCATTTCATCACCTCATCATATTTGTGTGTTTAGCGTGCGTTTTATATAATATATATTATCACACATGAATAAAGCGTGCAATATATTTGTTAAGCAAATACTGTTTTTCGCAAAATTGCACAATTCAAAGGCTTAAAAACCATCATTTTAACTATATTCACACACAGAAAAGGCACGCGATAAGCGTGCCTTTTCTGTGCAGGAAGACCTTCACAGGTTGTATTTTGTTTTAATTATAATATCTGTATAATAGGATTCTTTTACCGGTTTTGTATCTCCATAGATTAAGTCCATCAAAAGGCACAATGACTTATATCCCTGCATATAGCCATTTTGATCAATAATAAAATCAAACTTATCATTTACCAGCCCATCTATATTCTGCGGTGTCAGGTCATATACCACAACAGAGGGTCTTTCTTTTAACTGCAGCTTATCAAAAGCTCGTCCGACCCCTTCCTGCCCGGCCGAAAAAACCACAATGCCTTTCAACTCCGGAAACGTACCCAAACTATTGTAAACAATACGTTCCACCTCACCACTTTCATCAAAGCCGCTCTGTACGCCAACCAGACTTAGATTTTCAAAACTTTTCTTAAGCTCTGCCGTAAAACCTTCCACGCGCATATTGTTAACATTATTCCCAAAATGCCCCGTTATAGCCAGAATCTGCCCTTTCCTCCCGGTCATGGCACCCATAAGCCCCACTGCAGTTCTTCCGCTTTTTATATTATCCATACCGACAAAGCAGCTCCTGCCTGTACCGATAATATCCGTATTGAAGGTAACTATTTTTACTCCCTTTTCCACTAACTCATTAATTTTAGCACGTATTTTGTTCCCTTCCACCGGCATGATCGCAATCCCTGCCACATCTGCACTCTCCAGTGTTTCAAGAGCAGAAAGCTGGCTTTCTTCACTTACATTGCCGCACTCCTGTATCAGGAGCTCTACTTTTTTTGCCGATGTTTCTTTTACCGCATCATTAATCCCTTTTCTTATCCGGATCATAAAGGGCGCTTCCGAAAGCTGCGTGACAACACCTATTTTTATTTTTTCACTTTTATCATTTCTCTTCCTTCGCGGTACGTAACCTATTTCATTAGCAATCTGTAAAATACGTTCTTCCACATCCTTGTTGATACGTCCGCGCTTATTCAGCGCACGATCAACGGTACCCCGGGATACACCTGCCATTTCAGCAATATCTTGAATCGTTCCTGACATTTCAAGCCACCTCAATTATGTGATTTTTTTGTCATTATAACACACGCGCAAAATGCACGCAAGCATTCATTCAATGGATTTATGATTGCAGAAAAGCAAGAGACATAGGAAACGAAGTTTCCTATGCCCTGAACATATTTAAAGACCAGTTTTCGCGCGGATAAATTCCCGTGCTTTTATCGCATATTCCAGCGGATTTGCTTTAGCAGGGTCCTGCTCTGCCTCTACTAATACCCAGCCACTGTACTGGTTGTCTTCCAGCACTTTAAAAATATGGTCGAAAGACACATCACCATCTCCCGGTACTGTGAATGTCCCATTCTTAACAGCTTCCAAAAAGGTCATCTTTCTCTCCAATGCCTCTTTTCGTTTTGGTGCACGCACATCCTTTAAATGCACGTGAGCAATACGCGCAATATACTTGTCAATCAGTGCATCCACAGCTTCCTGGGTTCCCTCCGAGAAGTAAATGTGTCCGGAATCAAACAGCAGGTATACATTCGGATGGGTTCCTTCCATAAATCTGTCAATCTCCTCCGGCGTCTGGATCCCGGTCCCCATATGATGATGCAGACTGCATTTCATGCCCTTCTCTTCTGCAATTTCAGCCAGTTTATTCATTCCACTGCACAACCGATTCCACTGTTCATCGGAGTAAACCGGTTTTTCGTCACTAAAGACCGCCAGCGGCTGCCCTTGTATGCTGCCGCCCTGTTCCGAACATCCAATTACCCGGGCACCCATAGCATATAAAAAATCCAGCTTTTTGCGGTATGCTTCTATCGTTTCTTCTGCCGGCCTGGTTGTAAAAAAAGTGGAAAACCAGCAATTGCACACCCGCATTCGACGAAGATCCAGCGCCTTCTTAAGCACCGCCGGATCTTCGGGGTATTTGTTTCCAATCTCCGTTCCAGTAAAGCCCGCCAATGCCATCTCACTCACACATTGCTCAAATGTAATCTCCGCCCCCAGTTCAGGCAGATCATCATTCGTCCACCCGATCGGCGCAATTCCCAGGCTAACCTTATTTTTGACCAGCATTGTTAAATTCCTCCTATCCAGTTATTATCTATATAAGTCTGGCTTATCAATCATCTCTACTGCCATGAACTGTCCGCTTCCCCGCGAGCGGTTTAATGTATCAGCTGCCACACAGGCCGCATATCCATCCCATACAGAGGGTCCGGAAGGGATTCCCTTCTCTGCAGAATTTACCCATTCCTGTAATTCAACATCATAGGCCGTAATAAACCGGTCTGCCCAATCGATTAAAAGCGGATAAGAGCAGCTGGCATCTGATCGTTTAACAACCGCAGCCGGATCCGGAAGATTAAGGGTTCCTTTCTCACAGACAACCTGACACTGGATATCATAGCCATATGCTTCCGATACCTGCACCTCCACGTCGATACGGGATCCGTTTTGCGTTTCCAGCAGTACTATCTGCGGATTATCATAACCTTTTACAGAAAGAGACGACTGGCGCACTTTAAGCACCTGTGCATTTTTGTATTCATCTCCTAACAGCCAGCGGCAGGTATCCAGCTCATGGATAGCTACATTGGTAATGCCCATTTCTGTCTGGAATCCATCTGTCTGGCGAACATTGCGGTGGCAGGCATGAATCATCAGAGGCGCACCTAATTCACCTGAATCGATTACCCGCTTCATTTCTGCATATCCGGGGTCATACCTCCGCATAAATCCAACCTGCACCAGGCGGCGATTTTGTTTCAACTCTTCTGCAATAATCTTTTCACAGTCCGAAGCCGATTGTGCCAGCGGTTTTTCGCAAAACACCTGCTTTCCATGCTGCAGAGCTTTCATCACATACGCTGCATGTGACTCATCTGAAGATGCGATTACAATCGCCGTGATTTCAGGTGCGGCAATTAATTCTTCTCCGGACTCATATACCGCTGCAATGCCATATTCAGCCGCTGCCTTTCTGGCCGCTTCGGTATAATAATCCGAGCAGCCAGCCACTTTTGCATTGGGGACCATATATGTCAAGCGGCGAATATGTTCCCGGCCGATGGCCCCACAGCCAATTACACCAATCTTTAGCATAAACTTCTCCTATTCATATTTATTATAATTCACTCGAAAATCTACGCAGCAGCCAGCCTGCGCGCCTTTGCTTCCATCTTCTCACGGGTTACGTCAATCAATACCGCCAGAATGATAACAAGTCCAATGACAATATTCTGTACCGCTGTAGAAACACTCAGCAACTGCAGACCATTGCGGATTACCGTGATGATCAGCGCACCGATCAGTGTGCCGCTCATCGTACCTTTACCACCATTAAAAGAGGCTCCGCCGATAATACAGGCCGCAATAGCATCCGTATCATAAGGCTGGGTTGCATTTGCACCATTTGCGATACCGCCGCGGCCGATCAGGACAATAGCGGCTAACGCAGACATAAATCCCGACAGGGTGTAACAGAAAGTCAGTACATTAGCCGACCGGATTCCCGAAAGGCGTGCCGCCTCCGCATTACCGCCGACACAATAGATTGAACGGCCCAGTGCAGTTTTTGCTAAAAATACACTCATAATCGTAAAAATTACAAGTACCAGCAAAAAACTGATCGGGAACCCTCCCAGAATCGGGATCCCATTCGGAAGAGTCGCCGAACCAAGCCAGGTCACCTGCGACGGAAATCCTGACACGATCTGAGAGTTTACCACCAGCAGCGCCATCCCCCACAGCACATTCTTCATTCCCAGCGTGGATACAAACGGATGAGGCAGATGCAGACGGGTCAGCAGGGTTCCGTTAACGAATCCTACTAAGGCACCCGCCAGGATTCCCACCACAATCATCAGAAATGGATTGGTAATTCCCCGCTGAAGCAGCATCCCCATGACACAAGTACAAAAAATTGCATTCGCCCCAACCGATAGATCAATACCGGCAGTGATCAGACACACCAGCATACCAGCCGAAATCAGCGCATTTACCGATGTCTGTTTGAAAATATTCATAATGTTGGATTGGGTTAGAAAGCTCGGTGTTGCAAATGCAAGCACAATGCAAAGTACCAGCAGTGCCGCCAATGAGCCCAATCTATTCATCAAGCTGTTTTTTGATTTCACTTTTTCTTTATTCATCTACCCTTCCTCCCCATGCCGCCTTCATAATATCTTCTTCATTAAAATGTTTACTGTCACGGTCTATCTCTGCCATCACCCTGCCTCCGCGCATCACAATAACCCGGTCAGACATTCCCAGAATCTCCGGCATTTCTGACGAAATCATGATAACGCATTTGCCAGCCTTTACCAGACTGTTCATTACGTTGTATACCTCCACTTTGGCACCGACATCAATTCCTCTTGTCGGCTCATCAAAGATATATATATCCGCATCACTGTTAATCCATTTACCAATAACCACCTTCTGCTGATTTCCGCCCGAAAGCTGCCCTGCAACCTCCTGCTGGGACGGTGTCTTGATCCGCAGAGATGTAATATTTGCATCGCCGGCCGCTTCGATCTTTTTATGATTCAGAAACGGGCCCTCGGAAAATCCTGAAAGATTAGCAAGAATCAGGTTCATCTGTACCGGCTGAGCCAGAATAAGACCCTGCCCTTTCCGGTCTTCCGTCAGAAACGCGATGCCATTCTGGATCGCTTGCCGCGGATTGCTGATCTTTACTTCTTTGCCATGTATATATATCTTGCCGCCATCGATCGGATCCGCTCCAAAGATTGCCCGCATCGTCTCCGTGCGCCCGGCGCCGACCAGACCGGCAAATCCAAGAATCTGACCGGCATAGGCTTCAAAACTGACATCAAACAGGACGCCGCCCTCTTTCAGATTCTCTACCTTTAATGTACATTCTCCTTTTTCACAAAACTCCTTAATATATTGCTTATCCATAGAGCGGCCGACCATAGCAGTAATCAGGTCATCATTATTGGTTTCGCTAATTTCCTTGGTCCATATAAGTTCCCCATCACGCATTACCGTAACACGATCACACAATTGAAACAGTTCTTCCAGCTTATGGGAAACAAATACAATACTGATGCCGCGGTCGCGAAGCGTCCGGCAGATCTTCATCAGTTGCTCCACTTCTTTTTCACCAAGTGATGAGGTTGGTTCATCCATGATAATCATCTTAGCATCAATTAAAATTGCCTTTGCAATTTCAATCATCTGCTGCACACCCATTCCGAGTGTGCCAGCAGCTTTTGCAGGATCAATGTCTATACCTAAAGAGGTCATAACTTCCCTGGCCTTTTCATGCATCGCCGGATAATCCAGCAATCCTGATTTTTTCCGTACCCATTTGTTAATGAAGATATTGTCCGTTACACTGAGGAGTTTTTCAATATTCAATTCCTGATATACACAGGCGATTCCAGCGGCAGCAGAATCGTTTGGATTACGAAAGTGCTGTTCTTTTTCGTTCACATTAATCCTGCCTTCATCGGCCTGATGTACACCGGTTAAAACTTTTATCAATGTCGATTTTCCTGCACCGTTCTCGCCGATTAACCCTAAAATCTCGCCGGGCTTAACCGACAAACTCATATTTTTCAGTGCTACAACGCCAGGAAACCGTTTTGTTACATCTTTGAGTTCCACAACATATTCACTCATGCTTTTCCTCCTTCAAGGTCATATCTCTTCTGCCGCCGCGCGGCGTACTTCTTAATTTATTCAAGATAAGACTTCAGAGTATCAAGCTGTTCCTGCGCATTATCCTTTGTAACCACAGAACTGCCGGAATCAACGAAGGATTCCAAAGTTTCTCCATTGATAGCTGCTACGCATGATTCGACGGCTTTATATCCCATCTCATATGCATTCTGTGCGATTGACATCGTCTCTTCTCCGGCCAGAATCGCTTCGCAGGCAGACTGAATTCCGTCGAACCCTACAAAAATCGTATCAGCATATGCTTCATTTCCTGCTGCAGCACGAGCAGCAGCAATCGCCATATCGTCATTATTGCAAAGAATCATCGCAATACCTTCCGGATGGTTCTGTATAATTGCTTCCATGCAGGTATATGCTTTGTCAGCAACAGCATCAGCATACTGAACCTCATCGATCAGATATTCTCCGCCGGCTTCCTCAACACCCTTTTTATAACCGTCCATCCGGGCCGCGACGGTAGAATCGCCCTGGACACCGGAAATCGAAATAGCCTTTAGTTCTTCCCATCCGGCTTCCTTAGCCATCTCTACCGCACTCTTGCCGCCGCCATATGCCGCTTCTTCGTTACCGGTACCGACAAAAGATAATACTTCCGGTGCGTCAATTGCCGTATCAACAGCTATAATCGGATATTCCGTTCCGGCAATCTGCTTTACAACCATATCCGCCTGTAACGGAGCAATCACGAAGCCATCATACTGGCCGGAAGCAAGATTAGTCTCAATAATGTTAAGCTGTTCATCATAAGCAGTTTCAGAAGAAGCTCCCTGCACATCTACCTTTACATTCGGATGCTCTTTACCATACGCTTCACAGCCGGCCAGCACATATCCCCAGTACTCGGAAGCCGTAGTCTTTAAGATCACGTTAATGTTTAATTCTTCTCCATCTGCCGTCTGGCTTTTTGAATCATCATTTTCTACATCCGCACTGCTCGCATTCTCCGCATCCGTCTTACCCGAATCTCCGCCGCAGGCTGCTAAACATATACACATAATACTTGCCATACATAAAGCTAATATCTTCTTTTTCATAATAAATTCCTCCTATATTCTTATAAGTTATATCGGGTCTTAATCCCAAATTGACCGATAATACGGTCACTGGATGGTTTTTTTTCACTGAAGAGATAGTCAAACAATATTTTGGACGGCATGCTTCCCTGACTATGGGCATCCTGATCAATTACAAACTGGATAACGCCTTTTTCCAAATACTTTCTTGTGACCGGCACCAGGTCACAGGCGATCAACTGGATTTTCCCTGCCATGCCGCAGTCCTCCAGCGCCCGGCAGGTACCTTCCTGACCATTTGAAACCATGTAGATACCAGCCAGATCCGGAATTTCCCGGACTGCTGCCATGGTAATATCATAAGCCTGCTTTTCTTCATCAGCATTCATTTTGATGGCAGCCGTCTCAATATTTTGAAAAAGGGATGCACATTCCATTTGAAATCCGTCTACCCGTTGATAGTTTGACTGCTGCATCCGGTGTCCGCTGATGACCAGAACTTTCCCGCCATTGCCGCGCAGAAGCAGGCTCATAAGGTATGCGCCCATACGCCCGCCCTGCACATTGTCCACTCCGACATGACACAGATTTTCCAAACCTTCCAGCTCGGTATTGTATGTCACAACCGGGATTCCTGACCGGCTTAAGGTATTCAGTCGATCACATAAATGGCTTGACTGGGCCGGGGACAGGGCAATACCATTCACCCCTTCGGAAATCAGCTCATTCAAAAGACGCATCTGCCCCTCCGCATCAAAGTCTCTTTGCTCTTTGATAATGACTTCACCGCCAAGAGCAGCAACTTCTTTCTGTCCGGCATAGATTCCTTCCAGCAATTCCTGGAAAAATTCAATCCGTGACAGATGGACCAGTACTCCTATTTTAATCGGATTGCGGGCCCGGGCCAATGCTTTACCCACCTGATTAGGCCGAAATCCATATTGTTCAGCGGCCTCCCGAATCCTTTGTTCCACCTCCGGAGCGACCTTCCCGCGGTTATGAATCACGCGGTCTACGGTAGCGCGTGACACCCCGCAAATTTCTGCAAGCTCTTTAAATGTAATTGACAAATTGCTCTCTCCATTCTAAAATAATTATGCATCTTTAAAAAGCGACAGCATTCTTCCGGTTTCAAACGATTCCTTACACCGGTAGGCTGTTTCTGATGCAATTGTTCCATCGGAGACCGTCACTTGCGGATGACGGTCTTCTTTTATGCAATTTACAAACTCTTCCATCTCTGCTATGTATGCTTCATGCCAGCGATCCAGAAAATCCGGATAACATTCGCGGCATACTCCATGCCCGCCGAGCACTTCCAGCATGCTGTCAGTTCCTACTGAACCAATCCGTAAAGTTCCCTTTGTTCCAATAATCTCTGTTTCCACATTGCTGCCATGCGCTGCTGCCCGTCCGGCAAACAAGAACGCCATCGTCTCATCTTCATATTGAATGAGGCAGCTTACATTATCTCCATCGTTCCATTCGCGGTATTGCGGATACGCGAAGCAACCACCAATTGCCCACAGGTTCTTCGGTTTTTGGCCGCCTGTAAACCAATTGCAGAGATCGATATCATGCACACACATATCCAGGAACTGACCGCCGCTGTGAGGTGCAAATTTCAACGTACTCTCAATCTGCGAAACCGGATCCTGGGTATAAGCCCGGATCATAACGATACGGCCGATGTCCCCCCGGTCGATTTTTTCCTTAGCCTTACGGTAAGAGTAATCATAGCGGCGCATAAAGCCGAGCATGAAAACCTTATCCGGGTGTGCATTTACAATTTTCTCCGCCTCAATACAGCGTTCCACTGTAGTATCCAGCGGTTTTTCACAAAACACATGCTTGCCATTTTCCATCGCAATGCGAATGTGCTCTGTGTGCAATGCCGATGGAGAAACGATACAAATAGCATCCAGATCAGGATTTTTGCACATTTCAGCATAATCCATATACGTGGACTGCACATTCAGTTCAGCTGCTACTTTTGCGAGCTTTTCCTGATCCACATCACACAAGGCGGTCAGTTCAGCCCCCGGGACCCGGGTTGCAATGTTTGCCGCATGTTCATATCCAAGTCGTCCAAGTCCTATAGAACCAATTCGAATCTTTTTCAATCTTACTAACAACTCCTTCCTCCATTAATGACGTTTTTTTAACGATGTACACGTGAACACCAGTTGAAAAAATACTTTCTACCATTGTAAATTTACAGTTTTTATTATATCAATTTCATTTTTTGGTGTCAATACACAACTTTCACTAAATGAACAAACTTTTTTTAGTCCATTTTCACAATTAAAAATAATCAATTTCAAAAAAGCTAATAAAATACAGCAAAAAATGGGAAGAAAATTCACAGCATGGAATTTTCTTCCCATTTTAAATCGGCTATTTATTGGCCTCAAATTCTTCCACATTTTCTGCGGTAATTAACTCTGCTTTTGTCTTCGTATGTGCTTCCAGTTTCTTGCCATCCAGAACATCCAGACATGCCTGAATCGCCGCTTCCGCCTGCAGGTCTGGATATTGTGCAACAGTTCCGGTCAGTGTGCCATTCTTGATCGCTTCGATATCATCACTTGTCGCATCAAAATCGAATACCTGTACTTTACCGGAGAAACCACTCTGTTCAATTGCCTGGACAGCGCCCTGTCCCATTTCAGCATTGATTGACCAGACAACATTTACTTCCGGATTTGCCGATAATACATTCTGCATGACATTAAAGCCTTCGTTTCTGTCACATTTCGCTGTCTGGGAAGCGACCACTTCAAAATCGGCCACTTGATCCATAAATCCGTTTAAACGGTCTTCATGCGCTTTTACCCCTGAAACGCCTTCCAGATAGAGTATTTTTCCATCTTCTATGTTCTCTTCCGCATATGCACCTGCCAGAGATGCCGCTTCATACTGATCAATCCCAACATAGGTTTCCACCTTGCCGTCTTCTGCAGACAACGCATCTTCATCGATCGTATCATTTACCAAAATAACCGGAATGCCCGCATCGTTCGCTTTCACGATCGAAGGGATCAGACTCTTGGAGTCTGCCGCTGATAAGATGATCGCATCAAATCCTTTGGTAATGGCATTTTCAACCATCTGCACCTGCTTTTCTACGTCTGTTTCCTTTTCCGGCGCCTGGAACGATAATTCTACACCTGTTTCTTCAGCATATGCATAAGCGCCTTTTTCCATAGTCGTCCAGAATTCATCTGATTTCGCTTTGACGATATATGCGATTTTTATTCCATCTGAACCATCTCCGGATACATCACCGCTGGTTTCATTTGTATCGTTGCCGCCGCAAGCGGTCAGAGTAAACACCATTACCATCATTACCAATACTGCCAGGATTCTTTTTTTCATACTATTTCCCTCCATTTTTGAATTTTAATTTATTTATCAGTTCTATGCCGCACAGAATCTGCCAAAACAGCCAGCAAAATAACCACACCGATGACCAGTTTTTGCAGATTTGATGATACATTGAGCAGATTCAAACCATTGCGTATCACGATCATGATGACTGCACCGACAAATGTCCCCCATACCGAACCAAATCCACCGAGCAAAGAAGTTCCGCCGATGACACAGGATGCAATAGCATCCATTTCATAATCTAATCCTGCTGTAGATTGTGCGGAATTTAGTTTAGCCACCAGTATCACGGAGGCAATCGCCGCCCCCAGGCCTGAAATAGAATATGCCATTATCTTATACTTATCCACATTGATCCCGGATAATCTGGTTGCCTCTTCATTTCCGCCGATCGAGTAAATATATCGTCCAAACTTCCGATAGCGCATCAGATAAAATACCAATATGTAAAAGAGGAGCATAAACAAAATCTGCACCGGGATCTTCGTCCCGCCGATCTCACCAACCCCGATCCAGCGGAATCCATCCGAATACCCTGTAATCGTCTGTCCGTCTGCCAATGTCAGTGCCGCCCCCCGCGCCATACTCATCATCGCCAGTGTTGCGATCATCGGCTGCAGCTTGAATTTTGCGATCATAATGCCATTGAATGTCCCACATAATACACCGATGACCAATGCTGCAGCGACACCGATGACCGGAGACATTCCCTGCTCGACGATGATTTTTCCCATTACAATCCCGGTAAATCCTACCATCGATCCCACCGAGATATCAATGCCGCCGGTAAAAATCACAATATTAACGCCTAGCGCTATTACTGCAATAACCGTAACCTGCTGAAGGATATTGATCATATTCCCCACTGTCCTAAATGCCGGTTCTGCAATTGAAATAATCACACATAAGGCGAGCAAAGCAATTACCGATGTCATATTCGAAAGATCAATCTTCTTTTTCGCTGTCATGATCATTCACCCCCTTTGTTTTTTTGGTGCCCGTTGCAAACCCTACAATCAACTCTTCCGTTATATGCTTCATATCTTCTCCTTCAATAATCCCCGTCATCTCGCCTTCATGCATCACATAAATCCGGTCCGAGACACCCATACATTCCGTGAGCTCTGAAGAAACCATGATTACAGCTTTCCCCTGTTCCTTTAATTGATTCATGATCTTATAGATTTCTGCTTTTGCACCCACGTCAATTCCCCGCGTCGGTTCGTCAAAGATAATGATATCCGCGTCTGCATTCAGCCATTTGCAGATAACCACTTTCTGCTGATTACCGCCGGACAGGTTTTTCGCCTTTTGTTTCAGTGACGGTGTTTTGACATTCATAGCATCCGCCAGCCGCTGATTATTTTCATTTTCTTTTATCCCATCAAATCCAAATGCTGTCATTGCAGTATCCATGTTCGCAAGAGAGATATTGCGGTTCAGATCAAACTCCAGGATCAGCCCCTGATTTTTCCGGTCTTCCGTCAGCAAGGCCAACCCCAGACGCTTTGCCTGTTCACAGCTTTTCATATATTGTCTTTTGCCTTTAATATAGATTTCTCCGCTGTCATAAGAATCTGCTCCGAATACCGCTCTCATCAGTTCCGTACGTCCAGCTCCCATCAAGCCGTAAAATCCGGTAATCTCTCCGCCCCGCGCATAGAAAGATAAATTTTTCAACCGTTTTCCCTGTTTCATATGCTTTACTTCCAAAAGCTTTTCACCCGACGCCACATTTACCTTCGGATAATAATCGGTCATCTCCCTTCCTACCATCATCGATACCATCTGATCCATTGTGATATCGGCAACGTTGACTGTAGCAATGTATTTCCCATCCCGAAAGATGGTTAAACGGTCGCCGATTTTCATGATCTCTTCCAGGCGATGCGATATGTATACGATCGCCACGTTGTCTTGTTTCAGCTTGCCAATGATATCAAATAATGCCTGCACTTCTTTCTCCGTCAGTGCAGATGTGGGTTCATCCATGATAATGATGCTGCTCTCAAAAGACAATGCCTTGGCAATCTCAACCATCTGCATCTGTCCGACAGATAAAGAGGACACCAGTGCTTTTTCTGATATGTCAGAGTGAATGGAATCCAGCAGCCTACGTGCATCACGGTTCATTTTCTTCCAATCGATCATACCGGTTCTGGTAACAGGCTGCCTGCCCAAAAACATGTTCTCTGCAACTGTCAGATTCTTTAACAAATTCATTTCCTGAAAGATAATGCTGACGCCGCGCTCACGCTGCTCTTCTACACTGCGCGCCGCAATTTCCTCCCCTTTATAGATGATCCGCCCTTCATAATTCGTATTAACACCTGCGAGCACTTTCATGATTGTTTATTTGCCCGCTCCGTTCTCTCCCAGCAAAACATGAACCTCTCCTGGTTTTGCATCAAACCGAACTTTATCAAGTGCTAATACACCCGGAAATTTCACTGTTATATCTTCCATCTGTACGATATAATCATTCTCCATATTTTCGTCCCTTCCATACAGCGCTCTATATTCCTGCCGTACTACGTATGTACCCGCGCGTCATTAATACATATTTAAATGGATTTGTTTTACAGCCCGTACTGTATCTGTTAACGGAAACAGCTCATACCCAACATATCCTCCATATCCGCATTCTTCTAAGTGTCTTAATACCTTCTTATAATTAATTTCTCCGGTACCCGGTTCATGACGCCCCGGCACATCTGCCACATGAATGTGGCCGAACCACTTACAATAATTTGATATTGTATCGCAAATGCATCCCTCATTAATCTGCATGTGATATATATCATATAGCAGCTTGAGCCTCGGCGAATCAATCAGACTGCATATTTCCGCTCCCATCTGTGTGGTTTCCAGAAAATTTCCCACATGATCGGTTGTAATATTCAAAGCCTCCAGATTCAGGTTTATTTCTTCTATTTCAGCTATTTTTGCACATTCCAGAAGTGTGTCATACATCGCACATAGTTTTAATGTATCAGACAGATTATCATAATGATCTACTACGAGTCCTCCCTCGCCAAGTGCATTTGAATGTATAGTAAGACTAAGCGCTCCTATTTTTTTCGCCGCTCTTATCGACTGCCGCAGGTAATCAATGTATTTTTCCTTATGTGAAGAATTCACCAAAGAATAATCTGCATCTCCATTAAAACCGCTGATGACTATTCCGGCTTCCTCTGCCGCCCTCTTTGTAATTTCTAAATCTTTATCCCGCCAATCCCAGAATTCCACTGCTGCAAATCCATCCTTCTTTGCCGCAAGAAATCTTTCTTCCCATGCCAGCTCTGTATATAAGGTATCCAGACATGCACATTTCTTTAAACTCATATTTATGTTTCTCCTTTCCGTGATTCTCCGGCTATTCGATTTCAGAAATCCTGACCGCTCTTCCTTCTTTTAATGATTTTGCTGCTGCTGCCGCCATCAAAACCGGATATAATCCGTCTTCTCCGGTCACCGGTACATCTCTATTATTCTCTACCGCATCAATAAAGGAACGTATTTCTGAAACAAAAGCGCCGGTATACCGATCCCACATAACCTTATATGTATTTGCATAGCTGGTACAATTTTCATCTGACACCAACACAGTATTTGGGGTATCATTTTCATTTCGGGCACACCCTTTGGAACCAAACACTTCTACTCTCTGGTCATATCCGTAAACTGCTTTTCTGCTATTGTCAATAACTGCAATCACACCATTTTCAAATTTCAGCATTACCATTGCCGTATCAACATCACCGGCCTCACCAATCGACGGATCGATCAGCACGGAACCGGCTGCCATCACCTCTGCTACTTCTGCTCCTGCAAGAAATCTCGCCATATCAAAATCATGAATCATCATATCGTAGAAAATCCCGCCGGACACTTTAATGTATTCAATTGCCGGCGGCTCGGGATCCCTGGAACTGATCTTTATCATCTGCACATTACCGATCTTACCCGACCGTACGATATCGCAGACTCCTTTATGATTATGATCAAACCTGCGACAAAAGCCAATTTGAAGTTTTACGCCCGCTTTTTTGGCTGTGTTAATTGCTTCATGTACTTTTTTCAGTTCATAATCAATTGGTTTTTCACAGAAAATATGTTTTCCTGCATTAGCAGCTTCCATAATGTACTGCGAATGCGTATCTGTAGATGAACAAATCAGAACCGCCTCAATTTGCTCATCACTAATGATATCCGCCACCTCCCTGGTAACTGCTTTTACACCACAGTTCTTTTTTAAGAAAGCTTCTGTTTCCTCATTCATATAAGGATCTGCAACTGTCTTAATCTCAACTTCCGGAATAAATCTGCTGATATTTTCGGCATGTACTTTGCCGATTCTTCCAGCTCCAATAATTCCTACCCTCATAACACTAGTCCTCCTTTTTCTCATTGTGCACATGTTTCAATTTGTGCTTTTGTAACTTTATATTATCTTACGTGTGCCTTTATGTCAATTAATTGTTTCGTTTTGACATTTTTTTGTTATTTTTACACAATTTTTTCTCTTTATATTAGGTCGATCTGTCTTACGCTTTTTTATAAATCTCTTTATATACCCTGATATGTGCTTATTTACACAAGTGAAATAATATGTTAGAATTAAAGCATAATACTGTGTATTTTACTTTTTTTGTGCTTTAGCACATTTTGGAGGAAACTATTATGACTGCAAAAAAGCCCACTATAAAAATGGTCGCAGAAGAGGCCGGGGTATCACGCGGTACGGTAGACCGCGTACTAAATAACCGTTCCCATGTCCGCCCCGAAGTATATGAAAAGGTAGTGAAAGCATTAGAAGATACCGGCTATCTTTCTCCTCGCGATACCTATCAGATAAATTTGGGGAATTCCAAGTTGAAATCGGTGAAACTTGGCGTTATTCTTCCAAATTGGACCGGACATTTTAAATGGGAAATATTAAATGGCATTGAATTGGCAATTGAGGAGTTGAAAGAGTTTGAGATAAAAATAATCATTGAAGAATGCCAGTCCGACATTCCTGAAGAAATTATTGAAAAAATAGACCGGCTGCTGGCACAAGGCATTGAAGGCATATCCCTGTGTGCGATGAATGATCCCAGAGTCGTAGAAAAAGTCAATATACTGAAAGAGCAGAAAATTCCCGTGGTTACTTATAATTCTGATTTGCCTGACAGCAGCCGCATCTGCTTCGTTGGACAGGATTATAATAAAAGCGGACGGATCGCTGCGGAGTTGATCAGAAAGTGTCTGCCGGGAAACGGTGAAATTTTAGCGGCGGTCGGTAATCTGGAATTTAACGGACACAGGACACGATTGAAGGGATTTCAAGACCGTATGGCAGAAATCGGTTTTCCGGAAGCTCAAATAAACATCATTGAAACTTTTAATGACTATCAGCTTACTTATAAAAAAATCACGAATGCTTTAAATGAAAACCCAAATATAAAAGCCATTTATATGGCAAACCGCAGTGTATCAGGATGTGTAAAAGCTATTGAAGATCTGGGAATGCCCGGCCGGCTGCGAATCATCTGCCACGATATCTCCGACCGGACCAAAACATATCTGCAAAATGACATAATCGATTTTTCAATTAGCCAGGATCTGTTTCAACAAGGTTATCAACCACTAATTTGCTTATATGAATATCTGCACAGCGGGAAAATTCCGCCGCACTTGAAAATCAACAATAATATATCTATCATTTGCTCTCAGAACCTTTAATCCAGTATCTTTAATTGAGGGCACTGCCATAAAAAGGATCCGGCCGGATCCTTTTGCCCTTTTAACTTTGTTCTGTCGATGAACCATAAATTTATAAACTTTCCTTCACCATAACTCCAATATCTGTATATAAGTGTTTTCTCGGGGTTTGCTTTTCATAGATCAGTTTATCCAGAAGAACCTGCACCGACCGGCTGCCCTGTTCTTCTAAACCGCTGGCCAGTGTCATCGTTACGATCCCCTGCTTCATCAATTCCAGTACTTCCGGATAATCTTCATAGCAAATAAGTTTCAATTTATCGGTTCCATACTTTTTAACCGCTTCCCCCGCATCTTTCACACAGCCACAGGTAATGAAAATACCGGCCAGATCGGGATGCTCTTCTAGCAGCTTCTTTGTCTCCCGATGCATAACCACTCCATCTTCATAGGTACTCACACTGGGGAGTATCTGAATATCCGGATACAACTTATTTAGGATTTCCCGGAATCCTCCTTCCCGCGTGCCAAACGGAAAGGTCTGCTGCACGTCACCACTGGTCAATATTGCAGCCTTTCCGGCTCCCTGCAGGAACTCACCCATAAATTTCCCGGCTACTTTTCCCGCCTTATATCCATCCTGACCGATAAAACAAAAACGCTGACTCCCTTTAATATCTGAATTGACCGTCACGACGGGAACGCCTTTTTCCGCTTCCATATCAATTGCTTCTATAATCTCCGGGGCATTTACCGGACTGATGATTACTCCGTCATATTTCTGCTCAATGGCATTTTCGATGATGCTTCTCTGCTCGGCTACATCCGAATAACTGATTTCACTAAAATCCATCTGAATCTGAAATGCCGAATAATTCTGCAGCATGCTTTCCATTCCCCGGCGGATATACGGCATCGCATCAACTTTCAAAAGAACCACTTTGATTCTTATCTGCTTATCCTGCATCTTCAGCGCTTTGCCGATCGGATTGGCCTGATAATTATTTTCATCGATGATTTTCCGTATCCGTTCTCTGACGGCATCGCTAACCCCTTCCCGGTTATGCAGTACTTTATCGACCGTTGAACGGTGTACACCGGCCAGCTTGGCTATTTGCTTAATTGTAATGCCCATAACTATGCTCCTCGTTTGCGAGTACGAACTCTTATTTGATTCTATTGTACCAAATTGCTGCCCCGGTGACTAGTGTCAAAGTTATTCCTATTTACTGATAGTCTGATTCAGCGCATCGATCGAAGTCTTTAAACCAGCTTCCACACTCATGGTCAAATCCTCCATTTCCAATGACACATATCCATCATATCCCATCATATGGCATACTGAGAAAAATTCTTTCCACCACTGCAGGTCTTTTCCGCATCCTACCGCCACGTAGTTCCATGTCCGGTTCTCACAGTCGGTGACCGGTTTTGGCTCCGGCAGCCCGTTCACTTCACAAAGTCCGCGCTCAATCCGCGCATCTTTTCCATGAACATGATACAGGGCACCTTTTAAAGCACGGGCCGCTGCAATCGGATCAGCTCCCATCACCATGAGATGGGAAGGATCTAAGTTCATTCCAATCATCGGATCCACGGCTTCCCGTAGTTTCCATAATGTTTCCGGATTATATACCAGCATGCAGGGGAATTCTTCAATTGCAATCTGTTCCACCCCATGTTCTTTACAAAGTTTGATGAATTTCTTCCACCATGGAATTGCGGCATCCTCCCATTGGTATCTGACCGTTTCCACCATGTAATCCGGCCAGGATACGGTTGAAGATATCCAGTTCGGCGTTTTATCCCCGGGGGCTCCCGCTGGAAGGCCGGACATCATGACCAGCTTCTTCACCCCTAATTTCCCGGCCAATACCGCGGTGTCATAAATAGACTTTGTATACTGTTCTCCCATCTCACCCGGCCAGAGCTGATTACCGGAGCAGTTCAGGGCGGCAATTTCCATTCCCCGTTTTTCCAGCTCTGCTTTATAGGCTTCCAGTTTTCCTTCGTCTTCCAGCAATTCGCTGGTTGGAACATGCTTGCATCCGCCCCAGCCGCCAGCTGTCATTTCCACTGCATCAATCCCCAGTTCCTTTACCTTATCCAGCATTTCTGTAAATGCCAGTTCTCCTAACACATCGGTGCAAAGTGATAACTTCATATTCGCTTCCTCCTGTTTTTTCACTATTTTCCAAGCAGTTCTTTTTCAATTGGATTGATACGGAGATGCGGAGACTGTTCTATGTATTGATACCCCCAGTCGGCTGCCTGATGCACCATCCGGTTAATACTCATTCCCTGTTTCACAAGTACATCAACATCAAATGCTATTTTCAGTTCTCACCTCTTTTCTTTATAAAATTCCGGCATCTCATCCGCTTCAATTGCTACCACCCGTTTTTCATCCCGTGCTGTGGACGCTGCTTTAGCTGTTACCTGCCCGATATAACCATCCCACGCTGTCGGTCCGTCCACTCTGCCGGCTTTTGCAGCATCAATCCACTCCTGAATCTCCACATTATACGCCTCCACAAAGCGGGTCGACCAGTCACTGCCAATCGCATGCCCTCTGGTTGCATTGATGCATACTTCAATATTCGCCGGTTCGGGAAGATTTAATATTGCATCTTCGCATACCACTTCACACTTAATGTCATAGCAGTGTCCGGTCGTCACAAATGCTTCCACATCAATGCGGACACCTGATTTCGTAGTCAGGATCATAACCTGCGGATCCATCAGATTCTTATGTGCTTTTCTTGATTTTTTACCAAATACCACTTCGGCTGTCGCATAGTCTTCATCCAGCAGCCACCTCAGTACATCAATTTCGTGGATCATCGAATTCTCGACTGCCATCGGTGTGTCATAGGATTCATCTACACCCGGATTCCGGTGGGCACAGTGCAGCAACAATGGTTCACCGTAAGTCCGTTCTGCAATTGCTTTTTTCAACTGCCGGTAACCACCGTCATATCTGCGCATAAATCCGACCTGAACCAGCTTTTTCCCCCCGGCTATTTCCGCTTCGACGTTCCGGCGGCAGGCATCTGCTTCCGGTGCCAGCGGCTTCTCACAAAATACATATTTGCCATGCTGTATAGCTTTCATAACATACTGTTCATGGTATGGATCAAGAGTCGCCACGATCACTGCATCAATATCATCTGCTGCGATCATCGCCGCCCCGTCTTCATAAAATTTGCACCCATATGTTTTGGCAACACTTTTTCCAAATTCGGCATTTATATCAGCACAGGCTGTAACATACGCTCCCTGCAGCTTATTGTTGATCCGGTCAATATGGGTTCTTCCAATCGCACCGACCCCCACAACCCCCACTCTAAGTTCGTTTAATCCCATCTTCTCTTTCCTTCTCCCTTCCATCATTGCGAGCTCGTGCTCTTAAACAAGCATATATTTACGGCATCATCTCTTCTGCCGTCAAAAGAGCTCGTGCTCTTTTATTAGATAATAAACAGATTTTTTCAAAATGTCTATTGATACATTAACCTAAATTATACTAATTTTTTTATGTATAATTACTAAAAACAAAGTGACTAGCTATATCTAACCCCGCATCCCTTCTCTTGATTCTGCTTCCTAAAACTCCCGACTTTAACAGCATAGTTGCACTAACAAGTGTTTCCGGCCCCTTTTCTGTGAGGTCCGCCCCCAAGCTGACCACCGAGAGAAACAAGCTCAATCAGGAATATGTTTCGCTCAAAGACAAGGTTAAGGAAGTCGAGCAAATCAGACGGAGCGTGTATGACATTATTACTTATGCTGTTTTCGCTTGCGGATTTTTCATAAAGAATATCAAAATCAATGCCGCCGCAAGTGAGAGAGCTGCCCCAAAAACGAACGGAACAGCCGAGCCGAAAACATCCCATAAAAACCCGGCAATGATACTGGCAGGAAGCAAAGCAATACCCGCGGCGGTAGAATGTAAACCCAACATAGTACCTTTCAATTCCGGCGGTGATATTTCGGCCACAAACGCTCGTTCAGCCCCTGCAATCATAGCGGTATACGCGCCATATATCACAAATACCACGACCATCACCCATTGATTTGATGCGAAAGCAAAGCCAAGATAGCAAAGTGAAAACGCTAAATAGCCAGGTACTAACAACTTCTTCCGACCAATTCGGTCAGATAATTTCCCGAAAGGTACGGATAAAATAGAAGCAGTCATATTATAGTTAAAGTAAAGGAGAATTGCGCTTATTTCGTTAAAGCCGACAGCGTTCGCTTTCAAGATGATGAAAGCGTTTGATGAATTGCCAAGAGTAAACAAGAAAACAACCACTAAATATAAACGTAATTGACCATCAACCTTGCGAATATTTTTCCAAAATGGCTCCCTGCTCTTTACCGAGCGCGGTTCTTTTTTTTCTTTGACAAAAAAGAACATACACAATCCTATAATGGCGGGAATAATTGATAATATAAATATTCTTTTATAGTTAATATTGTCACCCGTTCCACGCAAAATAAAATAGGTAATAAGTATGCCAAGCGGTGCGTATGCCTTTCCCGATACGGTCAAGTACACGCGCTCCTAAAATTCCAACACATGACCCCGCGAACAGTAACGCCAGCTTGTATAAAACACCCGGGGCGTAGCCTGCAAAAGCAGTAGCTTTTTTCTTTTGAAAGCGGTCAGTTATATAGCCACTAAAGACTTTTAACAGACTTGCCATGCTCTCCGCGATACCCTCAATCACACCCACAAGCGCAGGTGTCGCACCGAAAGCCGTTGTGAGATAAAGCGGAATAAGCGGGTAGATCATCTCGGTGCTGAGGTCTGTAAAAAAGCTGACCAAGCCAAGAAAAATAATGTTGAGCATTTATTAAAACCCCCGTAAACGATAAATTCATTTTACTAAATTAGTCTTTAATAGGCCAAAAAATCTTAAACGTTAGTTTTTCAATCCCGCGCTGTCGTTTATAGCTAACCCGCAAAGTCGCATTGTCCGGTAAACAAACATCCTTCTCCATTTCCGGCAATAATACGCGCATATTGCCGCCATTGTTTTTTAGTTTATCAAGCGAATCTGAAATCTGCATAAGTAAGTCGGGCATTTCCTCTTTTGTATCATTGGCAACACGATAAAGCTCTGTTTGATTCAAATAATTAACGGAATCACCTTCACCCAACCAATTCAATAAAGCGGATCTGCTAAATCGCCATTCTCGACCTATTTTTCTCGCAGGTATGCGCTCTTCCCGTAACAGCTTAATCATAGTCCGTTCACTAACGCCAAAAAACTCTATGGCTTGCTCAAGATTGAGAATGTCATTGTCCATGTCGTTGCCCCCTTGTAATTAATCTGATTTCCATTATAAGGTTTAATATGAATATAGTCAGCATTTAATATGTATTTAATATGTATTTGACAGCATATTGCTGTATCTGTATCCTCCTAATGCCGCCGTGTCCCGTAAAAAGGGCGCAGTTTACCAAGCCCTCCCGTATGCAGAGAACGGCGGTTTTTCAAAACCGCCGTTCTCCTATCTATTTCTGCCACTTCGGGCCAAGTTGGCCCGTTATAGGATTGAATAAATCCCTATGTGCCTTTTCCTCAACTTGTTTAAGCTGTGAAAACAGGCTAATATATTTATGGTATTCAGAAAAGGAATTGTCGAGTATGTCTTGAGTAAATCCATCTACAATCTGCTCAATTATTGTTCCACTTTTTTGATAGGCAATAGCGGCTTGTTCCCATGTTGAGAAACCCATGCTGTCTTTGTATTGCATTAGCGCCGTTGATAACCGATCCCGTGAACCTCTGTGGGGATTTTTGATACCGGAAGAATAGTCATTCAATTTTTCCGGTAATTCTGGCAGCACACTACCAGTATAGGTAACGAAATGCTTGTATATTTCACAAAGAGTAGAAGCGTCAAAACAATTCTCCCAAGTAGAAAACTCTTTAATCAGTTTTTCCATGCCACGAATACCCATAAATCCAATCGGAGGGTTTAAGAAGTTGTCAGCATTGATGGACAATCCCTTTTGCATAATATCTCTCATGTCATAATTGGGTTGTCTAAAACGTATCCCAAAGTAAGCATTCTTTTTAGATATGCCTATATAGCTGTTTTCCCAAGCAGAGCATAAATCCGTATAAGGGATTACTTGAACATCATCTTTTGAATTGTCATGGATATAAACGCCTTTATCATCATATCCTACCATCAAAACAATATGTCCCGGTATATGCATGGTATGGTAAAATTTTGTTTGATATGGAAGATAATACATGTCTAAGCCGAATAAAATAACGGGTATGTCATTGTTGATTAACTCCGTTATATTTGATAGCGTAGACTTAAAAGATTTACCATCAGACGCTATAACGTCATACCCCATGATGGATTTCCAGAAGTTGTACTGATTGCTGCCGATACTTCCATTTGCAAGAAATATCATCTTGGGTGGTACTGCCCTTTTTTGAGAAATGAGCATAAAGCCAGTCCGCAAAAAAAATAATAATTCCTCCGGCATTCTATTTCCTGTTTTCCATTCATAGACATCGCATAAGCCGTTTATTGGACAAAGATAATCAACTTGCTTGTGCGGCAGTTCTAAGCACTTCATATATACACCCCTTTCATGTATGAAACTATTGTAAACCCTCGTACAATGGGAGAGTCAATACCAAAAAAAATAAAGCATTGTCAAGACAATGCTCTAAGATTTCGGCTTTATTGGGAAGCATATTTCTGTAATCATATTTTCAGGATTGCTTTCTGTTTCAGGTGAAACGTGATAAACATTAAACATGTTCCCGGTTATTTCGTATCCATTATCTGCTATCCAATTAACAAGTTGCCCTGTTGCTTCTTTCAATAAGTCATAACGGCCTTTGTATATAAAAGCGGCTACCATTATTTTATCTGCTTTTTTGAAGGTCATGCTCTCGGTGGTAAGATACTTATTGTCGACTGCTCGTTGGACTTCTACATCAACATCATTTTCTTTATATTCTTCATCATGGAAAAGCGCAATGTTATATGGAGGAAATGCAAATTGAACATTTTGTTTTTTCGTTTCTTGGGTCAATTTTTCCCATAAAACACCTTCTCGGCTTCTTTGCTGAATTTTCCCCCGATGGCTGACTACCATTCTTGCGGGGATTTCTTTTTTGATAATATTACATTGTGGCAAAGCGGTTTTATCATTTAGACTATTTATTGTATTCTCGGTTAACAAAAGCCTTTGTTGCATAAATACTATTTCTTTGCGTTGTTGATTGGCCTGCTCAATAAGATATTCCTTTAATTTCAAATCGCTATCACACTTTGAAATTATCTCCTTGATTAAAGTTAAACCAAATCCCATATCTTTTAGTGCTTGTATCCTATTTGCTATAGGTAGTTGATTTTCGCTATAGTAGCGGTAATTTGTAAATTGATCTACTTCTGCGGGCTTTAGTAAATCAATTTCATCATAATGGCGCAACATATGGATACTAATTTTTGACAGCATGGAAAAGACGCCTATTTTTAGCACTATCTCACCACCTTTGAGTTGTACTCTTTTCCATTTTTTCACTCTCCATTATACACGTTTCGCATAATATCAGCAAGGTTGTGGTCATGTTTCTTCTACCGATACGGTTTTCGGGATATTGAAATAATGTACTGTAAATATACCCGTTCACTAAACGGCAAGCAATGCGTCCGTGTTTTACTTCATAGCCAGTCGGCGGCTTATTATCGCCTATCCATTCGCCGTAATGCTTGTATTTACCCTTGCTGTGCGGCTTTGGATTTTTGATATACGACAATCCGTTTTGTGGTATGATTGTTTTGCTAACTTCGGGCCAATGTGGCCCGAAGTTGTTAGGCTTGTTAAGTTTGGAAATAGGTTATATAATTACACAAGATAAATATTCACCTGACACGCAATAAAGCGATAAGGCGCATTAGTATATTGTGTTGATTGATGGGAAAACGAAAATAATAAATTGGATTGTGCATATGAAAAAGAAAACAAAGTGGATTATAGCGGCAGCAATTTTAGCGGTATTGATTTTAGCAGTATTATTCCTTATTAACAAGAGAGGACAAACGGACATATTTGTAGACAATTCCATACCTCGCTTAACCGTGACAAGCTCTGCTTTTGAAAACTTAGGTGCTATACCCGATAAGCATACTGGGCGCGGCAAAGATATTTCACCTGACCTACAGTTGTCTGAACTTATGGAAAGTGCGGTATCCATCGCAATCATAATGGATGACCTTGATGTGCCGTGGAAATCCAACTATACTCATTGGGTTATCTGGAATATTCCCGCAGTCACTTACATCCCGGAGGGGATT
>Ga0153944_1000172_pt1 | contig 27601 bp, 24 predicted proteins | sample TSNJ028MetaG_FD_104703 | JGI IMG/M metagenome (GOLD analysis project Ga0153944, IMG submission 104703) | Attine ant fungus gardens microbial communities from New Jersey, USA - TSNJ028 MetaG | ecosystem: Host-associated > Fungi > Mycelium > Unclassified | place: USA: New Jersey, Wharton State... | reverse complement strand
TAATATTGCCCCAGTCGTTTGTGGCTGGGGCAGCTTTTAACATTTGATGGCCGATAGTTTGTTGCAAAAGTTTATTAAAATGTTTCAAGGCAGCAAATAAAAGTGTCATCAATAAAGATTCCGATATATCGGCATCGGGAAGGAATAATCGGTATGGCTTGGTACCACAGTCATTTGGAGGCATATTATTCAAAGATTACGTTGCCTAAATTATTGAAAGATGGTTTGTTACAGGATAATATTATAAGAATTATCGATTCTATTCCGTTGGATAAGGCTGCATGCATGATTGCCCCCTTTGGGTACGGTAAAACACAGGCTGCGTTACAGTGGCTGAACAAAAGTGGTTTCCGCTGTGCCTATTACTGTCTGGACGGCAGTGATAACCGGGTGGATCTGTTTTTTGGAGGTTTAATAGCCGCCGTTTTATCCGCCGTTAGCCCGTATAATCTTGATGTCGACCTGATTGATTATCATAATTATCTTGAGAATCCCAGGAATTTTTTACATAATATTGCCTTGAGTGTAAGAGAAGAGCAGGGTGATTATGCGTTTATAATAAAAAACATCCACTGCATAAAAGATCCGGATGCACTGGAGTGTTTAAAAGAGTTGATAGAGCTGTTTCTAGGATATTGGAAAGTGTTGATCATAGACCGTGAGAAATTACCACCCGTATTCAACCATCTGATTATGACTGGCAGTATCCATCCAATAACGGTCGCGGAGCTGCGTTTGGATTCTGATCGGATTGGTGAATTTTTAAAACGCGGCGGTCTTGAAGCCGGTCCGGATGACATTGAATGGATCTGGTCGCAAACACAGGGATGGTTTGCCGCCTTAAACACTGTTCTGACGACTTCGATAGAAGAGCACAATCTGGATTATAGCGATATCGTCAAAAGTATCATAGCTGAATATTTTGAGACTGAAATCTGGCAGAATTTAGATGATAATACCCGTGTTCTTCTTACGAAAACGTCCATTCTCGACATTCTAAATCCATCGGCCTGTTACGCTCTGACTGACATAACAGAAACCAAAAAGGTACTGAATCAGCTATATGCGCGGGGTGTATTTATTTTATTAAATAAAAACGGTAAATATCATTATCATCCTGCTTTCAAAGAGTTTTTACAGCAAAAGTTAGAAAATAGCAATACAGACATAAACGACCTGTATGCAAAGTATGGTTGGTGGCTTCGCGATCAGAAAGAGTATGCCGCAGCTTTTCAATGCTTTTATAAAGTGAAATTCCTGTACGGCATTGACAGGATGCTCAAGAAATATAACCCGACGGTTATGTCGATCGAGAGTTTTTTGGATATGACAAGAAATATTACATCGCTTGACCCTAATGAGTTAAAACAGTACCCAAATATCGTCGCGAAAATGGCACTGATCGAATATCTGACCGGAAATCTGGAGCGGATGCGGGAGCTCAAAGATATTTTTTTAACATGGTCTAAACCGGGCATACTGCCGATTGATTCGGATGATTACGCTTATTACTACTGGGAAGGAGGATGGCTTGTTATCATTGACCCGGAGGAAACGCAAAAAAGGAATAAACGCATCTACGATATGATCAACTTCAAGAACTACGCCCCCTATTTGGAGCTGCAGTATGAAGCACGGATGGCCGTACTGGGGTTTCCCTCTATTTTCAGAGGTACAAGAGATTTTTCAGAGCTTGCAGATATTATCAGGTCTTTTATCAGGCAGGTGGATGAAGATAACCAGGACTTTATCCAGGATGAATATGCATTGATGGAGTCACGTCTGGTTTTAGCTGAGTATTATTATGAAACAGAGTCATTTGCAAAAGCTATGGAGCAGATCAGGATTATTATGCCTATCACGGCCGGACTCACACACGCGAAATTATATTTGTGCTGTGTTGCGCTTCTCAGCAAAATAATGCGTGCTTTGAGTGATATAAATGAAATTGGCGATATGATTGTTCTGTTAGAAAAGAAGATCATAGAAAAGGGAAGTGATTTCCTGTTGCCTAATTTTCATGCATTTTTACAGCGAAATCACCTGGCTGACGGCAACACGGGTTTTTTGGAAGTGTTTTACAGGGAAAACAGTCCGCTGATCGAAAACGACCATTTTTATCTTTTATATAGAAAGATTGCCTATGTTCGGGCGCTTATTTCGTTGAAAAAATATCACAACGCGCTTATTATTCTCCAAAGTCTGGAGCTCTTATGTGAGAGGTATAAGCGGGTCGTCGATTTGATCGAGGTCTGTGTTTTAAAATCTATCATCCTATACTATTTGAAAGATGACATACATGCCGTAAGCTGTCTGAAAAAGGCCTATGATATTGCAAAACCGTATGGATATATCAGGGTATTCACGGATGACGCGAGTGAACCCATGCCGGTTTTAAATTTGCTTTATAGTGAACTCAGCGAGGGCTATTTGAAGAAAATCATAATAAGCGCCAAAAAGACCGCATATGGAAATGTGACTATTTCAAAAAGAAACCCTTATATTGACCTAACAAAAAGCGAACTAAAAATATTAAATTCACTTCGGAAAAATTTATCTTATGCGGAGATATCAATGGAGCACAATATTAAATTGACAACTGTAAAAAAGCACACGCAATCAATTTACGGAAAACTGGGAGTAAGAAATAAAATCGATGCCGTTGCCACGGCCATCAGACATAGAATATTGAAAGATTAGTTATCTCCGTCGTCCCCTTTGGTGATTCGTATAAAATATATAAAAAATCTTGAGAATCCAATGATCTGCGTTGGATTTTCTTTTTTTGTACTTTTGTACACCATTACTCCAATACGGACGACAAAAAAGAAAGAAAAAAACAAGAAAATTATGGAGTTGTTGATGAATTTGGTATACTTTTGTACACTGTATTGCAACTTTGATCATGCTACAATAAACCTGGCAGATCAAACTACGTACTAAACCCATTGATAGAGGAGGTAATAACTTTTGCAGAACAAAAAAAGTACATCAGGTAGAAAATTAAAGATTTGCAAAAATCTGCTTATATGTTTTATCTGTATTATGTTGTCTTGTGGAAATGTATTCGGTTCATCAAACTTGGCTGAAAACGGCGGGAATACCGTGATTACAGAGTTTGATATGCCGGAAACGGAAGCATCTGTCAACATTGGCACGGACAAAACAGATGCTTCCATGTCTGAAAAAACCACCGCCACATCGGAAGATGGGAAAAAGGATGCTGTTGTAACAGTGAAACCCAATGTGGAGCCGTTGGCGGAGCCGGATCAGCAAGAGAAAAACGCTTCTCCTATTATAGCTGTACCGTTCACTTCGGATCAGACACCTGTAATTGATCCAACAATACTGTCGAACAGCGCATATAAAGTAGTTGTCATAAACGAAGCGGATGGTGTGCAGACCGGCTATTCAACCTTACAAGCGGTAATGCAGGCAATTGGAGCGAATTCCGGAAACTATACTGTCGTATTTATACTGAACTATACCATCACAACGGCGGACAAAGCCGCGGTAACTGCAAATGGTGCAAATGCACAGCTCACTATTACAAGTAAATATATAAACGCTTCCAACAAGACAGTTAACAGAAGTCTTAAATCTGCAACTGCACGGACTGCCCTCTGGATCTGCAACAGTGATACCACGTTCAAAGATATTACCTTAAGTACTTATTTGAATATCTATGGGAACTGCAATAAGCTCATCATAGGCACGGGTGTTATATGTGGGAGTGATAGGGGTTACATTTATGGCGGTGGAAATGCAACAAAGACTGGGGATGCCGATGTAACGATATTGAGTGGGAGATGGCGTATAGTAACATCCGGTTGCTCTTCCGGTACGATGACTGGCAACGCATCAATGAATATCGGCGGAACGGCGGTGATATCAGATTCGATATCAGCAGCGGCCGGCGTGACAGGCAAGGTGACGGTAAACGTGGACGGCAGCTACGGAGCGACAGTGCAGACCTTTAGTTCAAATACGGCTGCAGATGAATTTAATATCAAATTGAACAATGCTGTAATCATTAGTAATTTAGATCTGGGCAACGCAAATCTTGACATAACTGGTACATGTACCGTGGGATCTTCCATAACGGCAAGCACTACGGCTGTACGCACTATAAAGTTAAACAAAGGCGCAAGCCTTGCTAACGGAACCAAGGGTTCCTTTAATTGCCCTAATGCAAAACTCGTGTTCGGCGCGAACAGTAAGCTGACTTGTACCGGAACGGGAACGATCTGCTCGGTTGCTAATATTGTTATTGAAGGAGACGGTGCGACCCTGGATGTAAAAAAAGGGAACCCCATGACTGTTTCCGGAACATGTGCAGGGAGACACAAGTTAAATGTTAGCTTTATAGATAATTTAACACCACGCTCGTTTGACAAATTGCTTACGTTTACCACCAGGGCAAACGCAAATAAGAACAACTATGCATACCCGAACACCAATGGTTATGACGGCGTCGTGACAGTAAACGGCAGTGTCGTATATTTTGATTTTGTACCACCGGAGGGATATGTATCTGATTGGTATAGCTCTGGATCAATTGATGTGGGTGGTCATGATGCAACCGTGAATGTCGATGATCTAAAATGTCAGTTCTGGCCGACTATTGCTAAAATGGATGATACTGCATTTCGATTATATGCCGGTCAGCTGACTGCAAAGATTAACAGATATAAGCCCCCATCTGGAGCGGTTGGAACGGCTTTTACAAATTACTTTTATGGTACTTCTCCGAACTGTTATTATACGATAAAGGTGGAATCTGTTGTTTACATTTTGACCGGATCCACAGATTTTCATGACAGCACTACCCCAAGTTCTGTTTTCAGAGGGTATAAAAGGTCTAAGGATGGCAGCAATCTTGATCTTGTATTTTATTTAGGTAAGAATGTCGGTATCGTTTATCTGCACCTTGCGATAAATCCTAAATCGTTAGTTATGTCGGAAAGCTGGGATTATGTCAATTTGTCCAAGAGCGTACAGCGTGCCCTTATGTCTCATGGCAATGATATAACTTATGCAGGAGATGACAAGTCCTATTGTATTTCGAGTCCTGGAAAGGATATCGCTTTCGCATTCCAGACCCCTTCAGATCCTGCTATGTTTATGTGGGTGGATCAGTTTACGACGGACAATCCGGCGGCGGCAGGAAATTGGAGTACTGGTTTTTCTCAGCCTAATATTTGTAAACTTGTACGTACAGGTAAACCGTTTCCGGATACCACTCCAATAACCTGGACTTCCTTAAACGGAAGCGTTATTGATACCGAAATGGGTATACAGTGGAGGTATGACGTTCCGGCGGGGAAGACACAGAGCGTTTCCGGTGGTACGGCCTTTGGAAATCCGGGCAATTTACAAATCACGGGTAAGGAGATCACTTTTCATAATCCCGATAAGGAGGATAACACAAAGACCATCAAGCATAATGCAATAAATGTTTCAAATTCAAGTATATTATTTACGGCAGCGGACTGGAAGGTTTCGGGACTACCCGATGGAATCACGGTAACGGGCATTCCGGCTTCCGTGACTATTCCTCCAAGGGGTGGTACAACGGAGCTTGCCCTCACATATTCCGCGGACTTTTTGGTTCCACCCGGAATTTATCCGGTGAAATATACGATGACAAGCGGAACGGCAACTTATACCTTTACAGACCAAATTACGGTAATACGTGATGAAATCGAAATCTCTGCGGCAGTCATGGGCGAAGACAATATAGAAAACACGTCAGCAATACCTGGCATTACGACGGAAGCGACGTCTCCCGTCACTGGTGCGACAATCTATAAGTATTACGACGGTAAGCTTAGCTGGAAGCTCGATTCCTCAAATTATGAAATCAAGAAGATTACAGCAGGAGGAGCGGAGCTTACTGAAATAGAGTTGATCCGGGCAAAGGTAAATAACTATCTGACATTTGATAAAATGGAAAAGAACGAAGATGTTGTTATCTACGTCGGAAAGCCTGCAAGGGGACCGACAAATAGAGTTACTGTGTCAAAAACCGTTGTCGGTGGTGTGGCAGGCCAGACCTTTGTTTTTACCATAACCGTGAAAGATGGCGATGGCGCAGCCTTGGAAGACGAAACAAAATTGTATTGTCTGGGAGGTATCATAAAGGGTTCAGAAGCAACTGCACCGGCTATAACAACCCTTACCCTTGACGCCAACGGACAGGCTGCATTCAAATTAACACACGGTCAAAGGCTTGAGATAATAGGTATCCCTGCAGAAGGTAAAATACAGGTGGATGAGACTGCGGTAACCGGTCATGAGGCAACCCACACGATTGATGGTGTGGCATCGGCGGCGGTGGATCAGAAAACCACTGGTTCAATTAATATGGATAATACGGACAAGAGCATCACATTTTGTAATACCCGCGTATATGACCTTACGGTGAGCAAAACTGTCAAGGGAGAATTTAGTGATAAGACGAAGGCGTTTAGCTTCAACATTTATGTGAAGGATGCAAAGGGCAACAATACAACGAGGGAATTAATCTGCGCAGGAGGAGTTCTTACCGGCACCGCCTATGCAGGTGTGACAGCACCGGAAATAGAAACACTTAGTATCTCAAGCGGTTTAGGCAGCTTTACGCTGAAGCATGGTCAGTTTATAACCATTAAGAATCTGAATCCGACTTATAAAATTCAGGTTACGGAAGTAGACCCAGGTAGTATTTATACTACCAAACACATAAAAGGTGGAACTTGGATTGACAGCAGAGAGGTTAGTGAATTTACACTCGGAACAGAGAATGCTGCCATAGGCTATACGAACACCAGGGTTTTGGAGCCGATCACCGGAATCAAAGAGAGCAGCAATACGTGGCTTCCGGTCATGGCAGTAGTGCTTCTATGGTGCGTCGCATTAGGATACGGGGTGTATCGTCGCAGAAAGGCAAGATAAATATGATCAGAAAGATTGAGAGAGTGCCGGTTAAAGGCATGAAGCAGGGGGAGCAAGAAACAACCGTGCGACAGGACATTCTGTATTTACTGCTGAAGATTGTTGTCACTACCGCGGTGCTGATGTTCGTTTTTACTTTCCTGTTTGGTATCTGTCGAAACAGTGATGTCTCTATGTATCCGGCTGTTAAGGAAGGGGATCTGGTTATTTTCTACAGATTGGATAAATCCTATACCGCAGGAGACTGTGTTGTGGTGGAATACAAAGGAAACGAACAGATTCGGAGAATAGCCGCTGTTGCTGGTGATACGGTCGATATTACGGAAGACGGACTGGTCATTAATGGAACGCCGCAGATGGAGATGGCCATTTATGAAGAAACAAACCGTTATGCAGAGGGAATAGGGTTCCCTGTTGTGGTAAGCGAGGGGGAAATATTTGTTTTTGGAGACAGCCGGAAGAACGCCGCTGACAGTCGTATCTATGGCTGTGTATCAGTCAAAGATACACTGGGGAAAGTAATAACGATTATTCGGCGCAGGGAGATTTAAACAGGTCCACCCTAATACAGCTGGATATGCTTATAATATAAAAATTCAAAGGAGAAAATAAAAATGAAGAACCCAATATTTAAAAGATTTATAGCAAGTTTTTTGACTGGAGCAATGGCTTTGACCGTATATATGAGTACCGCAATGCCTGCGTTTGCGGCGAATGAACCATTGCCAAGCGGAACCCTGAAGAGTCCGGCGGAAGTGGCGATTACGAAGGTGCTTCAGATGCCGGAAGGAACAGCAACACCAACAGCAACCTTTACGTTTCATATTGTGAAGGTAAGTGTAGATGATGATTCCTCTGCGGCAGCCGTGAATACGATGCCTGATCTGACAGGCAGTATAGCGGTGGCAGGCACCTCTAATAGCACAGTGGTGGATCAGAAAAAAATCATAACAATGAATACAGGTAATATCCTGCAAGGAAAAACCTGGCCACATGCTGGAGAATATATTTACACAGTAAAAGAAGCAATAAGCGGTTATACAATTGCAGACTCCACTAAGGAGACGCTTACATACTCTCTGGCTGAGTATGAACTGCATGTTTATATCGCAGAAGGAGAAGGTGGCGCTTTATACGTGAAATCCGCAGGTGCAATCATTAAAAAAGACCAGACCGGTGGTAATAAAGAAGGATATGGTGAGAAAGTAGATCCATCTGTGCCAGCTACAGTGGCGGAAGGCAACAACTTCAAATTTGTCAATACGTATACCAAGGCACCTGGCGGTGGGGAAGGTCCGAATCCGAAATTACAGTCAGTAGCAATCAGCAAAGCGGTAGCCGGAGAGATGGTAAGTAAAACAAAATATTTTCCATTTGAAGTAACCATTACCAATAATTCTTTAGTATCCACAGCTTCTTATAAAGCATATATCTGTACATTAAGTGGAGGCGTCTATACAAAAGTGTCAAACACAGAAGCCAATAACAAATATGATACTGGCAAAGACTATGTGACCTTTAAAGCCGGAACCAAGCAGGAGATCACTCTTAAGCATGGCCAGTATTTGGTATTTATGGATTGTCCGCAGGGAACTATATATAACGCAAATGAAAAAGCAGTACCGGGATATAAATCATCAGTGCATATAGTAATAGGGGGAACAGCAGTAAATCCTGATCTGACTAATACTGCATCAAGCACCGCTTTATCAACAAACAACAGGATTGTCACGGCTGGTGGTGCCAACACCGCGGAATTTACCAATACTTATGCAACAACGGTACCTACAGGAATTATCATAGAAAATCTTCCGTTTATCGTCATGATTCTGGTTGCTATTGGAGCATTTACTGCATTTATCGTAAACAAAAGACGCAAAATGGTTCGTTAGAACACCAATCAAAAGGATTTTAATATGGCCGGATCAACAAAATATTCTATTGGAAAGAAAGCGGTTCATATGATGGACGGCGCCGTGAATTTCACGGTGCTGCTCCTCTTCCTTATTATGTTTCTTTATGGATGCTATGCATTATGGGATTCAAATCAAATTTATCAGGAGGCAGATGCTGCCCAATATGAAAAATATAAACCGTCAGAAGAGGACAGTTTATCGTTTGAAGAATTAATTAGTCTGAATTCGGAAGTATTTGGATGGCTTTCAGTCTATGGAACAAAGATTGATTATCCTCTCGTTCAGGCGGATAACAATGAAAAATATATCAATACAAATGCAAAAGGGGAGTATTCCCTATCCGGAAGTATTTTTCTGGATTATCGCAATAAAAAAGATTTTACAGATTTTAATAGTATTTTATATGGCCATCATATGGATCAAAGCGCCATGTTTGGTGATATTGGGAAATTCATGGAATACGACTATTTCAGCAGCCGCAGGTATGGAAATCTCTATGTGAATGGGCGCAATTATGGGGTGGAGTTTTTCGCATTCCTTGAGGTCAATGCCTATGACAGTGAAATCTATGCCCCGCGAATCGAAGATGATGAGGCAAAACAGGCGTATCTTAACAGGCTGCTTGCGCTGTCCACAAATAAAAGAGATATAGGTGTAGGGATAAGAGACCGCATCGTACTGCTAAGCACATGCACCTCGGATATCACAAATGGGAGGCAGCTTCTGGCAGGGAGGATCACGGACACCACGTATCCGGATACGTTTAAGGGCAGCCCGACAGATTCTGTGGATATAGACGGTCAGTCATGGAAAGCCTTCTTAAGGAACATTTCTGTCTGGGTATGGCTATTGCTTGGGATTCTTCTGATACTGATTGCAAGGGCTGTTTTTATCAATAGAAGAAAAATGAGAAAGGAAAAAGGTGAGGATGCAGATGATGAAGGTTATTCAAAAGGTAAGAAATACTAAAAAGCATTTGACATTCCTTGTGCTCATGGCATGTTCTCTGATGATGACAGGGATCCCTGCACATGCAGAGGAAACGGTATCTGCCAGACTTTCGGTTAATCAGATCTTCCGTGTGACAGGCAGCACCGTCTCTGATGAAGGTGGTATATTCACTTATAAATTGACCGCAATGGCTGAAGGAACCCCCATGCCGTCCGGCAGTACACAGGGAGGATATCAAATTTCGCTGAAGGGAAATCAAAGCCTGGAAATGGGACCGGTGATATATTCCCATACAGGGATTTATGAATATCGGCTTGAGCTTATAATTGACAGTGAAAAGACAGGATATACCTACGATAAAGAAGTGTATTTTATTACTGTATATGTAAAGAATGCTGAGAATGACGGTCTTGTGACAGAGGTAATTGCTAAGAACACGGCTGGGAATAAAGTTGGAAGCCTGGATTTTGAACATACTTATCAGCCTCTGGCCAGCGATCCAGCCATTATGGTAGATCCGCCGGTGAAGAAAGTGGTATCCGGCAGTCCATCCGGCAAAGGAACTTTCAAATTCTCTCTTACGGCAGAGAAAAAGGCCAACCCAATGCCGGAAGGAAGCACGGATGGGAAAAAGACTTTAACTATTCATGGGGAAGGCGAATCGGAATTCGGTGTCTGGTCATATACAAGTGAGGGGACTTACCGCTATACGATAGCAGAAGAAAATACCGGCGAGACAGGATACACCTATGATAAAACAATTTATACCATCACGGATGTCATAGAGGATAAAGGAGGTCAGCTTATTGTCACAAGGAAAGTTACAAATAACGATAAAAATCAGGTAGATACCTGTGCGTTTCAGAATCAGTACTCTGCCGGTGGGAGTTCTTTAAAAGGGACCGGATATGCTTCTTCCATCAAAACCGGAGATACCACAAACATTGTTTTTTGGGCAGTAATTTTCTTTATGGCAGCGATAGGTATTCTTGTGGCAGTGACAGCGAAAAGAAAGAAAAATTAAATAGTGCAAAAATTCAATATGTATATTAATAAAGACTGTACCAATCACTCACGATTGGTACAGTCTTTGATAATATATTTGAAAATATTTGCAATTCATTGTATAATATTAATAAGAATCCAAGTTATATCAAGAGGGGATATATGAAGTCTGCACGAAAAGCAGGCTGCATGCGTTTCTAAGCAAAGGAGGGATTGGAGCAAGTATGAGCAGATCAGACAGACAATTTACACACTTTGACCACGAGGGCAATGCAATTATGGTTGATGTATCAGATAAAGAGAATACGGTCAGGAAGGCGATTGCCAAAGGCAGGATATACCTTGGAAAAGAAGCTATGGATACAGTATTAAACCATAGAGTCAAGAAAGGTGATGTTCTGGGTGTTGCCAGAGTAGCAGGTATTATGGCAGTAAAAAACACATCCACACTCATACCGATGTGTCATACATTACTCATTACCGGCTGCGGTGTAGAATTTAAAACAGATATAGAATTGTATTCTATATCTGCTTATTGTACAGTTACAGTGAACGGAAAAACCGGCGTTGAAATGGAAGCATTAATGGGTGTCAGTACCGCACTCCTTACCATCTACGATATGTGTAAAGCGATTAATAGAGAAATGGAAATTTCTGATATCATGCTGGTTGAAAAAAGCGGTGGAAAAAGCGGTACATTTATAAAAGGCAAATGAGAAGGACAGGTATATGAAAGATGCTTGACGAATGTAAAAGAACAATTGATTATCTGAGAATATCGATTACAGACAGATGTAATTTACGTTGCATATATTGTATGCCTGAAGAGGGAATTCCAATGGCTTCTCATGAAGATATATTAAGTTACGATGAGATTCTTCGTATATGCAGGATCGCTGCATTGCTGGGCGTTACGAAAATTAAGCTTACCGGAGGAGAACCTCTGGTAAGAAAAGATGCTTTGGTTTTGGTGAAAGAAATCAAAAGTATTAAAGGGATTGAAAAAGTAACATTGACAACAAATGGAGTTCTTTTAGGGGATATTATTGAGGAGCTCGCTAAATATAAAATAGATGGGATAAATATCAGCCTGGATACCCTGGATCGGAAGTTATACAATCAAATCACCAGATTTGATTTGCTTCATCAGGTGCAGGAAAGTATACATGAAGTATTAAAGTATCCGGATATTCCGGTAAAAATCAACTGTGTACCATTGAGTCTCCGCAGTCAGAATTTAATCGATATCGCAGCTCTGGCAAAGGATCAGAAGCTTCATGTCCGTTTTATCGAGATGATGCCAATTGGATACGGGAAAAACTTTGAGTATTTAAGTGAGGAGTCGATTATTGCGCTATTGACAGAGGCGTTTGGCCCCTTAAGTTCTTATGAAGAGAGTCTTGGCAACGGTCCGTGCCATTATTATCAGTTACAGGGATTTCAGGGGAAAATAGGTTTTATCAGCGCCTTAAGCCATCAGTTTTGCGCAAGCTGTAACCGGGTAAGACTTACAAGCCAGGGATTCTTAAAGAGCTGTCTGCAGTATGAAACAGGGAAAGATCTGCGCCTCCTTCTCCGAAGCGGTGCAGATGATAAAGAGATTGCAGCCGTTATGCAGGAGTGCATTAGAAAAAAACCAACAGGACATGCATTCTTGACACAGCAATTTAACGGGACACAGGAAAACCGATTGATCATGTCTAAAATAGGAGGTTAAAGGATGAAACGGCTGGCGGTTATAACATCCAGTGATTCCGGATACCGCGGAGAACGGGAAGATTTAAGCGGCCCGGAAATAAGAAGGATTGCAGAAGAAAATGGATATCAGGTCGTTTACTCTACGATTTTACCGGATGATCGCGTGAAATTAAGAGATGAAATGATTAAAATAGCGGATGAAAATATGGCCGAGCTTATCCTGACAACGGGCGGAACCGGTTTTTCAGACAGAGATTGTATGCCGGAAGCAACGAAGGAAGCAGTAGAACGGACAGCATCCGGAATCCCGGAGGCCATGCGGGCTTACAGCATGCAGTATACCAAGCGGGCAATGCTAAGCAGGGCAGCAGCAGGAATCCGAAAAAAAACATTGATTGTCAATCTTCCGGGAAGTCCGAAAGCAGTGAAGGAATGTCTGGAATATATTATATCTGAGCTGGACCACGGAATTGATATTCTCATTGGTGATACGGGAAACTGTGCCAGAAAGTAGGAGCGGTTATGGGAACGGTTTTAGCAGTTTGTATAAGTGAAAAAAAAGGTACACAAAAAAGGAATGTGGGACAGATTACATTGATAGAAGACTATGGAATTGAAAAAGATGCCCATGCAGGAAAATGGCATCGACAGGTGAGCTTATTGTCCTATGATAAGATAAAAGAATTTAAAGACAGAGGAGCTCAGGTTATTGATGGAGATTTTGGGGAAAATATCGTGGTAGACGGAATTGATTTTTCCAGTCTTCCTATAGGAACTCTGTTTGCTTGTAATGATGTGGTTTTGGAGCTGACGCAGATCGGCAAAGAATGTCATCATGGCTGTCAGATCTTTCAGACAATGGGTGACTGCATCATGCCAAGAGAGGGCGTATTTGCCAGGGTATTAAAAGGCGGTAAGATATGTACGGGCGATAAAATGAGTATACTTGCACAGTAAGATTGTTATCGGTAATGGCCGGAGGCTAAATTAATGAGAACCCGAAAAAGGTGAAATCCAGTCTTTTTCGGGTTTTCTAATCTAAGGCAGATTTTGCTTGTGATAAATGTAAGAATATGTTATTGTCTATTGAGTGATGTTGCAGACTATAATGTTTGTAATAGTTGCAGAGGGAAGGGAGAAATGAAATAATGGAAACACAACAGATGAAACAGTCGGAGACAGTGGTCACGAAAGTAGCTGACCCGTCGGCGATCGGACTCTTTGGACTGGCGATGGTGACATTGGTTGCCTCCAGCCAGAAACTGGGGATTACCTCAGAAGTATCCTATGTATTACCAGTAGCTATTTTTTTGGGTGGATTAGCACAGCTTTATGCATCCTTTAGCGATTCAAAACTGAATAATACATTTGGCAGTACTGCATTTGGTGCCTACGGATTTTTTTGGTTAGTGGTGGCGTCTGATTGGCTGATCAAATACGGAGTATTCGGCAACGAGATGAAAGATGCTATTGATATGAAACAGATGGGATTCTTATATCTGGGTTACTTGATTTTTACGATATTCATGACTTATGGTGCAGCCGGAACGCATAAAGTATTATTTACGATTTTTGTTTTAATCGATGTATTGTTTTTGGGACTTAGCATGAGTAGTTTTAATATTTTACCGGAATTTGGGCATACATTAGCGGCATATGCAGAACTGCTGATCGCAATCTTATCCTTTTATGGTTCGGGTGCTTCCGTATTAAATATTCATTATAACAGAACGGTGCTCCCGGTAGGGGCGGCGCTGATTAAAAGAGGATAGTCTATGCATCGACCTTTCAAGGTTGATGCAGTTTCTAATTATAGGGAGAATTATGTTAAAAAATGAATGGGAAAACATACAAAATGGTCAGGAGATCAGACAAAGCCTTAGTAAAATAAGACAAGCCATAAAGGAAAGCAGCAATTTACAACTGCTGCGCAGCATAGTAAAAGGCAGCGAAGAGACACTGATTGAGCTGCTTCAGTCGGAAGACGCCAAAACCCGAAAGAATGCAGCGTTGTTGATGGGAGATCTGGGGCAGCAGGAGTTTCTCCGGCCTGTTTGGAAGGCCTATAAAAATGAATCTCAGCGGTTTGTGAAGAGTTCCTATCTGTCTGCTGTTGGGAAATTTGACTACGATGATTACCGGGATGATATAAAGGAGCAGCTAAAGATTCTGAAAACCGTAGAATTGACAAGGGAAAATGAGAAACATATCACCGAAGAAATGCGGGAATTATCGGCCCTGATAGTTCGTATAGAAGGAATATCGAAGCATTCATTTACCGGCTGGAATAGTCCATATGATATCATCCTGCTTGCGAATCGAAATTTCACGGAAACTGTAGGAAAAGAACTTCTTGCATTAGAACCAAATGCAAAAATAAAACCGGTTGGCGCCGGAGTGATGGCAAAGGTTGAGAATCTCAATTGGATTAGAGATATCCGTATTTATCAGGAATTGCTGTTTATGATAAAAGGTATGGATACATGTCCGATGGATTGGACGGCAGTGGCAGAGACAATTGTAAGTTCCGGACTGGCTGCATTTTTGGCGGGCAGTCATGATGATGCGGCCCCTTATTACTTTCGTCTGGAAATGAAATCGAAGAGAGCATTAGGAGAAAAAAGCGTATTTCTCAAAAAGCTGGCGGCCCGGATTGAAAAACTATCAAATCGGAAACTGATCAACAGTACCGATAATTATGAATTAGAAATCCGGCTGATTGAAAACAAGCTGCAGAATTGCAACATTATGATAAAATTATTTACGTTGAGAGATAAACGGTTTACCTATAGAAAGGAAGTCATTCCAACCAGTATTAAGCCGGTAAATGCAGCACTGACCGTAGCACTCGCCAGAGAGTATATGAAAGAGGATGCACAAGTTTTGGACCCGTTTTGTGGTGTGGGAACGATGCTGATTGAGCGGCATAAGGCAGTCAGGGCAAATACCACGTATGGTATAGATATTTCGGAAGATGCTATTTTGAAAGCCAGAGAAAATACCGCGACGGCAAGTCAGATCATCCACTATATTAACCGTGATTTCTTCCGGTTTACGCATGATTATCTATTTGATGAAATTATTACGAACATGCCGTTCAAAATTGGGCGGATTACGGAGGAAGAGATCTTTAACATCTATAGACGGTTTTTCCAAAAGGTGCCTCAACATATAAAGGCCGGGGCACTGGTAGTTTTGTATTCCCATAATAAAGACTTTGTAAAACAGATGATAGCCCGGACCGATTTCCAGCTTCTAAAAGAATACGAGATATCCAAGAGAGAGGAAACTTATGTCTTCATATTGCGATACAAGTAAACACACATTCAAACAATATCCATTATCCGCTCAGATGATAGAAACGCTTGCTCTGCTTGGGTATCGGAGCCCAACAAGGATTCAGCAGGAAGTTATTCCACTCATATTAGATGGAAAAGACGTGCTTGCAAAATCACAGACCGGAACAGGGAAAACGGCAGCGTTTGCCATCCCGATTTGTGAGATGATCTGCTGGGAGGAAAATTATCCGCAGGCATTGATTCTGGAGCCGACCCGGGAACTGTCGGTACAGGTGCGGGACGAGGTGTTTCATATCGGGCGCAAAAAGAGATTAAAAGTTCCGGCAGTATTCGGTGGGTTTCCAATTGATAAACAGATTCAGACCTTGAAGCAAAAATCCCATATCGTAGTAGGAACCCCAGGGCGGGTGATGGACCATATCAGGAGGGAAAGCTTACAATTGCAGCAGATAAAATATCTGGTTATTGATGAAGCGGATCTTATGCTTGATATGGGGTTTGCAGAAGACGTGAAGCAAATCATGGCACATCTGCCGGAGGAGAAACAGATTCTGCTGTTTTCTGCCACGCTTGATCACCGGGTAAAGGATTTGGCGGCGGTATATATGCCGGAAGCCGCGGCGGTAATTCTAGAATCAAAAACTGCAACTGTAGCCGAAATTGAACAGGTTGTATATGAAGTGAAAACAGAGGATAAATATAAGGTTCTGCTTCAGATTTTGATCCGGGAGAATCCGGATAGCTGTATGATTTTCTGCGCAACGCGGGAAATGGTGAATGTGCTGTACAGGAAGCTGAAAAGAGATAAGATTTCCTGCGGGATGTTACATGGGGAAATGGAGCAGAGTGAACGTCTTAAGGTAATTGATTATTTTCGTATGAAGCGTTATCGGTATCTGATAGCTACCGACGTGGCAGCCAGAGGTATAGATGTTGAAGACGTATCCCATGTTATAAACTATGATTTTCCGACCGGGAAAGAGACCTATGTACACCGTGTCGGGCGGACCGGAAGAAACGGCCGGAGCGGGATCGCCATCAGTCTGGTGTGTGAAGAGGAAAAGCGAATGCAGCAGATGGTTGAGGGTTTCATTGACATGACGCTAAAAGTAGTTGAGTGTCCGGCAAGGACAGAGCTGAACGAAAAAAGGTTCTGGGCGAAGCAGAAAGAAAGCAATGCACCCAGAAAGCGAAAAGGTGATGCGGTGAATCAGAATATCATGCGTCTGGCCATCGGCGGTGGTAAAAGATCAAAAATGCGGGCTGCCGATGTAGTGGGTGCGATATGTAGTATAGAACAACTAGAGTCTGATGATATAGGTATCATTGATATTCGCGAGAGTCTGACCTATGTTGAAATCTTAAATGAAAAAGGCCCGATCGCATTAGCGGCATTGCAAGAAAGAACAATAAAAGGAAAAATAAGAAAGGTTCGGATAACCAGGAATCTTCCATAAATGAAAGAGTGGAGCAGGCTGCTGTAAATGAATAGCTATTTCATATACAACAGCCTGAAAATTTATTTAGTAAGTGACGATCTTACGATATCTCTCCAGTAATTCTAAGAAATTGCGGCGATAACCGCCGTTATCCTGACCCAGATTATTCTCAGCCATTCCCATTACCTGGTTAAGCGTAAGATCACCGATATAATCGGAGTCTCTCAGAATGTGACCAAAACCAGCTACGGCGCAGGCAAACTCGAAGTCCTGGCTGGTTTCTGCGGATATATCGCTATAATAAGCGGGAGTAGTGAACAATTGGCTTTTTGTTTCACCGGGATCCTTATACCGGATGCGGACTTCAAAGAGATTATCGTCGCCGCCGCCCTCATTCAATTCTAATTCGAACATTGCCACGACATCGGTTCCGGCACCAATTTCACCGGCATCTTTTGTGTCATCGCTAAAGTCCTTGTTGCTCATTTGCCGATTTTCATATCCGACCAAACGATAATTCTTCACAATGTCTGAATTAAACTCTACTTGCGCTTTTACATCATCTGCAACGGTATATAAACTGCTTCCCAGTTCATCGACCAATCCTTTCTGAGCATCGGCGACAGAGTGGATATAAAGATAGTTCCCATTTCCATTTGCAGAGAGAGTTTCCATTGTATCGTCTTTTAAGTTTCCGGTACCAAATCCTAATACACTTAAGTAAACACCACCATCACGTTTCTCAGAAATTAAGCTATTCAGTCCGTCCAAATCAGATATACCTACGTTAAAGTCACCGTCAGTTGCTAAAATAATGCGGTTGTTGCCATTTTCCATATAATTTTTTTCCGCGAGTTTATAAGCGGTTAAGATGCCGTCAGCACCAGCAGTAGAGCCGGAGGCTTCCAATCGATTGATGGCCGTCAGGATGCGGTCTTTGTCAGTTCCGTCAGCACTATCTAAAACGACGGCAGAGCTGCCTGCATATGTCACAATGGAAATCCGGTCATCTTCATCCATGTTTTCAACCAGTAATGCAAAAGATTCTTTTAAAAGCGGCAGTTTATCATAAGAATCCATTGATCCGGAGGTGTCGATTAAAAAGGTCAGATTACTGGGAGGGAGTTCCTCGGTATCAATTTCTTCTGTCTTTACCCGGATAAAGGCCATATATTTATTTTCATCAAAAGGTGAGGAGCCGATTTCCGTAGATACGGCAAAAGGGCCATTTTTTCTTTCCATTTCGCCGTCATAAGAAAAATAGTTGATCAACTCTTCCGTCCGTACAGCATCTGCAGGTGGAAGACTGCCATTTTCGATATAACGCGCGACGTTGGAATAAGAAGCAGTATCGACCTTTAGCGAGAAGGTCAGCATAGAGTTCTCATCGGTGTATTGTTCTTTGTTTTCTTCGATATTGAGGTAGGATTCATAATCTTCCCCGGATTTGTAGTATGCCGATTCGTCAGACTCAGCAGGGGTACTGCTGTCACTGACAGAATCCTTTGGGCTTGCTGCGCAGGCATTTAATAACAGGGTCATAATTAAAATTACGGCGATAAACATTTTCTTTTTCATAATCATCCTCATTTCTCGTATTTATTGCTTTTTGGTTACTCTACTTATAAGAACCAGCAAAACAAAGTAAACATTACAAAGTTTCGAGAAATTTTTTAAAAAATATTTTTACTGAGCAGAACAAGTGTATTAAAATCGTACTGACAGGTCAAAGTATATAAAATATTGTCATGCACAAAGGTCAGCATTTTATAATCGGCTGTGGAAATACCATAAGCCTGATTTCCGCTTATTGTGACCGGTTTTAAAGAATCAAATAGCGGTTCTGCAGTAGTGGTATATTCTAACTGCATCACAACATCATCCTGTCGGATATCGGCGAGATAATAAATACTGACGCCGTTATCCTCCCCGGTGTCGGAGATACTGAAATTCTCCGGCGGCGAAAAGGACAGAGGAATTAATGTGCTTTCAGAGTCATCGGTCTGAGCACTTTCTGATAAATTTTCAGAAGTATCATATGACTTTAAGTTTTGCAGCCGATAAACAGCCGGAATGAGCAGCACAAATACCAGGCAAGCTGCAGCAATACCAGCTATGCGGGTGTATTTCCGCCGCTTCAGGCTGCGTATCCGCTTGGCGGTTAGCTGATCCAGACGGGGCGTATAATGAGGCGGGAGAGATTTAAGTTCGTTTTGCAGTTCTCCGCCAACAGATTCGGAATATGTCTGGGCAATATGTTCGAATATATTTTCACTATTGTGCTTTTTCATGAACGTATCCCCCTTTAATCAGTAATTCGCAAAGTTTCTTTCTGGCCCGGTGCATCCGGACCGTTACATTGTTTTCGCTGATATTGAGCAGCTTTGCAATTTCCTTATGAGAAAAATGGTAGGCATAATTTAAGAGAAAGACATCTTTGAGATCATCTTTTAAAGTATCGATGATTTTAGTGATTTCTCCGACCGATATTTCGCCCAGCACATGGTGCTCTAAATCGAAGTGGTCGGTCTGAGATTCTTCAATCGGTACAAAAGTATGTCTGGTTTCATTAGCGAGCATGGTCAGCGCTGCATTTTTTGCAATGATAACGACAAAGGCGATGGTGCGGTTCGAAGCGGCCTCTTCAATCTTGTCCAGATTCTTGTAAATACGAATAAATGCTTCACTGACAGCATCTTCGGCAAGCAGCGGATCTTTGAGAATACCGACAGCTTTACGAAGCATCAGGCCTTTGTATGATTCATATATGTATTCAAACTTTTCTTTTTGCAATTGCGAAGAGAAGGTTAAGATCAAAACCATAAGGTTATCCTCTTTTTCTTATAATATTAAGAAGTATAACATGAAGTGGCCGGGTTGACAAAAAAACTATATATAATTTTCCTATATGTTAAGTGGTATAAATTATTTTTGTTTATAGATACTAACAAATACAAATAGTAAAACAGGAGGTATGATACCAATGGCAAAAGATTCCCAACTGGATCCGAAAAGCGTCCGCAAGGCGAAAGCTAAAGGCGGCCCGACGATGGCTGAAAGTGCTTTGGACGGAGAAGGCAGAAATAACAAAAAACAATCTGGCAGCACGCATAAACCGGGCAGTGACAAATAATGACACAATTAAATCACAAAATAAGCAACCTTGATATGTTTCGCATCAGGGTTGCTTTCGGTTTGAAATAAATATATTTGGATTGAAATTGTAATTATTTTTGCTATAATTCTACATAGGAGTTTGCAAAATTTGGTCGACAATTTCAAAATAAAGAGGTGAAAAATTATGCCGGAATTACCAGAGGTGGAAACCGTTCGCAGAACGTTAAAGAACTTTATTATAGGAAAAGAGATTAAAGAAATCCACGTCCACTACGATAAAATCGTAGAAGGGGATACAGAAACATTTATCGGGGCATTAACCGGTCAGACCATCCGTGATATTGACAGGGTGGGGAAATATTTGATCTTTATACTGGATAACGATGCATTTATTTCTCATTTGCGTATGGAAGGAAAGTATAATATTGTTGAAAGGCAACAGTCTCTCAATAAGCATGAACACGTTACGTTTCATTTTAATGATGGTACGGAATTGCGTTATCATGATACACGTAAATTCGGCCGTTTAGAATTAGCCAATAAAAATAACTATCGTCAGGATTTACCGATCGGTAAGCTGGGGCCGGAACCATGGGAAGCAGATCCAAAGGAAATATATACAAAATTACATAAAAGCAGATTACCGGTGAAGTCACTGCTCTTAGATCAGACCATTATGACCGGGATCGGGAACATATATGCGAATGAAATTTGCTTTGAGATGAGAATGCATCCTAAGACAGCGGGAAAACGGGTCAGTAAGAAACGGGTTGAGGAATTGGTGGAAGTATCGAAAAATGTCTTGGATAAAGCCGTTGATCAGGGTGGGACAACGATACATTCATTTGATGCCAATGGCGTTTCAGGTATGTTTCAGGTGCAGCTGCAGGTGCATGTACAAAAGGAATGCCCGGTATGCAGTGGGGAAGTGACGAAAGAAATGGTTGGCGGCAGAGGAACTTATTATTGTAAAAGCTGCCAGAAGAGAAGAGGATAATGTTAATTCAGGTATCGTTTGGGTGACCAGATACCGGTATCAGCTGCTCCGAGTAATCGGAGCAGCTATCATCTTTTATACTAGTTCAGCTTGAAAATATTCAAAGTCACCAATGAACTATCGTTAAAGCTCATTGTTTGATCAACGGATGAAGTGACAGCAATATCGACAACTGCGCCTGCCGGCAACTGCGCAATAGTATTTCCTACATGATTTACGCCATACGCTGAAACTGCTACTGTCACAGTGTTTGTGGCTGAAGCAATATTTGTTTCGTTTGACCGTACTGCAAAAATCAAAGTTGCGGGAGCGGTGAACCTTGCATACATACTATATGAGATATAATAACTGCCTGCCTCTTCGACCGTAATGCTGTTGCCGACAGCATAGGATACTCCCTTCGCATCGGTAGTAGAAGGCATTGGAGCGACAGCCGGTACGTCAGCTATAATGTCAAAAGACACTTCTGAATTGTTAAACAACCCTCCAAAAGCATCCAGGCCAGCCGGGCCGGTATCACCGGTCGGTCCAATCGGTCCGGTATCACCGGTCGGTCCAATCGGGCCGGTATCGCCGGTCGGTCCAATCGGTCCGGCATCACCGGTCGGCCCAGCAGCACCAGACGGTCCGATACCACCGGTATCACCAGTTGGCCCTTGAATACCCTGCTCCCCCTTTGGTCCGGTTGGACCCATCGGTCCCTGAGAACCTATTTCACCTTGTGGTCCAGTCGGTCCTTGTGATCCGGTCGGTCCTTGTGGTCCGGTCGGTCCTTGTAGTCCAGCCGGTCCTTGCGGTCCCCGGCAGCCCGGATCCCCTTTTTCACCTCTTGGTCCCATCGGTCCACGTGGTCCAACATCACCCCGCTCGCCCTGAGGACCAGTTGGCCCTGGACATCCAGTGTCGCCTTTAGGGCAGGGACAATCGAAGATACCGCAGCATTTCTGAGACGATTTCGAACAGTTAAAATTCATGAAATTATCACAATTATAATTTGACATAATATTTCTCCTTCCTAAGAAATTTATGATGATTTATAATGACTCAATATTATAGTATGCAGATTTTTTTTATTTGGGAGACACAGTTTGACAAATATAGACATATTTTGCAATTAGCATCAGGTGTTGTTTATCAGAGAGTAATTTATGATGCAGTTAGGGAAATTTTAAGGTTACACTTTTATTATTGATTATTTTGTGATAGGGTTAACAACAAAGTGTGAAAAAGTACCAATACACAACAAGTGATATTGGTAAAAATAAATACATATGAGCTTGAAAGGAGATTAAAAATGGACTACGCAAAAGAAGCAATGAAGAAGCATCACGAGTGGAAAGGCAAGATTGAGGTGATTACGAATGTACCTCTGGAGACGAAAGATGATTTATCGGTTGCCTATACGCCGGGAGTTGCTGAACCTTGTCTGGCAATTCAGGAAGATGTGGATTTAAGCTATGATCTGACCAGAAGAGGAAATCTGGTTGCGGTAGTTACAGATGGAACGGCAGTTCTGGGCTTAGGAGATATCGGGCCGGAAGCAAGTATGCCTGTTATGGAAGGAAAATGCGCATTATTCAAAGCCTTTGGCGATGTTGATGCAATTCCGCTTTGTCTACGTTCTAAAGAAGTAGATGATATTGTCAACACCGTAACTCTTTTGGCGGGCAGTTTTGGCGGTATCAATCTGGAAGACATTTCAGCTCCCAGATGTTTTGAGATTGAAGAAAAGCTAAAGCGGACATGTGATATACCGATTTTTCATGATGATCAGCACGGGACAGCAGTTGTTACGCTGGCAGCGATGTTCAATGCGCTGAAACTAACCAATAAGAAGATCGAAGAGATTAAAGTAGTCACCAGCGGTGCCGGCGCTGCCGGAATCGCGATCATCAAATTACTAATTGCCATGGGTCTGAAGAATGTGGTGTTATGTGATCGTGATGGAGCTATTTATGAAGGGCGTGAGAATTTAAACGTTGAGAAAGAAGAGATGGCGAAGATCACGAACCTGGATAAAAGGCAGGGAACGCTTACTGATATGCTGGTGGGAGCCGATGTATTTATCGGTGTATCCGCTCCGGGATGTGTAACTGAGAATATGGTGAAAAGCATGAATAAAGATCCGATTCTCTTCCCGATGGCAAATCCGGTTCCGGAAATCATGCCGGAATTTGCGAAAGCGGCCGGAGCTGCAGTTGTAGGAACCGGAAGAAGTGATTTTCCTAATCAGATTAATAATGTCCTGGCATTCCCGGGAATTTTCCGTGGTGCTTTAGATGTGCGGGCGAAGGATATCAATGATGAAATGAAGATTGCAGCAGCGAGAGCGATTGCATCCTTCGTAAGTGATGATCAATTGAATGCTGACTATATTATCCCCAGTGCGCTGGATAAAAAAGTGGCTGCCGCTGTTGCAGAAGCAGTGGCAAGGGCCGCAAAAGATAGTGGGGTAGCGCGTATTTAACATCTCAAGTAGCAGAGCGGATTGCGAGTATCGTTTTGACCCGCTGCCATGATAATGAGAGACCGGCTCCTGTTTACGACAGAAGCCGGTCCTTTGATTTCATAAAATTAGTTTATCTAATATAAACATCCAAATGATTCCCGCTGGTACCTCTATCATAGATTTTCCCCTGATAACCAAAAGGAGTGTCATAGACTGTTCCATATGGAGCTGAACCCGCCAAACAGATGTAGCCGGATCCGTCGCTTACATAACCGTCAGCATTTACGTGGCGTCCCGGAATCTTAAGGCTTCCTCCCGGCAAAACACGCTGAGAATAATAGGTGAATGTATAATCGTTCCAGCTAATCCTTCCTGCCCTTAAGAATTCACTCAGGGTATATACTGCATTTGAGCCGGTCACCTCTGGCACTGGTGTATTGGCGGCTGGTTTCTCTGCTTGTGCCGATGTATTAGCAATCGGTTTCGCAGCAGCTACGACTTCGGTTTTTGGCTGAATCGGCGAAGCGGCTTCTGCCAGTTCCTGAGCCCGCGCCAATTCTGCTTCTAATTCTTTCTGCGCAATTGCATTATTCGTGTTGGAAAGCGCAGTCTGAACCTCAGGAATCTTCTCTTCCAGACTTGATTTCAGCTCTCCCAATTCATTACGTGTTGCCTGGAGAGCAACATCTTTTTCTGCCACCTCTTCAAGGACTTTTTTATGCTTCTCAAGCATTTCATTATCATATTCGCTAATTGCCTGTACATATTCAATATTAGCCTGAAGTGAAGACAGGCTTTTTGACTCAACAATGATGTCCAGCATTGAGTACGCCCCGTTCTCATACATATATTTGATCCGCAGCTTCATATCCTCATATTGCTTTTGCTTTGTTGCCTCGGCTTCAGCCAGGGCTACTTTTTGCTGTTCGATTTCGGCGGCTGTCTCTTCAATTGCAGTTATAGTCTGGGACAACTCGGTGTTCAATTTATTTAACTGACTATTCAGACTGCTTGCCTTTTTCTCCAAATCGGTTGCATATCCAGTAAGTGGAACATTAAATGCTAATATAACTGCCAACAAAATGGTTCCAATGGAACCGGGAAAGCTAGCTTTTCTTTTCATAATTTGTGTTTCCTTTCATAATAACGACTTCTTTTATATTAACTCGTCCTCACAAATATTTCAAGCCTTCATTCACTTGATTTTGAAACCAGGCATTCAATCCTTGTTTGTTGTTATCACGACAAAAATACTTGACTGATAAGAATCTTAATAGTATAATTAAATTGAACGTTGTTCAATTATTGGAGATGCTATGAAAAAATCAGAACAGACAAGGAATCATATTATTGAGAAAACGATGGAACTAATTCAAGAGGGAAGCGGTGATATTGATAAGATTACAGTTCGGAATATAGCAGAACGGGCTGATGTGGGAATGGGACTTATTAACCATTACTTCCAATCAAAAAACATACTGATCGAAATATGTATCCAGCGTATGATCACTGAAGTAGTAACTTCATTCCATCCTGAATTAAAAAAAGATCAAACAGGACCGGAAGGCGTCACGGCTCAGATCGCGTGCCAGGTGACTGACTTTTTAATAAATCACCCACAGATTTCTAAAATCTCAATCCTGGGGGATATGAAGTCGCCTGCAGCTGTAGATAATACTATGATGACAGTAAAAGGATTTGCTTCCAGTATTGCCGGAGCAGAGGAGATGCAAAATGAAGCTGAAATTGCATTCATGCTGGTTGCTGTTCTGCAAGTAGCGTTTTTGCGTAAAGATACTTTGGAACAAGCACTGGGGATCGATTTTAATGATAAAAAGCAGCGTGATCAATTTATCATGAAACTGGTTGAAAAATTAATGGCTTAGGAGATGAATTATGAAATATTTAATTATTAATGGCAGTCCGCATAAGGGTAATACCTGGAAACTGGTCGAAAGGGTTAAAAAGGACATATCCTCTTTGCCGGGAAATTCGGTTTTTGCAGAAGTGCACTTAATGGATTTGGATTTACCGTTTTGTACAGGTTGCAGCCTTTGTTTCAGGAAGGGAACTGAAGTCTGTCCTCATCATGAAATTATCGATAAAGTTATACGCCGGATCGAGTGGGCCGATGGGATCATCTTTGCAGTGACTGCTTTCAATATGCAGCCAACAGCATTGACGAAAAATCTGATCGACCACCTTTGTGCCTATCTTCACCGGCCCTGTTTTTTTACTAAGAAGGCCCTGGTAATATCAACTACGGCTGCAGTGGGAGCGGGCAAAACGGTAAATTATATCGAAGGGACATTAAGGGGCATCGGATTTAATAAATGCTATAAACTGGCAGTCAGTTCTTATAGTTGGAATGCCTACCGTCTGAATGAACGGACCAGACGTAAATGCCTGCAGACGGCAAGACAATTCCACTATGATGTCGCATCCCGCAGGATGCATGCACCCAAATGGATGATTCTGATTCCGTATAATCTTTTTCGCGGAATGAGCCTGCATTATGTAAAAGGGACCGAATATGAGTACCAAGACGGCAATCACTGGACGGACCCGGTTCGAAGAAGCGGTATTTATGATCGTGTGGTTAAGGTTCCCTTTTACAAAAAGCCCTTTGGCCAGTTGTTTTATCTGATGGGAAAAGGAATGGGAAAAATGGTGACGGTTACATATAAAAAATAGTACTTGAATGGAGACACTATGCAGATCAGCAGACTGTTCAAAATTGTATACCTGCTGCAGGACCGAAAGCATGTGACAGCAAAAGAGCTGGCAGAATACTTTGAAGTATCCACCAGAACGATTCTGCGTGATATAGATACTCTTGCAGAAGCGGGGATTCCGGTATATACTACAAAAGGAAAAGGCGGCGGTATTTTTATTATGGATCGTTTTATCCTCAATAAAACGACCGTAAGCAAAGAAGAGCAGGAGCAGATACTATTTGCACTTCAAAGCCTTAAGCTGACCGAACAAGTAGAAGAGAAAGAACTGCTTACCAAGCTGCAGACATTTTTTCAAAATACCAGCAGCGGATGGATTGAGGTTGATTTTTCCAGATGGGGTTCCGATGAGAACGAAAAAGAAATATTCAGCCTTATTAAAAAGTCGATTCTCCGGCAGAAAGTGCTGAAATTTGATTATACATCCATGACCGGGGAAACACTTAGAAGAGAAGTGAATCCGCTGCGCTTTGTATTTAAGCGTAATGCCTGGTATCTGCAGGGATACTGCTGTCAGAAAGAAGATTACAGAACCTTTAAAATATACCGGATGCGAAACATCGAGATGACCAATGCGGTATTTGACCCGGCCGAATATGAAGCCCCGCCTTTGGAGAATTTTCATGCTGGCTGGAGTGGAGGTCAATCGCTTGTTTTAGAATTTTCTAAAGAAATTGCTTACCGGGTCTACGATGATTTCATTACAGCTGAGATCAGGCAGAAAGATGACGGCCGCTTTATCGTCCGGACTGAGGTGGAAGATGAGCCGGAGCTTTACGATTACCTTTTATCAATGGGGCCTGAGGTAAAGGTCATTGAGCCGGATTTTATCAGGGAAAATCTACTGAAGCGGCTTGAAGAAATAAAAAATAATTATTTTTCATAATACGACATGCTGCTGTCATATTAGCCATGCTATTTTATATTCAACTCCAGCCTAAAATGAAAAACTAAACCCGTACTCTGACAACAAAAAATAGTAAAAAAGGTCTCATTTACTTTTGCAATGACTCCAGTTCCTTCGTATGATATAGTTGAGAAAATCGATTATTATCTGCG
>Ga0153944_1000171_pt1 | contig 27665 bp, 27 predicted proteins | sample TSNJ028MetaG_FD_104703 | JGI IMG/M metagenome (GOLD analysis project Ga0153944, IMG submission 104703) | Attine ant fungus gardens microbial communities from New Jersey, USA - TSNJ028 MetaG | ecosystem: Host-associated > Fungi > Mycelium > Unclassified | place: USA: New Jersey, Wharton State... | reverse complement strand
TCCTTGTTAGCTATTACTTTTCCGAAAGTTTTTGTGATATTATGCATCTTAATCGCATAATCCGTAGTCTCACCCAAGGCTCGCCCTCCTCTTCTCATCCTCTTTAGCAATTGTACCCTCCCTAATCAAAGGGAAAAGGGGCTGCTGCGCAATAACCTTGCGCGACAGTCCCTTAGATTTTTATGTTAATCGCAGCCGCTTATTCGACTACGGTACAACCATCAATAATATAGCTCCATGACGGTGCAGAAGCTTCTTCCTGCTCTGCAAAGCGTTCACCTTCTCCGAGTGTAACTTCTTCACCATCCGGGCTGACACCGTGGAGCGGTCCGGCAAATACATCAAGTTCTCCTGCCTTCAATGCTTCAGCTGCCGTATCGATCGCTTCCTGAGTTCCTTCCGCAGCGATATCAGTATTCAGCGGTGACAGATATACAGCATCCTCAACAAGACCTTTGCACCAATCGACCGGAATCTCTGTTCCGTCGATCACTGCCTGCACTGCTTCAGTCACATAAATTCCCCAGTCAATACGGGCTGAGATCAATGACGCCTTCGGTGCTGCATCGATCATATCATTATTATAACCAACCTGCCATATACCATTCTCTTCCGCAGTTGTCGCCGGAGCGGTTGAATCAGAGTGCTGGGAAACCACATCGCAGCCGCGGTCAATCAGTGCTTTTGCTACCTGCGACTCAACAGTTGGGTCGTTCCATGAATTAGTGTACATAATCTCCATTTCCACATCCGGATTTACACTCTTAGCACCCAGATAGAATGCGGTATATCCGCTGATAACTTCTGCAAACGGGAAAGCAGCTACATAACCCAGCTTGTTGCTTTCGGTCTTAAGACCTGCTGCGATCCCGGCAAGATAACGCGCTTCATAAATGGATGCAAAATAATTATGCACATTAGCTAATCCTGAACTGGCCGCCTGATATCCGGTCGCATGGCAGAACTGAATGTCCGGATAGTCTGCTGCTACTTCCAAAACATAATCTTCAAAACCGAAACTGGTTGCAAAAATAATATTACATCCCGCTTCTACTAATTCTCTGAGTGCGGTTTCACACTCGGAGCTTTCCGGAACATTGAACTTGTTGATGATCTGATCGTCACTTAAGCCTAATGCCTTCTGCATCTCCTGAGTACCCAGATCATGATTGTAAGTATATCCCATATCACTGGCATCTGAAACATGCACAAATCCTACTTTAATATCTTCTGCTGCAATTCCACCTGGTTCGGTTCCCTCCGCACTTGTGTCAGCATCTGAACTTCCTGATTCTGCAGCCGGCTTTGCATTACATCCCGCTAACACACTAACCATCATGACTGCACATAACAAGACACTCCATATTCTCTTTTTCATTCTTTTTCTCCTCCTGTAAACAAATGATCGCTACTTTTTAGACATAAATCATCTAAGGAAAGTGTACAAGTTTATCATCGACAAATCAAGCTTTAGACCTATCGTTTTCTATAATAACCTTTAATAATCCTTGGTTATAATTGATTTTTCATATTGTAAAACTTCCCATTCTGCGGTATCATATGACCAGTTATAATTACATAGGAGGCGGTTTATTTATGGAGTTACTAAAAGAAAGAATTCTTCGGGACGGTGTTATAAAGCCGGGGAATGTATTGAAAGTGGACAGCTTTTTAAATCACCAGATGGATATTGATCTGATCAATCAGATCGGCCAGGAGTTCAAACGGCTCTTCGCCGATGCACCGATTACTAAAATACTGACCATTGAGGCTTCCGGCATCGGCATCGCCTGTCTTACCGCCCAGTACTTTAATGTCCCGGTCGTATTTGCCAAGAAGAGTCAGAGCATTAACCTGGATGGAGATGTATATTGTACCAAAGTGGAATCCTTTACGCATAAGCGGATATACGATGTAATCCTTTCGAAGAAATTTCTGACTGCTGACGATTATGTCCTCATCATCGATGATTTCCTAGCCAACGGCTGTGCATTGATGGGACTCATCGACATTGTGCAACACGCCGGAGCCACCATTGAGGGAGCTGGAATCGTGATTGAAAAGGGCTTCCAGTGCGGCGGCAAAGCAATTCGTAAAACCGGCGTCCGCTTAGAATCACTGGCTATTATCGAATCCATGACCGATGATTCTCTGACTTTTGCCTAAAAACATGGGGCTGTTGCAAGCTGCAACGCCCCTTATCATTTATCATTTCTACAATAACCGCTTTTTAAAATTTCCAACTACTCTGCTGCCTTCACTGAATATCATAAAAGCACTGGGATCGATCTCCTGGACAATCCGCTTAATCCGGTTCTCTTCATATTTGGAAATCATCACATACAGGATATAGGATGTCTCATTGGTATAAGCTCCCTGTCCGTCCCAATTGGTCACGCCGCGTCCCATCCTTTCTATAATCGCTTTAGAGATACCCTGCTTTTTGGTAAAGATCATTACACTCATGTTAATATTCTGAACATGTATCCGATCGGTTGCAAGTCCCAGAACAGTCGCATAAATGACTGAATAGACCACGATCTGAATATCAAACATAAAAGCACAGACTGCATATACCGTAACATTCATCAGAATACCGATCTTACCGACACTGAAATCGGGGAACTTTTTCGTACATATCATACCGACAATATCCTGCCCGCCGCCGGAGCTTCCGCCCCGCAGTATCATTCCTACGCCGGCCCCGGCAATAAGTCCGCCGATAATACAGGCTGTCAGCACATCTTCAATGGGCGCTGTCTTCGGTATTGGAATCACCGTCAGAAATGCCGTCTGTACAGTGATGGTCACAATACTGCGGATAAAAAATCCGCGTCCCATCAGCTTCCATGCCAAATATAATAACGGAACGTTAATAATGAAGTAAATAATCCCGGCAATATCTATCTGACCGAGAAATGAGAGGTTCAAAAACTCGACCATAAAGGTCCTCAGAAGCTGGGCAACACCCATAAATCCCCCGTTATACAAACCAAGAGGCGTAATGACCAGATTGATTCCGGCAGCAAATAAAAAGGCACCGGCAATCGCCCATGCCAGCTGGATCAGATTACGTTTCTTTTGTTCATTCAAAAAATCTCACCTCCCCATTTATATTTGTCTCATTCTAGCATTTCAGCATACCATTTTCAAGTGAAAAATAATGCACAGTCAAGCCAAAAAGAATGACCAGCGTGGTTGGATGGTTGGGTGGGTGGGATACCGAATAAATAGTTCAGTCCGCTGTTAATCTGGAGTTCAAATATAGTACTGATAAGACCTGGTTTATTTTTACGGAATTGAAAATACGCCAGAGCTAATCCGATAATCGCATAATTTGCCCAATAAATACGCATGCTGTTATTCACCTATAAATTTGGTAAATGAATTTTATACCGCTTGCTGATTTCATCAACAATTTGCTCGTTTTCTTCCAATACGATCGCATATACAAGATAATCTTCCCACAGTGCCACCTGTTCTTGTTTTGCCTGCGAGAGCAGGCTGAACTCATGTATAAACCGTGCCAGTCCGGCTATTTTTTCAGCCATCTCATTGCCAAGCTGTGTTCTCTCCCATAAAACATCAAAGCGGTTACTGTAACTTACCTGTTGAATCGCAAGATACCACGGCACGAAAAGAAAAAAATCCCAAGCCAAAATCATGATAAATGCCCTTATCCATCCAAGTGCAGAGTTTGCCATGAACATGTCAAAATGAAGAAACGCCCCCCATATGATAAAAGCCGGAATGGTGCTAAGCACGGCAATTACAATGTATTTAGCGGCAATTTGAGTTTTGTTCTCTTGATTCTTTCCCTGAATATATCCTAAAGACTTGGCTCTAATAAAGCGGTTTTGCTTCCACTGCAACAAGGCACTTTTGCTATTTAGCTTGCCGTTTTTAATAAGATACAATAATTCAAGCTCGCTGTCATCAAGCTTTTGAGGTTTTGCGGCGCTCTGAACAATACGGCCGTTTTTCTCAAAGCGAATGGCTTTTTTGTTTTGCATACTGAGCAAGGTGGCTACTATATCTTTTTTGCCGTAAAGATTCAAATCTATAAGCAGGCTGACATATGCTGGCGCGAGTCCCTCCAAATTGTCCCGGTAATAATCAATATCCTGTATGGGGATAAATGACGCATCATCGCGTACTCGTCTAGCCCTGCCTTTTTGTATTCCGAGCGCAATAGCCGCAATTAAAACCGGGACCAAAACCATCGAACAAATAAAAAAGGTCATAGCAAAACCGAGTAAATATATTTCTGCTGTGCTCCAGTCGTCAAACACTCCGATGCTATAGCTAAATAGGAGAGTAAAAGCATACAGGCATGCAATCACTATAAAGAAAACCAGTATATTTTGGCGCTTTTGTTTTTTTGTTAGTTTTGTTTTGAAACGTGACTTTTTCATTTACCCCCACATTTAAAAATTAATTTCCACTTCACCGCGCTTCTCCTCGCGCACGTCATAATAGTCCGCATCTTGAAAACCAAAAATTTTCGCAATCATACTTGAAGGGAACTGACAAAGTTTGTCCCTGTACAAAAGAACAGTATCATTGTAAAACTGACGGGCATAAGCAATTTTATCTTCAGTTTCTTTTAAAGCAACTTGCATATTGACGAAACTGCTATCGGCTTTTAAATCAGGATAAGCTTCAGCCACGGCAAACAAACGCGAAAGCCCCTTCGAAAGCTGGTCATTGGCCGCAATCGCATCTCCCGGCGAAGGCGCACAGGCCAGAGCATTTTTTGCAGCGGCAACATTTTCAAATATTTCTTTTTCATGCGCAGCATAGCCCTTTACTGTTTCCATCAGATTTGGTATCAGGTCGGCCCGGCGCGTAAGCTAAACATCAATTTGGGCCCATTGTGTATTCACTCGGTTACGCCTCTTTACCAATGTATTATATGCATATATTGTGTAAGAAACAAACAGAACTGTAATAAAAGTAATGATGCCTAATACAATGTAATTTTCCATAAATTAGCTTCCCTTTCTGACTTTTTAGAAATTAGTTAATTGAATAAATTGCTCACAATTTCTTCAAATTGCGGCATTATCTTTTTCTTAAAAGCAAATTGAATTCCATTTAATTTGCTTCTTCCGTCATCGTATACTATTTCTTCATCAAAGTATACTTCAAAAAAGACATTCTTTCTTTTCATCAAAATATTATAGCAAAGGATATTTTTCAGTTAATTTAGCAACTATTCCTTTTACTTTTTTAATATTATCTTCACTCTTAATAACCAGTGAGATGGCTTCAGCAATCTGATTCATATCATCTTCTCTTAGCCCTCTCGTCGTCACTGCCGCAGTTCCCAATCTTACACCGCTGGTTACAAATGGTGAACGGGGATCGTTTGGAATGGTATTTTTATTACATGTGATATGGGCCAGATCCAGATTGGCCTCCAATTGCTTGCCGGTCACTTCCCTGCCGGTCAGATCCACCAGCATGAGGTGAGTATCGGTGCCTCCGGAAACAATCTTCACATCTCTGTCAGTTAAACCGCCGGCCAGTGCCCGGGCATTTTTCAGAACCTGCTTCTGATACTCTTTGAACTCCGGCCGCAGCGCTTCTTGAAAACTTACCGCCTTGGCTGCGATCACATGCTCCAACGGGCCGCCCTGCATTCCCGGGAAGACTGCTTTATTAAAGTTAAACTGATCCTGCGCTTCCTGATTGCAGAGAATCATTCCGCCTCTGGGACCTCTTAACGTCTTATGGGTAGTAGTTGTAACCACATGGGCATAAGGAATCGGGCTTGGATGCAGCCCGGCTGCTACCAATCCGGCAATATGGGCCATATCCACCATCAGATAGGCGCCGCATTCATCTGCAATCTCCCGGAATCGTTTAAAATCAATCGTTCTGGCATATGCACTGGCTCCTGCAATAATCATTTTCGGTTTTTCCGCCATTGCTATTTTATGAAGTTCATCATAATTGATAAACCCGCTTTCATCTACTCCGTATGCGGCAATATTAAAGTATATCCCTGACATATTGACCGGAGACCCGTGAGTCAGGTGACCGCCATGATCCAGATTCATTCCCAGAATCTTATCACCCGGTTTCAGCATCGCCAGGAACACCGCCATATTAGCCTGTGCACCTGAATGCGGCTGTACATTCGCATAATCACAGCCGAACAATCCCCTGGCTCTCGCGATGGCAAGCTCCTCTACGATATCTACATACTGACATCCGCCATAATACCGCTTTTTCGGATACCCTTCCGCATACTTATTGGTCAACGGACTCCCCGTTGCTGCCATGACCGCTTTACTTACCCAATTTTCCGAAGCGATCAGCTCGATATGAGAATTCTGTCTTTCCATTTCCTGCTTGATAGCTTCTGCAATTTCTGAATCTTCTTTTACAATTTCATCAATACTGTACATCTTTTTCACACTCCACACATGACTTATTTTTGCAAAAAAACGTCAGGCCACTCCGACCCAACGCCTATGCTGTTATTACTAATTTTACTCAGACTTTTACTGTTTGTCAACCAAAGATATTTTTCATCAATCTGCTTTATTATTGCTGTGCCACGGACAGTCAACCACATGATCGTCCACCAGACCGGCTCCCTGCATGAATGAATAGCAGATGGTCGGTCCGACAAATTTAAATCCCCGCTTTTTAAGGTCTATGCTGATCCGACGGGAAATTTCATCTTCCGCCGGCATCTCAGTCATATCCCGCCATTGGTTAATAATCTGACGCCCCTCGACAAACTGCCAGATATATTCATCAAATGACTCATACTCATCCTGCACTTTCATAAAAGCTTTTGCATTAACCGGCAAGGCTTCCAGTTTCAGCCGGTTGCGGATAAGCTTCGGATTGGCTTTCAGTTCTTCCAGTCTAGCTTCATCATATGCCGCAATTTTAACCGGATCGAAACCGTCAAATGCCTCCCGCATCGCTTCCCTTCTTTTTAATACCAGCTCCCAGGTCAAACCGGCCTGCATTCCTTCTAAGATCAGCATCTCAAATAATTTTTGGTCGTCGTGAAGCGGGACGCACCATTCTGCATCATGATAGGCTTTACTCAATTCGGTTTTGGCCCATCTGCATCTCTCACCCATACTGTTACCTCCGTTTTTTCTTCCCGATTCTTTAATACCTCTGCGACAGACTTCTAATTCTTCATTAGATACAATTTTCTTACAAATTGTTCCACTCATAATTTTCAATAAATATTCCAATACTATTATTGTGTTAAACAACACAAATTTTTTGACGAGGTGAAGTCCAATGGGCAGCAATTAGAGAAATCGTTGTTGTAATTAACTAAACTTCTTCATTGAAACGAGAAATGCCCCAGGAATGGGGCCTTTCTTTTAATTTACTTCAACTTTTACACTACTCTTTGCGCCGACATGTCTAAGCTGCTCTTAACCTGATGCACTTTAATATTTTTTTCCCGGAATAGAGCCAGTTGCTCCTTACTTGTAAGTTCATCAGTGATTAAATTTTTAATCCAACCAATCTCCTGGCTCACAAAACTGCTGTCGCGGCCAATTTTACTGTGATCCGCTAAAATATAACTTTCTCCGGTTACCTGTTCCAGCATTAAATGGTTTATATGAACTTCATTTAATATGCCGGTTGTCATTCCTTTTTCTATGGAAATACCGCTGCAACCCACGAAACTCTTCATGGCGGTTAAGTTTTCCATATTTTTTAAAGCAAATTCCCCAACCATAGCATACTTAGGATATCGAAGTTCGCCACCGGATAACAAAACCGACACGCTATTGGGGACGTCAATATTCATGACCTTTCCATTATTGGTAATTACATTTACCCGTTTTCCATCCAGATATTTCACTAGATTAAGAGCTGTCATGCTGGTATTGATAAATATAGTATCACCGTCTTCAACCAGACTGGCTGCATATTTTGAAATTGTTTCGCGACAAATATCCATTTTATTTACTGCTTTTTCATTTTCCACCAGGCTGGCTCCGCCATAAAAGCGCTGTACCTTTTTTTGTTCTTCTAAGCTTTGCAGGTCGCGCCGGATAGTCAATGGGGATACATTCCATCTTTGCGCTAATTCATCTACTCTAATCCGATCATTGCGCCGCAGTTCTTCCAGAATCTCATGTCTTCTTTTCTCTACTAATGCACGTTCTCTTTTCAAATAATTATTCCTCCGAAATATTCTTAAAACCAAGGATATATCTACATTATATGAAAATTTCCCGCACTTGTCCAGATGTTTATGAACTATTGCTATAAACTAACCAGTCCACTAACCGCAATCAAAAAAAACACAATGCTCCAGATCAGCATGTACCTTCTCCTGCACTGCTCCACTGCACATTTATACTCCTCATCATAGTATATCATCTTTTTATTTCCTGTCCGGCAGGCGCTCTCCGAGGTATAATTGTATTTGCTTCGTATGTGATATTTGGCACCATTATGTTCATACATGAGAATGGGATAGTAGGATATCACAGGTTTGATCAGTTTCCCACCTTCTTTGCCTTTTTTCCAGTACAGCAAATCAGTAATTTCCGCTTCTACAGGAATTATTTTCCTTTTCTTATCACCCAAATAAGATAGCATAAAGTACAGGCTCAGTAATAAAAAAAGAATTGATAATATTAGAAAACTACCGGTCATTCCATAATCATTTTTAATAACCGGAAGCAATGTTGTCAGTATACCTGCAGCAATCAAAATCCATGCCGTATACATTGGCTGACCAGGCCCTTCGCAAACCTCCACATCCTCTTTACCGCCTTTATTGATAACAATAATCAATGACGTTTCCTGCCCATATTCCTGCAGACTCTTTATATTTACCTGCTTTTTATGACCATTCTCTTCATATCCAACTCTCAATTCATAATAATTTTGAATCAGATTGCCCTGCTTATCGTTTTGTGATACATGATTGCTCTGTAATACCGTTGCTTCACATATGGTGCCGCACTTTTTAAACCGCAGATGCTCCCTCAGTTTGGTGGTTCCGGTAACAAATATAACTGCTCCAAATACAACAAAAGATACCAATTCAATAGATAAGTTCTGAAATATTTCCATCGAATACCTCTATAAGTTTTCTTCTAAAAAGGCCAAGATCGCCGCATATGCCGCCTCTTCGTCCGCGCCTTCAATGGTTATGGTTATTTCCTCTCCATGTTTCACGCCTAATCCCATTAACATCAGCAATTGAGAAGCCGACACCTCCTTTTCTCCTTTTTTAATTTTTATATTACTCTTATATTTTTTAGCTTCCTTAATCAACAGTCCTGCCGGCCTTGCATGAATTCCCAGTTCATCTTTTACGATATATTTAAACGATCTCATGCTTAATCCTCCAATCTTTCGATTTTATACATAGCCACTTCATCGGTTTCCCGGTTTGCTGCAATGAGGATATCATCACCCTCTTTTGCATAATAGAAGACATTAGCCGGTCCCCGGCCCTCGTCGATAATCTCAGCCCGATACGATTTTGATGACTGATCATAATATATAGCCATCAACCTCCTTTTCCCCTGTCGGTACCCTGTGATAAAAACCGGTTTCCCACAGATAACCGCCCCCCCGATCGCATGAGAAAATTCTGCCGCTTCCGGGTAGATATAGACTTCATCATACTGCTCACCCCGCTTTTTATATACCGAAATCTTGTCACCATGAAATGGCGAAAAGGTACACAATTCACAAGTACCATCTTCATCCAAATCCAATAAAATAGCATCACTTGCCGGTTCCGATAATAGCTGTTCAATACTCCATTTGCTGCCTTTTTCGGCCGGAGGTGTAAATAAAAACACCCCTTCGTTACTGGAAATCAGCGCTTTTTCACTCTCATCACCGCAATACTTACTATACCCGTGATTTTTTAACATTCCCTCTTTTATTACTGTCAGATCCAATTGGTGATTCTCATCATATTCCGCGAGATCTGCAGATAATTCAGCTGCATATACTTTTCCCGGCACACTCCAGTCGTCTTTGTATTGATGAGCAGATTTCAATGTACAGACGATTAAATATCGTGTTTCACCCCGCGTAATGATATCAAATCGATGTACATGGGGAATAACTATCAGTGTTTTCACCTCCCAATTTCCTTCTGAAACAGGTGTTACTGCAACAATCTTTGCCTCCCTGGAATCATTGGGTGAATAAAATTTCTGTATTGCCAGGAACTGCCCATCGCTTTCCGGTATCTGCACCATGTTCATTGTGCCGCCCGGTCCAAACCATACCGTATCCACCAGTTTTCCGCTTAAATCAAATAGCAGACACCGGTCCTTCTTTTCTGCTGCCACTAAAAAATGTTCCTCCCCTCTGTAATACAGAGGGGCAATAGAATAACATTTCGTCAGATTAGCGATTACATTTTTTTCAGCTTTCATATTTGCACCTCACCTAGCTGCTCTTGCCGATCCAAAATCTTAGACATCATTTCCCAGGCAAATACCAGATCTTCTTCCCACTTTACATTTCCCGTATACCAAAACTCGGTAACAAATTTTCTCACATCTAGTTTCCACGCTGCCACAATGGCTGTTTCAAAATTTACGTGACCTTCTCCAAACGGAATCTCTCTGAATTTTCCCGGCGCACTCTCTTTAAGATGCATGGCTGCAATCCGCCCTTTACCAGTCCGGAGATCTTCCAGCACATCGATCTGGTATAAATCAGAAGCATTGGTAATATTGCCAATATCCGGATATACATTCAGATAGCTGGAATTTACCAGTTCTACATACTTCATCGCCTTATGTACGGTATTCATAAATTCTGTTTCCATCGTTTCAAAGCCCAGCACCACACCTGCTCTTGCTGCCATATTAACAGCTTTTTTTAGATTCTGCAAAAAACGCTTTTTGGTATCCCGGCAGGATTTTTCATAATAAACATCGTATCCGGCCAGTTGAATAATACGTATACCCAAATCTTCTGCCAACTGAATGGCTTTTTCCATAATCTCCATCCCGCGTCTGCAAACTAACCCATCCTGACTGCCAAGAGGATATTTACGATGACCGCTTAAACACATTGTCCGAATTGGCATATCCAGTTCTGCCATGAGGCTGACAAGCTCCACCCGCTCTCGTTTACTCATATCCAGCCGACAAAGTTTTTCTTCGGTTTCATCGATACTGATCTCGACAAAATCAAATCCAGCTTTTTTCGCCGCTGTCAACTTTCCCCTCCAGCTAAGATCAGGCGGCATTGACTTCTCATATAATCCAAGTGTATATGCCTTTTTCACAACATCCTCCATCTCTTTCATTTCAAAATTGCGGGCTGCTTTGGTGTATGAAATAATTTTAGATAATTCCATGTTCTTTCATTTTGTCCTCCATTTCCTGGGCAGATATAATATTTCGCAGACCAATTACAATGGTTCCTTTCTTTTCTGCATCCTTGAACATATTCATAAAATTCTGAGCGCAAAATACAACATCGTACTGTACTGCACAGCTCTTTCCTTCAGAAAGAGCACAATGATGTATTTTAACCGGTTTAAGACCTGCTTTATCTAATACTTTCTGCATTGTCTTTTTCATCATAAGGCTTGAGCCTGCTCCATTAGCGCAGCAAACAACAAATGATAAATTATCTTTCATCAGTTAACACTCCTTTTCATTTCTTTGTATTTTTCATAATCTTCGGTCATCATAAAATAACCTTTTTTGTCCGCTCTATACTGAAGCTGTGGAATTGCCAGCAATGCCACAACACAGACAGCCAAGCCAGCATAGCTTAAAAACTTCATCAAAACCGTCATAACCGGCCATACAACTGCCCAATCCCACATACCTAAATAACCACCATACGCTGCCATGCCTACCCAGCCGGCGATAAAGGCTGAACCAAACACCTGACATATCCCCGAAATAAATGGAAGAATTAGCGCAGCCTTGATACCGCCCTTTTCATTGGCAAATACTGCTATGGAAGCGTTGTCAAAGAACACGGGTACGAATCCGCAAATAACCAGTACCGGACTTTTCAGTACGATCAAGAGCGCGATTGCGATAATCTGTCCGGCGAAACCTGCCAGAAAACCAAGCGGTACTGCATTAGAAGCACCAAATCCAAAGATAACTGCACAATCAACCCCCGGGATGGAACCTGGTAAAATTTTATCAGCAATACCTTGAAATGACATTGTCAGCTCATTTACAAAGATCCGGACGCCAAGCTGCAAAATCGCCAGATATACAGCAAAATACAGACAAGTCTGAATAACATAGAATAGCATACTGGAACCTTCAGCCAAAAATTCTCCAGCTACAAGATAGTCTCTTCCCAGAAGCACTAAAATCGCTCCGAAGAAAACCAGCATCAGTATAGAAGTACAGACCATATTGTCATTAAAAATGGACATAAACCCCGGCAATTCCATATCTTCAATTTTCTTAACCTTTCTGCCCTTCCTCCCACCGAATAATTTCTCTGCCAGCCAATAGTTAAGAGCAATGCCAAACATCTGCTGATGCGCCAGACAAAAACCAGCACCATCAGTTACTTCCTGACATGGTTTGATGGTAAGGTTTGCTCCTACTGCCCAATAAGTACCGAGAATCAATGCCATAACAATAAGCAGTTTGATGTCGCTGTTTAAAAGGAATGGACACGCAAACATAATCAGCCAATAGGCCGTCGCTGCCTGCTGTACCTGTACATGACCAGTGGTAAACAGAGCACGGAGTTTTGTGATCTTACTGAATTTAACCAAAATGATATTAACTACAAAGGCGATCAGCAGCAAGATCATCGCCTGACCAAATCCCTTGCCGAATACTTCTTCTACTCCTGTAGTCACCGCATTCTGCCCAAAATACGGGTCAATAACCATTGCATCAATGTTGAATACATCTTTCAATCCCACCAACACCGGGCGGAAGTTTGAAGATAGTCCGCCTGACCCAACAGTTAAGATCAGATATCCTACAATTGCCTTAATGCCTCCGGCAAAAACCTCATACCACGGTTTTCCAAGTAATATGTAACCAATAATTACGATTAATCCGATCATAAATGCCGGTTGCTGCAAAATGTTTGTTGCAAAATATTCCCATATGCTATATAAGACATTCATTCCCTTTCCCTCCTTTTTCTCACTTAATCCAAATAAATTTTCTGAAGTTCAAGAAGCTCTTCCGGCGTATTCACTTTCGCCAGTTCTTCTACAAGCTCCTCATTCATCAGCATTTCTGAAAGTTTTGATATGTTTTCCAGATGCTGATTGGAATCACAGGATGCCAGTGTAAAAAACAGTTGTGCATCCGTAGTGGAATCCCCCGGCGTGAACCGGACTGGCTTATGCAATTTCATAAACCCAACCGCTGTCTTGTTTACCCCTTTTGCATGCTCCTGAGAATGCGGTATCACCACATTTGGCATAATAACTATATAAGGACCGTATTTCTCAACACAGGCAATGATCTCTTCTTTATAATCTGCCTCTACCGTCCCATCCGCTTCCAGAGTCTCACAACTCATACGTATAGCCTCACGCCAATCTTTTGCCGCTTCTGCAAACTTAAAATGCTTCCGTTCTACAAATTCTCTTAACATTCTTTTCCCCCTTTCTACAAGCAGGAGCGGAAAGGGATATTCTGCGGTGCTTCAAAGCAATCCTCAAACCCTCTTCTGTGGTGATATGCCTTCTTTTCTTTATCTAATGGATATACATACTTCCCACCAACTTCCCAGAAGAAAGGATGGAATTTGTAATCCAGACGATCTTTTTTCATATCGTATAGAACCCGAATTTCATTAACATCTGCCATGAAATTGGTCCATACATCATAGTGAATCGGAATTACAACCTTACACTGCAGGGCTTCAGCCATCCGCAAAATATCACAGGATGTCATTTTATCTGCCATACCGATCGGATTTTCTCCATAAGAACCAAATGCCACATCAATATCATAATCTTTTCCATGCTTTGCAAAATAGATGGAATAGTGAGAATCACCACTGTGGTAAATATTCCCTCCCGGTGTTTTGATAAGATAATTTACTGCCTTATCATCCATATTTACCGGACATACCCCGGTCAGATCTTCTCGCTCCGATCCGGTAGAATCAGTAGTTACCAGGCAGGTGCGGTCAAAGGAGTCTAAAGCGACAATCTCAATATCTTTAATTTTCATTACATCTCCGGGCTTTACCGTAATACACCGTTCTTCCGGCACCCCCCATTTTTGCCACAACTCAACAGATTTTAATGGTCCGATAAAGGGAACCGGAATTTCTTTTCCATTTTCATCTAAGGTTGTTATCCCGCTTTGTATTACATGTGCTGCATATTCCAGGCTCATATGATCCTGATGATAGTGTGTTGCCAACACTGCATCTATCTTCTTGACTGCAAAAGGATCGATCACAAATGGAACCGCTCTTAAATTCGGCTGCATGTTTCTGGCGCCGCACATATTTGCCATTTGATGGCCAACTGCCATTTTCCCATTACCGTGGGTACGCTTTCCATTACCACACCATAAATCCACGGTAATATTACAATCTGCCGGTGTCTTCACCCATAGACCCGTACATCCCAGCCACCACATTGCAACACTTCCCGGCGCAACCACTTCTGCTTCAATTTCTTCATTGAGCCAGGTTCCCCATTCCGGAAAAGTACTCATGATCCAACTTTCCCTGCTGATCTCACTTAATTTGCTCATTTTATTCTCCTTTTACGAACTTTTTCACGCTTTAATGTTCATTTATATGCTTTATATAATATATATTATCATTATCATTCAATTAACTCAACCATTATATGTATTTTTATATAATATATAACAAACAGCAGTTTCGTTTTTGTTTATTTTGTCCTCATTTTACAGTCTTTAATAATCCGCGCTCGTTTTATATGTTCGTTTTTCAAATTTTATGTTCTTTTCGTGTTTTTTAGATAAAAGCCGCCGCTCATTAGAGCGGCTGTTAAATTGCTTTTTTTGATATATGACTGAACCCGAAACAATAAACTACATGAAAGCTATGTTTGTTAATAATGACAACAGAAAAGAACACGATAACAGTAATTTTAGTCTATTAACCCATATGTCATTATCTATTCTTTTTGCTATGTAAAAAAAGAAACCTAAACACACACATAATGCAACGACTGAATAAGTCCCATTAAATGCAGGCAATATCATTTGACCAATTGATTTTTTATATATAGGCAATACTATTGTTGTTGATACCGAAACAATACTGCATAATAGTAGAATACGCGCAAAAATTATTTTGATTTTCATTTTAAATCACATTCCTTTCTCTTCACTTGCAATAAATCATTCTAACCTTTTATTTCTTATATGAATTACTTTCGTATTACTTATAACTTCCACAATCTGTGTGTGTGACGAAAATATTATACTACTCCCTCCTTTTGTGGTTTTATTTTCGAAAATCTTAACGACTGCTTTTAATGATTCTACATCAATATTATTTAATAATTCATCTATGATAATAAGGGAAGTAACACGCTCTATCATAATGGCTAAGTATAGTTTAGCTTTCATCCCCAAAGAATAGGTATGAACTTCCAAATCCAGATCATCTTCTAATCTCAGTGCAACAATATTTTTCATTATTTGATTATAACTGCCTTCTAAATCAAATAACGATATTAGATACTCCATATTATCACGTCCGCTTAAATACTCAAACAAATATGGTTTACTAGGAATGTAATTCACTTCATGCCTCATTTCCGCAATCTTGACTACTTCACCTTTCAAATTAATAATAGGTTCTTCATCTGATACAGGTTCAAGTATTCCAGACAAAATTCTAAATAATGTCGTCTTGCCGCTTCCATTCTCACCTTGCAACCAAATAACCTCTCCTTCAGAAATGGATAATTTTGCATCTCTGAATATACTCTTTTCATCAAATGCATGGCTTAATTTAGTAATTTCTATCATAAGTATTCACCTCTTTTCTCAGCACCAACTATTTAGGTATGGATTCTAATATACTGGCCACAAGCAGAAAAACAACCATCAGTAACAGCAACTTTAAAATGTAAAGTAAATCTGTAAACTTTCTTTCTCCTCCCGCTTTCTTTCTCTTTACAAAACTTACGGCTAGATTTTTCGTTTCAACTGCCAACACTTTACCTAAATAAATAGATAGCATAAGTGCAGGTATTTCAAAAATTGCATGAATAAAATAATAGAAAATGCTGACTCCACTATGCTGATAAGAAAGAAAATTAATCGCCATTCCCAAAATTATCCCATTATATACTAATGGAATCCAGGTCAAAAATCCATACGTTATTACACCTATAATAATTAAGACTAAACACGAAGATACATTATGAAAAAAGTATTTGTAAAAAGGTTTATCAAGAAAAGCTATTTCTCCAATATTACCTGCCACTCTACCTATAAATACTCCTATTATTGTACTGGACAAAAAAAGCATTATATGAATAATAACATATCTGCTATATTTAGATTTTAGCATTATATTCATTCTCTTTTCTCCTTTTAAGTAAAAGAATCATGATTAAGATTCCTATAGATGACAATATATAATAGAGAAAAACAAAATACACATCATACTCTACATTTACAATATTGACAAACACAAAACTAATTATAAAAAACAAAGTTATAACTCTGCTTGGAACAAGTAAAAATTGCCGTAATATTTGAGTATCAAAATTATCTTGCCTAATCATAAAAATATTTGTCCAGCTAAATTTAGGTAAAATCAAAGTCCACTTCAGCGTTAATAATAAACAAACAATCAACATTCCAAAGTTATTAACTAAGCTTAGCAACACTATAATTGGATTTATCCCCATGAACAATAATATAACCTTCCCAAATATAATAATTAGCAATAAAGGAATGTTAAAAATAAACAGCAAAATGTGTTTTGAATTAATTAATTTGCCGATTCCTTTATTAGACATTTTTATAATTTCAATATTCCTCAGCTCACTAGCTATATTAAAAATCGGTATTTTCTGAACCAACAAATTGGAAAACTGATATAATGCAGCCCATAGAATAAAATCTAATGCAATTAAAACTGCAGTCGGCTCCATATTGCTTGTTATAAAAAAGTAAAAGGCTGCACTTATAAACACAATTCCTGACGGTATAATGACCATAAATATATTTATTTCCAATCTGGGCATAATATTAAAAATGCGCTTTAAATCTCTTTTTACAAAAATATTGTTTGTTATTTTTATAGTAATATTTATAAACTTAGCAATCACAGCTTCTTTTAGTAAATCCATTTTTTTTAATTCAATTCTACTAATGAACAATCTTATAAAGGCATATACAACAACAAAAATTATGACCGCTAAAAGCCCACACCAAACCCTGCTCTTGAAGGCAATTATGATATTCTGCAAATAATTTTTTGCATAATCACTTAATATATCAACATCAAAAAATTGATTCAAAGAAAGTCGATCAAGCGTTGCTACGAATATTTCAAAAATATTGTAAGCTACAAAAGCGCCCAGTACCAATTGAAATAAATATATCGCTATTGAATCAGTATTAAAACCATTAATATCCGACTTTTTCATCAATATCTTTAGAAAAACAGCTGATACAATTATTAGCCACATTACCCCCATTAACAAACCTATAGCTTTAAACTGTATAAATAAAAGCCAAATGGTCAAAAACTCTATATAAAAATTATGTATCCAGAAATTAATAAGTTCTGAGAAAATAATTATTTTTTTCGATTTATTTAAAGGTAATTTGGACATCCTTAAACATTCAAAATTCGGATTTTCCTCAATCCTTGACTGAGATGTTCTGGCAATCGTTGCAGGTAAAATCAAATTAAACGCTGCTATTAATATGGATATTAAAATAAATAAGCTGCTATTTCTCATATTATAAAATAGCAATAGCAATAAGAATATCAATGCATATTGATAAATAATCAATATGAAAAAAAGAGTAACCTTTGATACTTTTATGCTAAGTTTAGATTTTATTTCATTCATTAATGGATGAAATTCATGATTAAACTCATCTTTTATAATCATTTTTAAGATCAAAAAATCTCTTCTTGCAAAATCCATCTAGCAAATTCCTTTCCTCTAAAATTTTATTGGTATTATGATTAATATCATGTTATAATAATAAAATCTTGTAGCTTTTGTAATAATTCCGTACAAGATGCTTATTATTTAATTTTTTGTAATCACCTATTTTGGACAAACAAAATAGGTGATTTTTATGTTTCTATTTTTACCAAACTACAGCCTGAGCCTTAAGGCTTCTGCTGATATAGTTTTTAACGGTTAAGATTATGTAATCCACCGCAGCTGATACCGCACCAAGTGCACCTGCACTAATCACGGTTGACAGAATTGAAAGGATTACAAACGCTGCTGCTCCAACATCAATTGCATTAACAATCTTTTGTGCAATTCCAGATGAAATTCCCAAATAACCCGCAAGATCCATAACTAACATAATATATACCTCCTCTTCCTTTGTACGGAATTATTACCACATTTATTTTCAAAATAAAGACTATACTTTTTAAAAGAATATTATACTTTCGAGCATTTTGACGAATCATGTAAAAAAAAAGCATATATATGTAATATTTAAAAATTTTTGCAGAATAAAAAAGATCACCAAAAGATGATCTTCATAATCCAGATTGCTAAACCTATCTCTCTGCAATACTCTACTTGATTTTAGCTGATAGCATTATAACTAACAATGTCCACAACATATATGCATATATAAACTTGTTCCAGAAAATAGACAACATCAAGGTTCCTATAGTTAGCAAAACGCAGTTAAATTTTAACTTCTTTAAATAAAACGCTCTCTCTTCCACTACTTCATTCATAATTTTATCATTAGCCCTTGATAAATTATAAATGCCAAACATCAAAATAATATTAACGAAAACCATGGGCCAATAAGGCAGGTTAATATTTCTGCCCAAATATAGTATTAACATTACTGTAAAACAAGAAAAAAAATAGCACATTTTATAATTTTTAAAATGTAATCCTCCTGTATATGATCTAAGAAGAAAAAAAATCATTAACACATATATACAATACCACTGCATTTTCCAAATAAACGATATCACCAGACATGTAAATCCCCATGCAGTTAGTTCCACCCCAACTTGAAATCCATACTGATATATTTCACAATGTTCTTTAATAATATTTCTTCTGATAAGACTCCTGACCACATACTCAGCTAACTTTTCCATGTCTATTCCTCCTCTCCAGACTTTAAATACACTAAAAGCCATCATTGTTGATGGCCTTCAGCGTTTGTTTATTATTTAGTTGATTTAAATTTAGCCAACGCCTTAAGCCCTTCCGGCTTATTAGTCTGGTGGTAAATGCAGACACATCTGCTGTTAGCTGACATTTTACTAACAGAATATGCTAAACTCGCAACAATTTTACCTAATTTGTTTTTTGTTTGTTTCATAATAACATAATCCTCCTTAACTAAATATTGAGCCTATTTATAAATTATGTAACAGATAATTTATACACCAATTAACAGTTATATGCCAAATCATGTAATATAATTGGGTTCATCATGTAACTTTTACTGTTTCAATAATAATATTTTGATCATAAACTCATTATCTGTGCATTCGTACAAAACATTACCTGCATATTTTTTCGCAATTTTTTTTACTGATGCAATCCCTATACCATGTTGATCATTATCCTTTTTTGTCGTTATAAACAAACCACTTTCATCAAGCTTAATGCTACCATTGAATGAATTAACACATACAATCACTAATTCTTCCATTCTATATTTAACAAATAATTTAATATATCTATCACCAACAGGTAATTTTTCCGAAGCTTCCAATGCATTGTCAAGTATGTTTCCTAAAACTATACACAAATCAGTTGCCTGATAAGGTAAAGAAACCGGCACTTGTATTTCACCACTAAAATCAATTTCATTTGCGATAGCAATTGCATATTTTGAATTAATTAAAGAATCAACTATAATATTACCACTATCCACAAAAGTATAATCTTTCAATTCATTCTTTTCAAATATATTTTCTATATAACCAACCGCTTGATCTATATCATTTCTTTTTAATATCTCAATTAATGTTGAAAGATGGTGTTTCATATCGTGCTTCGAAGTTCTTAACTCATTAAATATTCTCTCCTTTTCAATTATATACTTACTATTCAGAATAATTTGATTCTCATATACCACATTTTTCATTCTTAATTGTAATTCTTCAGATAAACGTAAATATAAATTAAAAATTATAATGTTTATTACAAAAATAAGAAAAAAAGAAATCATAATCTGGTCTATAGAATATGTGTTATTAAAACAAAGCATAAAGATGTTGTATAATATATATATACTGCCAGCCGGCACTAATAACAATAATAAATTATACTTAAAAGGCAACTTCCTAATACTCTCTTTTTTATAGAATTTCTTTAATACTAACATTATAATTAAAATACAACAATTTGAAATAATTGATCCTACAGCTATATCAACATTATCATAAAAATCTATATACATTAATATCAATGCAGTAGTAAATTCTATTAATAAGTAAAATGTAATTAGCGTAACAGCATAAACCACTTTTTGACACAAATCACCTTTAAATTGAACACAAGCAATTAATACAAACAGAATTATATTTAAAGCTATATTTACTACAGGCCGAAAACTCCCATTTAAAGAAATTAATTGCCGTAATAAATATACCAGCCATACAAAATATACTTTTGGGGTACATTCCTTTCGCTCAAAGAATATACCAAAATAAACATTTATAACCAAAACACACAGCAAAATTGATAACATCCCTAAAACAAAATCAAATATTTCAACCAATTATCTCATCACCTTTAAGTCTGCAGTATAATTCACTGATTAATTTTCTTCTTTTTTCACTAATCATTATTTTAGTTCCATTATTTAGTTCTAATGAATCATATTTATACATATAAATATATTTAGGATTAACCAGATATGATTGATGTACTCTAAAAAAGTGTAGATTCTTATAAATCAAATCTTTTTCAATGTTGTTTAACTTTATATAACATTTAGACTGCTGATTTTTGTAATCTACTATATACGTTACTCTTTTATCACTTTCAAAATAAACAATTTCATTAAGTGGTACTCTATAGTATATTTTATTATATTTATACTTAAAATAAAAAGGCTCATCTATAATTTTTTTAATTACCTCATGAAAATACTTAGCAAATATCTCCTCCTCAACTGGCTTTGTAATAAACCTAAATGCAGAAACCTCAAAAACCTCTTTGGCATAGCTTTCATGACCTGTCACGTAAATTAATAATGCGTTTTTATCATAAGTTCTAAGTGCAAACGCCGTCTCGACCCCATTTAGTAACTTCATTTCAATATCAAGATAAATTAGGTCATACCTTTCTCCCGCTTTAATCTGATCAATAAAAGTTGAACCATCAAAAAAAACATCTATTTCAACTTGAATTTTAATTTGCTGGCTCAAATCCATTATTAAATTCTCAATAAATGATGTTGTATGTATTTCATCATCACAGATTGCTACCTTTACCATAATTATTCCTTATCTTTCGCTAAATCAAGTGCATATTTTACGACGTTGACTTTAGACTCTACTGAAAAAGTATGTTTGGTGCAAGACATAATATAGCCTCTCTTTCTCATGTTAAAAGTAGTATATCAGATTTATTATATTATGTCTGTTTTTTTATCTTGATTTAAATTATACATTAAACCAAAAACCAACCATCATTCTGACAGCTGGTTCTTTTAGAAAAATTGTTTAGGGTCGATTTCAACTTTTACACTACTCCCTGGGCGTTCATTGCTTCTACTACCTTTTCAAAACCGGCAATATTAGCTCCCAGTACATAATTACCTTTCGCATCATATCTTTCAGCTGCCGCTGAAATATTATGGCAGATGTTTACCATGATATTTTTAAGCTTTGTATCCACTTCTTCAAATGACCAGCTCAAACGTTCGCTATTCTGGGACATCTCCAGTGCCGACGTCGCAACACCACCGGCATTAGCCGCCTTACCGGGAGCAAACAACACATTATTTGCCTGCAGATATTCAGTCGCCTCTATTGTCGCCGGCATGTTGGCACCTTCCGCAACTGCAATACAGCCATTTGCAGCCAGCGCTTTGGCATCTTCGATCAGCAATTCATTCTGCGTTGCACAAGGCAGGGCGATATCCACTTTTACCGACCAGACGCCCCGCCCCTCATGATATTCAGAATTCGGACGGTACTTCTTATATTCGGTCAATCTTGCCCTTTTTACTTCTTTGATCTCTTTAATCGCATCCAGATCAATTCCATCAGCATCGTAGACCCAGCCGGCAGAATCACTCATAGTTACTACTTTAGCACCTAACTGGTATGCTTTTTCAGTTGCATAAATGGCAACATTTCCGGAACCGGACACCGCGACCGTCTTACCGCTGATGTCATGACCGTTCATTTTCAGCATTTCCTGAGTTAAATACAGCAAACCATATCCGGTAGCTTCGGTTCTGACTAAAGAGCCGCCGTAACTCAAGCCTTTTCCGGTCAGCACACCTTCGTACACGCCGCGAATGCGCTTATACTGCCCAAACATATACCCGATCTCCCTGGCACCGGTTCCGATATCACCAGCCGGAACATCGGTATCGGCACCGATATATTTGCAAAGCTCGGTCATAAAACTCTGACAAAACGCCATGATCTCGCGGTCAGATTTGCCCTTCGGATCAAAATCAGACCCGCCTTTACCGCCGCCAATCGGCAAGCCGGTCAGAGAATTCTTTAATACCTGCTCAAAACCAAGGAACTTAATAATTCCCAGATTTACCGACGGATGCAGACGCAAGCCGCCTTTATATGGTCCGATCGCACCATTAAACTGGACACGGTAACCGGTATTAACCTGAACCTGACCTTTATCATCTACCCAGGGTACACGGAATTTAAACTGTCTTTCCGGTTCGGTAATGCGCTCTAAGAGAGCCTCTCTGCGATACTCTTCTTCATTTGCTTCAATCACTACTCTTAATGATTCCAGTACCTCTTTTACCGCCTGATGGAACTCTGGTTCCGCCGGGTTCTTGGTAACAACACGCTCGATTACTTCATCAACGTAAGACATAACTAATTCCTCCTTAATATACAATAGACCTTTTATTTAAAACGAAAATCAGCCAGGGAACTTATGAGCCACCCGGCTGATGACGTTTCTTTCCTTTACTACTTTAAAGGATTTTGCAGTATCTGTCAATATTTCTTGCAAATTTTTATATCTATTTGAAATACTCAACTCCGGCTTCAAACAACTTCAAATCCTGTTCCCCGTAAATGTTAATCGCCACTCCGTCGCCCCGGCGTTCTGAATGAGCCATCTTACCTAGTACCCTGCCATCGGGACTGATAATACCCTCGACAGCCATATATGAACCATTGGGATTCCATTCGTCATCGGTTTCAAATGAAGCCGCATTACCGTGCGGATCCACATAGCAGGCGGCCACCTGCCCATTGGTAAACAATTTCTGCAGCCACTCTTTACTGCCTACAAAGCGCCCTTCACCATGAGATGCCGGATTTGTGTATACTTTGCCTAATTCTGCTTTTGCAAGCCACGGAGACTTGTCCGTCATCACCTTAGTATACACCATCTTTGAAATATGACGGCCGATAGTATTATAGGTAAGGGTCGGTGAATCCTGCGTCTGACGGGAAATCCTGCCATAAGGAAGCAAGCCGAGTTTCACCAGTGTCTGGAATCCATTACATATGCCAAGCACCAGCCCATCTCTCTCATTCAACAGCTTTTCCACCACTTCTTTTAACCTGGCATTCTGAAATGCCGTTGCAAAGAATTTCGCTGAACCATCCGGTTCATCCCCTGCACTAAAGCCGCCGGGGAACATGATTATCTGCGATCCTGCAATGGCTTTTTCAAACTCTGCTATCGAATCCCGGATATCGCCTGCATTGAGATTCTTAAATACTTTGGTGACCGTCTTAGCACCCGCGCGCTGAAATGCTCGGGCGCTGTCATACTCGCAGTTAGTTCCCGGAAATACCGGAATAAATACCGTCGGGGTTCCAATCTTATAGGTACAGATATGAACCTCTGCCGCATGATAAGGCTGCGGCTCTGCCAAATGAAACTTCTTGCCTTCGTCTCCTGACCGGGTCGGGAACACACTCTCCAGCGTACCGCTCCATGTCTGCAGAGCATCTTCCAGCAAAATTTCGGTATCGCCATAAACCAGCTTTGGTTCTGCCGCCACTTCTCCGATCACAGTGTAATCCGCGGACAATGCAGCAACCTGACCGGCCGGAACTTCGGCGATAATATCACCCCACAATGGTGCAAACAACACTTTGGCTGCAATATCATCCGTCAATTCCACACCCAGCTTATTGCCAAATGCCATCTTACTAGCCGCAGCAGCAATGCCATGGCGGTCAAGAGCATAGGCAGATAAAACTTTTCCATTTCTTATATCCTCTGTAAGTTTACCATACTGTTCCATTACTTTCTGATATACCGGCAGATCATTCGCATCCTTCTCAATCTGCAGCCAGACCAGCTTATTACCGGCCTTCTTCAGTTCCGGCGTAATGATATCCTGAATTGTGGCAATATCGACAGCAAATGATACCAGTGTCGGCGGTACATCTATTTCCCGGAAGGTTCCGGACATGCTGTCCTTCCCGCCAATTGAAGGCAGGCCAAAGCCCATCTGCGCATCATAAGCTCCCAGAAGAGCGGCAAATGGCTGACTCCATCGCCGGGGCTCCGCTGACATGCGGCGGAAATATTCCTGGAAGGTAAACCGTATCTTACGATAATCTCCGCCGGAAGCCGCAATTTTCGCAACCGACTCTAAGATTGCATAAATCGCTCCATGATAAGGACTCCATGATGATAAATATGGATCAAAACCAAAACTCATCATACTGACTGTGTCACACTTGCCGGTCAGCACCGGAAGCCTGGCAATCATACTCTGGGTTTCGGTCAGCTGATGCTGTCCGCCATGGGGCATATACACCGAAGCCGCTCCGATCGAACCGTCAAACCGTTCTACCAGTCCTTTTTGTGAACATACATTCAGATCACCCAGCATTTCCAGCCACTTTGCTTTGACATCATTCACTTCTGCTTTTATAAAAATGCTTTCCTTACTGTCTGGTATTTCTACGAACACGTCGGTTTCCTGATGGGCTCCGTTGGTATCCAGAAACGCCCTTGACAGATCAACGATAGCCTTTCCTCTCCAGTTCAGCACCAGACGCGCTTCCTCAGTCACTACCGCCACTTCTACCGCTTCCAGATTCTCTTCTTTTGCATAATCCAGAAACTGCTTTACATCCTGCGGCGCGATGACCACCGCCATCCGCTCCTGAGATTCGGAGATGGCAATTTCTGTTCCATCCAAACCGGCATATTTTTTAGGTACCTTATCCAAATCCACTTTCAAGCCGTCAGCCAGTTCTCCGATTGCTACCGAAACGCCTCCGGCTCCGAAATCATTACATTTCTTAATCAACTTACTTACTTCTTCTCTGCGGAATAGACGCTGAATTTTACGTTCAGTCGGAGGATTGCCTTTCTGCACTTCGGCACCACAGGTTTCAATCGACTCTTCGGTATGCACCTTGGATGATCCGGTTGCACCGCCGCAGCCGTCGCGCCCGGTGCGGCCGCCCAGCAGGATGATAATATCACCCGGCTCAGATGTCTCTCTAATCACCGCCCGCCGCGGAGCTGCTCCCAATACTGCACCGATTTCCATTCGTTTAGCCACGTAATCGGGATGGTAAATCTCCTTTACTATACCGGTGGCCAGGCCGATCTGATTGCCATAAGAACTGTATCCATGCGCCGCTTCAGTCACCAGTTTCTTCTGCGGCAGTTTCCCTTTCATGGTCTCCGCTACCGAAACGGTGGGGTCGGCTGCACCGGTCACCCGCATGGCTTGATATACATAAGTACGCCCTGATAACGGATCGCGGATGGCTCCGCCCAAACAGGTGGCCGCGCCGCCAAAGGGCTCAATCTCGGTGGGATGATTATGAGTCTCATTCTTGAAATTGACCAGCCACTCTTCTTCCATGCCGTCTACTTCGATCGGCACTACAATACTGCAGGCATTAATCTCTTCTGACTCTTCCTGATCGTCAAGACGGCCTTCCTTCTTAAGCTTACGCATAGCCATCAGCGCCAGATCCATGAGGCATATAAATTTATCTGCCCGGCCCTTAAATATCTCGCTGTGATCTGCCAAATATCTTTTATAGGCCGCTTCCATCGCTTCCCTGTAGTCACCCTCGCCGAAATGAACCTGTTTAAGCTCGGTAGAAAAGGTAGTATGACGGCAATGATCAGACCAATAAGTGTCGAGAACACGAATCTCTGTCATGGATGGATCGCGCCTCTCTTCTCCCTGGAAATAATTCTGAATATGCAGAAAATCTTTAAAGGTCATCGCCAATCCCAGCGAATCATATAACCCTTTTAAATCGGCTTCAGACATATCTTTAAACCCAACCAGGATGATCACATCATCCGGTTCTTCAAATTTCACAACCAGCGTATCCGGCTTCTCCATTCCTGTTTCCCGTGAATCCACCGGATTAACGCAGTATGCTTTCAAGGCCGCGAATTCAGTATCAGAAAAATCTCCGGATAAAACATAAGTCGTCGCTGTTTTAATCACCGGTTCTTCATCTTCTTTAATAAACTGAACACACTGAACTGCCGAATCAGCACGCTGGTCGAACTGCCCCGGAAGATATTCCACCGCGAAGATCCGGTCATTTTCACCCGATGGGAACGATTCCTCATATATTAAATCCACCGGCGGTTCGGCAAATACACCGTTGCATGCCGTCTGGTATGTGGCCGCTGAGAGATTCTCAATATCATATCTAATCAGCACTCTGACACCTGTAAGCCGGTCAATTCCCAGATAACTCCTGGACTCCTGCAGCAGTTCCTTTGCCTGGACCGCAAATTCCGGTCTCTTTTCCACATAAACGCGTTTTACATTACCCATAATTTCCTCCGTTTTTTGAATGTAGCTTCCCGCTTTTTTTACAGTGTATCATATGCTGTTTAATAAGTATAATTAATATATTTAAACTTTTTTATCAATTCTCCTTATAATAGTTCGATAGGCTGCAATACTGCCCGCCAGCAATAATACAAGGCCAACTCCGAAGATGATAACGATCCGCGCTGCCATGTCATAGAAAAAACCTTCGGGCAGCATCCGGATCATATAATCGGTCGCCGGATCAAATATCCAGAGGTCATTATCAAAGAAAATCTCATGAAAAATAGTAAAATACTTTGTAAAATCCCGGGAAAACAGATAGGCTAACATCCCCAAAGCCGCAAAAAAGGCACCCAGACATATCCAGAAGGTCCGGCACAGCATCTTACCCCACTGCCTTTTGGTTCCGATCAAAATCCCAATACACAGCACCAGCATGATAATCGCTGCAACTCTAAGCCGCATGCCGCCGATAAACAGCTGCTGCACATCATACATATGAATTCGATCCTGTTCATTAAAGAAATCCTGTTCCTG
>Ga0153944_1000167_pt1 | contig 28048 bp, 18 predicted proteins | sample TSNJ028MetaG_FD_104703 | JGI IMG/M metagenome (GOLD analysis project Ga0153944, IMG submission 104703) | Attine ant fungus gardens microbial communities from New Jersey, USA - TSNJ028 MetaG | ecosystem: Host-associated > Fungi > Mycelium > Unclassified | place: USA: New Jersey, Wharton State... | reverse complement strand
CTGTGTGTACCCTGCATTCCCATGATAACTTATGCGGCTGATGTGAAAATAGCTTTTACAGATTTAGAGACTGCAGTAGGAGAGACATTTACTGTCAGGTGTAAGGTGAGTTCCACCGGCGAGAGTATTGGAGACGTGACGCTTAAGATGAGCTATGACACCTCCTATGTTCAATTCATGAGCAGCGGTGGGGGCGTAACCCAGGAAAGTGCAGGCCAATTAATCTACCAGGGAACCGGTGATAGTGATACCCTTCAATTTGAAATGGAGTTCCAGGCATTGCAGGAAGGTCAGATGCGGATGTCGCTGAATGAAGCTGATGTGCTGTCACAATCCGGGACAAGCATGGAAAGCAGCCTGGGGTATTCAGATATAACAATTGGTGAAGGAGATCCAAGTAAGATCGTCAGTCTTGCGCCGGAAGGACCGGAAGTAGAGGTTAACGGTGAACAGTATACGCTGTCGGAAAATTTTACCGAAGCAGACATCCCCAGTGGGTTTGCTGCCGGTACTATTACATATGGAGGGGAATCGTATAATGGTGCGGTTCAGAGTAATGGTGATATGCGTCTCGCATATCTGGTGGATGATGCCGAAGCAGGAAGTTTTTATGTCTATGATGAAACAAATGTGGTTTTTACAGGATTTGAGCAGGTGATTATATCTGATCAAAGTTATATTGTCTTGCTGCAGGAAGATGACTCTTTGTCGATTCCCTCACGGTATCAAAAGAAAAAACTGACACTGAACGGTCATGACTTTCCGGCCTGGCAGGATACACAGAATACCGATTATTATCTGGTATATGCATTAAACCAGGAAGGTGCTAAGGGTGTCTATCGTTATGATTCGGTGGATGGAACCTATCAGCGGTTTTTTGAAGAAGATCCGGAAACCGGTAATATTGATGTGGAAGAAGAGAGCGGTGGATTATTTGGTAATATATCCGATTACATGCGGAACCATATAGATCAATTTTTGATCGGGGCAGGCATGCTTCTGGTACTGGGATTGGTTTTTGTTATCATTATAGGCGTGAAGCTGCATAATCGTAATGCAGAACTGGATGAAGTATATGAAGAATTGGAAGTCCGTGAAGATTATGAAAGCAAGCAGGCAGCAAAGCCGTTGACTGATGCTCGGAAAGAACCGAAGCATAAAGCACAGTCTCAATCTCAGATAGAAGATGATGTTGATGATTATGATGATTATGATGAAGAATTTGAAGATGATGATCTGGAAGATATAAGATTCGACAGTCTGCTGAGCGGAAGAGGAGGTGTGAAGGATAAGACCGGGCCGCTGGAGGACTTTGACGATTATGAGGATATGGACCTGAGCCAGACGGACGATCTTGCGGCAGGCGCTAAAAATGCTAGCAGGTCTAAAGGGGGAAAGAGCCGTAAGAAGGATGATACTTTTAAATTGGATATTATCGATTTATAGTTTGTGAGCTAGCATTGATTGAAAAGAGGGGAGACTTTTCGGCAATAGAATTGGAGCAAGGAGAATATTTATTTAGTAAAGGGGAACATATGAAGAAAATATTAAGAAACTTATTATTACTGTTAATGGTGGCAGCGTTATGTTTACCCAGTGCGGGAGCATGGGCGGCCGAAATCGGGAATTCAGATACGGGCGTTCTGACTGCTGCTGAAAATGCTGACAATATTTCAGCGGAAGCAGCTGCGGAGGTGGCGGAAGAAGAACCGCAGATGTCAGATGAGGAATTCCATGAACAGGTAAATAATGCTGAGCAAGATCAGATTATTACCGGCGTGGATGAAAATGGCAACATCTATGAGGTAGAACTGGAAGATGGCCGGGTACCACAAGATTCAATATTAAGCCGGGCGGCAGCAGCGCAAGTTGTGAACTTTTATACAAAGGGCAGCGCAACCACCAGTTACACTGAGTATTCAACCGGTAAAAGCGGATATACATGTGGTGCATATGCAGCTGATGCGGCTTATTTAGGTACCAGCAGCGGTAAAGTGAAATTTATGCTTGGTGGTGTGATCGGACAGGTTGATGCCAGTGAAGTTCAGGTGGTCAATAAATCTTCAGCAAAGTCGGTCAGCCATTATAAAGTATCTGGCGGTAAGCTGTATCATTACATATCAACGAACCTGAATAATACTTCATATGGATCGACACTGTTGGTTGGAGCGGCCCCTTCTTATTTGAGTTCGGGCGTAACTTATTATAGCTATGATGGGCATTATTTTTATACGGATGCTAATTTTGGTAATATGCTGGATAATTACAATAACGGAACCCGCGCTAATTCAGTGAATGCCGGTAATCCTTATTATAATTATTTTCAATATTTGCCGCTTAGAAGTACGAGCAATTATTCGGCATCGACTTTAACGACAGCGATCAATAATAAAGCAAACTCCAGCACATCAAAGATGAATAATACCGGCAGCAATTTTGTGAGTATGCAGAGTACATATGGCACGAACGCCCTTTTGATGATCGGTATAGGGGCCAATGAAAGCAATTGGGGAAAGAGTAATATTGCCCAGAATAAAAATAATTTATTTGGTCTGAATGCGGTAGATTCTTCGCCGGGACAAAGTGCTAATTATTATTCCACCATCGCCACTTGTATTAAAGATTTTTCCGAAACATATTTATCCAAACGGTATCTGCGTCCGGGCTATACATATTATAATGGTGCATTTTTAGGTGATAAGGCGAGCGGTATGAATGTTATGTATGCTTCAGATCCTTACTGGGGTGAAAAAGCAGCAAGTATTGCATGGAATTTAGATTATGATAATGGCAGCAAGGATGCAAAAAAATATACGATTGGTATCAAAGACAATATGAGTCATAAGCATACCAATTTAAATATACGGAAAGATGCAAATGCCTCTTCAACGGTGTTGTATCAAACCGGAAGTCAGTCGAATCATTCGTTTCTTATTTTAAATACCACAGCTTCTGATGGATTTTATAAGGTTCAGAGCGATGGGGTTTTGAATAGTGGAAGAACAGCTGTTAATACCAGTTCGGGCGAATATAGCTTTGCTAATATGTATGCATATGCAAGCACCAGCTATGTGACGATAGTGTCGCAAGGTGACGGCTCGGTTCCCGGTGCCGGCGGTTCTGATAACGGAACAACTGTTGCACCGATTTCGGTTCCCGGCAGTGTTAAGAATATAATCAGTTATAATAGTTATGTTCAGGATATCGGTTGGCAGGGAAGCGTAGCGAATGGTGTACAGAGCGGTACGGTTGGAACGTCGAAGAGAATCGAAGCTATCCAGATTAAGACGAGTGGTGTGAGCAATCTTGGGATACAGTATAGTGCTCATGTACAAGATGTAGGCTGGCAGAGTTATGTCTCAGACGGCGCAACGGCCGGAACTACCAATCAATCAAAACAATTAGAAGCCATCCGGATTAAATTGACCGGAACGGGCGCCTCGAATTATGATTTATATTATCGGGTTCATGCTCAGAATCTTGGCTGGCTGGGGTGGGCTGAAAGCGGCAACACGGCAGGAACGGAAGGTTACTCATACCGCATAGAAGCGATTCAGATAGTTGTGCTTCCTAAAGGTTCTTCAGCTCCCGGCAGTGTAGGTGGTGCCTACAGAACGAAAAAAGCAGCGGTCAGTTATAGTACCCATGTACAGAATGTGGGCTGGCAGGGACTTAAGTATAATGGTGAACGCAGCGGAACTGAGAGCCGTTCTTTGCGGGTTGAAGCAATCAAGGTCAATATAAACAATATCAGTAATTTGGGTGTGAAATACAGCGCACATGTACAGAATATCGGCTGGCAGAGTTATGCGGCTAATGGTGCGATAGCTGGAACAACAAATCAATCTAAGCGGGTTGAAGCTATAAAAATAGAACTGACGGGAACAGCTGCTGCGAACTATGACATATATTACCGTGTGCATTGTCAGGACTATGGCTGGCTGGGATGGGCAAAGAATGGAAATCCGGCCGGCACAAAAGGCTATTCCAAGCGGATGGAAGCAATAGAGATATGTTTGGTTGCCAAAGGTGCAGCGGCACCAGGAACGACCAGTAATACATATGTTGAGAAGCTCAATACGGTGAGTTATAGCACCCATATACAGGATATTGGCTGGCAGGCAAACAAGACGGACGGCGCAGTATCAGGAACGAGTGGTCAATCCAAACGGCTTGAGGCGATAAAAATATCAATGCCTTTGAAGCAATATCCGGGAAGTATACAGTATCGTTCCCATGTCCAGGATAAAGGCTGGTTAGGCTTTGTTTCCGATGGAGCAATATCAGGAACGAGCGGGCAATCTAAACGCCTGGAAGCGATTCAGATTAAGCTGATCGGCGAAATGGCACAGAACTATGATATATATTATCGTGTCCACGTACAGAATATTGGCTGGCTGGGGTGGGCTAAGAACGGAGCATCGGCCGGGACACAAGGCTATTCTTATCGGCTGGAGGCGGTTCAAATACAGTTAGTCAAAAAGGGTGGAAGTGCACCATCAGGCAGTGGTGCAACCTTCAAGCAGAAATAAGCAGCGATAAATGAAATCGGGGGAAGGCATTCCTCCGATTTTTTTGGGGGATTGAAGCGGCTGGAATAAAATGTTATACTGAAACAAATGTAATTTTGGAGGTACGTGATGAAAACGTATTTAGTCACGGGTGGTGCCGGTTTTATCGGTTCAAATTATATACAATATATGTTTGAGAAGTACGATAATGAAATTTTTATAATCAGTGTGGACAAGCTGACCTATGCCGGTAATCTGGAGAACTTAAAATTAGTAGAAGATAAGGATAATTATGTATTTATAAAAGAGGATATTTGCAATTCCTCAGGTATCCAGGAAATATTTGAGCAATATGACATCGACCGGGTCGTGCATTTTGCAGCAGAGAGCCATGTTGACAGAAGTATCAAAAATCCGGATGTATTTGTCAAGACCAATGTGTTAGGGACGCTTACAATGCTGAATGCAGCAAAAGCAGCGTGGCAGATGGATGACGGTAGTTTCAGAGAAGGAAAGCGATTTCTCCATGTTTCGACAGATGAGGTGTATGGCTCCCTGGAAAAGGAGGGAGAATATTTTTATGAAACAACTCCATATGATCCCCATAGCCCATACTCTGCGAGTAAGGCTTCATCAGACATGATGGTCAAGGCATATATGGATACCTATCGTTTCCCGGCTAATATTACGAATTGCAGCAATAATTATGGCCCATACCAGTTTCCTGAGAAACTGATCCCATTAATTATTAATAATGCACTTCAGGGAAAAACGCTTCCGGTATACGGCGACGGAAAGAACGTCAGGGACTGGCTATATGTTGCGGATCATGCCAAAGCAATCGACATGGTACAAGAAAAAGGACGATTATTTGAAACCTATAATATAGGCGGTCATAATGAGAAACAAAATATCGAGATTGTTCATATTATTTTAGATACGTTGCAGGAAATGCTGCCGCTGGAAGATCCGCGGCGCAAGCTTGTCAGTAAAGGGTTGATTCAGTTTGTAACCGATCGTAAAGGTCATGACAGACGGTATGCGATCGCTCCGGATAAAATCCGGGACGAAATAGGCTGGGAACCGGAGACTATGTTTGCAGAAGGTATCAGATTGACTATTCGGTGGTACTTTGAGAATGAAGAGTGGATGAAACGGATCACCAGCGGAGACTATCAGAAATATTATCAAGAGATGTATCAATAAAGAGGGGCGGATGAGCAGTATCGGGAGATACTGCTGATTTACGTTATGAATTACAAATTATGTAAGGAGGGTTTAAGAAGGTGAAAGGAATTATTTTAGCAGGCGGCTCCGGGACCCGGTTGTATCCGCTGACCAAGGCGGTTTCAAAGCAGATTATGCCGGTATATGATAAACCGATGATTTATTATCCGCTGTCGATTTTGATGCTGGCAGGAATACAGGAGATTTTAATCATATCAACACCCAGGGATCTGCCGGTCTTTGAACAATTATTAGGTAATGGTGAGGATCTGGGGCTGAAGATGAGTTATGCGGTACAGGATCAGCCAAGAGGGCTGGCAGACGCATTTATTATCGGTGAGGAGTTTATCGGCAGCGATAATGTAGCGATGATCCTGGGGGATAATATTTTTTACGGACAGAGTTTTTCGCGGGTGCTCCAGCGTGTTGCCGGCCGTGATAAGGGTGCTACTATTTTTGGATATTATGTCAGGGATCCGCGGGAATATGGCGTGGTAGAATTCGATGAAGAGGGTAAGGCGGTTTCGATTGAGGAGAAACCGGAACAGCCGAAATCAAATTATGCTGTGCCGGGACTTTATTTCTACGATAACGATGTGGTCGAGATCGCTAAAAATGTGAAACCATCGGACCGCGGTGAGATAGAAATTACCAGTATTAATAATGAATACATGCTAAGGGGCGACTTGCGGGTCGAAACGCTGGGCAGGGGATTTGCCTGGCTTGATACGGGCAATCATGATGCACTGCTGGATGCGGCGGATTTCGTGGCGGCGTTCCAGAAGCGGCAGGGCTTATATATATCATGTATTGAAGAAATAGCCTATAAAAAAGGCTATATATCAAAGGAACAGTTAATCAGGCTGGCGCAGCCTCTGACGAAAACGGAATACGGACAGTATCTGTTGGATATTGCCGAAGGATTGTAAAGGAGTAAAAGAAGGCATAATGGGAAAGATTAAAGTAACAACATGTGATATAGAGGGATTAAAGGTCATTGAACCGGCGGTATATGGCGATGAGCGCGGGTATTTTATGGAGACCTACAATTATAATGATTTCAAAGAAGCGGGATTAGATATCCAGTTTGTGCAGGATAACCAGTCAGGTTCGGCAAAGGGAGTACTTCGCGGTCTTCATTTTCAGCTCAACCATCCGCAGGCCAAACTGGTCAGGGTAGTACAGGGGGAGGTATTTGATGTAGCGGTGGATCTGCGGCCAGGGTCAGCAACCTGTGGCCGGTGGTATGGGGTAGTACTTTCCGCGGAAAATAAGAAACAATTTTTTGTTCCGGAAAACTTTGCCCATGGTTTTCTGGTGCTGTCAGATCAGGCTGATTTTGTATACAAATGCAATGATTTTTACCATCCCAATGATGAAGGCGGCCTGAAATGGGATGATGCAGAGATCGGAATAGAATGGCCGGTTCCGGCAGGAATGGAATTGATTATTTCGGAGAAGGATCAGAATTGGCCCGGCCTTAAAGCGTTGGGTAAATAGGAGGATGTGATATGCGGATATTAGTAACCGGTGAAAAAGGACAGTTGGGATATGATGTGGTAAACGAATTAATACAGAGAGGCCACGAAGCGGTCGGAGTAGATATCGAAGAAATGGATATCACCGATGCCGATGCCGTCAGTAAAGGTATTGAGGATGCCGAAGTTCAGGCGGTGATCCATTGTGCGGCTTACACTGCGGTGGATGCCGCCGAGGACAATGAAGCGGTGTGCCGGAAAGTAAATGCCGGCGGAACGGAAAACATTGCGAAAGTCTGTGGCAGGCTGGGGTTGAAAATGATTTATATCAGTACTGATTATGTCTTCGACGGAGAAGGTGAACGTCCGTGGGAACCGGACGATGAAAGAGATCCGCTGAGTATTTATGGCCGGTCCAAATGTGAAGGTGAGCTGGCGGTGGAAAAATACGTAGAAAAATTTTATATTGTCCGGATAGCCTGGGTATTTGGCGTGAATGGGAAGAACTTTGTGAAGACCATGCTGAATCTGGGGAAGACGAAAGACGAAATAAATGTAGTCAATGATCAATTTGGTTCGCCGACCTATACTTATGATCTGGCCAGATTGCTGGTTGATATGGCAGAAAGCGATAAGTATGGCCGGTATCATGCTACCAATGAAGGTACTTGTACATGGTACGAGTTTACGCAGGAGATTTTTAGACAAGCGGGAATAAAAATCAAAATAAATCCGGTGTCCAGTGATGAATTTCCGGCTAAGGCCAAACGTCCGCACAATAGCCGTATGAATAAAGACAAGCTGGAAGCAAACGGATTTGCCCGGCTTCCGGCGTGGCAGGATGCGTTGGAAAGATATCTGCAAGCGATAAAATATTAATGTAACAATACGTAATAAATTGTAATAAAAACGCAAGAAATGTTGCTATTTGGTAGGGCTTGGGATATAATAATACGAGATATGCAGCATGGAAGGTGGATATATGAATTTTTTGAAAAAGTTTGAAAGTACAATGTGGATGATTATCAAGTTGATCTTATATGTCTTGCTAATGGTTATATTTATGATTCTGATGTCCAGAGAAAATCCGACATTGTTACGTTTATCCAGAACAATGGGGATTACGATCTCGACTTTTTGTGTTGTCGGATTATTGTTTTTGTCTGTTTACGGTAAGTATGATGTTGGCAGACGGAAAAGCAAGCCGATCATTTATTCTCTGATATTGGCAACGCTGTTTACCGATATAGTGACTTATATACAGTTGATGATTATGAATACGATCACGACTGTTTCAGCATTTGAACTGAGGAGCTTAAGTTCTTTGTTTTTTTCATATGTGGTTCAGGTTATCATTATTATTATTTTTGTATATGGTGGTAATGCCCTGTTTTTTACGATACATGATCCTGAAGGATGCGCTATAATCACCTCATCACAGGATAGCCTGGACTGTATTGTAAAGGCGGTTGAAAAGTATAAAAAGCAGTATCAAATTATTTATATAGCAGATTATCAGGACCGGGAAGCATTGATAAATATGCCGGCTGTTGATACTATGTTCATATATGATATTCCGGTGACCCGCAGAAGTGAGTTACTGCGGTATTGTTATGAACATAAGATTAATGTATACTTTAACCCGGAAATAGAAGATATCATTGAAGTAAACTCGGAGTACTATCTGTTAGATGATGTCTCTGTCCTTAATAAAAACGTAAAGGCGTGGACGATGGAACAGCGTATTGCGAAAAAACTTCTCGATATGTTACTGGTAATCATCTTATTTTTAATCACCTCTCCAATTTGGCTGATCAGTGCGGTATCGATAAAGCTGTATGATGGCGGGAGTGTATTTTTCAAGCAGAGAAGAGCTACAATCCACGGTTGGGTATTTGAGGTTTATAAATTCCGGACAATGAAAGAAAATGTGGAAAATAAATCGGTAACCAGTGATGATGACCGTATTACTCCGCCCGGTAAGATATTGCGGAAAACAAGAATGGATGAACTTCCGCAGCTCATTAATATCTTAAAAGGTGATATGAGCTTCGTCGGACCAAGGCCGGAGATGCTTGAGAATGTAGAAGCATATCAAGAGGAACTGCCGGAATTTAAATATCGTCTGCGGGTGAAGGCCGGACTTACCGGATATGCGCAGATTTCGGGAAAATACAATACTTCACCGAAGGACAAGCTGATTATGGATATGATGTATATTGAACAGTTTTCAATTGTAAAAGATATTCAACTAATGTTTAAAACTTTTATTGTCCTTTTGAAATCGGACAGTACCGAAGCGTTTCATGATAAAAACGAGAGAAAGAAATATGTTTTCGATCCGGCGGAAGAAAAGGAGTATTAGAAGCGATGAAAAAGTATGATTATCTATTGGTCGGCAGCGGACTTTTTGCCGGGACATTTGCTTACTTTGCTAAAATGAAAGGTAAGAGCTGTCTGGTTCTGGAGAAACGGGCTACGATCGGCGGCAATCTGTACTGTCAGGAGATAGCGGGAATCAATGTGCATAAATACGGCGCTCATATCTTTCACACCAGCAATCGGAAGGTATGGGAGTTTGTGAACTCTCTGGCCGAATTTAACCGATATACCAATTCTCCGGTTGCAAACTACAAGGGAGAAATATATAATATGCCGTTCAATATGAATACTTTTTGCAAGATGTGGGGAACGGCAACTCCGGCGGAAGCCCGGGCGATGGTCGAAAAGCAGCGGGCAGTTATCAATAAGGAACCGGAGAATCTGGAAGAGCAGGCGATCAGTCTGGTGGGTGAGGATATTTACCAGAAACTGATAAAAGGGTATACGGAAAAGCAATGGGGCAGAGATTGCAAAGAGCTGCCGGCATTTATTATAAAGCGCCTTCCGGTCCGGTACACTTATGATAATAACTACTTTAACGATCTTTATCAGGGGATACCGATCGGTGGCTATAACGTATTGATCAAAGCGTTATTTGAAGGATGCGACATTGAATTAAATGCAGACTATAATGAGGCGCAAGAAAAGTATAATGCGCTTGCTGATAAAGTGCTATATACCGGAACATTGGACTCATACTATGATTATTGCTATGGGAAACTGGAATACAGAAGCCTTCGCTTTGAGGACGAATTGCTGGAAGAGCAGAATCATCAGGGCGTTGCAGTAGTTAACTATACCGACCGGGAAACACCTTATACACGTGTGATCGAGCATAAGCATTTTGAATTCGGAACCCAGGAGAAAACGGTTATAACCAGAGAATATCCGGCTGACTGGCAGGAAGGGATGGAACCGTATTATCCCATCAATGACGGCCGTAATCAGGATCTATATCAGAAATATCGGGCCAAAGCCGATTCGGAAGGTAAAGTATTGTTGGGCGGCAGATTGGCAGAGTACAAATATTATGATATGGATAAGGTAATAGAATCAGCGTTTGCGTTAGTGGAAAAAGAATTTGACATATAAGGAGAAAAAATGGAGAATAAGGACATCAAAGTAAGTATAATAATGCCTGTATATAAGGTGGAAGAATATGTTGGGAAAGCGATTGAGAGTATTCAGGCTCAAACCATGACTGAGTGGGAATTTCTAATTGTAGATGACGGAACTCCGGACCGCAGTGGGGAGATTTGCGATGAATATGCGGCTAAGGACGACCGGATTCATGTAATTCATAAAGAAAATGGCGGTGCTCCCAGTGCACGGAATATGGCGATTGAAATTGCTAAGGGTGAATATATGTATTTTCTTGATTCAGATGACTGGGCTGAACCTACCATGCTTGAAGACATGTATTATCTGGCTAAACGGGATAATGCCCAGTTAGTTGTAGCTGGTTTTTATATTGATACTTATTATGATGGGGCAAACTATATCACGGACGACTATTTTATCAAAGATGCGGTTTATCCGAATAAAGAAGTCTTCCGTAAGAATGCTTATAAATTATTTGATAAAAACTTATTATACACACCTTGGAATAAATTATACGAGTCAAAGTACATAATGGAAAATAATCTCCGTTTTCCGACCACGTTCTGGGATGATTTTCCGTTTAATGTTAGTATTGTGCGCAATGTTGAGCGAGTTACGGTTACGGCACGCCAGTACTATCATTTTTTACGTGCGCGGGCAGAGTCGGAGACCACTGCATATCGGCCGGGGATGTATGAGAAACGGGAAGAGGAGCATACCTGGATGATGGATCTCTATCGGGAATGGCATGTTGGTGATGCGGCAAGTACGGAAATGATTGCCAGACGTTATATTGAAAGATTTATTGGCTGTGTTGAAAATGTAACGAATCCAAATAATAAAATGAGTGAACCGGACAAGAAGAAAGAAATCGCGAAGATGCTGCGGAATCCAAGAGTGGATAAAATGGCTAAAGCGGCAAAGCCGCGTTCGATATATATGAAGCTTATGCTGCTGCCGGTTAAGTGGAAGAGTGTAGTGCTGGCGTATTGGGAAGCCAGAGTAATTACTTATGTTAAGACTAAGAACATGAAACTGTTTACCAGATTGAAAGTGGGAAGATAATAATGGTTAATAAAAATCCCTTAATCAGTATTGTTATGCCTATATATAATGCGGAAGCTTATCTGGATACGGCATTAAAGAGCATTGAAGCACAAAAATATTATGATTATGAAGTTATTATGGTGAACGATTGCTCTGAAGATAGAAGTTCGAATATATGTAAAGACTGGGCGGAAAAAGATACTCGATTTAAAGTCGTTGAACTGATGCAAAATGGAGGCGCCGGAAAGGCTAGAAATATTGGTATAGATTATGCATGCGGGGATTATCTCGCGTTTATGGATGCTGATGATGTAATACCGGACAATACCTATGATGATGCGGTAGAGAGTTTGCGAAAATATCCGGCTGAACAGGTAGTTTGGGGATTGACAGAAGTTTATAGCAACGAAAAAGAAGAAGTTGTTCGTAATAATCCGATTATTCCACAAGAGTGTTATTGCCGTTCTCCGGAGGAAGTTTTAAGACAAGCGGTAATTCTGGAAGAAAAAACGTTATTTGGTTACCAGTGGAACCGCTTGTATAAGATGGAACTGATCAAAAGCAACCATATCCGTTTTGAAGATTCGGAGTTATATGAGGATTATTTTTTTAATTTATCGGTTATAGAAAAGGTAAATTCTTTAAATGTCTTAGCAACTTCCGGCTATTTTTATAATAAGAGAGAAAACCAAAGTCTTACCAATAAATTTGTCAAAGACTATTTTAAGTTGAGTTATCGGCGTGTTAATGGGATGCTGTCAATATGCAGAGACAAGGGAATTTATACCGATATGACCGGGAACATTCTCGGAAATATTTATCTGCGCTATGTATTGTCTGCTCTGATGCGCAATTGTGATAAACGTTCAGAGTTGACTCTGGCACAGCGGAGAAATTGGGTTAAGAAGGTTTCGCATACAAAGCTTTATAGAGAAATTGTAGAAAATCAAAAGATAAATTCAAAGATGTTAAGGATGCTTAAGATATTAATGAACAATCAGGCAATATTGGGGTGTTTAATGATGGGAAGATTGATGTATCTGATAAAAAAGACAACCCCTATGATATTTGCATTAGGAAAAATGAAGAGAGATTAGATAATATGGATAAGATTTTGGTGTATGGTATGACTAGTAATCCGGGCGGGATTGAATCTTATTTACTAAGTGTTTTGGAGTTATTTAGAGATGATAAACTGCACTTTGACTTTGTAACCGATTTTTCGGCTGTAGCCTGGAAAGAGCAATTAGAGGAATATGGTGCTGAGATATATTTTATACCGCCGAAAGGGAAAGGAATGCTGAAGCATTGGAAAGCCCTGTGGAAATTGCTAAAAGAACATCCGGAATATAAGCAGGTTTATTTCAATGTATTGGATGCTGGGGCGGCTATTACAATGTTAGTGCCATGGATAAAAAGAAGGAAAATAATCACGCATAGTCATAATGGATCGACCGATAAAAAAGTACTGCATTACATTTGCCGTCCGTGGATGAGAGCGATGACAAAGAAGTATGTTGGATGCTCGCACTTGGCAGCAGCGTTTATGTTTGGTGAAAATATCGAAAAAAGACGGACTGTTGAGATTGTTCCCAATGCTATTAACAGTACTAAGTTTCAGTATAATCAGGAAATAAGAGCGAAAAAGCGGCAAGAATTAGGAATAGATGATCGTTTTGTAGTTCTTCATGTAGGGCGTTTGACAAGACAAAAAAATCCGATCGGTCTTATCGATATATTTGAGCAGCTAGTACATTTAGATTCCTCTGCAGTGTTGGTGTCGGTGGGAACCGGTGATGCAGAAGAGCAGGTGAAGCAGTATATTCGTAAGAAAGATTTAAATTCGGATATTCATTTATTGGGAGTGAGAAATGATGTTGCCGAATTAATGCAGGCGGCAGATGTATTTCTTTTACCTTCGTTATACGAGGGGCTTCCTATCGTATGTGTTGAAGCGCAGGCAACGGGTCTGCCATGTGTTATTTCAGACAATATCACCAGTGAGGTGGATTTAACTGGAAGGGTGACCTTTCTTTCTCTGAACCTTGGTAAACGAGAGTGGGCAAGTGAACTGCTGAGACAAAGAAAAAGGGCAAGGGAAAGTGATGTATCTCAACTGATTTCTGCTGGTTATGATAGTCAGCACAATGCAGAGAGAAAAAAAATTTTAGAGCGGATTTTTAATTAAATATAGTTGTAGTTGGAGGAGTTATGAAGAAATCAAATGAAAAAAGGGTATACTACTTGGAATTGGTATTTAAAATAGGATTTTTACTGTATTCACTTTTGTCGTTTAATAGCCTGTGTTATGGGAAAAGTATTATTTCTATCGCGTTATGGCCAACAGCGTTGCTGGGGGCAGTGGTACTGTTATTACGGTTAATACAGTGGAAAGAATATATTGTCATGCCAGGTATTTTGCTGTTGGTACTGTTTATAATAAGTTATATTATATCAGCGCTTGTCAATATTGACTATGGTTATAAGTCCGGCTTGATTAAATTAGTATTTTTGTTATTTTATTTCTTTATTTTCTTTACCAGGAAGAAAGGTGACTCTATTACTGATATAAAAAAAGAAACCTATATTCTTGGTATGATTTTACAAGTGTATATGTTTATTTGCGTTATGATCAGTTTTATTTTTTTGATCTTCAACTATGCAAAGGTTGAAACGGTTGAAAATGGTTGGGATATCGGTATCGGATTCTTATGGGGAAGGCTTTGGGGGGTGTTTACAGAACCTAATTACGCCTCTGTTTGCGCCTGCGTAGTAATTGTATTGGCCAGTTATTTTCATCGTAATAGTAGAAATAAATACTTAAGGGTATTCTTTGTTATTAATAGTATTATGCAAGTGTTTTATATTGCTTTTACCGATTCCCGAACCGGCCAGGTAACTCTTGGTGTAGTATTAGCGATACTTATTTTCAATCACTTTAATTATCTTCGGTTATACAAAGTGGGGAAAAAGAAGATTGAAATGTATATGATTCTGATATTTATGGTCGGAGCTTTTGCATTTGGCGTGTATATCCCGAAAGTAATTACCACATGTTACAACCAAATAGCCAGTAGCTTAGGGAGAGAAGCCAGTGAAGTTTCGCGTGGATATGATTTGTCTGAAGACCCGACCAACCGTCGATTTGATATCTGGAAGAGCGGGCTGGAGGTATTTAGTACAACTCCGCTGGTCGGTACATCATATACAAATATTCTGCCTTATACATTGGATAATTGTAAAGGAACTTATCTGGTTAATAATTCAGCTGAGAAGAATTTCTCGTCGATTCATAATGAAGTTTTAAATATATTGGTTGGGCAGGGCATATTGGGGATTTTTATTCTCTTGGCATTCATAGGTTACGTTATAGTTAAGTACATCAAGTATTATTTTAAAGTGGGTATTAAGGAGGCAGAGTTGAATAACGTTTTTGTATCTACTTGTGTTGCAGCAGTAGCAGGAGCGATGTTCCTGACGGGAATGTTCTATTCCAACTCACCGGTAGCAGTACTGTTTTGGGCTTTTTTAGGAGGTTTTTTGAAGAATATACAGAACGAAAAAGCGAACAGCAATTTTAATTTGGAGGCAGAATAGTATGAAAAAGATATTGGCAGTGATTCCGGCGCGGGCAGGGTCTAAAGGCATTCCTAATAAAAATATCCGGCTGGTAAATGGGAAGCCACTCATATATTATTCGATTAAGAATGCATTAAATTCAAAGTATATTACCGATATTATAGTATCGACTGATTCTAAAGAGATAGAAGTAATTGCAAAACAAATGGGGGTTGTCTGTAAACGTAGGAACCCGGAACTTTGCGGTGATAGTATTACTTTAGATGCGGTCATATATGATGCCGTACGAGATAGTAAATTTGACTATATTGTTACGATGCAGCCAACTTCTCCGACGTTGCAGACAGATACCTTAGATGCAGCGATTGCATATACTCTGACTGCTGATTTGGATACGGTAATTTCAGCGATAAATCGACCGCATTTGTCCTGGGTTGAAAATGAAGGAAAAAAGGTGCCCAATTATACGGCTAGACTGAATCGACAGTATTTGCCGCCGCTATATCTGGAAACCGGTGCATTCGTAATATCTCGAAGTGATATTGTAACTGCAGACACCAGAATTGGTGCGAAAGTTGATATCTTTGAAGTTTCAGAAGCGGAAGCTGTCGATATAGACAACTTTGCTGATCTGATACAAGTTGAGAATATTCTGCAAAATAAAGGTGTGGCCATTTATGTGAATGGAAATAATAAGAGGGGAATGGGCCATGTATACCGGGTGCTGGAATTGGCGGATGAATTCTATTCAAAACCCGATATTTATTATGATGTAAATCAGACGGAGCTACGAATTTTTGGTAGCACAACGCATAATTTAATCGGTGTTAATGGTATTACTGAGCTGTTTTCGATCCTGAAGGAAAAGCAATACGATATCTTTATTAATGACATATTAACAACGTCTGTTGATTATATGATTGGACTCAGGCAGATTCTGCCGCATGCGCGGCTGGTAAACTTTGAAGATGACGGAGAGGGGATTTATAAAGCCGACCTGGTAATCAATGCACTGTATCAAAAGAGTGATCTTTCATATGTCAAAACCGGAGAAAAGTATTACATCGCGTCAAAGTTATTTATGTTTTATGATCCAATTGAGATAAAAGAAACAGTGACTAAAGTTTTTATATCATTTGGCGGGGCAGATCCGCAAAATTATTCGGACCGGTTATTAAATATTATTTCTCAAGACAAATACAACGGACTGCAATTTATTGTTGTTCTTGGCAGAGCTAAAACAAATGTTGAGGAATTGCTTAAGTTTAATAAGGACAGTAATATTGAGGTGCTTTATGATGTTTCTAATATGCCCGAACTGATGTCCCGATGTGATGTCGGTTTTACTTCCAGAGGAAGGACAGGATACGAATTGGCATTATTGGGGATACCAACGGTTGCAATGGCCCAGAATCAAAGAGAAGAGAAACATGGTTTTGTAAATAATGAACATGGATTTAGTTATATTGGTTTGAATCCCAGTGATCATATTATTGAGACTACCTTAGATATGTATATAAAATTAACCAGGGAAGAAAGAGTGGGATTTCAAGAAAAATTATTGAGCCACGATCTGCGTAACGGCAGGAAACGGGTAGTGAGCTTGATTAATAATTTATAATGATAGAGGAGAGAAGATGAAAAAACCTTATTTAATAGCCGAGATAGGAGTCAATTTTTATGATACAGCGCGGACAGAAAATATATCCCCGATGGAAGCAGCTAAGAAATACATTCTGGAGGCCCAAAAAGCCGGTGCAGATGCGGCTAAATTTCAGTCATATAAAGCCGGCACAATTGTATCTAAAAATTCGCCGGCATACTGGGATTTGACGAAAGAACCGACTACTACGCAGTATGGTTTGTTTGAAAAGCATGATTTCTTTAATCAAAAAGAGTATCAGGAATTGAGTGAATATTGTAAGTCGGTGGGAATTGATTTTATGTCCACACCATTCGATATGGTATCTGCAGATTTTCTTGAAGATATGATTGATATTTATAAAATATCTTCTTCTGATTTGACAAATTTACCATTTATTAAGCATATAGCATCAAAGGGGAAGCCAATTTATCTGTCAGTTGGGGCGGCATACATTTCAGAAATTGAAGAAGCGGTCAGAGTCATGCAGGAAGCAGGATGCCCTGATATAGGGCTGCTTCATTGTGTATTGTCATACCCTACTAAAAATGAAGATGCAAATTTAAACATTATTAAAACCTTGAAACGGTTATTCCCTCAGACACGCATCGGATATAGTGATCATACATTACCTGATCCAACAATGATAATTCTTTCGACAGCATATTTATATGGTGCGGAAATTATAGAAAAGCATTTTACTTTAGATAAGAAACTGTCAGGAAACGATCATTATCATGCTGGTGATCCGGATGACTTTGAAAAGGCTGTCAGTAATTTTCAAACCATCATTGAAGTATCGGGCAGTGCTGAAAAAACAGTGCTGGAATGTGAATTAGTTCCGCGCAGAGAGGCTAGGAGATCCTTGGTTCTGACTCGTGACATGAAAAAGGGAGAGGTTATCTCTGCGAGGGATATTATGGCTAAGCGACCAGGGACCGGCATATCTCCAAAGTATACCGATATAGTTATCGGACGGCGGGTAGCGGAAGATTTATCGGAAGATACTGTATTAACCTGGGATAAAGTATAACGATATAAAGAGGGTGGATATATGTTTGCATGTGTTTGCTGGACACCATTCCAGATTATTAATGCTGTTAATTATAAATTTCAATATGCAGTTGATGAGGACATGGATATTTATTTATGTTTAAAATTTACAGGGGCTGTAGAAATCGGAAAGCGATTATTAGAGTTGAATTATATTCATAAAGTATATTTTGTCAAAAATCTGGATTACGATGCAATGAAACCGATGCGGCGGAAACTAAATATTTTAGCGGATATGTGCTGGCCTGAGAGAGCGATTAAAAGATGTTTGGGTAAAACAGTGACATTGGAGTCACTTGATTACTCTTATGTAATCAGCTCAGGTTATCTGAATTTTAATATATTATTCAATAATTATCTGACGGCGAAAGGGACTAAATCATATTTTTTTGATGATGGACTTGAGTCTTACTTGCCGCAGAATACAGCAGACCATTACTCTGGAATATATAAGGTTATGGCCAAAGTACTGGGTCGTGGTGGGACGAATCTAAAACTGGAGCGATTGTTTGTCTATGCTCCGGAATTGGTTTTAAATCAGCAGCGGTATAAATCGGTTCAACCATTGATGCCGCTAAATAATATGGAAAAAACGATACAAATCGATTTAAATAAGGTATTTGATTATAAAAATCTGGGTTTACGGTATAAATATCTCTTGTTTGACCAGTTGGGAACCGGTGATTTTAGAGATGAAAAAATGTTAACCATCCAGACGGAGATACTCAACATATTTGCAGAAGCGGTCAATATAAATGAGTTCGTGATAAAATTACATCCCAGGACGTTATCTTCTATATACGATGAAAGATTTCAGACATTTAAGACGAGCGTTCCGTGGGAAATTTTTGCTTTAAATGAAGAGATTGAAAATAAGGTGCTGATTTCCATTTCATCTACAGCATGCTTTACTCCTAAGTTGATATTTGATAAGGAGCCCATCGTGATTTTTTTGTATGAATTATTTTCAATATCTGGATATGAAACAGCAAAAGATTTTATCCGGCGGGTTAAGGAAACATACCGATCATCTGACAAAGTGTATATTCCACAGACATTTGAAGATTTAAAGCATATTATACAGGAAATTAAGGTGAGAGATGAATATTAAAATAAAGCAGATATTTAAAAACTTAACAGCGTCGGTTATGGCCAATGGCATTAATATGGTATTGTCGATTTTGCTTGTACTGGTCGTACCAAAGATTCTGGGGGTCAAAGAATATGCTTACTGGCAGTTATATACTTTTTATACGACATATATTGGTTTTTTTCATTTTGGTATAGTGGATGGAATCTATCTGAAATATGGTGGTAAAAAATACGATGAATTAGATAAACCCTATTTTAACCGACAATTCTGGATTTTGGTAATAATTGAAATATGTGTTGCTGCAGCGCTGATTATTGGCGTACGATTTGTTATTGCAGATACTGACAAACAGTTTATTCTTGCGATGTCAGGACTTTGCTGTGTAGTATATCTGCCGCGGGTTATGCTGCAATATTTATTGCAAGCGACCAATCGAATTGTTGAATTTGCCCAGAATCAAATTTTGGAGAAAGTTTTCTATGCGGTGTTTATTACGGCGGCATTGGTATTTGGAGTAAGAGATTATCAGGCATTGATACTATCAGATCTGCTGTCAAAAGCCATTACATTGGCATTATTGGTAATTATTTGTAAAGATTTTATTTTCTTGAAGCTGGAAAAACTATTCCAAGGTATCAGAGAAGTAATTGATAATATGAGCATCGGGATTAAGCTTCTGTTATCTAACATTGCCAGTATGCTAATCACCGGAATAGTTCGTTTTGCCATTGAGAATCAGTGGTCAGTAGAAGTATTTGGAAAATTATCATTGACGATGACGGCTTCAAATTTGCTGATGGTTTTTATTGGTGCGGTAAGCATAATTGTTTATCCCATCCTGCGAAATGTGTCAAGAGAGAAAATGCCGCAGATTTACGAGACACTAAGATGTGTTTTGATGCTTTTGGTGCTAGGCTTGCTATTAGTATATTATCCGGCTAAATATTTGCTTTCAGTTTGGCTGCCTCAATATGCAGAAAGTTTGCGTTACATGGCATTGTTGTTTCCGATATGTGTCTTTGAAAGTAAAATGTCAATGTTGGTGACAACCTATTTGAAGGCGCTAAGAGAAGAAAAAATGATAATGAAGATTAATATCACGGTTATGGCGCTTACTTTAATTCTCACATTAATTGCAGCATATTTCATCGGCAACCTCACCCTGACAATTATTCTGCTGCCGCTATTGATGGCCACGCGCAATATTTTGGGTGAAATTGCGTTGATGAAAACACTGGGTGTTAAAGTGGTCAAAGATATTATTTATGAAGTGATTTTAGCTGTTGTATTTATAGCAGCGTCATGGAATATTCAGAGTTTTTGGTGTATGGTAATATATTTATTTGCTTATATCGTTTATGTACTGCTAAAACGAAACGATATTAAAGCGGCGCTTATGCAGGTAAAAGTCTTTTTTGTAAAGGAAAGGGTATCATGATTTCAATTGTATTGACTGTTTATAATGGTGAAAAGTATATTACGGAGCAGATTCAATCGATAGTCCGGCAAAGTGTAACGGCAGATGAAGTAATCATTATGGATGATGGTTCAACCGATTCAACGATAAAAATAATAAGCGAGTTTATTACCGCGAATAAATTATCTGATTGGAATTTATATGTGAATGAAGAAAATCTTGGCTGGCGGAGAAATTTTATTGAAGGTTTAAAACGCAGTAAAGGTAATTATGTATTTTTATGTGACCAGGATGATGTCTGGTATCATAATAAAATAGAACGCATGACAGAAATCTTAGTTGGTAATAACGGAATAGAATTACTGGCGTCTACCTACACACCGTTATTAGAAGACAATAAAAATGTGTTAGAAAAGCGGACGCTTAAGAGTTTTGGCAAGAACAAAGGAGTCAGCAGAAAACAATTTAATGAGAAATTTTTGTATGTGGAATATCCGGGATGTGTATATGCGCTACGACGGTCTTTGGTCAATGAGGTGATTGCGGAGTGGTATGAACGGTCAGCACATGATTCTCTGGCGTGGCGGCTGGCTATGCTAAGGGACAGTTTGTATATTTTAGATGAGCCATTGATATACTATCGCCGGCATGAGAACAGTGCTACGGCAAAGAAAAGAAACCGGGTGAATGATAAGATTCAAGATTGTAAGTTTTGGTTACATGTGATAGAGAATTTATCGTCATATATATCGGTTCATTCGGTAGAAAATGCTAATCATAAACAAAATGTTTTAGTTAAAGCTAAACGTTTCGCAAAAGCAAGATTAAAATTATATGAGACATTGAATATAATGTATTGGATTCCGTGTTGTATGTATTATAAATATTATTTTTCAATAAAATCATTATTTGGTGACTTGTATTATGTGATAAGGCGAAAATAGGGAGAGGAAATGAAGAAAAAAATAATGATCATGGTGATCACTTGTGTAATGTGCCTGGGGCTGAATACTGGTTCAGCAGAGGCGGGAGAAATGCCGGTTCAAGAGAAAAACGCAGATCAGGCAGTAAATAATAACGAAATACCAGAAGCCACATCGGAATCTCCGAAGATGACAGCGGAACCGGCAAACCAAAGCAAGGAGGCTGATGGTGCCGGAGAAAATGATAATGCTGTGTTGACAGACTTGGCTGCCCCGGGAATTATATATACATCCCATATTCAGAATGTCGGTTGGAGCACTCAGATGGCAAACGGAGCAACTTCCGGATCAGTGGGAATGAACCGTCGAATAGAAGCGATTAAAATAAGTCTGCAGAACATAAACGGATTGGTTACATATCGCTCTAAAGGAATCAATCAATCCTGGCAGGACTGGAAAAAAGACGGTGCTGTGAGTGGGACAGAAGGGAAAGCGATCGGCCTGGAGCGGATTGAAATAAAACTTGATGATGCACTGAGTGATTCGTATGATATTTTTTACCGGGTGCATGTAGCGAATTTGGGTTGGCTTGGATGGAGCAGCAATGGCACAGTCGCAGGTTCAGCTTACTATGATTACGCAATTGAAGCAATTGAAATTAAAATACTGCCTAAAGGTGATACATTTGCACCAATTACCGGAAACTCCTTTAAACAAAAAACAGCAGATATCACATATCAGGCACATGTCAGTAATATTGGATGGCAGGCCAGTGTAAAGAATGGAGCCATGGGCGGAACTACAGGACAGAAAAAGAAAGTAGAAGCGATTAAGATTAAGGTGCCGGGGATTACGAGTACGGAATTACAGTATCGCACCAAGACTCTCAGTCAAAACTGGCAGGGATGGAAATCCAATAATGAGCAGGCAGGAACCACCGGACAGAGTCTGGGACTTGAACAACTTCAAATTAAGTTACAAGGAGATATTGCCCAGGAGTATAGTGTGTATTATCGCGTGCATGTGGGCAATATCGGCTGGCTGGGCTGGACCTGTGACGGAGGAACAGCAGGTTCTTCGTATCATGGCGGGGCGATTGAAGCGATTGAAATTAAACTGGTTAAAAAAGGCGAATCGGCGCCAAGTACTGGAAATGCATTTCGGGAAATGATGCCAAGTGTAACTTACAGTGCACATGTCAGCAATATTGGTTGGAAAGCCGGCGTTAAAGACGGCGTCATCGGAGGAACTACAGGACAAAGTAAGAAAATAGAAGCAATCAAAATTCAAATCACGAATGCTCAAACGACCAATGATATCACATATAGTACCAGAAGTATTGGAAAATCATGGGGGGAATGGAGTATTAATAATGCGATAAGCGGTACGACTGGACAAAATCTCGGTATTGATGGAATAAAAATTAAACTTTCAGATTCTTTGAGCCAAAAATACAGTGTATATTATCGCGTTCATGTGGCCAATGTCGGCTGGCTGGGTTGGACTAAAGATGGGGATCAGGCTGGAAGTGAAGGTTTTGGCTATGCAATCGAGGCAGTGCAGATAAAGATTATGGTAAAGGGACAGGGAGAAATGGAAAGTACGGCTTATGTAAAAATGCCGTCTCTGAATTATCAGGCACATGTTGCGAATATAGGCTGGCAGTCTGGAGTCACGAATGGGATTACAGCAGGAACTACGGGACAGAATATGGGAATAGAAGCCCTAATGATATCCTTAACCGATAATGAGACTTATAGCGGCAGTATAACCTATCGGACCAGAGGGGTGAAAAGCTCGGCATGGGACAGTTGGGTGACAGATGGTATGATAACGGGCAGTACCGGACAGAGTGAGAGTTTGGAAGGCATTCAGATTAAACTGACCGGAGACATAGCCAATGCAGCAAATGTGTATTATCGGACGTATGTGACCAATGTCGGCTGGTTAGGCTGGTCAAAAAACGGTAACTCTGCGGGGAGTGAATATTACAGTTACAGGATAGAAGCGATACAGGTGAAGATTTTGCCTAAATCAGATAATGCCACCACCACCGGGACGGCTTATTTATTAGGGATGCAACACGGTGTAGATGTTTCTCATTACAATGGTACTATCAATTGGAGCAAAGTAAAAGCATCCGGTATTACTTTTGCGATGCTCAGAGGTGTCAATGGGAAAATGGGGAATCTGCAAGTAGATTCCACATTTAACACCAACATTAAGGATGCAGCGGCTAACGGTGTAAAAGTCGGAGTATACCGTTACGGTTATGCTGTTACGGTAGCACAGGCGCAGCAGGAAGCGGTTAAAATTGTCGAAGCCATAAAAGCTAGCGGCTGCAAGGTGCAGTATCCGGTAGTATATGATGTAGAAGATGCAGATACACAAGGGAAATTAACAAAAGCGGAGCTTACCAGCATAATAAAGGCTTTTAAAGGTATAATTGAGAATAATGGATATAAGTTCATGATCTATGCTAATAAGACCTGGCTTGAAAATAAAATTGACATGGATACATTTGCTAATGAGGATATTTGGATTGCAAGATATCGTGACAATACGTGGAACCTGGGCCATGGATATACTGGTAAGGGCAACATAACAATGTGGCAGTATACGAGCAGTGGGACAGTGCCGGGAATCAGCGGCGAAGTGGACATGAATATATGTTATAAGCAATATTAGGACAACTTATACTATTATTTGGTGTAGAGAGAAGCGAAAAATGAATGTGAAGAATATTATTTTGTGGTGTACTGAAACTGGGAAAAGAATATGCTGCGGCAGGAAGAATAAAATCATATTGATCATATCAGGGATTGTATGGGTACTATTAGCAACTGTTTTACTCAATCATACCAGATTGTTTGGCCGGACTGCTCATGAAGATTCCATAAAGGGTCTGATCACATGGTTTATGATATGGGGAATCGGTATTCTGGGCGGCATAATATGGCAGTTTTATTGCTTATACAGCAGCAGAAGCCAACAGAAAAAATCGATTACCGTCCTTGGTCTGACTGGTATATCGGTTCTTGCCGGTACCGCTATGTTCTGGATTCAGGAATGGATTTTTAATATTAAATTTTGGGAAATGGATTATCAATATGTGTGTTTCAATATCATTATTGCCAGTGGTGTCTTTTTTATATTCAGCTTATTGTTTAACTCGATAAACAGGGCACTGGTTTTTTGCGGCGGATTCTATTATATTTGGACTCTGGCCGGATATTATACCTATTTGTTTCGTGGGCTGCCTCTGCAGATAACTGATATTCTGGATATTCGGACAGCGGTTTCGGTTGCGGGTACGTTTGACTTTATTTTAACCTATAAAATGCTGGTTGTAGGGGCCATACTCATATGCTTGAACATCTGTTTGTGCTTGGACCAGAAATATGTCCTGGCCGGGACTAAGAAGATGAAAATTGGAATCCGTATTATCGGAGCCGTTTCTCTCCTGGCAGGTATTAATTTTTTGGGATGGTCTGATAATTTTGAAAAGGCGGGCATAAATGTTGATGGTAATCGGCCAATTTCAGGATTTTATACCTACGGAACACAACTTGCATTTATCGAAGGGGCTCGTAATTCATTAATTCAGAAACCGGAGGGTTATACGGTAGAAGCGGTTGAAAAAGAAGTAGAGGGAATCGAGTCATATTATGGTGAAGGGGTAAAGCCTAATATTATTTTTGTAATGAACGAGTCTTTTACCGATTTAAATAATTTGAATGAATTTCCGGTATCACAGGAGATTATCCCTAATTTTAATAATATTCAGGAAAATGTGATTAAAGGAGAGCTGATGGTTTCCACTTATGGCGGCGGAACCGGTAAGACCGAGTTTGAAGTATTGACCGGAAGTTCTATGCATATGTACAGTTCAGCATTGTCGCCATACGTTATTTTGGGTAAGAAATTGGATGTTTCACTGGCATCTAATTTAAAGCAGCAAGATTACAGCACATATGCTATTCATCCGTATATAGCCAGTAATTATAATCGCGAAGTGACTTATGCAGCAATGGGTTTTGACCATTATTTGAGTCAGGATGACTTTGATGCACCAGGCCATGTCAGGGGATGGATATCAGACTGGAGCTGTTACGATAAGATTTTAAAATTGATCGAAGAGGAAGAAAATCCATTATTTACGTTTTGTGTTACGATTCAAAATCATGCTGGGTATGATGCAGAAGGTTATGAATCGGTCATCAAGCTACCGGAATATAAATCAGACGAGGCAGAGCAGTTTTTGACGTCTGTACATGATTCAGATAAGGCATTGGGGGAGCTTATTGAACGGTTAGAAGAACTTGATGAACCGGTGTTGCTGGTGTTTTTTGGTGATCATTTACCAGGTCTGTCAACTGATTTTTATGAATATGTTAATGGGAAAAATAATGATGAGCTAAGCTTTGAGGAGTATCAGAATTATTATGTGATGCCATTTATGATTTGGGCTAATTATGATATAGAAGCGCAAAGTGATATTGTCACCAGTGCTAATTATCTGGGCTCTATGGCTCTGGAGACAGCTGGTGTTGATATGCCGGTTTATAATCGTTATCTTTTGGCATTGCGGGAACAAATTCCGGCATTCAGTTCATTTGCTTATTATGGTACTGATGGAGTTTTCCATGAATATGGAGATTCGGTTGAAATTGATGAATTGCTGGAGAAGGCAGAATATCTACAGTATAATAAAATACATGTGGGGAAAAACCGCTTAGATTATATTTTTAACTTGGAAAATGAATGAGAATATTGTTCCAGTTATAGATTTTGTCCGCTAAACATGCTAAAATAAAAAAGATTATAAAAGGAGTGAGGGAGAAAGTATGAGAAAGTCAAAGATTATGAAATTAGCTGTTTGGTCACTGGTAATGTCATTGGTGATAGCACCGACAGGTTCTTTTGCAGCAGATATTGATGAATCTGCGCAGACTCAGGTGAATGGTGATTTGGACGCAGGGGATTTATCACATGAAGACTCAGCCGAGACTGATGATGAAAGCTCTGGCGATAATGAAGATGAAGCAGCAGTGAAGACAGCAGGTGCAGTTATTCCGTCAAGTAACAATGCCATATTTACAGACTTACATATATATCAAGCCGGGGCATGGCATTCGGCAGGTGGTTCCAGCGGTAATGGAATTGATAATAATTCATATCCGGTCGAAGCGTTTAAAATTGTATTTGGGAATAACGAATACAATGCTCAGATAGAATATCGGGTTCATATCAGTAACGTTGGCTGGCAGGAGTGGAAGACTGGTGGTATAGTGGCCGGAACGATTGGGCAGAACATCGAAGCAATCGGGATTCGATTCAAAGCAGGTTCTGATTTGAGTAATTTGTATGATATATACTATTATGTGAATACGGCGACCTTTGGCCAGCTCGGCTGGGCAAGCAATGGTGAGATGGCCGGGTCAATTGGAATGTCGGAAAAGTTGTATGGCATGTATTTCAGGATAGAAGAAAAGGACTCCGCCAGTGCTCCGCAAAAAACGGGCAGAAGCTATATTCAGGGCTATGCCCAGTCAGCTTTGAGTTATTCCGGACATGTCCAGAATAAGGGGGATGTTGCCGCGGTTACCAGTGGTAAAACATTAGGCACAGTAGGACAGAATCTGCGTGTGGAAGGGCTTAAAATTTCTTTGAACAGTTTTGGTACGGATGTTCCTGCTGGTGGAGTCACTTATCGTACTTTTGTCCAGAATAAGGCCTGGATGGGTTGGAAGATCAATGGGGCATACGCCGGTACGACAGGTGAATCCTTGCGGATAGAAGGGATTCAGGTGAAACTGACTGGTGAAGCAGCAGATTATTATAATATCTACTATCGGGTACATGTACAGAATATTGGCTGGATGGGGTGGAGCGCCAACGGTGCGACAGCAGGAACAAGCGATATGGCGCTGCGGATTGAAGCAGTGCAGATTGTGCTGGTTGCAAAAAGTGCAGATCAAAGTGCGTATAACAGTAGTATCAAGAACTACATTGCCGGATATAAGTTGGCGAACCTGTCCTATTCAGGTCATGTTCAGTCAATTGGCAATACAAGTGCGGTAATAGGCGGTCAGACATTGGGTACAGTTGGTAAATCGCTGCGTATGGAAGGAATTAAAATTTCTCTGGATACATCAGGCAACAATGTAGTGAGCGGCGGGATTACCTATCGCACTCATGTGCAGAATATAGGCTGGCAGGGCTGGCAGAGCAATGGTGAGTATGCGGGAACAACCGGTCGATCATTGCGGGTCGAAGCCATTCAGATTAAGTTGACCGGGGATGCGGTAAAATATTTTGATGTATATTACCGGACACAGGTACAGGGATATGGCTGGCTGGGCTGGGCAAAGAACGGCCAGAGTTCAGGGACGTCTAACTGTTCATATCGGATGGAAGCGATACAGATTAAGCTGGTTGCTAAAACTCAGGCAGCGCCGGGCTCTACAGCAAATTATTATCGTGAAGGAAAAAATGGCTGGCATTACGAAGGCAGCTATAAGTTCTACTATAGCAACAATAAAAAAGTAGAGGATGTCAGAAGCATTATCGGCAAGCAGTCCAGTTATGTAAT
>Ga0153944_1000166_pt1 | contig 28140 bp, 33 predicted proteins | sample TSNJ028MetaG_FD_104703 | JGI IMG/M metagenome (GOLD analysis project Ga0153944, IMG submission 104703) | Attine ant fungus gardens microbial communities from New Jersey, USA - TSNJ028 MetaG | ecosystem: Host-associated > Fungi > Mycelium > Unclassified | place: USA: New Jersey, Wharton State... | reverse complement strand
CCCATAAACTTTGCATATCCATCTTGATTAACTCTCGGTAAAAATCCCCGATGGAACCAAAGCCTTTTCATTTTCCAAGTGATAAGACCAATCACAATAAACAATACTCCTATAAAAAACAATCCCGCAAATAGTTTAATATAAACTTCCATTTCTGTATTCAAATTAAGCATAACCTCTCAATATAGCTTTTATAGTTCCTTTAATTTCAGTTTATTTATTAAATCGACATAAAACTCGCAAACATCGAAGCCCTCAATATTCTTCCGCGTCAGGTCGATTACATCACCATGGGAAATACCTTTCCTTCCGTCTGGACGCAGCACGCCGAGAAAATCTCCCCATTCCATTGATTTCGTTGAAACAAGCCCATCATTTTCGCCGCCACCGAATAATTTTATAATCCCATACCCCATATTCAGAGGGAACATAGCGCTGGAATATGAACGCATATTTGACCCAACGCTTTGATATAAAACACCGGGAATGTCTTTCGTAATACCATTTAGCCGCTCGCATTCCTTATCGGTCAAGTCTTTCAGACCGCTAAAAAAATCAGGGCTGTCGTCGCCGAGCTTTGTAAAGATAGATTCGTATCCTTTGCCTATGGCCAAAACTGTCTTTTTGGGTATCATCTCTAATAATTTGCCTACATAATTACAGCCAAGGTGCGGCGTGTTGATTGTCGTCAGCGACGCTACGTGCTTCCCCATGTCAAGACAGCTTATTGCGTACCGCGAATCAAGCCCGCCCTTTGAGTGCGCGACTATATTAACTTTCTCGCAGCCGGTATTCTGCATAATATCCAATATGCACTCTTTTAGCTCGCCGGCGCATTGCTCCACCGAAGCGGATGACTGATGGCTGCCATAATAAATTACGGCGCCGTTATCCGTAAGCTCCTTTGGTATCCTGCCCCAGTAATTGAAATTCTTCCAATCCCTGAAAAATATCCCGTGAACCATCAGGATAGGGTATTTCGTTTTACATAATTCCTCATGCTTTCGGTCCTCGTTAAGCCGACGCTTTTCAACCGTATATTTATATTCGGAAACCGATACGCCGAGGAATTTTCTGAGTATGATAATGTTCACCACAGGCATCCACCAGAAAAGCAGTAAGCTTATCCTGGGTATAATCCCCAACTGGCCGGAGCAGGTGAAAATGCGAACAACCCCATTGAAAAGCAGTACAAAGAGCAAGACCGCACATACCAGAGCGTTGATCACGAGAATATGCGTGCCGATTTCAACACCCTTTAGAAGGACATAGCAATACGCCAAAACCTCAAGGGTAAAGCAAGTGATTGCCGCAAGCGCAAGCTCGTAGCCGCCGATTAGTACCCTTTGCCGGCGCAGTGGGGATTTATCCTTACGGGGAACGAAATTGAAATAAATATAAAATGCGCCAAGAGCTATCCCTGCCACTACGGCCGCCGCCGTACCTGGCGTTACGCGCGTTACAAGCGTGATATTCAAAAACAGCATGAGCAAAAAACAACATATAGTCCTTTTTATAAAGATGATAAGTATCCCTCCCAATGTGAACAAACCCTCTGAAATAATGTCTTATAAAGCTAATAAAGCAACTCACCATCACTTTACTATCTGAGTTTGCATATATCTGCATAAGCGTTGTAGTCCCTCAATTATTCCGCCTGCTTGATAAGCGTATGGATTTCATCATAGAGTTCGGCAGGATCTCCTAACATCTCCCCAGAAGGTGTAATTCCCATCAAACTTAACGCTGCCAAGTATATCAACGACTAAAATAGCATAGTCCATATATCCGAATATATAGAGCCACAATGCCAGTCCAGTTACAATGCCAGTATCTTTGGCTGATTTTAAACAAAGTTTTCTTGAAATTTTCTTGCAGTCAGATGAAATTACTTTTTTATCTGTTTCATCTATAATTCTTTGTACAATGTTCAAATCCATATGCTTACCCTCCTCGTATGTATATTTAGTTTCTAACTCTACCATATCGTTACCTTTCCATATACCATCCCGGAATAGCCGAGGAACATTTTCCTATAATTTTACCATGAAATATGCCGGACTTCCAGCATAACCTTGCGTATGCACGGAAATCAATTTTGTGAATTTCTATGCAAGTCAATTAAATGAGGCCCGCAAAACAAGTCTAAAATCTGCTTTTTGTTTGGTTTTGAGTTGATTTTACATTTAAAAATTGGTGAATTATGAATACACCTGCATAATCATGAGCAAAATTGATTTCCGTGTTGCATATGTGCTTGCTTTTACCGTTACATCTTCCTGTATATGCTGCAATTCAGAGCTACATTTCATGTTTATGCTAAGAAAGCCTTAAAAAATTATTAACAGGCAGATTAATAAGCCGTAAAATTCATACATATAAATTGACATATTATTACATATACGCCTTTATATCGCTTTTAATACAGCCATACAATGTCGCAATAGTTATTTTTATAGCATATTTTGAGGATTTGTCGTTTCGTGTATATGAAAATGCTAATATTGATGTTGGCTTTACAGCGGAATAAAATAAACATGCCGGCAATAATTGATTAGGAGTGATAACAGTAAGAACAAAACCAAACGACGAAAGAACTTTAGGAGGTAAGCTGCGTTCGACACGTCAAAAAATGAGATATACAACTGAACAGGCAGCCGAATTATTGGATATTTCAGTTGTTTACTTGAACGCCATTGAGCGTAACGCACGGCGTCCATCTTTGGAGTTGCTTATTGAAATGTGCTTGTCCTATGGCGTTTCATCTGATTATTTATTGTTCGATAGTAGCTACGGTTATCCATCAAGCAATCCGCCGGACGGAAATTGCTGTCAGTATTCTTTACCGCATAAATTGAATGATGAACAACTTGAAACGGTAATGCATATTGCGGCAATTATAAGCTGTAAAAATTTTGCGAAACATTATTTGGATTTTTTATCGTCTCAATTTATTCAGTCAGCTGATTTTATTTCTAAAAGACAAAATATAATAAAGGAGAATACCAATGAACAAACAAGAGATTAACATCACGATAAACGAAATGCTTTTAACGGCGACGCTGGATTTAGACAAATATTATATCCGTGAAGATTACTTCGGGCTTTACAGCGACATCGTATCGGAGTTGGCTTCCAAAGCGTCCGGTAAGGAGCGGCTAATTTACGATTACGCAAACCTCATGGAAAGGGAGCAGAAAATATACTCACCCTTTAACGCCTACAAAGCCGGGGTTTTCATGGGATATAACAACGCCACCGATCTAGAATCGCAAAGCAAAGCGTTTCTCAACTATATAGGCATGCTTCACTCCAATGAAAAAAATGCTTGTTTATTGAATCAAAGGGACATGCTCTTTATTGAGCTTTGCGATTATCTCGACGATACGAGAGGTCTAATGAGTGATTTTAACGATTTATTCCGTAAATGCCATTGTGTCATAAGCAGTAACCTTTCAATATTTTTTGATATGGGCTATAACTCAACATGTCGGAAAAATTCTGTCGCCGTATAATAAAATACCGCAAGCGGCGAGGTAATCCCGTCAGCGCACGCTGCGCAATTCGAATAGTATTCGAGAGCTCTGCGCATGCCGCCATTTGTACAGTACATAATTCGCTTGTTGCTAAAATTATTTATGTTATAAAAGGAGTAGATATTATGAGTTGTTTAGTTGATTATCAATTGATGTCCAGTCTCGGACAAGTATTTATACCAGGCATTATGAGGATTAACAGCAATTTCAAGGAAAAATCTGAAGGCCCTGACCATGTTCAGGTGAGTATGACGGTGGATGATGAGCGCAAATTCTTAATCGTCAAGTACGAGGGGAAAACAAACGAAAATAAACATAAACCCGGTTTTTCCGGTATAGATGAATTTGGGCGGTTTATTATTAGAAAAAATTTTCGAGAGCTTCTTGATATTCGTCTTGATGATACTGAATCTTTGGTAATACAATTAATTGACGAAAACACTATAAAAATTCGTAAGTTAGCATATATCGTATACCCGTTTGCAGCCCAATAATAGTTTGTTTCATAAGGTCTTGCAAAGTCAACCGTTAAAACGCCTTAAATTACAAATAGCGTTAATGCCTGTTCCTTTATGGAATGCGGATTAACGCTATTTATATATATTGAGATAATTGATCAGCTACAATTTTTATGAAATTTCTATCCAACTTGTAAAAGTTTTGACGTCTTTTAACATGGTCTATAATAACTATTCCGCTTTTACGCATTTCATTCAAATTATAATCCAATTCATTTTTGCCGTAATCCATCACCTTAAACATATCCGTCATACTCATTGGCTGCATCTTCGCCAATGATTTTATAATATCGTACTTAACTATATTTCCTATTGCTTGCGCGAATAACAGCGGTGTCACATGGCAGTATTTATACTCCACATCAAGCCTGTTGGTAAAATCACACCCTAATAACACGAACTCTGGTTCTTCTTCCTTAAATGAAATTATATCAGCATCAAGTAAAGATAGTGAAAAGGTGTATAATGAATTTTTATTGCCGTTTGTTATGGCCCGAAGCTTTTCCAAAATCAAAGGTGCCTGCAGCGCTTTTTGTATATCGTTGTTTTGAAAAAATAACTGGTGCGTTTGACTGATATGTTTATAAAGAATACTTATTATTTCTATTAAAATCTCTATTATTCGTTCATAAAAATAAATTGAATTTAGAAAATATGTATCAAGCATTTTTTCTGCCAGGCTTTTTTTGACTGTTGATATGACTTCCGGCTTGTCGCCCGACAAAAGCAGTTTCTCGTCCGCTGCTGAGATATTCGGGCAATAAAACCTGATATATTCGCTTCTAAAATCTGTGTTCAAAATATTCATAAGCCTGTCATATGTACATTTACTATATGGCGTGCTATCTAATATAAAAGCCTGTAAAAAAGATATTGATTTTTTCCTTTTATAAACAAACGGGTATATGTATTCGGGAATGACTATGTTTTTTTGAGCTATCTCTTGCTTTATCTGAACATAATATTGATTAATTTTAACAAAATCAACATTCATATCAGCCCCGGCTATTTCATCTGCAAAGAATGAGAGAAAAGCCAAAGTATCGTGTATACAGCCAACTTCATAATTTACCTTTTGTATGGCTCTTCCCCCCTCTTTAGTTTTCAATAATCTTACAACAATGAGGTATTACTTATATACTCGTAAAATTTCTATTCATATCTTACTGGAGAATACCAAGTCAACAAATCAATTTTAGCATCTGTTTTATCATATCTACTCCTAATGATAAAATCTCCCATACTAAAGCCTGTAATATGTTCATCCAATGGTTTGATTGTTTTATTTTCGAAATTTAGTAAAGCGATATTCCAATGATCTCCTTTGTAAAAATATTGGTTCATCAAATCAGTTAAACAACCGGAGCATAAATATGTAGATAAATGGTCAATCGACAGTTTGCTGTTCTCGTTAAGCATAATTGATCCTTCTGCATATCCTCGGTCGGATTCAATATGAAAGCTCATTCTTGTACCGTCTTGAAAATTTTTATTGTTTGTTTGAAAATATCCGGCTTTTTTTTCAATGAGATTTTTGTTATCGTCATATCTATTTATCTCAAGCCTATGGATGTCAAACGTGTTAAGGTCTAAAACTGCTAAATTATTTTCACCCCAATAAAAGGAAAGCAACTCATTTGAATTATCACCGCATAAGCGGCAATCCATTTTTGACGTTGATGATTCATATTGTGTAGGCGAATTAACTTCTTTTTTTTCGCTTGTCGTTTCCTCAACAGGTGCGGACATATTTGCTTTGACTATAGGCAGCATTAAGCTGGAGGAAAGGATAACAAGAATAGCCATAATAGTGCCGACTACAGTGAATTTTCCGATTTCATTCTTTTTTTCTTCTGTTTTTGCCGTTAAGTTACCTATCAGTAAAACAATAAAGAAAGCAATACACAATATATATGTGTATTTAATACTGTTGCTTAGGTTTTCCCATATGGTTAAATTAGGATCTAAAAACATAACTTAATCCTCCATCAGCCTATTAAATTTATCCTTTATCCTATTTTTACGCTCAGCCGCTTCATCTTCATCTTTTGATATTTTATAAACATCACCCTCTTTTGCACCGGGAAAAAGGCTAAGCGGTACGGAAACGGTAGTCATTCCCGGAAACTCTACAACAGCCTGGTCTCCCTCTATCCTGTCAATAGTAACTTTCATATATAAACACTCCTATCTAGGCGGGCTGCATACAGAACAAGGATCATATTTCTGCTTTGCCGCCTCTAATTCTATTGTTATTTTACTTTGGCTCAAATACCGACACCCATCGGAGTGATATTTTTCGCCTGTTTTTGTGATATAAACGGTAATACTTTGCTCCTGTGTTTTCGCAGGAGTTTCTTTTACTGTACTCGTTTCGGATGTTTCCGATGGAACGGCGGTCGGAGCACGTGGCTGTATCTCGGTCCGGAGGAAAGTCGTACATGAAATATTTTCACCATCACAGGAAAATATTATTGTACCGTTTTCATCAGTACGCTTTATACCAATACCAAACTCCGCGAGGATCGCAAGGGTTTGGTTGGTCGGATGCCCGTAACTGTTGCCTTTTCCGCAGGATATGACTGCATATTTTGGGGACACGGCTTTTATAAACGCCTTTGCGCTGGAGGTTGAGGAGCCGTGGTGTCCCACTTTCAATACATCTGCTGATATATCATCCACTGCCGCTAATATTTCCGCTTCGGATTCCTCTTAAGCGTCCACCATGAATAAAAATCGGTGGCCATTATATGTAAGCAGGATTACCGCTGAATAGTTGTTAAGATTGGAATAACCGCTGCCGTTTGGAGCGATAAAAACCGCTTTAAGGTTTCCGTAATCAAATAATACTTTGTCGGCTTTTGCGTTTTTGATTGTTAAATTATTTTCCTCGATTGTGTCCAGCAGATTTTCGAATGTTTTTGTGTTGTGAATTTCTGCCGGCATCCACACGCTTTTAATCTCAAAAGCATTTATAACTGCCGCCATGCCGCCGATATGGTCGGAGTGGGGGTGGCTGGCAATTAAATAGTCAATCGAGCCCTTGTCATTGTTGTCTTTAATATATTGAATAATGCTTTCACTAGCTGAAGATTCCCCCGCATCAATCAACATGCTTTCTCCGTTCGGCAAGCCGATATAAATACTGTCACCTTGCCCCACGTCAAGATAGACGATTTTAAGCGTTCCCGTTATACTTCGATATTGCGCTTGAACGTCCGATATTTCCTGCGCGGCGTTCTCCGGCGTATCCGACATTTCGGCAATTTCCGTTGAAAACTCAAACGGAACGGCTGGTGACGCGACCGGTGTTTCCGAGACTGCTACATCCTCCGTTGAGTCTATTTTTTTTGTTGTTGATGCTGGTAGCTCAGACGTAACGGAAGCATCGTATGCGAACTGTGTATTCTCAACATCGGCTGTTTTTGCACATCCGAACAAGAGTGCTGCTACCACCAGTATGTATACAAAATTAAATTTGTTTCTAATTTTCATCATTATTTCCTCGATCTTTCATCCCCTAATATACTTTACTCAATAATTCTCTTTTCACTTTTCTTCGCTTGCAAAAGTATATCCAGCCTAAACATATTGCCTTTGACTTCATATTTCATCGTTCCATCGTATCTTTCTACAGAGTCGGCCATGCTTTCCAGGCCTAACCCATGACCGGCAGTTTTTTTAGAACTTAGTATGCCAATACCGGAATTTTTCTTATCCGGTGTATTATCCGTTGGATTTTCTATTGATATTACAAGCCAGTCATCATCAAACCTAAATGATATTGTTATTACTTTGCCGTTGCAGTGTTCACATGCTTCTATCGCATTACTTAAGCCATTACCTAAAATAATGCTTACGTCTACAGCATCCAACCAGTCAATTGATGTAGGCAAAATGTCATTAACATTAAGAATTATCCCCTTTTCAAGCATCTCATTGTTTTTTGCGTTTATTACCGTGTCTATGTCAATATTGCCTGTAAATCTAAATATATGAGAGTAACTTCGTTCTTTTAGCTTTTTTGCATAATTTATAGCGCTTTCTAAATCAGGCGCCGACTCTATGTAATCAAGATGGTGTTTTATATCGTGTGCCGTCCGCTCAATTTGTCTATATGCTGCTTGCAATTCATAATAATGAGCAGCGCTTTGTTTTTTGCTTTCTTCCAACATTTCTAATCTATATTGAAGCTGCGCCTTTTCATTTGAGCGCTTTATAACTAATGCCAGATAAACGGCGCATATTACGCTGAATACACACATGACTATAAGTAATATGGCCTTATCGGTATCATATATGTAGCCTGCGTATTTAGCGCCCCATGCCCATGCGATGATTATAAAAACCGGAACAGGTAGAAATTTCAATGAATCCATTAAACTACTATTCATTTTCAATGTGTTTTTCAGAAGCAAAACCACCGATAAAAGGAGTGTTTTTGTAAATAAAGCTATTGGCGTAGAAATCCCGTCTATATCAACAGGATTCTTTAGTAATAAATAGGGCAGTGTTAAAATCACTATCGTCACAGCTTCGGTTATAAAACTTAACGCGTAAAAAGCGGCGTTAATAAATAATTCTTTTCTGATATTTCCCAAATAACAAATATGTATAATAGCCATATCTAAAGAGGCTGAAATTATTAGTGAAGCCGCCCCGATATCTCCATAAAATATTTTTCTGGCAATTTGTACAGCCGTTACAACTATAAATATTAGGATAAAATTATATCTTCTAGTCAATAAACTGCTTAGAAACATAACAAAAGATATTGTCTCAAATGCGATAATTAAGCAATCTATAATAAAGTTAAAATTAATTATGAGCCTTCCTCCTCGTATCAATTAGAGCAGAGGCTAAATCCCTTACTTTTTCTTTTGCAACAGGTATTTCATGACCTGTCGTTAAAACCACTGTTTTTACTGATTTATCTAAAAACTTTACATGAGATAAATTTACAATAAATGATTTGTGAATACGGAAAAACCCACTCCCTTCTAGTTCATTATCAATTTGACTGATCTGCTTATTGAATTTATAGGAATTGTCGCGCGTATGCGCATACAATGCACGGTTAAGGCTTTCAATGTAAAGCAAATCGTTAAAAGGTATAAATCTATCGTCTGTCCGCGTCTCAATGCGTAATACTCCATTTTTTAAGCTCTCGGTAATATGTCTGGCGTCATCAACAGTACGTTTCAGCTTTTCAATGTTTAAAGGCTTAACGAGATAATCAAATGCTTTAATCTCATAACATTTTAGAGCGTACTGTATAAATCTTGTGACAATCACAATAATTGCGCCAGGGCAGATATCACGTAATTCAAACGCTGATTCAATCCCGGAAAGTCCCGGCATTTCAATATCCAATAATATCAAGTCAATAGGGTATTTCGCCTTGCGGACAGTCTCTATAAGCTCTATGCCACAGTTACAGAACGTAATTTGGTCATCGCGTGAGACGACATCATCTAATTTTTGCATAATCCAGTTGCCAAAATTCAAATCATCGTCACAAACCGCGATCCACATTCACTTCACCTCCCTCTCTAAAATTCATAAAAGTTATGCATTAGGCCTTGCTACATAGACCGTTTTGTTATTCCTATATGCGGAAAAATAACATGCTGTTGGGTTGACGTTGTTTGCTTTCTGGGCTAATAAGTAATTTGCATATTTTCAAAACAATTCTTAAATCGTCATTATTAAGTTGTTCAAAAGAATTTATTATTTCTTGTTCTAAAAAAAATTGCTCCTCGTCCACAAGATCATCCAAATTCAATTTTAAAATATCCAAAAGTCTGCTTAATTCTTCCAACTTTAGACTTCTACGTCCCCGTTCTACCAAAGCTAAATACCCAGGCGTTAAATTAATTTCTGAAGCGACTTCTTCTAGTGGTAGGTTTAAAAACACCCTCCTAGCTCGTAGACGGCTACCCAATTTGCTATCAATGTTTACAACCATATAAATTTTACATCCTTATATAATGAACTCAGCAGAGTTCATTACCCTTTCTTTAACTTTTTTTACGTCTTAAATTCCAATTTTACAGTTTCGCGTTTTAACACAGTAAAATACTTTATGCTGTTTTTGAAAGGGGGGTAGGCAGTGGAAGCCCTTGCTAACAAAATCAGCATCTATTTAGTATCCGTAAAAGCAGCCAAAGAAGAAGACCGGGAAATAATTGCGTTCGGATTGTTTCATATATTCGCAAATGTTTTTCAAATATTTATTCTCGTAATTATGGCTCTTTATTTTAATGCTATACCGCAAATTACTGCTTTTACGCTTTTCTTTGGATCATTGAAGCGTTATGTCGGAGGAGCCCATGCAAGCCGTAATTGGATATGCATAACTATCTCTACGGTTATGGTCTTTTCCGCATATTTATTGAGTGTAATAATTCCGGTTTCCTGTTTTACATATGTTTCGGCTATATCTTCGGTTGTTACTTTATTACTTGTCTTGCTTAAAGCGCCTGTTATGCATCCAAACAATCCGAAATCGGCAAATAAGCTGAAGAAGTATCGTAAAATAGCTATTACTGTGGCCATAATCCAATTGGCGGCCCTCTTGTCAGGCTGCTTTTTGAAATCGGAGCTGGCTCGTATTATTTGCCTATGCGGATCATTAGGCGGATTATTTGCGGCATTATCTTTAATTCCGCCTATGCCCTCATATAAAACGAGAGGGGGTGAATCAATTGAAGAAGGTAATCAATAAGTTTTTGCCTTTTGTTTCAAGCGCGGCGTTCGCGACTGCCTTTATTGTTATAGGATCAGTGTGTCGGACTATGTTTTACCAACCGCCTACTCCGGCAAAACTGTTGGAGCTGGATAAGTAGTTGCTCGTCCATTCCACGAAGCCATGCCCAAAAGGGTATGGCTTTATTATTTTGCTTATATTGATTATAGGATTGAAAAAGTTGAAAGTCAATAGAAAACACATCTAATACGATATGTTTATAAACTATACGATATTATTTAATCTCATGTTTAGCCTTATCCTATTAAGGAGGGGTGAGTAAATGAATTCTGATTATTTAGATTTGGATATAAATGAACAAATGATAAAACTTGGACTTAAAGTGTTACATTACAGGAAGCTTAGGAACCTTACTCAAGATGAATTATCAGAAAAATCAGGCGTCAGTACAGTTGTAATAAGCAGGATTGAAAACACAACAGCCAATATGGAAGTAATGACTATACTTAAAATTGCAAAGGCGCTTAAAGTAAATCCTCATAAGTTATTTGATTTTAGGGAAATAGATTAATATCTAAGGTATCGGTTTATACGAGGATATACTTCGAAAAAAAAGAAGGCAAAGCGCATGATCCAATCACACTGACGCCCTGCCTTTTTTGTTTGCTGCCTGCATGGTCGTAATATCTCTCACAACCTTATTTATCTGCGGGAAATATAATCGGATATGAAAGCCGAGCAGTCCTCCTCTGTCCCGCGAAATAGCGTTATACCCTCCTCATACGACAGAACCTCGAATATACACTCGCACATAACTTGATTTGCCTCTGTTCCATATTGAGCCCGGACATGGGCAGCGCTTTCATATCCAAAGATATTTATTATAGATGTAAGCCTTTCATTAGCGATGCCGTTGTTATCCAAATACTCAGTCAGGTCGATATCATCCACATACACAAGAAAAATCTCATCCTCAGGATTAATTAGTGACATCTCAATCAGGCGGTATTCTGTTTCTGAGATTTTGAAAACATGTTGTTTTGATGCGTCGTCAGTGAGTATCCAATTCATTATTATCACTCCAATCAAAAAAGCCGACATAATGCCGACCTCGTATTCACATATTACAACTAACTGCAAAGCATGGGATAACTACGCCTTTTAAGAATTTTCTTGGCGTCTTGCCGGCAAAACGCGTAATTCCCTGCTTCGACATATGCGACAATGGTTTCAATTTTTGCAGCCCAGCGTTTACCGTCAGCAAGATTTGAAATAAGCATAAGAGTAAATATTTCCTGTAATGTTATATTGACACTGCGGTCTTGTGTGTTATCCGCCTTTTCCTTGACATAATCAAGCGCTTCTTTAAAATGCACGTATTTCACCTCCTTGTATGTTTGGATTTTTCAAGGCACAAAAAAAAGGAGGATGCCACCGCGTTAAGCAATGACATCCTCCGGGAACCCCTCAATTGTTTGTTTTAAAACTTATTTATTAATTCTTAAGCTATTGAGAGAGGTTAGTTCGTACCAATTATTGCTGAATCCGTGTAAGCTGGATTCCCGACGTCAAACACGACTATTGGTACGCGTGGGGTTGGGTCATCTGCGGGTGTAGAGATAGTAACCGATGTACTGCCAAACGGGTTAATATTCGTTATAATATTCGGATGTCCGTTTGACGATGCTGATGTGTTAGTGGTGATTTCAAGTTCCCATGGCGCAGCGCTGTTGGATGTTTCGATTTTCAAATAGGCGATAAGATAGCCGTCTTTGGGGTCGTATACATTCGTGCTGCCTTCCGGGGTAATTGTCGTTGAGGACGGAAGTGAAAGCCTTGCGTGCCATCTTTGGGCGTTTTTATAGCTGCCCTCTGTATTGCCTGTGTTACCCGCATGAGAATTACCTATGCCGGTTGTTCCTGTCGTCGCTGTTCCGCCGATATATGTCCGCAGAGCAGGCGGGATTTCAATATAAGACGGAGTTCCCAATTTCACCTTGTTTGTTGCAGTGGCAGAAACATAAGACGGTGTTTCTTTTTCAGATGTGTTTATCTTTGCACGCTCATCTTTCAATGTATGGCTTAAAACGTGGTTTCCGGCTGGAGTATACGCTTTCGCCGTATCTGCGTTAGTCTGGCGCGATGCTTTGTAAAATTCTTTGAATACGCCTGATTCACTGATATACAAGGATATGTTTTCACTCTGAACACTCTTAGAAGGATTTACATACATATATTTTGGCGTAATCCGCATTGTACCGTCGCCGTAACTTCCGAGGGTCTGAACGCTGAACTGAGTGTAATAACCCATTTTAATCGCCGAATATGTTAATCCTTGCTGCGTATTACTGCCCGAGGTGATCGGTATAGCTCCCTGCCTATAGCCCCCGGCGTGATATTCCGGCAATGTGTTCCATCTGTTATTAAACGCTGCCGTTACGCTTTGCTCTTCAAACAGATTATAATAAATACTGTGGAATTTTCCGCCGGGTTGGAACAAAGGAGCCTTTACCAGATTTTCTATGAGCCAGTTGGCACCGGGAGGCCAAAAGACATTGGCCCATCTGGGGTCAGGGGAATCGTCTGCGATTATATTGCCGATACGGCCGATAACGTCTTGTTTGGTGGAATAGACAGCAGAATGCTTTGCGGATAACTCCGCGACAATATCGCCTTCGAGATCCTTGTATACCCCTTCGGTAGTTCGCATTGTATTGGCGTTTTTCTCCGCGTTGGCTGCCAAAGCGCCAGGATTACCGGCAAGGGCTGCAGGCGTGTTTATCGCTTCGGCTAAATAAGTTATAACCGCGTCTTTCGTGTCGGGAACGTCTGATGTTATATAGAACGTAAACTCAGTCGGGTCGTTTGCCACGGCGGCGCCGCGCCCCTGGTCGTACAGCTTGATCCATGTATTGGCGTTGTGGAAGCCTGATTCGCCACCCGGATAGGTTGATTCATAATAGGCGTTGAACGGTAGCTTAATGTATTTAGCCCGTACCCATTTATCGGTATTAAGGTTCTGGCTGTCCGGGACGCTTGACGGATATGCCGTGCCTCTCGGAAGAGTATTAAAATCCGTTTTGTATTTACCTGTAAACGACTTTCCTAAAACGCCGGGATTACGGTGGATTTTGAGAAGTGAGTGTTCCAAAAGGTCGGCTCTTTTTGTTCCGGGTTCGTTGTACTCGAATGAGCCGTTATTCGGAATCGTCAACTTGAAGGCATAATCGATGTAAGAGCGTGTGTTTGTAAACGAGGCTTTGTTTATCCTTTGGTCTTGCAGTGTTTCATCGGGAATATCATAAACCCAAATGTCCTGTACAGAAACAGGGTCGTGTAAAATGATAGGGTTCGGGCCGGGGCCGTCAACATCGCTCAGGGAATGCGGAGCGCCGGTTGATAAATAATCTACATAATCGGTCAATATAGTGCAGCCGCTCCCCAACATACCCGTTACATTTTCCGGCACCGAACCGCTGTTTTCACCAACAAGAACCTGTGCGCCGCCGTAAACCATTACTTGATCCGCCGGTTCGAATGTATAAAGGCCGTTAACCTGATTCAACGGTATTTTTACGTTTGGCTTATAAAACCGAAGCTTATTACTGTTTGAAGCCGAGCTTTTATTTCTTGCGCCGGCAACTCTTGGCTGTCCAACATAACCAATGAACGGTATTTTCGTCGTTACATCCCAATTTTCCTTTAAAGGAATAAACGAATTCTTAGTTGTGTCGAGATGACTTGGAGAATTAGCCGGAGCTTTGACAATTTTTCCGTCAATCACTTCATAAGTAACGCCTTCGATTTTGATAATGATTTTATCTGATTGCGCGAATGCTTCCGCGGTATCGGTACTTTTTGCTTGATTCAGCGCAATTTGTCCATTCGGAGCGCGGCATGTGCCTGATGTGTTGGCATGGCGGTGTGTTTCGGAGGTTGTAAATCCGTAATTGTTTGATGAGGGTACTCCGAGAGATTTTGTATAGACTTTTGAACCGCCGTCCAGGGATACGCTGACCGCTCCGTTAATAGGCGCTTCTTCTTTTCCGTTCATGAATACTTTTGTGCTTTCTAAGATTGTTTTATCAGCCGTTCGGAAGGTAATGCCTGTTATTTTAACAAATGAGCCGGTGTGCGACACTTCTTCCTCCGCCGAGTCCGATCCTGTGGTGTGATACCATCTGTCATCGCTGGAACCATGCCCCGAGCAAGTCGTAGTGTCAGTGCCGGAATATTGCTTATACCAGCTCTCCGTTATATAGCTTGCAATAATATCAATATAAACCGGCGTACCGCCGGCATTGATATATAAGGTCTCCGTAGTCGGCACTCCATTCATGGCCTCCCATTTTTCAGCCACGCGGTCATCGGAAAATGTACCTTCTTTGACTTCCGCAAAAGCAAGCGGGGTATTGCGCCACCGTAGCTGCTCAGAAGACGAGGTTCTAATCCGTATCAAGGTTTGCGCCTGTGAAGTGTTCAAATCTACGGTTTCTCTCGTTGAATTGATGTAGTAAACGAATTTTGCGGCGCTCCCGTATTTCCATATATAAATTCCGGGTGCGTCAAATACGCCTTCTTCGGTGCTGACAGGCCATGCGCGTTTATCCGACAGTTGTGTTTTTATTGCCTGGATTATCTGATCTTTTATTGGCGTTGCCGGAGCGTATGTGGTGTTAAAGTATAAGTTGTACGACAACGGCATATTCTGATTGACGATAGAGAAACCGCCCTTATGATCGGAGGATATTTCGGTGATTGTATATTCCACTTTGTCAAATTGGAGAGTCGCATAACCGGTATTTGCGTTAGCGGCAACTATAAGCTTGTGCTCAATCACGTCGGCCATCTTGGCTATTACATCATCGTCTTGTTTCCAGTCAATGAATTGGTCTGCTTTAACTCTTTGGTTCAAATCCGCCTCAATCGCTTCTTCTACCGAGAATAATTTGTGTTTGCCTTCCACATCTGACGGTTCAATCTTTTCAGGAATATTTTCGTTGTATATAGCAAATCCGGTTTTTGCTTTTGAGTAATCTGTTAAAATTGGGCCGGTGCTTGCAAATTCTGCTTTCCATATTTCTTTACCATTATCATCTTTCTTTTCCATGCGGCTATAATAAGTACTTCGCGCGTATGCGTTCGTTGCCAGATCAGTGTCGAAGAAATAGTCAAGGATAAGGTTGAAAGTTGATGTATGCGTCCCTTTCCTTATCCTTGCGCTATTCGCTACTTGCAAACTATTCGCCCCTAAAATGTTTTTGATGTAGGTTAAAGTATCTCCTTTATAATCTGAAGGAGCTATGTATCTTCCGGCTACTGCGGCAATCGCCTGATTCTGATGAATATAGAGTCCCGTGCCGTTTTGTTTAAAATAGTGAAGGTTTTCAAGCATAAGCAGATATTCGTATTTTGACTCTTTTCCTACATAGAAATTCCACATATCGGTCAAATCAAAATCAGCGCCCCTTGCACCGTTTAAAAATGCACCTAAGCAGACCATAGCGTTTGCCATTGGCTTTCGGCCTTCTGAGGTTTGATCTATAATTCTCGCAAAACTAATTTTATCAGTCATTTCCGAAACAGAAGGCAAAGGTGTGCTTCCTCTGTTGGCCGCCTGCAAAGTCGCATGATTTACATGGGCTGTCCATTTCATCTCGCGGCTGGTTATTAACCTTGATGTTCCTTCTCCTCTATATACGTCTACATCATACATTATAGCGGCGTGCAACATGAAGCCAATATTACGTACGCTGTCACCCACCCATGCATCGTCATAAAAAACAAATTGTGAGGAATCGACATATCTAAGTTGGCCGTCCATAAAGAAACCAATATTATTTGTTCTGTCGTTACCGCTTCCGCCCAGACACAAGCTGTATCCCATATTGTCCGGGTAATTGTTTTTAAATCCAAATTTTGCGTAAGAACCTGGCTTTTGGCGAACAATACTTAACCGCAAAAGGGTATCTGCTTTGGTGGTAACAGACCAGTCCCCGCTGGTACTGCCGCCTATGGTAACAGGCGATAGCACGCCGTCAAGACTGGCGTAAACATACGTTATCTGGCTTATCAACATCAACAATACCAATAATCCGGATAAAAGTCGTTTTGATTTCATTTGAAAACTCCCTTCTGAATAATTATTTTAATATACTCTGATCCATTCACGAATATAAAGGGCTTGCTTCGAAAGTAAGTTCTTTATAGAGGTATGAACTATGTTATAGCATGGAATTGTAGGACAAAGCTTATACAGTATCTTATTACTGAAGCTAAAAAATAGTCAGAGGGTTTAATTATTCAGAAAAGTTCGAACTCCAAGTTCTCTGCAGCTTGTATTGTATTGGAATTACGACTACAATATTTTACTATTTGTTAATAAATTCCTTAATCAATGAGGTGTTTTACTAAAGTGTCGCCTGCGGTCATTCATTCGTAGTTCAGTGCAGGCTAATCCACAACTCGCATAACACATACCTCCTTTATATTCTTGACTGAAATCATCTTCCTTTTCTTGATAATTTTAAAAAGCGCTTTTCAGCGCTTTAGGGCAAAAAATATTATTTGCAAGTTTTGAAATGTGCCGAAGAATCTCAATTAATCGGCTTTATATCCTATAGAAATTCTGTGGATTTTCTGATCTGCAGGCCTTGCATCTGGAATTGACGGTGGTTGAATTATGGCAGTAATAATGCCACCAATTTTATCGCTATCTGTTCTATAATCAATATATAACATCGGCATATCACTAAGCGAGGGACGTACAAACCGTTCGTAAACTCCATCATAATCCACGGCTAAAGGTCGGAAAGAACTTTCAACAGGATAATCATTCCCGACTGTTAAGTCTAAATATTTGAATCCTTCAAGTGACACAGAAATAACCTCAATTTGATTTTTGCCATTTAGAACCAAAAACCCTTCTGGACCTAATTTTGTATAGTATAAAACAGAAAATCCATCTTTAGCGTCATAGACCCTCGCACTTGCTCGTTCGGTATCCGGTAGTGCAGACCACTCTTCAACTGTCATAATTAATTCGTCGGTTTGCGCGCCAGAATGTCTGTCATAGGCTTCCCATTTATCACCAATCCTGTCCGGTTGACCAAGCTTAGAAATAACGCTGTCTTTGGATTCAAAAATTGCTAAGGTGGTTCCGTCAGGCATAATGCCTGTACAATACTCATTATAGTCAGATTTTTTACCATAATTGACTGTAACAACGCGAGCTGCACCGTCCCAGTCAACTTGAGCTCCTACGCTGTCAGAAATAGCCCTCAGCGGCAGCATTAATCTGCCGTTAATAAGTTGCTGTGAAACGTCAGGTGTAATCTGATTACCGTTTGACATGAATGAAATTTCCTCGGATTTAATCTTAACCTCATAGTCAGCGTCTTTTAGTGTTGCCGTATTTATTGTTTCATCCCATATTACGCTAAATCCCATCTGCTCAAAAACACCTCTAACCGGTACTAAAGTCCTGCCATCTTGGATAACAGGCTTTTGGTCTGTGAATAAAACCTCTGATCCGTTGACAATTACTTTGATGTCTTGGTTTGCGGCAGTTTGAAATGGCATTGCAGCCATTAAAAATACTGTGGTTAAAAAAAGAAATGAAAACTTTTTCATGTTATCACCTTTCTTTTATGTATTATTAAGAAAACTATTATACAGCAGGAGAAGAATTTTTAATCAATCACATTATAGAATAAATAATCAGACTATAATCAATTTCTTTAAGAAACTATGTAGCTCTTTAAATCCGATTGCTTTTTAGTAATTCTAAACCTCCCTTTTTAACAACATGTAAGTAATATATCAAATGGTGACTAAAAATACAATGCGGTATAAAACTTATGATATATCTCTCTAAGACCGTCAGCGGTGGTTTCTCTAAGCTTTTTCTTCGTAGAACGCCTGTACATGACATAAGACGACTCCTCCTTGGCTTTTTTGCTAGTTTCCTTTTTGCATTAAAAAACGCCGGCGTAGGTTTATCCGGCGTTTAATGATTTATCATTTTAATAAGATTATAAAGTTAGAATTATTTTCAATAAAGCAGCGAGACGTTTAGCTTCCTCGCTATACTCAGTCCGTAAATACAGCCCCTTTAAAAGCTGCTCAGCCGTATCGGCCGGCATCGAATCCAGCTTTTCCTGTTCGCTTTGCGTGATGACCCGAACTTTATCCTGTATTCGAGATAACAACGAATCGTAAGGCGATGTCGGCGGCTCAGCAGGGCTTACTTCAGGCTTCTTAGGTTCTGTATTGTCTTCAGTTACAGCAGTAGTACCTTCAGTTACAGCGGTAGTATCATCAGATGGAGGAGTTTGCTCAGCTGTGTTTTCACCGGAGGCATCGGCGGCAACGGGGACAACGGGATTTTTACGGTTGTATGTGCGTTTTGGTTTTGCACTGCGATCAAGCAATTTCCCATAGCCGGCGTCGATGAGAAATTGACGGGCTACTTCATCCGAATACTCCCCGCGCTCATCAGACTCGCCGGTCAAGTAATTCGGGTTTATTTTCAACACATGCGCCACCGCTAACGCCAACTTTGCGGAAATATTACCGTTTTTGTATGATCGTTCAACGGTATATTTCGTTAAGTCTGAGAAATTCATTATTTCTTCTCTCTGGGACTTTTCGATATTCATCCAGATATCCCGTAACCGCTCCTTTATCTTTCCCCCATCCTTGCCGATATTGGTCTGCTTAAGTTCTTTTAAAATCGCCTGGTCAAGCATGAAAACACCTCCATCTCTTAGTGCCTCCAATAATAACATAATATGTCGTATTTTCCAACAACATTTTAAGCTGTATGGATATTGAATACTTCAAGTTTAATTTACGGCCTATATTACCAACCAGACAAAGCCGCAAACATCCATGCCTAATCCGGTTAAACTATAATTCTTCTGTGTATCGTATCTTGGTTAAGTCCGTTTTTGCTTGTATTTGCTTTACATTGCCATACACGTCGTCAATACTTTTGACCGGAAAGGCTTCTGCTAAGGCGGCGATTGCTTTGTCAACATCGGGATCGTCTTTGGGAATACCATGCAAATATTTCAGTTATATATGTTGCGGGGACTCCAAAAATAATTGTTTTCTTTACGTTTGTTGATATGGCCGTAAAAATTATCCTATTTCTACCCAACCATCGTAAAGATGAACTTTACCATTTTTCATAGCATAATCGCAGCTTGGCCCGTAATTAAGCATCAATAAACTTGCACCCTCGGCATTATCCGGACAAAGTGTTTTCAATTGTTCCGTAAATGCTATAAGATCGGTTTCCGAAAGCTTTACCTTTTTGGGGTCAAGCATGTGTTTTTTAGAATCAAAGCCTAATGCGGCATAGAATTTGAGTAGCGCGTCGGCGGCTTCTATTCCATCGTATTCTATTACCGGTATATCCACAGATTGCATAACTCATACCTCCTATGATCTTTTTGACATGCTTTCTTAATAATCATCTTCGCCGAATATCTTGTCATATTCCGAACTCGAAATATATCCTGCGGCAGCATAACAGAAATCTTCGCCTAATTTGTAATCATCACAGAATATTTCGATATTTCCGTTTTCCAGTATCTTATACTCCGCCTCTAAAATCGGACGGTACTTTTCTATACCGTATTCGGTAATCACGCTGTCCTCGCTCCAAACAAAAGTCGCAGGCATAAACATTCCGCCGATTATCAGATCAAGGTCAAAATCTGTTTGACTCTGTAATAAACCAAGAAAATTCTTATGTTGCATAAACTACCTTCCTTTCTGATTCAAATAAAAAGCGCCTTTCGGCGTCATTTTTCCTTTGTGACCTTTACGTATATCTTTATTGCTAAAAGACTTTGATTACGGGAGTATATCCTATTAAGAAACGATATTGAGCTAAATTAAAAAAACCTGGACAACCAATGATGCTCCCCAGTCTCTCTGCTGTGTTTTGTAATATTCCTTCTGCTCTCTCTTTGACCGTTTCACAATAGGCACATTGCTTTACATCCCTTTGTTTTTATTTTTCGAGGTTATTTTAAATATATCAGATTGCGCCTAAAATCGTAATACCATATAAAATTTATGATATATTCCATAACGAGATGCCAGAAATTTCCTCTTACAAATTGCTGTTTTTATTGCCAAAATAAAAAACAAGAGCATCCGCAATCGTTTTTTCGATTTCCTTTTTGCTCTCGTTTTTTGTAAAGAATTTGTCAATCAACGAATTATCTATCTTAGCGTTGAATTTTTTTTGGTCAGTTTTGCTGGTTAACATTGCGGTTATTATTTCTTTAGTTAACCCACCGCTTTCTTTTGATTTCTCTTTGAGACTATCAGCCGTGGTTTCGCTAAGTTTTATCTTCGTTTCGCCCAAGACTTCATCTAAAAGAGATTGATCGTCATCAGACAAAAACGAAACGCCAATTCCGGTACGCATTGCTATTTCATCCCGGTCAAGGCGCTGCTTCATCTTCGGGATTAATTTGTTAATCCGCACCAGCCTTGCGACAGTAGCGACCGAAAGCGAATATATTTCGCCTATTACCTCATGTGTGTTCGACTTTTTATCCGGCGGATTATAGGTTTCCGACAGTTTATCAATCTCATTTATTATATCGTTACGCTTCCCCTGAGAAAACAACTTTGAGTGCATGACCGATATTATCGCTGCCCGTTGCGATACAGGCAGTTCGGAAAAGGATCGCTGAAATAGGTTTGTGATAAAAACATAAGCTTCCGCATCTTCCTCCGATATGTTATGTTTAACGATTGCCGGCACATCGGTCAATCCCGCATGGCGGCTGCCGTTTATCCGGTTTTTGCCCGACAAAACCTGATATCTGCCGTTGTTCATATCCCGGACAATAATCGGGATTACCACGCCGTACATCTTTATGCTTTCAACCATATCTTCAAGCCTTTTGCCTTGATACGGCTCGAAAGTGTCGGCTGGATGCGGGTCGATAATATCAATATTGATTCTAACGACAGCATTCTCGCCTGTTTGAGTGCCGTTACCGAAAAGGTCTTCAACTTTCTTCATTCTGTGCGTGATTTCACTTTTGGGCATTTCCGACCAACTCCTTTGCCAAATTTCTGTACGCTTCAGCGGGACGGGATTTCGGCGCATACTCCAAGATGCTTTTACTGCGGGCGTTTGCTCTTCCTACCATGACCGACTCGGGGATCCTTGTTTCAAATATCCTGACGACGCCGCCATATACTTGCTCAACAGCGGATACCATTTCTTGATAATGGGCGGTGTTAGTTTTGCATCTTGAGAAAACAATGCCCTCAATGGTTAATCTTTTATTAAGCCGCTGCTTTACGTTATTTACGGTCTTAAACAAATCGGACATTCCGTTGCCTGTCCATATTTCCGGGTCGGCAGGAACAATAACGCTGTCGCTTGCCGTCAGCGCCCCAATTGTCAGAGAACCAAGGGAAGGGCAAGTATCTAAAACTGTATAATCATAAGCCTCGCGCACCTCGGCGACAATTTCCGATAAAAGCATGTCACCGCCAGCAACATTCCGAATGTTGACCTCTGTGGCGGATAAATTACTGCTGCCAGGTATTAAGTCAAGGACGCCGTTATTTAGAATATAGTTTTCCTTAGGCGGCAAATCCAGATTGTCTATTAGCATTTCCAACAGCTTGTTCAACGGCGTTTCTATTTCGTCCAGGTCTGCGCCAAAGCAAGAAGTTAGATTATATGACGAGTCGGTATCAATGAGAAGCACCTTATATCCGCTTTTCGCAAGAGCGTAAGAAAGGTTATAAGATAGCGTTGTTTTGGATGCGCCGCCTTTTTGGTTAGCCATACAAATTACCTTGTTTAACATTGTATCACTCCATTTTGATGTAAATTTGTTTAAATCAGCTTATAATCTGACATGTCCTCAAAGCCGAGGCTTATCAAAACTCTTGAAAACTCGTCGGACGTAAAGTATTGGTTGCCTAAATCTACAACCTTTTTCATCATCTTCTTATGCCAGGGTTTTGTCACTTCAGCCATTGCTTCTGAGAAAACTTCAAACTTCGGCGTCGGCTTGTCGTCAAGATCGTACCAAACCATAGACATCTCAAATCTTGTCCCGCCTCGCCGGTCATGTATGCCAAAAAATACTCTGTCAACATAACCTGACTTACGGTAATTTGTTTTATATTCGTCGGTAAAATACTCCATCCGTGAATCGCAAGAGAAGCCGAAGAACCTGAATTCATTATCTTTCTCATCCGTTTTCAATTACAAGCCGCCCCCATTCTCATTGCAGGAAATATACCTTAATTGTCTTATGTATTTTAGAAATTCAAGGTATTTTTGCTCGTCATCCCCGATAACGTATGACATTGACAATATGGATTCAAGCTCCAGTTGAATTGTATAGAAATTGAATTTGTCAGTCGGCACGCAAACATGATCGCCATTTTTCAACTCAATATCTATTGATTGGGGGATAAAATAATATTTTTGCACCTGCTTTACATGCTCTGCGTAAACAAGCTCATACACGTTGCCAACAGCGGTATTGTTCCGGACTCCGGTAATCTCAACGGCAAAAGTGCTGATACCGCTTGTCTCGCTTTGATAGCCAATCCAGAATTTCCTTTCAGGCGTACCCTCGATATACACATTCCCTTCCGGAAAGCACCAAGTTCCGTTTTTTCTAGCCATCCACAGCAAATGCCGGAGCGCGCCTTCGTCTTTCACTTTTTTAGCTTCATTTAAAATCTTCAATATATCAAATTTAAAATCCGTCTCATGCTTTTGAGTTGTTTCATAGAAAATCTTTTTTAAGCATTCAACGATATCAACATCCGTATAATTCCGCACGTATATTCACCTCAGATTTTTTTGCGGTAACTCATTCAGTTTGAGCCGCCGTCTGTGCCTTTTACATATGACAGAATCTTATCATACGCATCTTTGCCGATTATCTTCTCGCAATGTTTAGTAATGTCGTCCATTAACAGCGGCTGGGGATTAATAAAGTATTCTTGCAAGCGGTTAAGCGCACTGTTTGTCACATAACAATACGTGTTATTCTTTTTGTAAAGAGCGGATTTTTCAGTTTTAGCAATGACTCTGGCTTTAATCAAATCCTCAAGCTCGTTGAGGTCTCTAAACTCATGGGCATACACCGGATCGGGGTATAGCTGCCCAATGTAAGCCATTACATCGGCATACGCCTTATCGCTGTTCGACACCGGGAAAAACGCCGCGTATGCTTTGCCTTGAACCGAAAAAATCAATGCGTTATATTGACTGGGTATCTTTTTGATTAGCTTTTCATATTCATAATCTTCGTCTAATAAGAACACGATAATGATTGGCACAAAAACCGGTAAATCCTTAATGGCTTTAATGCAGATGTCCCTGCCGCATATGTTGATCTTGTCGATTTCAAGCAGCATTAATTCATTAGTGTCTATCAATTTCTTGATCATTTTTACGTATTCCTCCTCCCACACATTCAGTTTCTTTTTTTCTTTTCATACATTTTCATTTTCAAATCAGCTACGAGGACACCTGTTTTCGTCAGCTCTGCCGATGCGCCAATGAGATTGAATTTATTAAGCATAGCGAGTTCGGCTCGGGTAATGAGCAGTAGATTATCCAAGGTTATGTTTTGCTTGTTCCCATCACCGAAGATAAGACAATGCCCTTTTGGCACAGCACCGTTGGCTTCTTCCCATATGACGACATGATGACTGCGCCATTTATTCGGCTCTGCCACTTTTATTTCTGTATACCCGTCCACATTTATGCGCGTACTGCCGACGGGTCTGTGATTTATGGGCATTTGCCCCTTCTTGAAGCATGTCGGCAGGTATCCGTATTGCGGCCCTTTCTTTCCCTTGTTATATGGCTCATGCCCTTTAGGGAAACGCCCGGTACGGCCTGTGTTCACATGGTTATTCCCTATAAAGGATTTTAATTGTGATTCCGTCAGCGGTTCACCATGTCCGTCGTTCCTGGCGTTGAATAATGATAATATTTGCGCGTAACTTCGGCCCGGAATGTGCTCTTTCAGGAATCGGCGTTCTTCTTCGTCATACCGGCGCTTTTTCATGCTTCATCAACACCCGCTATTTGCAACAATGCCGGCGCTTTTATCTGCATCCCCATTTCACGAGCGCACATGACGGCTTTCAGTTGAAGGTTCCCATTGGCGATAATTTGAGTGGCAATGTCGGCAATGGATTTTCCCCTGTTTATTTCTCTGTCCAGGGCTTCGTCGGTTATGCTTTCGTCATCCAGACGTTCAATCTGGGCGAATAAATAATTGTTTAAATCGGTAATCTTGTTTTTCATGAAGTATCCTCCTCGTTCTAAAATAATTCGCATCCTTGTTCTTTAAACCGCTCCACCATATCGGGAAGCGCATCTGTTGTAATGTCGAGGTAATCCGCCAAACAAACCTCGCAAAAAAAGCGGGTAATCTGCCTTCCTAACAGTTTTTTATTGAGGCCGATAGTGTCCTTTGCGGTTATGACCCCTTTTACTATTTCCTGTTCGCATTCATGACAAATCATACCCATACCGCCTCTTTCCGCATATTTTTTATATACTCCGCCGCCGAGTAAAACACCGGTGCATAATGTCCCTTTGGCAGATCGCTCATGCCATGCTTCTCGGCGTCCGGGTCGAAACCTACTGTTTCTTTGATTACCTGCCGCGCTATGGAGTCGGCATGAGGTAACCGGTCTTTTAGCCAGGCGCACCGTTCTTCTGTAAAATACGCGTCATAGCGCCGTAATTTTTCACCGAACAATTCACGCTCCATGAAAAGGCGGTGCAGCGTGTTGTCCAGAAAATCTATGGGATAGCGCAGGTTTTCTGTTATCCATTTGGTTATCAGCACGATTGCCATACCGAGCGTGTCAAGTCGTTTATCCTGTGCGGGTTTCACGCAAAACACGTACTCAATTCGTTCTTTTAACGAGGTATTGTCATAAAAAATTGCAGAATCAGATTCATATCTCGATAGAAAGCGTAACTCACCCCTGATTAAACGCGGCTGCAAAATATCATATACACGTAAAACCCAGCTTGATATGTCTTGCGCCTCACTATACCGCCAATAAGCCACGCCATCATAAAAAATCCCTGTTTCTTTCTTTATGCCGCGGCAAGCCGCGCCTATGGCGTAAAGGGTTATGTTTCCCTTGTACAGCCCGATATCAGCGCAATGCGTTATGATGTCGGTCAGTTTTACTGCGCCGTTTTGCTCCAATCTTTCTCTCATAAAGCCGCATAGTTCAGATATGGCGTCATCAATACTGGCTTCAACTGTGCCGCAAAATGATAGCTGTCTCGCATTCAATCCGGAACGCCGGACGCCATTCGGCACAGGCTCATTTCTCATACCGTCAATAAAAAAGCGGGTTTTTAGAATCGCGCTTTGTTTTATGTTGGCTTCAAGCACGCTCTCTACGCCAATCGGGAACATTGCTTTTGCCCGGTTGAATAGATATTCGTTTATGTCGCCTATGATTTCTTCTCCTGTAGCCGCGTCAACAGGAAGCGCTTTGGCAGCCCCGATGTATTCTTTTTTCGCTTTTTCGTAGTCGAAGTAGGGACTTAATATTCCGGTTAGCTGCTCTTTAAGGAATAGGTCGCTTGTCGTTTCAAACCGGTGTAAATCCTCCAGCGCCCATTCCGGGAATGAACCGTCTTTATTTATATAGCCTGAGCTTCGGAGCCGCGTTAATTCTGCCTCATACCTCTTTTTAAGTTTAATGTCAAAAGAACGGTATAGCACTATAAATGCGGCTAACCCCAGTTTGTCTTTTGCCTTGGTCAACATGTTCGCGGATAGCATACCGTCCAGAAGGAATAGCGGTGTTTGCCCTGTTTCTATAGTTGCGGCGATTTTTCTGTACGCTCCGATTAATCCCGTTGAATTCCCGATAATAGGGATGTACCGTGTTTTATTTGCGCCGGAAAGAACGAAATTGTCAAAAGTATTTATTTTTCTCACCTCCCAAACTCATTTGAATCAGTAAAAATTTGTTCAAATATTTTCCTTTGCCAATGTGCTTTGATATTCCGTGTATTGTATATGCTCCGGCAGCGTTGGCGCACAAGCTAAAATACCGGTTTCCCAGCGTTGTTAATTGGTGTACCGGAAAAGGCAAATTCAAGAATTTTTTCTTTTATTTCCCTTGGCAATGGCTCATAAAATGTAACATATCTGTCATGGCCTATATGCGCTATATTTTTATATTCGCCGTTGATTTCCTCCGCACGGTTCCAAAATGTCATACCAGTTCTCGAATAGCTGTTTCCAACATCATAAACTTTTACGATTTCTAAGCCATCTGAAGCGATATCGGGCAGGAAAGTCCCAAGTTTATCCGGATCAAAAAATAGATTATGACCATCTTCACTTGTAAATTTGACTTTTTCTTGAATGCCTCGATGTACACCTCTGTCACTTGAACGATTACAGACATATATTTTGCCACTATGTTCATACCTGGCTCCGTGTGTGTAATATGCGTTTGCCTCGTCAAGTGTAAGTTTTGCAAGCTCATCGGTCGTTATAGTTAATTGTCCGGCTTCATCTCTAAAACGTTTCATTGATAAACCTCCTCAATTTTTAAATCATTGGCATCCTGTACCAATGCTCACCGCGTATGGTTTTAATGTTTTTTATGCAGTGTTTTGCTTTCCTCTCTTTTTTCTCCTCTGCCTGATAATTCAACCACGCGAAGACAAGGGAAGAAAAACTCTGCTGAATTGTCCTGTGGTCATATCCCATCTCTCCGATAAAGACTGAAATAAAGCTGTCTCGCTGCAAATCAGGAAGCGGTTCATATTTTTCAAGAAACGCTTTTTCAATATAATAGCCTGTGTAACACGACTGTTCATTACGGCGGTCGTGCAATACTCTATCTGCATAAGCGTGTGAGAGGCGCTTTATCCAATACCAGCAAATGTCATTCCAGACCTTGCGGATTTTCGGCTTTTGAGCGGACATAAGCTCTATGAAAGCCTTAGTGTCAAGTCCAAATGTGTTGCAGGCAACAGACATATCGCTGCGCGCCTTTCCGGCATCCGTACCGACAAGTGACGCAATTGCGGTTTCCATTCTATCCATGTTCTCATTTCCTTTCGTTTAGTTTTTGTTTTTGCAGATTACGAGCCGTTTAGCTTGTGTCGTTTATCATAAACGCACCTTCTTTCCGATATATTTCCTCAAAACAAAAAGGTGGACAGCTAACTTTACCGCGGCACTAAGCCGGCAATAAAATTCTCTGTCCACCATCAACAAAATTGCGTCACATCTCCGAGCCGCTTTACGATATTTTAGCGGTATGCGTTAGCGGATTGTATTCGACCTTTTGGCCCAGGGCT
>Ga0153944_1000160_pt1 | contig 28431 bp, 34 predicted proteins | sample TSNJ028MetaG_FD_104703 | JGI IMG/M metagenome (GOLD analysis project Ga0153944, IMG submission 104703) | Attine ant fungus gardens microbial communities from New Jersey, USA - TSNJ028 MetaG | ecosystem: Host-associated > Fungi > Mycelium > Unclassified | place: USA: New Jersey, Wharton State... | reverse complement strand
CGTGCATCAACGATCGTGCCTTTGACCGGGCTATGCCGGCGGTGATAGTCCTGAGGGCTCAGGAATGCCTGGTAGACTGTCCCATTGATAAATTGTGTAGCGACTGCATCGTCCTCTGTGGCGAATATATCGTACAAGGAGTATGCCATACCCTTAAGCCAGAATTGATCATGGAGCTGTACGTTTTTTGCAATACGGTCGACTGTGGATTCGCACGCATTGTAAATGACTAACTGGTCCCCAGCCGGTGGGATAATGGGGCGAGCGCTCGGCTGGACTCGTCTGGTGAAAAACTCGTCCCAGGAGACATATCCCCTGTTAACGGCGGTCTCATCGAATACGACATAGGTTTCGTTGAATATTCCACGACCTGCTTCCAGCTGTTTGATAGAGAGTTAGGAGAACCAACCATTGGGTCCATCAGTCAATGTCTTGCTGGAATCGATCGTTTTGAGATAACCTCCCCAGTCATTCAAAAGTTCTTTCATTGCCTTGTTGAACTCTGTCACACGGAATAGGTCGTAAGCAGCTCCCGTGTTACTGAGGAGGTCCATCAGAAGGTATATCGGAACGCCAATAGGTTCTCCCTCATTCCCAGAGGCTACAAACTCGGGAGGTCCGACAATAATGATGTCAAGTAAGTCAAGCAACGCGTTGAAGTCAGGGACCTATCCAATCAAACATAATTATGATGTCTATCCTCATGGATGAGCGCGTACCTGGTTTTCTTTGGAAACCTGGAGGAAGATTTTCCCCCATAACTCGACCATAGTAGGATTGGCCTCAATAGTTTTCCTGAAGCTTTCCACAGCAGGCTCGTGCTGGATTTCGGGTCGTCGGCTCCTCCGAAATAGTTCACGATTTAGGAGGCGCGTCATATATTCATCGCGGACTGCACGGCTGGCTGGAAGCCATCCATAGTAGGAGCGCTGGCGGGCAGACATTGTCCTTCGTGCGTCAATAAATATTGATCAAAACTTTGAGAAGCATCTTACAGATGTTGTGAGATGAGTGGGATTTCGAAAGACACTTGGATGCGACTTGGGTATACCATTCATATTTTATATAGAATTAAGAGCAGACGTAAATATAATTGGGAGATCAGGGTTCATCGGCTAAACAGGATCTGGGGTTATCATGATCAGATGACACGATCAAAGTGCATCTGATAGCTACCAATAAGAGTTTATATGAAAGTAGCGCTCGACAATTGCTGAAAGCTACTGAATAGAAGATTAGATGAACCAGGTATTGGGGTGCACAGTTACCTTAATGAGAATAGCTCGTCCATTCTCTAGAGCTCGATAGTTTTATGTTGATCCCACGATGAGTGTTCTCCGTGGAATAGGAGTCGCGTCAAAAGAATATCGTGAGTCACTCATGTCTTCTCGTGCCAGAAGACAGGACTTAAGAATATCGAGGGAAATGAAGTCTAGCCCGGCTTGAGCCCATTAAACATATACTGATCGGACAAGTTTCAGAGTACAAATCGGCAGTACGGGTCTTTATACCATATAGAAGGTGAAAGCTCCAGAGATTTTCCGGTAACCTGCCACGTATAGCTCCGACAACAAGTGAGCGGGAAGGCGAGACCCAGTGGCGAGCAGTGGTCCAATAAAATCGTGAATCAGATGATCGATGAAGTATGCGTCTGTCAGCTTTGGCGACGTGACCGTGGAGTTTCCTGTAAGCCCTATGAACAAAACTGGAAGATGATAATCGAGAAGTTTCTTGGAAAGGGAGATGGGACAGTCAAAGATAGTACTCTAATGGAATGTTAAGTGGAGAAACAAGGGTAGCAGCAGAAGGCCGTAGGCACGAGGAAACTCAAAACACTTTCCAGGTAGAAGTGAGATAAGAACCACAGAAATCCGGGGCTCTAACGAACCCAGAATCTCGTTGAAGTTGTTACTGATGATAAGGATATGAAGCAGCTGACTCTGCAAACGCGCCACCATCGACGAATCTTTCTACCAAGTACGTTACGATACCTGTCGCATTAGCAGAATACAATCTCCCGCAGCGTAGAGTCGTGCTTGACAAGGATCATACTGGCCAAGAGGTGAGGCAAAGAGATGGGAGTCAGATGATAGAAGGAATGATGGAAGTTATCGGGTGTTGAGAGAAGTTAATAAAATCACACATAGTCATCTTCTAGTCAGATAACTGAACTTCTTAAATCACTCTGTATATCTTTTAGTATAGACATTGGTATCATGTGTGGAAGAGAGTTGCCACGCGAAAATTCGAATGAATCCACAATGACTTGTACCGTATAATGAGCCCTGCTTGTTGTTGGCAAACTTGAAAATTAGTGAAGCAGATGTAGTCGATTCCTCCGATGGTTAGCTTACTGAGAGATTATGTTGATACTGCGCATAGTAGACGAGGTCGAGGTGACAACGAGTTATCTGATGTATGATGGATAGGATATGGTTAGTTTGAGAATGCTGGCTATGAATGCCCAAATTTCATGGCAAACACATTCCCATTCACATGGCAGTGATAACATACAAGCGTTGTCTGCTGTATTGTCCAGGGATGGTGAGTGTCAAGGTTTACCCCTTCATAGATCTGCAATCCTACGGATGTATACAGTCGACATAGACCGAATAATATGGTCTCGATATTGAGCAAGTTTAACACGAGGTGAGCGGAAGGTATGGAAGGCATACTACGACGCAGTGAAGATATCGTTCGTCCTGGACACAAGATACCATTTCCCCTGGATCCGCATAACACGAGTAATTTGGTGGGCATGATCAAAGGAAGGATGCGAGATGCGAAATGATATTAAAAGTAAAGTCAGTTTTCAACCGTTCTTGCGCCTGGACCTGCGACCTTGTAGAGTACCGATGACAGAGGGTTAATCAACGAGCATCATATTCATGTCTGATTGAATTGTGGGTGGTCAAGCGCTGAAGAAAGGGTAGCACATAGCCTCATCCAGTTCAGCTTCCTTCCCTGATCATTGTGTGCCATTTGGTTATCAGCGTTAAGTCATTACTCCAACGAACTTGATAGACCAGAAGAAGTCGCTCCTCGTTACTGTTCCACTATCATCCACTGCCAATAATTGTAAATGACAGTGTTGAATGAAAGCTGAAACTGACAAAAGGGCATGCAGATTTGTTTAGAAGTTGAATTGCCTGGTGATGACGCACAGCCACCCAGGACTACCGATGACGTTGATTTCCCACTATTCTAAGTTTCCCTCCTCTTAGTTATCGGCCTAAACAATCATGAAGAACAAGAATAAACAGGCGAAATTTCCTGTCGTATGGTCATGATTGTCTGCAACCCTCTGATTTCTGATTGATTCTCAGGCGCGAATCAAAAAAATAATGCAAAAAGACGAGGAAGTGGGCAAAGTAGCTCAAGCGACACCCATAGTTATATGTGCGTCGATTTACTACTACTTTCTCACTCCAAACAAGATCCATACTAAAATTACATTCCGCCGGGACCACAGCCAAAGCTCTTGAGTTATTCCTGGCTCTCTTGATTGAGGAATCGGGTAAAGTCACTGTCGATCGTGGTTCAAAAAAAATTGAAGCATATCATCTGTAAGTCTACCACTTGCCAGCTCATGCTTAGCTTATCCTGGTGCTTCCCTGTTCCATCATGTTCCGACTGATCTCTGGGCCTTGTTCGGTTGGTCATTCCCTTCATGCACTTCTCTGTTCCACTTGTCACGCTCTCCCAACATACACCACCACGTTATCATTAGTAAACATGCTGTCGAGACGATAGACACGTTTGACTTTCTGAGGGAGATCGTTGAGGCTGTGCCCGATCCAAGCGCTGGTGGAACAATCGACCTCGAGGCCGAAGCTAGTGTAGAGGGCAAGAAGAAACGCAGATCTAAGAAGGTAGCTGTCCCGGGTATTGCAGAAGGGGAAGTAGGTGCTGCACCTAAACGACGAAGGAAAAAGAAGAAAGCAGATACTGAAGAAGAGAATGGTGAAAGTATTGTGCCTGCCACTAGCGACAAGGGAAAGACAGGATCGGAGAGAGTGATGGATCAGGATGCAGAGATGTATGATCCAGAAGATGATCCGGAAGAAGAGGAGAATGCTACGCTTCGGAGAATGAGTCTAGATGATGACGATGATGATTGACAAAATCCGATGAGTTGTATGTTTATTGCTCGTACTGTATAGTATAGAATGCAGTGTACTCCTGATGTCTGAGCCCTCAGGTTGTTTACTTCTCTCATAAATTTCAATCAAGAGCACCCTGCAACTGCTGAACTGAGTGTTTCTGTAAGCAGTCGAATCAACGTTATTACAAACATAATCTGATTGCGACCTGAGGAAATTTTCAGATAAAGAAATGATCTTGGTTGTAGTCGCAGCTACAACTACAACTGGTATGTTCGACGATATCTTCCTGTTGGTGGCACTCCTTCAAAAAGAAGTAGCCTTTGTATGATTCATCTCACTGCACACGGCTTCGGCAACTTACAGACAACTTCCCATTTCATTACATGTAATGGATAATGTGGAAATGATAGCATTCTTCTAAACCGACCAAATGAGGGCAAAGTGTAGATTGGAGAAACGTTCGAGTGAGTAAACCTCACAAGCATGTCTATAAAGGGTGAACTTTCTGGTATGTTGTTCATGAAAGTATCTCATAGAGTCATTCAGTTTGTGCCTGATCCACACTCCTTGATATGGAAGTTCAGAGGACGGAATAATGCACATACAGTTTTCACTTGACTGATGAGTCCTGTCACCATGTCTGAAGACCGTATAAATGATGAAAACTGAGAAGAATAAAGAGTGGCTGTCAGTATCTAATAAGAAGAAGCTATTCAGAAGGGAAGGTGCGCTCGTCTAATCGGAGAGAGCGAAAATTAATTTCATCGACAAGTATTGATCGAAGGAAGGGACTGGTTGACGATTCATTGATATTGAATGACGAGACGATCACAGGAAGTGATTGATGTGTGGGATGACTTGGAAGACTTGAGGTTCAAAGCAGCAGACGATGGATCGTGCTTAGATTTCAGAAGATGACTAGATTGTGTCGACATGACCGGGAATTTGGAGACCATTTGCAGCATATGTGTTCTGAAGTACATGATTCCAGTCTCGAGGAGACTTTTCTCTGCGCATCGATTGAGAGCAGTCATGTCATGAAGTAGTCCGGTTCTGAGTGCTGATATGATCATACAAAGTACAATTTGTATCTCCTGTAAGGGGTCAGTGAAACTACTTGTATAAATAGGAATTGGATGTGACGCTAACATCACAGATTTCTGCGTATGGCTATGCTATGAACCTTCCTCTGGCGTCAACTCGCGAATCCATTCGGCAGCTACTCAAGCCTCTTCACCGAGCTAGACCGAGGACACCATTCTGGAAGATATCAGCGCACCGTGTTCCAACACTGCAGCTGTACAAAAATCTTCTCAAGCACGCACCGACAGACGCTGTTCGACTTGCTTCTTCATAAGCTCTTTTTTATCCTTGCTGAATTGCAGTTTTGAAAGACCAGATTCGATTTCGTGTACGAATACTTTGGAGAGAGAACCGGTTTCTGACGAGCGTTGAACATACACGACATGCTCTTCGTCAGGGTTACAAAGTCTGACGTCTCAATTACTCTCGTCTTCACTTCAGCTCACGAACTCTTTTTTTTTTCCCAGTACCTCGAGGCCTTTCAACGCGCCAAAGCAGGAGATGCGCACTTGCAAAGTATTCTCATGCGATATTCTCGCTTGATTGACGTCCGTTGCGAGAAAGAATACTGGGATTATCTCCTAGCCAAGGACCTTGTCTGTGTCTTCCTGTACTTATTTCTCTGACGGCTTACTGACCAACCTTGGTCCTCAGGTCTGGCGTGCAAAGCTTCGTTACCGCCCAATTTTGACTGGGGCTGCCTTTTCTCCATCCATATACCACAAGCCACTTCCTCGTATGATCTACCAGCCTGTGAAGCTGTCACAAATGATACGCTACAGGATTGAGGCTCATGCTCGGCGAAATGAGAGGCACCAGACGTATCTCAGGACCATTGCTGACATTCGGTGTGATTGTAATGCAGAGGCTGAGGCTATCAAAGCCCTCTCACCGTCTCAACGGAGGGATACTGTTTTTGCTGGATATTATGATGAATGGAGTAGGTTCTTTTCTCACTTGATATGAATCGCCATCTTCTCATTGACATGCTGTGGATCAGCAAAACCATATAAAGCACAATTGACGTTGATCTCTCAGGCGTACGAGCGCGGGACCAGACGTGCACAGACACCTTTTCCCCAGGCTCTGCTTGATCAGATGAAAGAAGCTCGTAGAGAGCGCATCCGAAACAAGACGAAAGAACGAGCACGAGAGATCCGAGGTGAGATGACGCGTTCGCTCTGCAGACGGTTACGTCAAGGTCCTCCGGCTCATGTTCTGAGTCATATGTCGCCGGAGCAACAGCGTTTGGATCAGTTTGCGAGACACCCTAGTGAGGTGGGTTACACGGCGCTAGCTAAACTCAGGCTGGGACGAGGGCTCCGGAACCCGGAAGCTTGGGCTGTGGAAGAAAGTCGAGGGAAGGAGGCTGAGTTGGACGAGATTGCTGCAGCTATTCGTCGTCAGAATGAGTCAAAGCGGGCATCAGAAGATTTATTTGAATAGTTTTTCTGATCAATAATTTGTTACACGGTGTGTGAGAACAGGCCTACTTAGAAAAGGAGCTAGGCGTAGACAATAGATGGGGGAATAGCTATGCTAGTCTGGGAAGCAGAAGACGCTAGTGTTTTCTTGGAGAAAGTGATGATTTTTTTAAAAATAAAAATCAGCGACCAATTACACAGATGGCAGACCGTGGAAGGAAAGCGATGATGTCCAAGAGACGTGAATTATTTGAATAGTTTTTTGATTTGACAATTTATAATCTTGAATAGTCTTTTTTTTCAAATCAACATATTTATTATTTGAACAGCCTGTGACAATTTTCGGTCGAATATCGAGGGCTACGCTCCCGACGTTTGGTTTCATCTCTTGATCAATGTAGATCAGATGTTTTGATAGATAGAAGCAAAAACCCGTTTTCGCAACCGACTAAGGACTACATGATCATTTGATTGATTATTTTGTTGATCATTTTGTTCTTTTCGAGACATGTGTTGACTGGGAGACAGGAAGAGAGAACATTCTGTATTTGTGTACCGCAGCAGGAAAGACGTAGTGGGTGTAATGCGCGACTAAGGTTGTGTAGGACTCGTTACAATGAGGTACGTTGTAGTATTGGAATGTTAGCTGGTAGTTTGTAAAATCCGCAAGCTATATTTGATTGAGATCCTGTTTTTAGCCAGGGAATATTTGTTCGTTTTTGTGTGTAGGGGCTGAGTGACTGGCTATATTTGGCAGCGACCAGGGTTTCTTTCGAGGTGGTCAAGTATGGAACGACTGGTCGAATTGGCTCCAAAGCACGAGGCGGCGTGGATCTGACTGCTGGATAGTCTTTTGTACTCGGTTTTGGGCCTCTTTCTGGGTCTACCACGTGTTGACTGGTGCGGTCCTCTCCATATAATAGCAGCGTGTAACAGTGCACCACACCCCATGGTCCTTATGCTTCCCAACTTCCTGTCCGACATGGCTGATGATGGCCAGCCAGAGCCTCGGTTCCAAATCATGCTTATCATTCTCGTCATCTCTCTCCTCGGTGAGCTCCGTCCAATCGTAGAAAACATATCTCCAACCGTTCTATTCAAAGCTGTCTCCTTTCCTGGACTATCTGAGTCGGTCCCTTTTCTCAAAATCCCACACATCGTCTTCTTTATAGGCAAGCATTTTGGAACAGGTGCGTCATCTTTGTCTATTCTTTTCACAACAACCTAACCGATGGAACAGGCGTTATCTTGGCTACTGCATTTATCCACCTCCTTCAGGACTCTTTTGAAGACCTGCAAAAGCCGCAGGTCGCAGAACACTTTCATAATATTGGAGAGCACACGGGCCTTGTCATGTTCGTCGATTTCACTCTCTTGTGACCGCCTGGTTCATTGCTCCACAGCCTTGCATCATTGCTGTCGATATTTCTCATTGAGTGTGCGCACTCATCTTTCACCGTCCTTAAGACGTCCCTGACCTCTGAATTCTAGATGTTTCTACGTCCTATGTTAAAAGCCTCCAAGAGAAGGAACCATCGCTACCTCTCACTCCCATTTCCATCCACCACCCATCGGCCCAGTGTTCTACGCTCAGATTGTCATCCTCGGTGTCCACTCCTGTGTTCCCTGAGACATGTCAATCATCCAATTCTGTTTCTCAACATTCCCCGATTCTCCCTGTGCAGGCGTACAGAACAGATGAAACAACCCCTCTTCTGGCCCCACCTCGTACACGGTCAACTCTCCATCTCAACTCACCGCATACTACACCAACCAACCGCCATCAACACCATGCTATGTTACCTGCGATTGATACGACAAGCACACTCCCCATAGAGGTTCTGACGAATTCTCCTCGGATGCGTAGATGTGCATGCGGTGTTGGTTGTGCATGTGCTTACTCGGACTCTGCAGTCAGCATACATTCTTCTACGGCCATATCTAAGGGTGTGGCGTCTAGGGGGGCATCAAGATCGGGTAGCCCTGTTGAAGGGTTCAGAACGAGAAGCGCCCGAGAAGGTGCCAGGATCCAGAGGGCGGATCCTGTGATTGGAAGAAGACGGCAGGTGGTTGGGCTGCTTGTCCTTCAATTAGGCATCATGATTCACTCTGTTGTGATTGGATTGACACTAGCAATTGCAACCGGTGCCGATTTTAGTGAGTCTCTTTTTTTGCCTTTTGATCTACCGAGATTGAAACCTTCTCAGCTTCATTGACAACGGCTATTATATTCCACCAACTCTTTGAGGGCTTGTCGCTTGGCATCCGTATAGCCGCACTACCACCTCCACCTCCACCGTTTGACGGTGAGTCGGATGAAGAGTCTGAGTCGGATGAAGAGTCTGAGATTGGAGATTTCAGCAAGCCCAAAGCGCATGGGTACCATAGGTTTGTTAAGAGCTTGAAAAGGATTATTGGTGGGGAACGTGGTGAAGGATGGTTAAAATGCTCGCTGGCGGTTTTGTTCGCCATTACAGCCCCCGCAGGGCTGGGTTTAGGAATGATTGTGTTTCAAGTCCAAAAGCAAAAACAGGGTGTTGAACTAGGTAAGTCATACGAATGGTAGTTATTTCGAGGATCTTGACTTGGAATGCTTTAGCTCGGATGTACCTCATTGAAGGACTCATGTCTGCGATATCAGCTGGAATGCTCATCTATGTTGCCACTGTGGAGATGATAGCTGGGGACTTTGTATTTGGTGACGTTGATGGGCACAGTCACCATGGCCACTCGCATGATCTTCCTTCTGCAGAAGATGGTCCTCCCAGTCAAGCAAATGATTCTCGCTATCCAGCTGCGGAGCTAGATGATTCTCACCATCATCGTCATCATGGCAAGGTTGGCAAAAAGGTACTTGCGGTGTTGAGTCTTTTTGGGGGTGTTGGTGGTATGGTGTTGATTAGTTTGGGAGAGTGATTCCGTTGACTTGCGCTTGTTCTTATTGTGACGATTCTTTCATGTTCACATTATGCTGTTCATTTTTTTTATTCGTCTGCTAATGTGTCGTACAGTGCCGTACAGTTTTCATAGTACATAGCATAGATGAAAAATTCTCTCTCTCTTGTGCCTAGCAAGTCTTGTTAAGTGTATTTTTGCACTAGTATAATTCCTATGTAGAGAGCGCCTGATACCAGCAATAGATTCTCTCGCATAGCAATTGATAGGTGGGAACTTGGATGTGTTTGACACTATCGATGATGGTAGGGTACCACCAATTCCAGATTGTTCTCCAACTCCTTGCTGCTATTTGTCCAGACTGTTGGAATACAATCGGGAGAGAATAGCGAAGACAACTACGCTACTTATGTACCTATCCAGAACGATCAAATGTAAAACAGCAAGAAATCACATGCATCGCGCATGAGATCCAAATTCAGACAACAGTCCAGTACGTTTTTTGGAACTCTTCTGATTTAGGATATCATAACGGTTGCAAATGTGACAGTTACCGAGTATTGTAAGAGCTACGGACAAATAGAAGTAAAGAGAGAGAAGAATGTAGGAAGAAATGAGACAAGTGGCGGTGCCGTGACGGGTACCCCACGCTATGTTTTTTTTTCGACGTCGACATTCCCAGCATAGGGTGTCTTGTACTGACCATGCCAGCCGTTCGCCGTCTCAGTAGTCCTTTGCGTATTGCTGTTCTTCTTGGAATAGGCTTCCTTGTTCGCCTCATCTTCTTCTCTTCCGCAACTCCCAGCAAATCGAGCGAGTCCCACCAGATTAAGGAACACAATTTTATTGAACGTGCTACGCGCCCAGACAAGTCTCTTAATGTACAGAAGCATTCGTTTTTGCAGGCTCGTGTTGGGAGAGACGAGCGAGAGGATATTTTCAATGGTCTTGTTTATGAAGGGATTATGGATTATTGGACGAGGCTACAGTTACCCTTGTGCGTCGTGAATGGAACTTGGCAGTTGCCCAGCTAATTCAGGCATATCAGTATCACGAACAAGGACACAGGGTCCAGAGATGCCCAACATGTGTTTAGTGCTATTGACGAGTTGTTATCCCTCAACGGCTGGGTGGCAGCACTGTGCCCAACGCTGGCGCGTCCATTTGGCCAGAGCCAGTTGGCTTATGAAGACCTCATTGACGAGGACCATTTGTATTATATTGCCATTGCCATCCACTCTGCCGACCATTTCCTCGTCGATCAGCTAGCTGTCATTGTACAGATGGCCCGACGCTTGGGCAGTTCCAATATTTTTGTGTCTATGCTCGACTACGATTCCACTGATGCTACAGAAACCCTTGTGGACCTTTGTGAGGCCGTTCTGACTCTTCTGAACGTCTCGTTCCGCATCCGGCGCGTACCTGGCATGACGGCAGATCCTGCTGCGGCGTACTATCCGCTTGAAGAGGCTCATATGAGGAACCTTGCATTAGAACCATTGCATGAACTGAAGCAGCGGAGGGGTATCACCTTTGCGAGGGTTGTGTGGCTTAAGGGATTTACGTGTCCGAATGACATATTGGAGACCATCAAGATCAGTTTTGCCAACGAGGCGGCCATGGTGTGTGGGATGGATTGGGCGGAAAGCAATGGTTATTTCATTTTCTCCGACAGGTACATATACTTGGATCGGTTTTCGTTCAGCCATATTCACTTGTTCTTTTCTGACAGATGGCGGACACGGGACATTGACGGTGACCAGTTCCGCCAGTCTCGTTCGTCGTCAAAAGGGGATGCGGTGCCACCGAGAGATAAGCAGGGTATTCTACGCTACAATCAACATCTTCCTTTCCAAGTGTTCTGTTGCGAGTCAGGGACCCACGTTGTTGATCCAGCTATGTCTTATTATTTGGGCATATCATATCGTGCAGGGAACGATTTCCAGAACCTCAGCACAGCTGATAATCTTTCTATAAGAGGGGAGGGTGCATCGTGTCTTGACAGTAGTCAAACATGGTTCTGTAGGGATCTTTGGGTGCGAACGGCAGTTGACGCTATTGAAGCGGATGATAGAGCAAGTAGAGCTTCAGCCAGGAGGCGCAGCAAAAGAGAGGAGATGGCTGACCGTCCAGGTCTAGAGCTGGCACAGATCAAGCACCGCGACGAGATTCAGGTGGTGAATGTTGGAGCAGGGGTGGATCTGGAGGAAGTCAATGATGGAGGTTTAGCAGATCGAAAACAAGACGATCCAGATGCGAATGCTGGATCTGATTATGATGCTATGCCGTTAGAGGAAGGAGGACTAGATCTTCCGCCTCTTGAGGACCTGGAGATTACGATATCTAATTCTGTGTTCAGACCCGCGAGGATACTGATCAATCCTCGATGTCTGACTACTTATGCGGGTGTGGCGCATACCCAACTTGCGAGAGATTTGTTTGAAGATAGGGAAGGAGAGGAGGTTAATAAGACGTTACTTGCGGGGAAGTATGTGTTGGATCAATGGGAAGGTGCACCTGATAGTTTTGTTTGTCAAGAGCAAAAGTGAGTTTTTTTTTATTGTTGATTTGGAGTTGATTGCGTTTGCTGAATTGTATGTGACGTTTTAGGCAAACAGGAGGAAGGAAGGCGCCAAAGACGCAACGGCGACTCAAGTTTTTGTTGTATGAAGAAATGATTAGACAGCAGGAGCAGCCTTGACAGTGGGTCGTCAGAGACATTGTTGTTTTTTTCTTGCCTCTTTTTGATGAGTTTGTTGTGTGACTTGTTATGGTAGACATTAGACTGTTTTTATGCTTTGTAGAGTCAATTGTTTGAATTGTTTTCTTTGTAGCTGCTGTTGCGTTGATTGTAGGACAATAGTTTGACGAGCTCGTGTTTGCGCGATGGTCCCTCTTTGAGTGTATCGAATCTTTTGAATGAGAGGACGTCTGATGATGGTCCATATAGTGATTGTCAGTGGCAATAATAAGAATCGGGTTACAATGCAGTCACCTTATCCCGTGATCGTGACAATCGCGACAAATGCACGCGTAGAATGTTGAATATAGTTAATAATAAACTCGGTTCCTGGAGTGCCCCGCCATTGCAGATAGTGTGTTGCCCTCTTGGATCGGATGATCTGTGTTGAGCTGTGCATTGCGATTTCCAAGGGCTTGAGGGTCGTGGTCTCCCTCGAGCTAGGAAGTTGTTATCAGCAGGAGGTCCCTGGATCACCGTGGATAGTCTGTCCAAGATCTCATTTGACACGAGTGGGGTACCCTGATTAAGAAGTCTGCCAAACCAAGAGGATAAGCTATGTCGTGGAGAGTCAGTCCCTAGCTGATGCAAAGACTCTTATCCCTTGGTGGATAAACCAAAACAGGTGCTTTGCTTTGTTCTCGAGTGATCAAATCTAGATAAACTTCCCTTTTTTGGAGAGCTCTTTTCATTTAGCCACGAATACATCCGTCATCATGTAGAATGACTTGGTGGTATTCTAGCGAGGAGTTGACAACGTAAGTAATGTACATACATCCTAATGTCTAATGGTAACTACACGTCAACCCTTCATTGATTTCATGGCAATGATAAAGGCGGCACAGACCGATCAACGAGAATGACATGATGGCAAATAGCCAAAAGGCAATGCGATTACTGATAAATAAAGTTGTACCTAGATCCAGGGCAATGTTGAGGAGGCGATCAACTGGAGGAGAAGAGAAGCTCACCGAGAAAGGAGATGAGGGATGGCCGAAAGTTGAGGGCCGTAACGTGCTGCATTGTCGTAAAGCTCAAACAAAGGTATTGCCAAAAGCTTCATATTTTTGGGGACAGCGAGCACCTCTGACGAGGAAGTTCCATGAGCGAACGCGATGTGATATTCAAAAGCGGATGACGTACTCCGTTCTGGCATCTGGACAAGAAAAAGCTTTTTGCATTCTTTTGGTTTCGTGATGTGAGCTGGGATGAAGGGATACTAGGAAAACGCCAGTGGGTGGAGCCCAAAGTGAAGAACGACGTGGGGCCAACTGACCATAAAAGTTTCGAAATTGGGTCTCCACCACTGGGCCAAACAGTCACCAATTTCCCATTCATTGTCGAGGCCGTGGGTGCTGTCGAACTGCTGGGTGTGTGACGGGGGAGCGAGACGGTCGTCCAAGCGTTTCTTCAAGCCCTCTATTTCGTCTTCGCCGGGTTTGAGGTAGTCGCCTGGTCTATAGGGATGGGGTTACACGCGTCTATGCATTGGATAATGGCGTACTCACAGTTTGAAAAAGGCATTGGCGATCTGGAGCATGAGGATATGAGGATGGCCATGGTCGTGAACGACGAGAACGCCTTCAACGGTGCGGCGCATGCCATAATCCTCGTAGTTGTTCTGCAGACGCTGTAGCCGGGCAGAGACAGAGGGGTCCTCTTCGGGCTGAGCCTCTTTGGTGCTGTGGACGGACGCTCAACCCGGGCTCGGCAGGGCAGAAAGAGACTTACCTGAAGGTAAAATTTTGGAGAGGATATCTGAAATATGTCAGCACGAGACTGCACAATATAAAATAAACATACAGTGCGATGGTGTTGGACATGGGACGCAGTCACGGTGTGACGGTCAGAGAAATTGATTTGTTCGAACATTATTGATTCTTCCCATAACATGAGACGAGGGCTCCCTGTGGCTAGTCTCGATGACTCGCAGACGACAGAACAGCCTCTGCGGATCCCCGACCTACACAGAGCCGGGTATGTGCCGTCTTCACCCTTACAATCCAGTTACTCAAATGCCTTGCAAAGGTTGCTGCAGCCCAGGTCGTACAATGCCGCAGGACCACTGAGTTTTCAGTCAGGCGTCTCTCACTCCCAGGATTCTATCCGCCAGACAACCATGAAGCTTTCGGATCTGCATTTCCGTTCTTCGCCAGACCACTCCGCGCCTTCGGGCCAACGGATCAGCTATTGTCCGTCTTTTTATAGCTTCTCATTTATCGTAAACTCAAACTCATCGCTCCTTAGTTGATTGCTTGGGGCCTGCGCCAGCCTCGACTGCGTCCAAGGTCTGTTCTTCCCCTATCGTTATCACGCGTGCAGATCTGATCTGATCTATATCATAGTCTATCCTTCAGGGGCCCTCTGGCTTGACCCTCCTTCGTCCTCAAGTTGCAATTCCCACGTCACCACCATCGACGCCGGAAGATCTCACACCCAAGGCTCAGTACCGATTTAACCCAATCGACGATATTCCAGCCGATCACCTGGACTTGCAGCCTCATGGTCATGACCCAACCAGACTTGAAGCTTCTGAACGGACCTCACTACTGAATGTACAACCTTCTCATCTCAAATCCAATGATCGAGTCAACAGAGAACCAAGTGTATCTGACGACGCCTTATCGTGGCAGAAATTCATGAGACATGGACTCCCGACGTACTCGAGCATGGCGTTGGCTGCTCTTCCGGCTGTGGTACTCGGCTGTTTGCTCAACATTCTTGATGGTGTTAGCTGTAAGCATTGCTGTCTTTCTGATTTCTGTCTACGATATGAATACCTGTAGACGGTCTGATTGTGTTCCCTTCTACTGGAGTTTTCGCCGACCTCGGACCGATGGGTGTTTCATTGTTCTTTGTGACAGCCATCATAGCTCAGTTGGTCTACACATTCGGCGGCAGCGGATTTGCGGGCGCGAATGGCAGTATGATGATTGAAGTAGTTGTATGTCTTTCAATTCTGAACCGCATTACTGGTCTCAAGTCTCAGAAATAGCCCTTCTTTCATATAATGGCCAACAGTATAGCTGCCCAGCTCGGCCAAGACCATCCACAAGAAATCATCGCAACCACTTTGGTCGCGTTCGCTCTGAGTTCCATTTTGACTGGTCTTTCGTTTTGCTTACTTGGTGCCCTCAAACTCGGTGTAGTAGTTGGTTTCTTTCCTCGTCATATCCTTGTTGGGTGTATTGGTGGTATCGGAATATTCCTTATCCAAACAGGGTTCGTTGCAAGTCAGGTGGTCGAATGCCCTAATAACTCTTTTGCGTAGGCTGATGGTGAGCATGCGAATGTCTGAACAAGATTTCACATTGTCACTTCAAACTCTGCGAGTTATGTTCCTGGATCCGAAATCACTTACTCTTTGGACTCTTCCTCTTGCTTTGGCATTCTTGCTCCGAATCATCACCCGCAAATTTGATCATCGCTTCATTTTCCCTTCATGTACGTTCGGTGCTCTTATCTGTTTCAAATGATGCTTTCGCTACTATAGATTTTGTCGTTATGGCTATTGTTTTCTATATCGTGGTCAATGCCGCGGGGCTCGATCTGGGAGAACTTCGCCAAGCGGGCTGGCTGTTTAGTTTGCCAAATACGCCAGGGGGAAGTTGGTACAAGTTTTATACCTATTTTCGTACGTCGATCGAGGTGATTTCTCGGATGATTGTTGCTCATCGGATATAGACTGGAAATGGATCAAGTTGGGTCCACTGTGGTCAACACTTCCTACTCAATTTGCGTTGTGAGTGCCTTGGATGGGGTAATTTGGCTCGGCGTTGAAATCATCTTTTTTTCAGATTATTCTTCAACATGTTACATCCGCCTTTGAATGTGCCGGCGTTGGGTAAGTCTGATACCTGCCATGACGACTCCTTTTTGACATCATGATTGTCCATGTTTTGCAGCGGTTTCGCTGAACGAGGATGTTGATACCAACAAGGAGCTGGTTGGACATGGTTATTCAAATCTCTTGTCCGGGCTGTTGGGCACAGTGTGAGTATCTCTGTGCAAATATACTTTCGTTATTGAACCCGTTTTACAAGGCCTAATTATCTCGTTTATGTTAACACGCTTTTGTGAGATTTTAGTCGAGCGGAGTTGACTCCGATGACTGAGGATGTTCCTAGATTTTACAGAGTAGGAGGCGATAATCGGATTGCAGGATTTCTGCTTGCTATTGCAAATGTTGTACTGTTGTTCCTTGGCACCAGGCCCATTGCGTATATACGTCAGTACGGTTCTTCTAAGTATGGTCTGAGGTTTATACTTCTTTAGCTGTGATGGTTGTTGGAGCGTTAATTGACGTGTTGGGACTCGATCTTGTCAAAGAAGCGCTGTGGGATTCTCGGCAACGGGTAAGCAGGTGAGTTGCAGCACATTGCTTTTACGTGTTCTCCTTTGACAGCATTAGGACTGAGTATGTGACGATTGTGAGCATCATGGTGGTGATGACGATGTGGGATTTTGTGACTGGTATTCTCTTTGGGATAGTGGTTAGCTGTGAGTCCTTAATTCTCGTCCCAAAAATGCTTGGTCGAATTGATCATGATACTCAGGCTTCTTTTTTGTCGTGCAGAACTCGCAGAGAGGGGGCATACGTGCTATCTGTACTGGTGATACAGCGATGTCTGCTGTTCGCCGGCCAAGGCTGCAAAGAGCATATATTCGCAATGTTGCCAAACAGACAGCCATTCTTCGTCTGCAGGGTAGGTGCATTGTGGGTTTGTCTTCATCATGATGTATGAAATCTTGCAGGTTTCTTGTTCTTTGGGACAATTACACGTGTAGAGGAAACCATTCGTGACCTTATCAAAGGGCCATCTTGGCAGAAGAATCCGATTCAGTTTTTGATTGTTGATCTGACCCTTGTAGCTGGAGTGGATATGTCGGCCTCTGAGGCGTTTGTCAGGATACAACGATTACTTGATGGTAAAGGTGTTACCCTCGTTTTCTGTGGTTTCGCTGCAGACTCTGCTATCGGAAAATCATTGGCAAGTGTGGATGTACTGGGAGCTGAGGGTGTGGAGTTGTTTTTGACGTTCAATGATGCTATAGAATGTGTGTTGAAGTTGTGCAGCTTTCGGGGGATTGTGCTGATGATTTATGGGATATAGGGACCGAAAATACTTACCTTCGTTCATGGCTCCAATCGCACAAGGTTGGAAGTTATACTATACCAGTGCCTTTTCGACAGGATTCTGTCCTTGGTTTGCGAAGGGCGACTGATTCGATGGCGGTTTTCCCTAAGCAGTCTCATATGCATAGGGTGGGGGATAAAACGATTGGTATGGGTGAGAACATTTCGATTGTTGTTCAGTAAGGTATAACCTTTACATGAAAGAATATGCCACTGGCCCTGAACTTGGAGTTGCACCGGAATCGCTCAACACTGTCATAAAAGCATTTTCTTCATATGGGGATGCCAACGTGCAACAATTCAGCGGTATTGCAGAGTATTTCACCAAGGTGACGGTGCCGACATCATACGTGCTGTGGAGGCAAGGTGATGAACCCGATGGACTGTACATCATCGAAACAGGCGTGTTACGCGCCATATACGCTTTTGTGAATCAAACACAGCATTTTGAAGAGTCGATGGTACCTGGTGCTGTGGCTGGGGAGCTATCTGCATTGTCGAATTCGTTGAGAAATGCTACGTGTGTGGTGGACCATCATGCGACTCTGTGGAAGATGAGTATGCAGGATCTGAATAGGCTCAGGAGGGAGAAACCGAGTCTAGCGACGCTGTTTACGCAGTTGGTGTTGAAAGGTATGTCCCTGTATTTTCCGGTTCGCTTGTTTTTGACTGGATGCGTCTAGCTGCGAGTACAGATTATGATATTTTATTGTCTGCAGTTGCGTCTAAACAATAAATAAGTAGATAAATGGAGCAATGAGGCTATGAAATGATGTAGTGATGCTATTTTTAGGGGCGTAGAAACGGATATGGTCTCGCCTGTGTCAGGCCAGCCCTTCTCCTTGCCCACCATGTCTGCTCCCTATCATACATCATGGCAATGGTCTTCCAACAATTTTCAGCATGCGAGTTCTCTGCCCCCATCTTCCGAGCCCCTGTATCCTCCACAACAAAACTATGCTGTTGAACCCTCCCACCGCCCCTCCTATGATCCATCCTTTAGGCCGCCACAGACCACACCTCCGCAAAGACAGACCCCAAGTCCAACTCCTAGTGAGCAGAAAGAGCTAGCAAAAGGTGCAATAGACTGGAGTGCGATGATGAACTGGCGATTTTGGATTCGAAGGGAATGGTTGTGTATGTTCAGATCATATCTAGTGCTGCGCATTATTGACAACGTGGATACAGGGTATTATGTTGCACTGGTTGTAATTTTGGTACTTACTGCGCTTATGACATTGTATCATAAACAGATAGTGGATTGGTTAACGCCAGTCACGAGATGGTTACATGAGTAGGCAATAATCCAGAGTCCTTGCGAAATGCTGCTCAAAGTCTTTTTTTTGCAGTCTTCCGTTTGGATGGATTGTTCCCATCGCAGTTCTGTTTGTAATTTCGTTTCCTCCTGTGCGTTTTTTCATCATCTTGGATGTTGAATCCTAAGGTTCATCATGAAATGTCCTAGCTTTTTGGTCATGAAATCGTCGCTATTTTGTGTGGTCTTGTATGGGGATTATGGATTGGTTTTGCCGTCGTGGCGGCTGGCACGTTTCTTGGAGAAGTGGGCAATTTCTAGTGCGTCACTGCCAATACCCTTTTTGAGAGTCTTTCTCACCTTGAATCACCTTCCTTCAGTGCTTTCAAGTATTGTTGTCGTGCACGTGGTGAGAAGTTGGAGCGCACCAATATTTCGTATGCATGTCTAGCACAAGTCGTGCGCGAAGGAGGGTTTAGGATTGCTTTGGTTGCACGATTGAGTGCTATCCCAGGTCACTGTATGTTGACCGTTCTATTTTGCAGACCATTGCCGCACTGCTTAGCTGAATGTTCCCCTAGTTACGACTGCCATCTTCTCGACGTGTGGAATGAATATCTTCGTTTTCTCTATAGCCGCTGTTTTGTCCCTGCCTAAACAGTTTATTACCGTTTATCTGGGTGTCCTGCTTGAGCAGAGCTCTGAAGGTTTGTCGACTAGCTGAAACTGGTTAGGAATCGCCTGATTAGAGCGGCCTACAGGAATTACGGACACAAAAAGCCGGGTTATCAGCGACGTTGTCCTTGCCATAACTATCCTGATCACTGCAGCAGCAATGTGGTACATTCTCCATAAGATGAATCAAATCAAGCCAAAGGTAATTTACGCTAGGCGAAAAGCTAGGTGAGTTCTGGTTTACGTCCTTGCGAGGGACGTTAATTCAGTCAACCAGGCAAGCCAAACTTGAAAGGCAGCAAATCAGCTCAATCTCAAGTTCATATGGAAATGATCATGGTTCGCCCCATAACAATGTCAACTATACGTACCCCAATTCCTCCGATTCTCATATACCTCTCACGAAGCAAGCCACGCCTATGGGATACAACGATTCTACAGGAGTTTCATATTACGAAGACCCTTCAGGCGAGGCGTATTTGCATGCCCCCATGCCTCGGCGACCTGGGGTTCGTATCTCTTCGCCCAGTTTTCAAGAAGATGATCTGGCTAGTGCCCAGCCTTTACAACCCAATAACTTTGATCCGTTGGACGGGCGACAGGCTCCTTATTCTCATGAATCATTTAATCCGATCCAACCTCTTGCTCCATCACCTGAGTCCCTGTATGGCTCTCATGTATCTCATCAGTTAAGTCTTTCGCCGGGTCCTCCCCAGTCACGATACGGTTCTCCTGCTCAGCCGCCGCCTCCTGTCATTCACCAAGTACGACCAGGAGATTCGTATACTCCTCTTCATGCTTCGCCAGAACCTTTAGGTGTAGGCGATCTTTCATCCTTACCGCAACGGACTGCACCAAAGTCTGCATCGGCATCAACGAATTTGTTCAGGCAGGATCCTGATCTGCCGCCGCCTGATTATTATAGTTCTGTTAGTAGATAATTCAATATTCTTTGGACGGATGTAATCACTTGTAGGAGGTTGGAAATCATTTTTTTGTGTGATGTGGCTTTGGCGTTGGTGAAATGTAGTGTTTCGAGGCATTTGTCATTGTGTCATTTTGACCATTGCTGCCTTTGTCCGAGCATGATACGGTGATACAGTGATTGAACGATTAAAATAACCCAGCTAGGTTGTTTCAGATCTGTGCCTTATATGGCTCCTTCTTTGCAGCTCCTTGATCTTATATATCCATCACGAAAGCAGTGCTCAAACCAGACAGCGCTATTCAAATAATGATGGATTATCAGATAATGAGACATGTAAACGCGTACACGTTAACGTAGTCTAGATCTTAGGACCTGCTGATACATTTTACAGCTTTATTGTTTAGAAGCCGGCAATCTGATCGAAATTCAGAATCGATTCATGGCGACGGAAAGGCTGCAGTTGAAATGTTCGGAAGGTTACAGTGGATGTACGGAGACAGGAGTTGAGAAGGAGTGATGTCTTTAGCTATCTGCCATCACTTGGCGAAGATCCTCGTTGATCCTCGTTGGCTAATAGCGTGACCATGGTTACCCCTTGAAAGATACAGAAAGACTCAAATGACGAAGAATTTCGAAGCTTGGAGGGTTCTAGCGAGTGTCATCTTATTACAACATTGATTAGTCGGATTGGCTCCCGTCATCGCGTGCCTGATGTCCTAGGAGTCACAGAAGGATAAAACTAGAAGTGTATCCGTAGTTGCTGGAAAAAATTAATCGGCTGCGACGACATGGGTAGTGTCTCCAATATTACTGCCTGAGTCGTGAGCAGATATCCGAAACTATGACGGTCGGATTTCATGGTGCGAGTACCACTAGGTCAGGGCTGAACAGAGAGGTCCGACTTTGATTTCAGACAAATAGAGATTCAAGAAACCATCTACAGGTGGTATACCGGAAGGAATGACACAAGAGGTGTTATAGCAGGAAGAGAACATTCAAGATGGATTTGTAAGTGCTCCGGTTGGATGGGGATACTCCGGTTAAGAATAACCGATACCCTTTGCTTCTTTGACATGTCGAATGATACTCTGCGGGCAAAAGTAGAAAGTAGTTTGTGGACAGAAGAGACCAGCAATAAATTTTGCGGTTTACAAGGAAAAATAAAGGTGAAATCATCGCAGGCATTGAAACTTGAATGTTCAAGTTTAATAGTCTGTCCCTCTGTCCTGCGGACGAACATGGTACAGACGAGGTACAAAACGACATTCCCACGAGTGCTGATGATAACATAACATATATCTGAGAGATATTTCTTGCCGTTGCAGATAATGGCGTCTGACTCCTCCGCCTCTACGTCCCCCGCAATCCTCACACCAGACTCTACAGGAAGTCCTCCAGACCAAAAACGGGGGAAACGACAGGCTGCGTTCTACCCGAATTTGAATTCTGGGAACAAACCGGTCAAACCGTTTAGCCGAAGTGCTGCAAAACGCGAAAGCGTCATGGCCCTTGGGAGCATAGAACACTTGCAGCACTATTTCACCAAGGCCGGACTAGCTGCGAAGAAAAGGTGCGCCTCTGAGCCCCCTGAAACGTATTCTCATAGTCCCCAGTGCTCTAGAAAAGGCACATTATGGCCTCGTGCCGGCAGTTGGAGGGAGAGGTCATGTTCAGTCAGCACCGTCTGCAGGATCTCTCACAGAATTTCATCTCCCACCTTCTCCTGAAATTCCCTCTCCGCCGCTCCAAATAATTGAACCACACGTCAGGTCTTATGATATTGACCCTGAAAGCCTGCTTCCTGGCGTTTGTGAAGACTTGTCATTGGTAGCTGAAGCCTGGTCAATCGGCAAGGCCACCCGTCCAACTATACTACCACCGCAACCAATTGACATACTGGACATTCTCAAGGTAACGACAAGAGCTATCCGATCAGTCCGAAATTACCTTCTCTCTCTTCCTGACGAATCTGCGGGCACCCTTCGAGCTAACTTCCGAGCTACCCATCTGGGGCCAGGGAAACCGACCGCCAGCCAGAAGGATGCTTCTGACCCGTTAACTAGGATCCGCCGTTCTGCCCTCGAAGTGTTGGCCATGCTTCGATATATGGAGGAGAAGTTCCGGGTTCCCCTTAGTGATGAGGCGTATGACGCTCAAAGTGATGGGGGTGGCTCCCGAGGGGATTCGCATTCGCAATTGACCAGTCCCAGTCGCCCTATATTGAACCTTCTTCCCTCAGAAGAAGCCCAGGACTTCAGCCCTGATGTGCCTTCAGCACAATCTGATGGAGCTTTCACATACTCGCTTGTTCAGGTCAATGGTCGATATCAACAGGTGCCGGTGTGGGAAGAAGAGGAAGATGTTTTTCAGGTGGTGGAGGAAGAGCAGAAAGAGAAGAGGGAGCGATGGGATGAGAGACTTGTACTTGCTGGAGGCTGGCTATATCAGCAAAACATCCAGCTAGCAGATCTTGAGAAGGAGCGAGATCTAGTCTCTGGATATCTTGACATTGTTGATGAAGTTATTTTTGAGGCCCATTCGAGCGTGGAGCGCGGTTGGGAAAGAGAACAGAGAAAATACCAGGTGCGATATAATTCCAGGATGAAAGGGAGGAGAGTCAGTGCTGGGGATGGCGAAGGAAAAAACCTGGGTAAATTTCTTTCTGTACAAGACGGGGGGAAACGCCGTGTATCGACAGGAATGGTGGATATGTTGACTTCTATGTCTTTGAACGAGGAAACGGAGGCTATGTTGAATATAGCGGAAGACGATGAACCAGAAGAGACTGTTGATGACGAATTGCTTCCAGAATGGGCACGTCGCAATACGTTCGTTGAAGATGACCTTGGTTGGTATACCCGGTTTCTTGCCATATTCAGTACTGATTCCTGATCTCAGGGCGAGCACACGCTCTTCTTAGCCTATTTCTTCCTCGAGACCTTCTCGATAACCTACAACCACCCAATATCCCATCGGTCTTCCTTGAGTGCCTATCGTCTGGTCAGCTCCTTTGCGTAGCTTATAATGCTATTGTGCGTAAATCCAAGAAGCCCTGGGGATATATAAGCAAGGATAGCATCCATGATATCATCTCCCTCGAGAAGATGAACGTAGGGTGCCCAAAAAAAGGATGGACTTTCAGGCGGACAGATAATCTTCGCCTTTGGGCTGGGTGAGCTCATCTGCATTCCTCTCTATCGACCTTTCTGATGCCTATTAAAGTGCTTTGAAACTTCGTTATCTTCTTCCGATCCAGATGTCTGCTCAACTTCTCAAGTCAAACATAGCTGGCTTGCCGCCTTTTTTGTCATCTGTCATTCATCACCAACCATCCTTCTCGGCCTCTGACACACTTATCCCCTTTGACGCAAAAGTGGTGGCTCATAAAGAAGAGGGATGGCAAGGTATGCTGGAGTCTGTTCTCATTCTCTGGGTACAGAAGATTGTTGAAGAGCGGAGATTATACCACTGACCTGACCAATACCATTATCATACTATTCATGATCTAGATATGGTTTCACTTCCAGGTGCTGTGCCGATGCAGCCCTCTCCATTGAAACCCTTCCAGGCCTGAATCAGACTCATTGTGCAAGAGGACATATGTATATATATACCATCATATAATTAATTGTATATCCGAGGATAACTCGTAGCTCAGGATGTATTGAGTCGGAAATCGGAAGCTTGTGTGTTCAACGTCCTAGCTGAACCCAGATATTGTAGGTATGCGGGTGTGCTTCACTACTGATGTAGTCCAGAGTGCATTTTCCTGGAGGCATAGTATCTCTCTGTCTTTAGGCATAGAGCATGTTGGAGATACTACAGCAAAGTAGATCGTGGCAAACGCCCATTGTGTTACGAAACCTTAACCTCAGTGTTCGAGTGAGAAGGAATACTATTAACCAGACCGAAGTTGGGATACACAGGTTCTACTCTACCTACTATATACTAGCACCCCCCCCCTCTGAACACGAACCTCCCTCGTGTTGCCCATGACTCAGCCTATTACTAACGATGAAACATACTCGTGGTGACGGTGAGGTTTAGTCGTTACACATCGGCCATGAATCTATTCATCACTATATTTATACTGAGCACGACTAATCACAGTCCAACAGTTCGTTATTTAATTCAAGGAAATCTTTAAACAAGGCAGTCCGATCTGCCAAGCCAGTATTGGTCCGAGTTGTCGCTCGAAATACAAACTCATTTCCAACAGGTTATTCATGTATTGCAGGACAGAACCTAAGAATACCTAGATGCAGATGATGAAACAAAACAATAATGTTGCTCCCAAACAGTATTTCAGTCCAAGGAATGATCGGTAAATTACTGAAATGGGATTATCAAGGCAGAGATAGGGTTGTCTGTCCACAGACAACCAAGTTTGGCTCAGAAATGTTGGAAAAATGTGTTTCAGTATTTGTCATCTATCTATCTTGATCTGTAATGCCACCAAGGTTGGGACGAACTGGCGACTGGTCCAACGACATCGACAACGATGAAGAATCCGGGGGTGAGGATGACAAGCGAGAGAGCTGGTTCGCCGGGGGAGAAAGGAGGCGAGTTTCGCTCACATTTTCCAGATACTCAGTCCCACCTATATCCTACATAGCGGCATATCCATACAGAACCCGGATCGTCAACGAGACGGGCAGCCTCAAAACGGGAGTGGAGATCTGGTCAGAGAACTTCTCCGACGTGCGGCAGAGTCAGTGGCGGACCACTGGTAATCGCGACTGACACTGATTAGATCCAGGGGTGGTGCTGTCGCACCAGAGCCCCAATCTACCCCAGGATTTCGTGTGTTTTCTGGTGGGGGACATACTCTTGGAAGCGATGAGGTGGACTCTACGTTCATCCCTGATCCCCACATCCAAGCAGAGGAAGGTAATACATCCAATCTGATATCCTAGCAGATAGCTGAATCAGTTGTTGCATAGACGAAGTGGTAACTAGAACGATCACATTGTGGAGAGATGGGTTCCAGGTTGAAGATGGAGACCTCATGCGCTACGATGATCCCGATAACATTCAAATACTTGAGAATATCAATGCTGGGTGCGTATTCCCTACGTCCCCGCCTGCCCTTCTTGATTGAGATTAGCGCGGCCCCGATACACCTCCTCAATGTCCAACCGGGACAACCCGTTGAACTTCGTATCAATCCCCGGCAGCAAGAATTTTATTACCCTCCCCCTGGTGTCCGAACATTCGGAGGATCTGGTCAGCGCCTTGGAGCTCCTGTTCCTGTGCCAGGTGGCAGCACCAGTTTTGCATCCCGTTCAGCTCCAATATCTGCCACTATGACTGCGTCAACATCGACTCAAGAAGTTGACGTACCGAATCAATTCGAAGTTGATCTGTCGAAGCCGACTACGAGCATTCAAGTGAGATTGGCTGATGGAACTCGGTACGAGCTTTGCATCCTCCAGTCGAAGATTCTGACATGCCTCGCGCCTGCAGCATCGTATGTCGAATGAATCTTACACATACTGTCGGCGATATTAGGAATTTTGTCAATGCGTGCGCACCCATCGTGTACTGATCTGAAACAGGACTACTCATCGCTATCGCGCAGGTCATGTCCTGAGAATGCGTCCAGGCCTTACACAATTGGAACAACTTTTCCAAATCGTATTTTGGACGACAACACAGTAACGATTGAAAGTGCAGGATTAGCAAACAGTGTCGTAGTCCAAAGGTGGATCTAAAAAATAGACAGCAGTGATTATTGATACAATACATAAATTCGGGCAGAACCACGCCGTAGTAATTCTGATGCTCAGTCTTAATCAAGAAGTGCAAAAGGCACATATATCTCTGGTCCAGGCGTGTTTCTGAAAACAAGCCATGTAAAGGACCTCAAAAAAGAATGCTATTGAGGAGATCCAAAAGATCGAAGCTCTACACTCAACTATTCACTTCAGACACACATTCCCATTGGCCTTTGAGATTCTCTTTCCACAGTGTGACTTTACCATCTCCGCAGCTTACAGAGAGAAGATTACCAGACAAACTCCATGATACGCGCCAGACAATGTCAGGGAATTTTCCGGCTGGTGGAGGAGCTCCGCCAGCGGATGCAAGGTTCGAGGAAGGATCAAGAGCTGTCTTCACCCAAGGAGAAGAAGGGGAGTCCTTTGTCCAAATCAGTACAGATTTGTCCTGGGAAGCAGTGGCGATATAGGAACGAGGAAGGCCGATGTTTGGGGCCCAAGCTACGTCTCGAACCCAATCTGTGTGACCTTCCAGGGTTTCCTCTTCAACCCATGAATGAGAGTCTTGATAGTACCTCCAGATCTTCACAAGATTGTCACAGCCGGCACTAGCAAAACGTTTGACAGAAGCTATCTGCGTTGACGTAGGCTGACCTAGTGCAGCATTTGCTTGTTGAGGTGTGATGAGAAAGCCAGGAAGTATGGCAGGGGCCCAGGAGACAGCGTTGCATCCAATAGCATGGCCGTTGAAGATATCTGCATCCCACTGGCCATCATCTGCGTGGTGTATGATGTATCAATGATAGTGGTTACCGACTGGGACTGAAGGAAGACTGACTTTTGAAGGTCAACACAGAGATTTTTCCATCCGAAGAGGCACAGCTGAGGATTGCACCAAGTTCATGAGGTGCCCAGGAGACAGAGTTGACTATCACATACCATAAGTGAAAACGTTTTTATCGCGTAACTGAAAATCGCACCTGAGGCAGTATGTAGACTGTGCTCGCCTATCTTGATCCATCCGCTTTGAGGAGCTTGTTCTTTCCAGATCAAGACTTTACCATCGTAAGAGCAAGAAGCCAAAATTTGGCCATATTTCGGATGTGCCCAGGCAATTTGCCATACGGGGCCGGTATGTCTGCAAAAAGATATGAAGAGGGCAAGAAGACTGGTGCTACTGAGTACTCACCCCGTTAGCGTCTGATTAGCTGGAGAGCTCTGATTCTCCACACCCTCGAGCTCGAAAACTTTGACGGTTCGATCCGAAGAACATGTTGCAAGACGCTTCCCGTAGTAATCGAGCTGTGCGTCATGCTACGCGTCGAATGAACACTGAGGACGAACACAAAATATAAACGACGTACAATCATGTCCTCGTGGGACGTTTCAATTGGTAAAGAATCTGACACCATCACCATTGTTAATGACCGTGAACTGCAGACTTTTTGCTGGGCGAAAGTAGAACTCGTCGCGGTTAGTCTGTTAGTCTGTACGGTCACACATATCATGAGTTCCCACGCGTAGAATTACACGGTCCGTGGCAGATGCAGATCTACTCAGTGTTGTCACATGGATATCTCGACTACGAAAAAAGACAGATATTGGAAATCACTGAGAAAGTAGGCAAGTCCAACGAACCCTATGGCCATGATGATAGTCACTTGTGCATGTGCATTTGGCTGAGAGTTTCCATCCAGCTACTAGTCAACTTTGCCTATACTTCCCTTCCTTGGTTATACACCTTTTTTTGATACACACCTGGATGCTGAACCCAGCTCCCAAGGCCCTTCGCAATTGCGGAATAAAATCCAGAAAAAAGGAAGTCACGTGAATATTTTTCTCGGTGTTCCGAACCAAGCATTCATTGATTCCATTCAAAGTACACATGGTCAAATCGGATCCCTCAGCGTCTGAACCTCTGTACGGTTTCCTTCCCCGAAATGTAAAGGGCGAAGACGTCCGCAAGGCTTTAGTTTGTTTTTAGACCTCTGAGCGCTTTTCAGAACTGACCGATTCGCAGAACCATGAACTTAACCCGTTCACAAAAGTTCCCCATACACCCCAATATAAAAAGATCCTGGAGGCGCGTCAAAAGCTTCCTGTATTTGCCCAGATGGATGAGTTTCTGAACATGGTACGTGTGTGGTACTTGCCAATCTGAGCAAGGCTTGAGTTGTGCTCTTCCAGGAATTAGGGCATTTTAGCTGACTCTTTTCCAGTTCAATAAGAACCAAGTCATCGTCATGGTTGGAGAGACTGGCTCTGGAAAGACTACTCAGTGCGCGTGTTTACAAACTCTTTTTGATATGATACTTACTTTTTACAGGATACCACAATTCGTCGCATTCTCAGACTTACCCCATACCAAGGGTAAGATGGTTGCTTGCACTCAGCCGCGTCGGGTTGCTGCCATGTCTGTCGCCAAACGTGTTGCTGATGAAATGGATGGTGAGTTCCATGACCCTTAT
>Ga0153944_1000156_pt1 | contig 28512 bp, 29 predicted proteins | sample TSNJ028MetaG_FD_104703 | JGI IMG/M metagenome (GOLD analysis project Ga0153944, IMG submission 104703) | Attine ant fungus gardens microbial communities from New Jersey, USA - TSNJ028 MetaG | ecosystem: Host-associated > Fungi > Mycelium > Unclassified | place: USA: New Jersey, Wharton State... | reverse complement strand
CTAGACTTAGGATCTAGTGCCGCGAGGCGTGCAGGTTCGATTCCTGTCATCCGCATTATATGTCGAATACTGTTGTAAAATCTGTAAGATTGATTTTGCGGCGGTAGTTTGATATAATAAGCGTAGAAAATTTATGCATCTTTTTTATCAAATAAGTACAGACCGTTTTTGTAGGAAGTGAGATAATTATCCTGCAAAACCGGTCTTTTTTGTATTTATGCGTATTTGCGAGTTTATAACTTTCAGATTTTTTATATCTTAAATCATCGACATTAAATGATGAACTATATATCTGTTGACCAAGGTATTAATACTTCTGTCTTCGTTGTTTTCTCATGCGGATTGCCAACAAAAAGTATACTGTCCCGGTCAAGGTCATGCACAGCAAAGTTACCCATATCCCCATGTTGCCTGTGTCGCCAGTCTTTGGGGTGACTGTCGTAGATGTATTCTCCCACTGGGCAAAGAGTGTCATATCCCCTGTGATTGCAAATGTGTCGAACGACGCATAAGATACACCACTACCATCGACTGCCGTATTCCAACTCTTGAATGTATAACCATCACGGTTGAAGCCCAGATCAGATTGGTTCAACACTGTGTAGATGCTGCCGGACGCCAGATTCGTATCCGCATGGCTGCCTGAACCGCCGTTTGCGTTGTAATCTACGGTATAAGTTGCCATACTGCTGACGGGCTCCCAAATCGCATAGAGAATTAGATCGCCGGCAGGCATGGTGACCATTGCGTCCTCAGTGTAACTGAGGCCCTGACCATCGCTTTGGGTGTTCCATTCCCTGAAACGCAGTCCTGCAGGGGCTGTGAAGGTATTTATTGCAGCTGCAAAGCTTTCACCCTCTGTCTTTGGACTTTCAGTCGGTGCTGTACCGCTGCCTCTGTTGGAGTCGTATATGACATTGTAGAGAACCTGATCAGTCCACTGGGCATAGAGTTTCATGTTGCTGGTTACTGTCAGGATTTCGCCCGGGGTGTAAGCTGTGCCGTTGCCGTCGGCCTGTGTATTCCAGCCCCTGAACGTATATCCAGCCCTCGAAAATCTGACTGATTCCACCGTAAGAACCGTATGGCTATTGGTAGCCACGCCTGCTAAAAAAACGTATCCGCTGCCGCCATTGGGATCATAGGTGATGGTGTAATGATCGCCTGTGGACAACTTCCTATAATTAGTGTCGTAATTGTTCAGCACAACTGTACCAGCCTCCGGATTGGTTCCCTTGGATGCAGTATCATATTCCTCAGCCAATACGTTCATTGGCAGGAGGCAAAGTATCATGCAAACAGCAATGCTGATGATTTTTCCTTTTCTCATTTTTAACTCCTCTTTCTTTCGTTTATAATAGTATCTAAACTTAAATAAAAATATATACTATAATTATCAATCTCTATAATATTATTTGCACATTTTCATATTCTAGTCAGCGGTTCGATCTGCTTTGGAATCGATTTTTCTCAAGTGCTTCAGAAAGCATTATTATAAAAAATCTATAAAGAAACTGCTATTTGTGAGAATATGAGAGGAATTTAACAATGAATTATTAATAATTACCGGTGTAAAATAAGTCGAATCGGCGTGAAAGCCGCCCGGTTCATTTTTGGCTGCATGATGTCTAAGGGGCTAAATTGCGCCGTTTCCGTTATTGTTTTATCAATATCCCGGCTGGTTTTTTACTCTGTACCATGGTATAATTTCAGAAAACTAAAATATGCCCGGAGCGATGAAAAATCATATTCACAAAGGCAAATTAAGGAGCTGGTAATACGGATAAGATCAAAAATGCAGCGGCTGTTATTCTATGCGGGGGAAAAAGCCGTCGAATGGGTTTTGATAAAGCTTTTCTCCAGTATCAGGGGCAATGGCTTCTGCAGCGTAATGCTGTCTGTCTGCAGGAGATATTTGAACAGGTTGTGTTGGTAAGCGACCGCCAGGAAAAGCTGGCAGGAATCAGGGAACTGTCGGAATTTCTGATCCTGGCTGATGAAACGCCTGAAGGCGGACCGCTGGGAGGTATCTGCACCGCACTGATGAAATGTCAGACGCCATATGTTTTTGTGATGGCCTGTGACATGCCTAAGATTAATACGGCACTGATCATGAACATGCATGAACAGCTCGATGACAGTCAGGTCACCGTCTGCGTACATTATGAAGAGCGAGAACGAATGGAAACGTTATTCGCATTTTATCATCATAGCTGCCTGCCGGTTTTTCGCAAACAGCTTTCTGAAAACCAGCTGCAGATCCGCAGCCGGTTTGCCAGACTGAAAGTCAAAAAACTTTTGCTCACTTCTCAGGAGGCAGGTGATACCTTTAGCAACATCAATACACCGGAGGAACTGGCAGTATGGAACGGCAGTCAGATGCTGGCAGTGCCCCAGATGGTACTCATTGGTGCTTTCGGACGTAACAGCGGTAAAACCACACTGGCTTGTCAGGTGATTCGGGAGTGGAGGCGGACTGCGCCGGTTTATGCCCTGAAGGTTATCGGTATTGATAAAGCTAATAGCGGCTGTCATCGCGGAAAGGACAGCTGCGGGATATGTTCCGGCCTGCGCGGGTGTTTTGAACTTTGGGAGGAAACCGGGGAATTTCCTGAAAAAGATACGGCCCGGATGTTGGCGGCAGGAGCAGAAAAGTCATTTTTGCTCAAAAGCCTGAAAGGATCGATGGGGCAGGCCATTGGCGAATTTATGGCGCAGGTTCCAAAAGGTACGATTGTCGTGGCCGAATCCAACTCCCTGCGTAATTATGTGGTGCCTGGAGCTTTTGTATTCGCCGGTTTTGTACCTGAAAAAGAAGAAATGATGAAGCAGTCTGCCCGGACAGTGTTCCGGCGGGCGGACTTGTTTTTAATTCCGGGAGATAGTCATGTGACCGAAGCCTTTTGTATCCAAAAGCATCCCGGCGGTGGTATAGCAATTGGGAGGGAGAACGATGATAGAAAGAATTTTGACCGATGATCAGAAAAGAGAGATCATCTATAAAAACGGAGGGACAACAGAAAATATCCTGGCCATCCTGCTGGAACTGCAGTCCGCTTCCCCGGAAGGATATGTAGAGCCGCAGACAACGGCGTTAGTGGCACGGGAACTGGGGCTGACCGAAACCCGTGTGTATGAGATCGCCAGCTATTATGCCATGCTCAAAGTCAGGCCGCAGGCCCGGTATGTGCTTGAGATATGTAATAGTTCACCCTGCCGTTTTTCCGAATCCGATAAGGTGGTACATATGCTCCAACGTGAACTGGGTGTTGGGGTCGGAGAGTCCACACCAGATGGTCTGTTTGCGCTTCATTATACCCCTTGTGTCGGAACCTGCGATGTCGGACCGGTGATCAAAATCGGTGATGTTGTATACGGCAGTCTGGATGAAGAAAAAATCAGGAATATCATAGGGCATCTGCGCGCTGGCCAGATGCCGGTCCAGGAAGGTGGGAGATCATGAAAAATAATCTGCTTTTAAAACGTATTGGAAATATGACCGACCCCACTTCTGTAGAAGAATATTGCAGCACGGGAGGTTTTGCGGCGCTCCACCGGGCGGCCGGCATGGAAAAAGAGGATATACTGCGTGAAATAGAGGCTGCAGCACTGCTTGGGCGCGGAGGCGCGGCTTATCCGATGGGAAGAAAGTGGCGGCATTTATATGAAAATCCCCGCTATCCCAAATATATCGTCTGTAACGCCGATGAAGGAGAACCCGGTACATTCAAGGATAAAGTACTCCTTTCCCAGGATCCCCTAAGTGTTATTGAAGGTATGCTGATCGCGGGATATCTGTTCGGTTCTGAAGCCGGCTTTATCTATATCCGGGGAGAATACCGCTTCATTCAGCAGACATTTCAAAGGGCGCTGGATAGTGCTGCCTGCAGCGGATATCTGGGTCAGGATATTCTGGGGATCAAAGGTTTTAACTATGCGATTACAATTGTTTCAGGTGCCGGTGCTTATGTGTGCGGTGAAAATTCGGCCCTCCTTAATTCGATTGAGGGAGTGACCGGCCGGCCCAGGGTAAAACCGCCGCATCTGGCTGACGTCGGCTTGTATAAACAGCCCACCCTGGTTAATAACGTGGAATCATTTGCAAACGTTCCGATCATTCTGAGCATGGGCGGAGATGCGTTTCGGGCAGTGGGGACAGAGAAGGGCGGCGGAACTAAGCTGATCTGTCTTTCCGGCCATATTAACAACCGCGGTGTATATGAGGTACCATTAGGGACACCGCTGGAAGAAATCCTCTATGCAAAAGATTATGGCGGCGGCATTTCCACCGGAAGGCCGCTGGGCTTTATCCATTTTGGCGGCCAGAGCGGACCGATCGGTTTTCCAGAGCAGATGGAGGGTCTGGCGTATAGCTATGAAGGCATGTGGGAACGCAGTCTGGCCATTGGCTCGGGTGCGATGGTTGTTATGGATGACAGTGTCGGCTTGGTGGAATATCTGGAAAGCGTTATGGAGTTCTTTATCCATGAATCCTGTGGAAAATGTACCCCTTGCCGATTGGGAACCACCCGCTTATACGAGCTGATCGGACAGTTTTTAAAAGGCAGCGCAAAACAGGAAGATTTGCCCCGGCTGGAAAATATGCTCACCCATATCACCAACCTTTCAGCCTGCGGATTAGGACAGTCGGTATCGGTATCGGTGCACAGTGTCATCCGCCACCGCCGCAGTGAATTTGAGGCATTGACCGGCTAGTGAACTGGACAGTACACCAGGGGAGAAGGAGGAGAGAGGTTATGAAAACTGTTACGTTAAATATAGATGGAAAGGCCTGTACGGTGCCAAAGGGAACTACCTTATTGCAGGCGGCCCGGAGTCTGGGTATTGAGATACCGACCTTATGTCATTTGAAGGATTTAGCACCTGATGGTTCCTGCCGCATGTGTGTGGTGGAAGTGGAGGGAGGAAGGAAAGGCGGCCTGCCTGCCGCCTGTACCGAGCTTTGTGCAGGGGGCATGGTCATTCACACCCGCAGTGAGCGGGTGGAGGAAGCCCGCCGGTTTGTGCTCGATCTGCTGATGAGCAATCATACCTTTAACTGTTTCAGCTGCGGCAGAAATGGAAGCTGCCGTCTTCAGGAATATGCACTGGAATATGGACTGGAAAGGACCAGTTTTCCGGAAGCGCGGAGAGTTGTGCAGGGCAGTGTCGATGCCAGTAATCCCTTCTATGAGTTTGACCCGGAAAAGTGTATTATGTGCCGTAAATGTGCCCGTGTGTGCGAAAAGCTGCAGGGGTGTGATACACTGAGTATCACCGGCCGCGGTTTTGATACCCATATCGCAACCTGTTATGATATTGGCCGCACCGATCCCAGTTGTGAATCCTGCGGGAATTGTGTGGCGGTCTGCCCGACCGGAGCACTGTCATCCAAGGCGCAAAAGGCACATTACCGCGCTTATGAAGTGATCAGAACCCGGACCACCTGCCCCCATTGTGCGGTAGGCTGCCAGCTTGATCTTTTAACCAAGAATTGCCGGGTGGCAGGCGCTGAGCCGGCGGATGGGCCTTCTAATAATGGACTGCTCTGTGTCAAAGGAAGATTCGGGTCTTATAAGTTTATTCATGCTTCTGACCGGCTGACCAGGCCGCTGATCAGGCGGAACGGTGAATTTACAGAGGCATCCTGGGAGGAGGCTTTGGATCTGATCACGCAGAAATTAACGGGGATAAAAGAGCGGTATGGTGCCGATGCGGTTGCCGGATTTTCCTGTTCGCGTTCACCCAATGAAGATAATTATATGTTCCAAAAAATGATGAGGGCGGCTGTCGGCACCAATAATGTCGATAACTGTGCCCGGGTTTGACATAGCCCTTCAGTTGCAGGTCTTGCAACTACATTAGGTTCAGGAGCCATGACAAACCCGATCAATGACATCACAAGTGATGTAGATGTTATCTTATTGATCGGTTCCAATCCGGAAGAAGCTCATCCGGTATTAGGGACTAAGATTCGCCGCGCCGTACGTGAGGGAACCAGGCTCATCGTGGTGGATCCAAGAAAAATAGGTCTGACCGGCAGCGCTGCGGTACATCTTCAATTGAAGCCCGGAACAAATGTAGCGTTTGCTAACGGGATGATGCATATTATAATCCGGGATGGATTGGCAGATATGGAATTTATCCAATCACGTACCGAGGGGTATGAAGAGCTTGCCCAAACCGTTGCCGGTTATCCGCCGGAAAAGGTGGCAGATATCTGCGGCATCGATGCTGATGATTTGATCATGGCCGCTCATCTGTATGCGAAAGCAAGGAAAGCGCCGATTATGTACTGCCTGGGTGTCACCGAGCATTCGACCGGAACTGAAGGGGTGATGAGTCTCTCCAATCTGGCAATGCTGGTGGGTAAGATCGGCCGTTCCGGCTGTGGTGTCAATCCGATCCGCGGTCAGAATAATGTGCAGGGGGCCTGTGATATGGGATGTCTGCCGACTGATTATCCCGGTTATCAGAAGGTGAATAACCCGAAGATGAACCAGAAGTTTTCCGCTCACTGGGGCGTGCCGCTGAATCCGCACCCGGGACTTACGGCAACTCAGATTCCTCATGCAGCAGAAGAAGGCCGGATAAAAGGGCTGTACATATTCGGAGAAGATCCGATGCGCACCGATCCTGATATTGGGCATATCCGGAAGATGCTGGAGAGTCTGGACTTCCTTGTGGTTCAGGAGTTGTTCATGACCAAGACGGCTGCATTTGCTGATGTCGTATTGCCCGGTGTCTCTTATGCTGAGAAGGAGGGAACCTTCACTAATTCTGAGCGTCGTGTCCAGCGTGTTCGTAAAGCGGTAGAGCCAATAGGGGATATGCGGCCGGATACCGATATCTTTATAGATGTAATGAACCGGCTGGGATATAAGCAGCCGGATCTTACAGCAGCAGAGATTATGAAGGAAATCGCTGAACTGACTCCTTCATACGGCGGCATCAGCCATGCCCGGCTGGATGCGGGGGAATCCCTGCAGTGGCCATGTGTGGCTGAGAATGATCCCGGAAAGGTGATTCTGCATGAAGGTAAGTTCGCCAGAGGGCGGGGTTATTTTTATCCTTCGCATTATGTGCCGTCTGCCGAGCTTCCGGATGAACTGTATCCATTCACCCTGATCACCGGCCGGATGCTGTATCATTACAATGCCGGTGCCATGACCCAGCGGACGGAAGGGTTAAACGAACTGGCATCCGAGTCCTATATGGAGATGCATACTGAAGATGCCAAAGCGCTTCATATCAGTAACGGTGACCGTGTCAAGGTAGCATCGCGCCGCGGGGAAATTGAAACTCTGGTACGGGCAGGCAGTAAGGTAAGTCCCGGCGAGGTCTTTATGACATTCCACTTCGAGGATGGAAATGCCAATCATCTGACTAATCCGGTGACCGATAAGATTGCCAGGGTTCCGGAGTATAAGGTTTGCGCTGTAAGTATAGAGCGTTGCTAGTGTTGTTTAAGGAGGGTTTTCTATGATTGAAGTCGAGCAGGCAATCAGGGTTCTGCGGGATGCGGTATCGATTCAGCAGGATATTGTCAGTATGCCAATCCTGGCAGCGGTGGGGTGTGTAACTGCCGGTGAGATATTTGCGCCGATTGCTGTTCCGCATTTTGCCAAGTCGGCGATGGACGGATATGCCATAAAAAGCGCAGACAGCTTGGATGCTGCTTCGGAAAGCCCGGTTGAGCTGAAAGTGTTGGGAGAACTTTGTCCGGGGGATCCCCGGCAGTTTTCCGCCGGGACGGGTACTGCTGTCCGCATTATGACGGGTGCTGCGATTCCCGACGGATATGATTCTGTTATCAGACAGGAGGATACCGACTATGGGGAAGAAAGCGTAAAGATTCATAAGGAGATGTCTCCATGGGAGAATTATTGTCCTGTTGGTGAGGATATAGCTGAAGGTGATGTGGTAATCCCTAAGCGTACTAGGCTTACCGGTCAGCATATTGGGATGCTTGCCGGTATGGGATATAATGAAGTGCCGGTAATCAGGCCTTTCCGGGCAGCTCTTATTGCAACCGGTACCGAGCTTGCATGGCCCGGCAGCAGCTTAAGGGAGGCTCAGATATATAATAGCAGTATCTATGTTATGGCGGCTTACTTGCAGGAAGCGGGAGTGGAAGTGGCCTCGATGGATATTTGCAGGGATGACTGCGGGGAATTTCAGGCGCTGGTTGATGAGAGAGCCGGCCAGGCCGATATTATTCTTACTACTGGTGGTGTTTCGGTGGGAAAATGTGATTTTATACCCGCTGCGCTGAAGCAGATGGGTGCTGCGAAATTATTTCACCGGGTCAATATGAAGCCGGGGACGCCGGTGCTGGCCGGGCAATATAAGCAAAAGCTTTTGCTTTGTTTTTCCGGCAATCCATTTGCAGCACAGGTGAATTTTCATCTGTTCTTTTGGCCGGTGCTGGCGCAGGCGATGCAAAATGAGAGCTTTTCGTGGAAATGCATTGAGACTGTGTTGGCAGAAGGGCATATGAAATCTAATAGACTGCGTAGATTTGCGCGCGCATACAAAGGGGAAGATGGAGTGCATTTATATACGCAGAAGCATCAGGCATCAGTGGTATCTAATTTGGTTAATTCTAACTGTCTCATTGATCAGCCGCAGAGTACATCTCTTACGGAAGGTGATAAGATCAATATTATATACTGGAAGAATTGAATGTATTACTTCCCCTTTTCTTTGAGCATTTAGTTCCTGCTATAAACTCATGATCTTGGCCCGGTGTCTGGTATGGGGCAGGAACTTATTTAACAAATCTTTCGTCCTGATCTTAATATGGCTGGTGTTGATTCCCGGATTGCAGCCATACCATTCCGCATCGGCCACTTCTTTATCAATGATCAGCTGGACGTAATCATCTTCATCATTGAGAAGCCCCATAACGGTAGCCGATCCCGGTGTAGTGCCAAGCAGCTCTTCCATTTTTTCAGGAGGAGCAAAGGATACGTGTGAAATACCGGTTTTCTTACTGAAAGCAGTAGTATCGAAAGGCTTGTCCGCCGGCAATACGACCAGAAAAAAGCTGGTTTTCTTTTGGTTGCATAAAAATATGTTTTTGCGGATTTCAACACCCAGGTATTTATCTATTTCCACACATTCTTCCATGGTGGCGGCAGCTTCATGATCAACCCGTTCGTAGGGAATCTTAAGCTTGTCCAGAACGGTGTAAACCTTACGTTCTAAGGGAACCCGTTCATCGGTGGGTGCGGTAGTACTGATTTTGCTGAAATGAAGCATAGTCTTTCTCCTTTACCTTTTGAATATGTATTTATTATACCAAGAGGTAAAATAAACTTCAATGAATTTAGTTGAACAATATTTAGGGGGAGCGTATAATGAAAAATCATAAGCAGAAGGACTGAATACAAATGAGAAAAAAAATAGATAATATGATGAAAGCAATACAGTTGGAAATGCGGGAACACCGCAGCTCATTTATCGTGTACTGGGTACTGCGTTTGCTGGTAATCGCGATGATGGTTATGCAGATATTCAACCGCAATTATGAGAATGTATTCTTATGTATACTGACGCTGGTACTGCTTATGCTTCCGAGTTTTTTTCAGGTTAACTTTAAAATTGAGCTTCCGACCGGATTGGAGATCGTCATCCTGATATTTATTTTTGCTGCTGAAATCCTGGGTGAGATCAGTTCCTATTATGTCAGGTATCCGGGCTGGGATACGATTCTGCATGCGGTAAACGGATTCCTGATGGCAGCCATCGGTTTTTCGCTTGTAGATGTGCTGAACCGCCACAAGAAGGTGAAATTTGATCTGTCTCCGGTCTTTATGGCAGTAGTAGCCTTTTGTTTTTCGATGACCATCGGGGTGATATGGGAGTTCTTTGAATGCGGCATGGATATTCTGTTTGGACTGGATATGCAGAAAGACACTATTGTTAATGGTATCAACTCGGTCATGCTGGATCCCACGGAGACCAATACGTTGGTCAGCATTAAGGATATTGAAAGTGTTATAATCAATGGTGAAGAGCTGGGACTTGGTGGTTATCTGGATATCGGTCTGCTCGATACAATGAAAGATCTGTTCGTGAACTTTATCGGTGCAGTTATCTTTTCGGTTATCGGATACTTCTATGTAAAAAACAGAGGAAAAGGAAAATTTGCCAGGAAGTTTATTCCCCGGCTGAAAGATAAAGGAAAGGATTACTTAAAGCAGGTGACTGAAGCCCAGGAAGACAAAAACGATCAGGGAGAATAAAGAATGTACAGAATTTTAATCTTAGAAGACGATCTGACGATGGCCAAATCTATGAAAGAACAGATTGAAGCATGGGGAAATGAGGTGCGGTATGCGGAAGATTTTCAAAATGTAGTAACGGAGTTTACCGCATTTGATCCTCATCTGGTGCTGCTGGATATTGTTCTGCCATTTTACAACGGGTATCACTGGTGCAGTGAAATCCGTAAGATATCGAATATTCCGATTATCTTCCTGTCATCGGCTTCTGATAATATGAATATTGTTATGGCCATGAATATGGGCGGTGATGATTTTATCACCAAGCCCTTTGACCTGAGTGTTTTGATTGCTAAGCTCCAGGCGGTTTTGCGGCGGACTTACGACCTGACCGGAAAGACGCCGTTTCTGGAGCATGGCGGTGCGGTACTGAATCTGAACGATATGACCCTCGTATATAACAGCGGAAAGATAGAGCTGACCCGGAACGAATTCCGGATTCTGCAGACCCTGATGGAGCAGCGGGGGAAGGTCGTGAGCAGAAATACCCTGATGACCCGGTTATGGGAAATTGATTCCTATGTGGAGGAGAATACCCTGACGGTGAATGTGACCCGGCTGCGCAAGAAACTGGAAGCGGCCGGACTTAGTGATTTCATTAAAACCAGAGTCGGCAGCGGTTATATCATTGAGTAGCAGCAGAGGAGCAAAATGTGAGAAAGTTATTTTGGGCTTATGTAAAACAGCACATTGCAATCGTATTTATGTTTTTAATATTCTGCGGGATATTTGCCGGAGTCTTTTCATTGTATGATCTGGAAACCGAAGCGGTATTATATGCATCTCTTTTATCGGTTTTAGCAGCAGTGTTTTTCTTTGTCTGGCATTTTTGGAAATATTATCAGAAACATCGTGATCTGGTGAGACTGTCTAAAAATATCGAAATACCGGAAGAGGAACTGCCGGTTCCGAAGGGTATTGTAGAAGAGGATTATCAGGAGATGGTGTATGTCTTAAGGGAATTGAATAATTCCTGTCTTACTGCCTGGCAGACCTGGCGCAGTGACAGCATAGAGTACTATATGACTTGGGTCCATCAGATCAAAACACCGATTTCGGTCATGCGGCTGATCCTGCAGAGTGAAGATACGCCGGAACATGAAGAACTGCTGTTTCAGCTGTTTAGGATTGAGCAGTATGTAGAAATGGTGCTGAGTTATTTCCGGCTGGACAGTACTGCCAATGATTTTGTTATTCAGGAATATAAATTGAATCACATTATTAAGCAGGTCATCCGTAAACATGCACCCCAGTTCATCCGAAAACAGATCCGGCTGGTCTATAAAGAAACAGATGTCACCGTGCTGACAGATGAAAAATGGCTCTGTTTTATCCTGGAACAGGTATTGTCAAATGCGATCAAATATACAGCCTGCGGAACAGTGACTATCAGTGTGGATGAAAATAAGATCCTGTCAGTGACCGACACCGGTATGGGAATAGCGGCAGAAGATATACCGCGGATATTTGAACGGGGATTTACCGGCTATAATGGCAGGGCGGATAAGAAATCGACCGGATTGGGCTTATATCTATGTAAGAGGGCGGCGGACAAGCTGTCACATGGCATGAGTGTCCGGTCGGAAGCAGGAAAGGGGACAACGGTTTTTATCGATCTGCGGACAGAGGAGTTGGAGATTAAATAATTATATTTACCATCTTACAAAAATGTAAGGTCACCCGGCCGGAATGTCACCCGATTGATGTGGATGATGTTTCGGTTGATTTGCTATAGTAGAGACATGAAATGAAGGAGGTTTATATAATATGTCGATTTTAGAGGTTAAAGGATTGAAAAAAATATACACGACAAGGCTTGGCAGTAATCAGGTCCAGGCACTTTCAAGTGTTTCATTCTCAGTAGAAGAAGGTGAATATGTAGCGATCATGGGTGAGTCTGGTTCTGGTAAGACGACCTTACTCAATATTCTGGCAGCCCTGGATAAACCGACCGGCGGAGAGGTGATACTGGATGGAAAAAGTATATGGAAAGTTAAAGAGAAGGAAATATCAGCATTTAGAAGAGACAATCTGGGGTTTGTATTTCAGGATTTCAATCTATTGGATACATTTTCTATCCAGGATAATATATTTTTACCGCTGGTGCTGGCGGGTAAAGACTATCCGGAGATGCGGGACCGACTGACGCCGATTGCACAGAAGTTGAGGATTACCGATATTCTGCAGAAATATCCATATGAAGTATCAGGCGGTCAGAAACAACGTACAGCGGTGGCGCGTGCTTTGATTTCACGGCCGAAACTGGTCCTTGCCGATGAGCCGACCGGAGCCCTGGATTCCAAAGCGACCGAGGGGCTGCTTAAGATTTTTAACGAGATTAACGGGGACGGGCAGACCATTCTTCTGGTAACCCATTCTGCCGGAGCAGCCAGTCATGCCGGTCGGGTGATGTTCATTAAGGACGGCCAGGTGTTCCATCAGATTTATAGAGGAGAGAGCACCAATAAAGATATGTACCGGAAAATCTCGGATACATTGACATTGCTGGCGGCAGGCGGTGAGAAAGATGCGTAAATTATTTTATCCCAAACTGGCCGCGAACAACATCAAGAAAAATTATAAGACCTACATTCCATACATTATTACCTGTGTGATTACGATAGCGATGTACTACATCATGCAGTCGCTTGCCAAGAACAATGGCATCGGATCACTTGTCGGTGATGCTTCGATTCAGTATATGATGAAGCTGGGATGCCGGGTCATTGCCATATTTGCTGTAATCTTTCTGTTTTATACCAATAGTTTCCTGATGAAACGGCGGAAAAAGGAGTTTGGAGTTTTCAATATTCTGGGTATGGAAAAGAAACATTTGTCACGGGTGATGTTTTATGAAACTTTATATATTGCTGCCGGCAGTATGGCTGCTGGCGTATTTTTTGGTATTATTCTTGATAAGGTTATGTATCTGGTCATTATGAAACTGATGGGAAGCCAGGTTCCGCTGGGATTCTATATCGCCTGGGAAGCAATGCTGATTACGGCGAAACTGTTTGGAATTATCTTTTTACTGCTTTTTATCTATTCACTGTTTCAGATCCGGCTGTCAAAACCGATTGAATTAATAAAAGGCGGAAATGTGGGAGAAAAAGAACCAAAAGCCAAATGGCTTATTGCCCTGCTGGGGTTAATCTGTCTGGCAATCGGTTATTTTATCGCAGTTACGACAAAGAATCCGGTAGCGGCAATCCTGCTGTTTTTTGTAGCGGTTATTCTGGTAATAGTGGGAACCTATCTGCTTTTTACAGCGGGAAGCATTGTCTTGCTGAAGCTGCTGCGCACGAACAAGAAATATTATTATAAAGCCAATCACTTTGTCAGCATTTCCGGTATGATATACCGGATGAAGCAAAATGCGGTTGGCCTTGCCAGTATTTGTATCTTATCGACAATGGTTCTGGTCATGGTTTCTTCGACCTCATCGATGATGATCGGTCTCGACAGCATTATGACGGCACGTTTTCCTTATGATATGGCATTATATTATACCTATGACTCAGAGAAATCCTATCAGGAAGGGATGGTGGAAAGCGGGAAGATAACGCAGAATATTGATCAATGGCTGACGGAAAAAGGAACTCCGGCCACTGCTTCAGCCGGTTATACCTATTTGGCATTTGCAGCCTTACAGCAGCAGGATTTTTTTAGTACCGATCTTCAGCAGATCGATTCAGGACTTGAAGGCGTCTCCAATTTATTCGTTGTTTCTCTTGATGAGTACAACCGCGTTACCGGTGCTGATAAATCATTGTCGTCAAACGAAATCATGGTTATTGGGAATAGAAAAGCTTATGATTATGATCAGTTAAAAGTGTTTGATAAAAGTTATGATATAAAAGAGCGTCCGGATGAATTCCTGGGAAATGGCTTCATAGCTGCCAATGCGGTTAAAAGCTATTTTATAGTGGTTGACAGCGAGGAAACTATAGTTGAGTTATATCAGTTACAAAAGGAGGCATACGGTGATAATGCATCGGGTATAAATTACTGTTATGGTTTTGATCTGAATGCTGATGATGATACACAGATTCAGATAGTCCATGATCTGTATCAGCAGCTGGCAGAAAGCGGTGATAATGTCCAGATCGAATCACGGGCAAATATGCATGTCGGAATGATGTCTTTGTATGGTGGTTTATTCTTTATGGGTATTTTCCTGGGTGTCTTGTTTGTAATGGCAACAGTCCTGATTATTTATTATAAACAGATCACCGAAGGTTATGAAGATAAACAAAGATTTGAGATTATGCAGAAGGTCGGCATGAGTCATGAAGAGGTGAAACGGTCTATCCGGTCGCAGATTCTGACCGTATTCTTTCTGCCGTTGCTCATGGCCGGGATTCACATTATCTTTGCCTTCCCGATTATCAGGGAGATATTGAAGGTATTGAATCTTACCGATGTGAAGCTGTATATCATGTGTACGGTGGGATGCTTTGCAATCTTTTCAGCGATGTATGTGCTGATCTATGCACTGACGGCGAAAGCATATTACCGGATCGTAAAACGATAAATTTATTCTCACTATATTAAAATGGGCTTTTGCACCGTGCAAAAGCCCATTTTCGTGCCGTAACCAAGAATATTAGGATAATAGAAAAAGGCTATAAATAAAGTTACTTATACAGAGAAACAATTCGACAACATTTACCCCTTTTGTTAGAATTTTGAGTTGAAGAAGCAGGAGGGGAACAAATTGATTACGGTAAAGAATCTAACTAAAAAATACAAAGAGTTAACCGTGCTGAATAACATAAGCCTGGAAATTGGCGATGGTGAAATATATGGTATAGTGGGTGTGAGCGGAGTGGGCAAATCAACCCTTCTGGGCTGCCTGAACGGCTTAGAAACATATTCACAAGGAACGGTCTGCGTCGACGGTACATATGTAGAAAAGCTGAAGGGCAGGGAGCTGCGTGAGTTCCGCAAGAATATGGGGATGATATTTCAAAGCTTTTCTTTGATCGGCCGCAAGACAGTGTATCAAAACATCGCCTTTCCAATGGAATGCTGGGGTTATCAGCGGAATGAGATCGACCGCCGGGTCCGTGAGCTGGCCGGTCTGGTGGGAATTGAAGATAAGCTGCCGGAACGTCCGGACAACTTAAGCGGCGGTCAGAAGCAAAGGGTGGCAATCGCCCGGGCATTGATGCTTGAGCCTAAATATATCTTATGTGATGAATGTACTTCAGCTCTTGATCCCAGAACAACAAACTCAATTTTGAATCTTCTCAGAGATATCTGTGAAAAACTGGGGATTACGATCATATTGGTTACTCACGAAATGAGCGTCATCAAAAGAATCTGTCAGAAGATTGCAATTCTGGAAGGTGGCCGTATTGCTGAAAGCGGCTCAGTCCGGCAAATCTTTTCTGAACAGCCCGAAGCACTTCTCAACCTCACCGGTGAAGAACGGCGTCAGGAAATACTATCCTGCAGTTGCTTACTGGAAGTTAAGGAGACAGATCTGAAGAAAATCCAAATGCTTATGCAGGAGAATAATCTGGATTACCGGGAACGAAAGAAGGAGGAGATCATATGTTAGCGGGTTCAAGATTGGTGAAATATCTTCCTGTGGTTATCATTCCGGCGGTCTGGGTGACGCTTAAGATCATCATCGCATCGGCAATCTTTTCGATTATACTGGGAATGATCCTCGGTACCATTCTGGTATTGACCGACGATGACGGTTTGCGCCCCAATAAAGTAATCCATTTCATTTTGGAAAAGATCACGGATATTATCCGTTCTTTTCCGACGATGATATTGATTGTTGCGTTGATACCGGTCACCAGAGCGGTAATTGGAACTTCGGTGGGTGCCAATGCGGCGATATTTGCCATTACCGTTGGCTGTACGCCATTTGCAACCAGAATGACTGAAAATGCCCTGCTTACTGTGGACAAGCAGTTGATTCGTGCGGCTCAGTCAATGGGTGCATCGGATTTTCAGATCTTTCGGAAAGTAATGTTCGTTGAAGGGTTGCCGGTACTGGTATCCAATTTTACCATTATGTTGATCAATATGCTGAATATGTCGGCGATGGCGGGAGCAGTAGGCGCCGGCGGACTGGGGGCGGTAGCTCTGACTTATGGCTATCAGCGGTTTGATGACGCAGTGATGTATTTTGTTGTTGCAATTTTAATTATCATCGTCTTATTCATACAAGGGATGGCGAAGGTGATATATAAAAAGTTAAAATAGGGAGGTTCAATTTATGAGGAACAAAGTTTTAAAGCGTGTGTTAGCGCTGGCAATGATTGGAGCATTGATATCTGGAACAGCCGGATGCGGCTCTAAGCAAGAAGAGACAATTTCAACGGCAGAAACCGGAGGTGATGCGCATACCAATATTATGATCGGCGGTACGGCCATTTCAGAAGTGACCTATGAGGCTATTAAGCCCCATTTTGAGGAGTTGGGATACACAACTGAATTTGTGATGTTTGATTCTAATCCGGTAGTGCTGGAAGCGTGTAACAGCGGCGAGGTAGATATGGCTCTCGGTCAGCATAAGAAGTTTGTGGAAAGTTTCAATGAGAGTAATAGTGGTAATCTGGCTATGGCAAAACCATACGGATATTATACGGGAATCGGTCTGTATTCTAATAAGTATACTTCGGTCGACGAATTTCCGGATGGTGCCCGGATTGCGATTATGAATGACTCGATGAATATGGATATCGCCCTGCGGATATTGGAGGAATCAGGACTTATTAAGATTGATGAGAGCATTGACGTGGCTACGATCGCGGATATCAAGGAGAACCTTAAGAACCTGGAGATTATCGATATGGATCAGGCTCAGACCGTAACGGCACTTATTGATATGGATGCGGCATGTGTATTCTTTACTCATATGGCCAATGCTGATAAAGACCCGGCTGCTTATATTTCGCGGGATACTCAGATGATCAAATATCCGATGGGCGTGATTGTCAAAGAGGCAAATGTGCAGTCGGACTGGGCGGTAGATTTTGCTGAATGCTTCCGGATTCAGACGGTAAGAGATGAAATTAACAGCGCTTTCCCGGGCGTGTTTGCGTTTTATGAAGATGATGCACAAGCGGAATAACGAGTTCCGGAGATTGGTCGATAAACTCTATGGAGCACTGGAAATGGAGCGCAGAATAATCGGTATTGAGCTGCTGCGGACAGATGCGGCATATCAGGGGACAGAGGCAAGAGAGTTGACCGGGAAGATTAATTATTGCCAGATGATAGCTGCAGCCAGCCGTGGAAATGCGATCAAATCGAACCGCCATCATATCAAATGTGTCAGTGGGATCAGAGCACTGGGTTTTGATCATACCGATACGGTAAACAGTCAGGGGGAAAACTGGATTCGGCTGGGGATGTATGAAGATCAGGAAGTCAGCCGTAAACTCCGTCAGCGGATTGATTTTATACCGGAAGGAACCTGCGGCGTATTGCTGCAGCCGCTGGAAGATTATGCGGAAATGCCGGATGTTATTATGATTGTCACTACACCTTATAACATCATGCGGATTACCCAGGGATATGCATACCGGCACGGGCAGCCGGAGCATTTAAACATAGCCGGCAATCAGGCCATTTGCCTGGAGTGTACGGCTGCCCCATATACGGCTGATGAAATGAATGTATCGACTTTATGTATCGGGACCAGGCATCAGGCTGGATGGAAAGATACGGAGATGGCTGTCGGCATACCCCGCAGCAAGTTTGCGGATACGGTAGAGGGAGTCATGGCAACCATTAATATTATGGAATCAGATGCAAAAAAGGAGCAGATCGAAAAGCGCATGAAAGCGGCGGGTATTGAAATGCCAGAGATTAGATATCATTATAATTACTATTTGGATTGTTAAAAAGGATTGTCAGAATAAAATGAATGTGGTAAGCTAACACTAGCGTAAGAAAATTTTAAAAGACAGGAGTTGAAGTTAGTGATTATTTCTTGCAGATAATTCGGAATCGAATACATGCTTATTGAACCGGTAACGTTCAATAAGATATACATGGTCAGACTACCATCAGAGCAGTTGGCTTTGTATGCCTGCAGGAATAATCTTCTAATATCAACCACTTTCATCAGTACATGGGCTGAAACTATGTGTTTTAGGGTGCGGGATTATTATTCCTGCACCTATTTTAATTTCCTAAGTAAGCAGCAAATCGGATTGCGAGTATCCGATTTGACTGCTATGTGATATGTAAGATGGAGGTGCAGTATTATGTCACAGATAAATGTTTCAGATATGTCATTTTATTATGACGGCAGTTATGAAGATATCTTCAGTCATGTATCATTTCAGATCGATACCGATTGGAAGCTAGGGTTTATCGGCAGAAATGGACGGGGTAAGACGACCTTTTTAAACCTGCTGATGAAAAAATATGAATATATAGGGAGTATCACCGCGTCGGTGGAATTTGAATATTTCCCATACCTGATCAGCGATATGGAAAGAATGGGTGTTGATCTTCTGGAGGAAATGGACCCAGGTTATGAGTTCTGGAAGGTCTGCCGGGAGCTGAATCTGCTGGAAGTCGATCCGGAGCTGTTATATCGCCCGTTTTCCACTCTCAGCAACGGGGAGCGGACAAAAGTCATGTTAGGGGTCTTATTTGCAAAGGAGAACACCTTCCTGCTGATTGATGAGCCGACCAATCACCTGGATGTGCAGGGACGGGAAAGTGTGATGCGGTATTTGCAGAAGAAAAAGGGCTTTATATTAATATCCCATGACCGCTATTTTTTGGATGGATGTGTGAATCACATTCTGTCCATCAATAAGTCAAATATTGAGGTGATGCAGGGGAATTTCTCGTCCTGGTGGGAGCAAAAACGCCGGCAGGACGAACATGAGTATGCGGAAAATGAAAAATTGAAAAAGGAAGTTGGCCGGTTAACTGATACAGCCAGACAGGCCGGAAACTGGTCTGGTAATGTGGAGCAGACCAAGTTTGACACCCGCATCGCCGGGCTGCGGCCGGATCGGGGCGCTATCGGTCATAAAGCGGCCAAAATGATGAAGAGGGCTAAGAATGCCGAAAAGCGGGCATATTCGGCAGCCTCCGAAAAGCAGAAATTGCTGAAGAATATCGAGACAGCTGAGAGCCTGAAATTATTTCCCCTGAAACATCACAAAGAAGTGTTGATCAGGGCCCGGGAGGTAAGTATCTTTTATGGTGATGTGACAGCATGCAGAGACCAGTCTTTTACTGTCCGTCAGGGGATGTGCGCGGCCCTGCAGGGGAAGAATGGCTGCGGGAAATCCAGTATGCTGAAATTGCTGAGGGGAGAGGATATTGCATATGCCGGCACGGTCGAGGCGGCAAGCGGTCTGAAGATATCTTATGTGCCACAGGATACATCATTTCTAAAAGGCAGTCTGAATGATTGGCTTATGAAGCAGGAGATTGACGAACGGTTATTCAAAGCATTGCTGCGGAAGCTGGATTTTGAGCAGAGTCAATTTGAAAAACCGCTGGAAAGTTATAGCGATGGCCAGAAAAGGAAGGTGTTGATCGCCGGCAGTCTGTGTCAGCAGGCTCACCTTTATGTGTGGGATGAACCGTTGAATTTTATCGATGTGTTTTCCCGGATGCAGCTGGAAGAGTTGATAAAAAGGTTTCGGCCAACTATACTATTGGTGGAGCATGACAGGCGGTTTCTGGAAGAAGTTGGTGCTGAAATAATTGTAATGTGAATTTAAGGAGGGAATATGATGCCGAAAGATCCGGTGATGCTGTTAAGTTTTGTGAATCTCAAACTGCGGGATTATTACCGCAGCCTTGATGCAATGTGTGAAGATATGGATGCGGATAAACAGGAGATTGAAGAAAAGCTTGGCGGTATTAAATATTATTATGATGCAGGAAGTAATCAGTTTAAATAGATTAACTTTCTTATGAAAGTGTATATCCCTTTTTAGTTAAAACATCAAGTATCTTATCGTAATTCTCTGCTTTTACCAATATATAATCGGTGTTGTAGGTTGAAACGACAAATACCGGAATGCTGCTGTCTGCCAGAATGCCGGAGATTTTAGCAATGATACCGATTTGCCCGAAGTCAAGAATGCCGCATATTTTAAGAGCTTTCCAACCGTGTTCAACATATTGCGGATTGGGCGGAAGATATTGGGTTTCGCAAAGCAGTGATAGTTCATCGTCAGTTTTTGATAAAAAAGTGAAGTTCCTGCTTAAATCTACATGGCTGAGATCGGCAAGTTTACATATAGAGAAATGTCTGTTGAGTTGTTTTAATTCGATATTCATATGATCCCTTTCTGAGAGTAAAGGCATTATCATGTACTTTATTTCAGGCAATAAAAAATGGAGACAACAGGGCTTGAACCTGCGACCTTCTACACGTCAAGCAGACGCTCTCCCAGCTGAGCTATGTCTCCATATAATAATTATAATCGACAACAGGATGTTTTGCAATAAAATTTATATCCGTGCTGATTACTCAGTCCTTTTAGGAGACAGAGTATTTGACCATTTCTTAACAGTATGATAAAGTAATATTATAAAAAACATATACATGACAGGAGAATGAAGATGGATGAAAATAGAATGAACCAGGATCAGCCGCAGAATCAGAATCAGCAATATTCACAGGGGCAGCAGCAGAATCAGAGTCCTCAGGGCGGATATAATTATCAGCAGCCGGTAAACCAGTTGCCGAAACCATTTCTGCCGTCTTATGATGTGAATACATTTGCCATTCTGGCATTAGTGATGGGCATCATGGGAATCTGCACGAATGCAGGCTTGCCGGGTGGAATACTGGCAATTGTTTTTTCGGAGATGGCGAAGAAGAGAGTGCGTCCGGCGGATGAATTAGGCAAAAAGTTTATAAAAGCAGGACTTGTTATGGGAATCATTGCCCTGGTATTGTTTGGCCTGGAATTTCTGGGCAGTTTTGTAGGAGGCTTTATGGGAGCGATTTCAGATTGGTTTTATTGGCCGGAGTATTATTAGAAAGCGGTAGTCATTTACAAATGAAGTGAATAATTGTAAAATTATTTATAAACAATAACAGTTTAGAAGGAGGCATTGCATATGTACGATATTAAAGGCAAGGTAGCGGTGATTTCAGGAGCATCCAGCGGACTGGGAGCAGATGCGGCCAGGGGCTATGCTGAAAATGGAGCTAATGTAGCACTTTTGGCCCGCAGGGAAGACAAGCTTCAGGTTTTGGCAGAAGAACTGAAACAATACGGAGTCGATGTATTTACCCATCGCTGCGATGTTACGGATGAAGACAGTGTGAAAACAGCAGTAGAAGCAGTCTTTGATCACTTTGGTAAGCTTGATATTCTGCTGAATAATGCCGGAGTAGCGGTACGCGGCGGAGTGCATAATATGAGCGTTGAGGACTGGAATAAGTCCATGGACACCAATGTAAAGGGCGTTTATCTGGTTTCTAAATACGTGATTCCTCACATGATGGATCAGAAGTATGGTAAGGTGGTGAACATCAGCTCTATTAACGCGGTGATCGCAGATAAAGGGGATATATTTATCCGCCATTCCTATAATGCTTCAAAGAGCGCTGTGTTGGGACTTACCAAAGGTATGGCAGCATCTTACGGAAAGTATAATATTACTGTAAATGCAATCGGACCAGGATTATTCGAATCGGAGATGACAGCTGACACACTATTCAAGTCAGAAGCTTTTCTGCAGGGCTATAATGCTCAGTGCCCGCTGGAGAGACCGGGGAAAAAGGGTGAATTAAACGGGACTATCCTATATTTCTCGAGTGATATGTCCAGTTATGTGACCGGAGCATATATCATTGCTGACGGCGGGACAAACTTTGTATAAAGTGAGACTTGTTCAGCGGGGGTATTAGGGCAGGTTAGTCATCGGATAAAAAATTCAGAAACGGGACCGTATTTCATACAGTCCCGTTTCTTTTTCAAGTTTTCTTACAAGATGTTCTTCCGGTACGAGATTGTCCAGACTAAGCATTTCCACTTGGAATTTATCTATCGAATTCTTTATTCCCATCATATTTATCACTCTTGTTATTATATCATAAAATATGATGTATTGGGGGTTTTTACATAAATTTAGCACATATAACCGCTGTATATGCGCTAAACATTTATAAGTATTGGAACATGATAATCAAGAAAATGCTTATGCTGTTCATTTCAAACATTCTTAGCCTTACTATAAAAAATACACATAATCTATGTAGTCACCAATAAATCCTTCGGCTTTCCTTCTTTGATAAACTTTGAATCCAACGCTCTCATAATTTCGTTGAGCAGAGATTAAATCACTATTCGTGGTTACAATTATTTTTTTTACATCATTTTCGGTGATTCTATTAATTGCTTCTTGAAGCTGTAATTTACCGTACCCATTACCCTTGTGTTTTGAGACAATGCAATTATCACCGATTTCCACATATTCAGGCATATTTCTCGGATCCCATGCAACAAACCCAATGGCTTCATCGTTTAGTGTCGTTATAATGCAATATTTATCTGCAATTTGCAAATTATCAAAGAAAAAACTATCATTTTCCAGCCATTTAGCGCTACATTCTTTTTCGATTTCAGTATTAAATGAATATGCGTCCGTTAATAGCTCAACAAGTATCCCTCGGTTAAATTCGCTTACTTTTTTAAATTCAATACCCATGTCTCAATCCTCCGCTTTCTTTACTTAATTCATTCTCACATTTTAACACACTAAAACTCCAAAAAGAAACCCCATATAAAAAGGGTGTCGAAATGTAGAATGTCGACACCCTGAAACGGGACCGTATTTCATACAGTCCCGTTTTTGGTTGATGGTTTAATCCTGATCTCTGCGCAGTTCCAGATATTCTTCCAGACAAATGTCCTTTTCATAAATCTCCGCTGCTGCTTCTTTACCTACGTAGCGATAATGCCATGGCTCATAAATAATCCCGGTAATTTCACTTTTACCATTTGGATAGCGGAGAATAAACCCATATTTCCAGCTGTTTTTCATTAGCCATTGCTGTACCGGAGTCTCTTCCTGGGATGTATTCAGTTCCTGATTATTCTTATCGACAATATCAAAGGCAAGTCCCAGATGATGTTCACTGGTGCCGGGTACGGCAACATGACGGCCGGCTTCTTCCCGGGCATCTTTCAGGGAATACCCCTGGGAGGTCAGTTCATTTATCTTTTCGTTATAAAGCTGTTCCTGCTTTTCCAGTGCACGGTAAGAGGAACAGATGAGTGGTGATAACCCGGCGGCGCGGCAATCATCCAGCATTTGCTGCAGAGCAGCGGCGCAGCGTTCGTCGACAGCATGTCCGGCGGAGATTTCGACCAATGAAATGTCATAATCTTCCGGTATTACATTCCAGGGATTCACCAGTATAAGCTGCCAGTCACCGTGGCTTTGAGATGTTCGGATAGGTGAGGTATTATTATAATTGTTGTGGTATTCCGCTGCTTCTGAAGAAGTAATCAGACTGCTTTTACCCTGCAGCAAAGTCAGAATGCAAAAAAGCAGTATAGCGGCCGCGAAGATAAAAGCTATATTTTTAATACGGTCTGCAGGATCGAATATTTCTTCTTTCATCATATGTAAAGTATCTTTAAGTCTTATAGGGATCTTCATATGTAAAACCACCTTTTCTGAAGTTCGTTTATCCGATGACTACCCTCTGGATTGGTTCAACTAAAGTTCAGAGGGAGTCAGCCCCCCCCCGCTGAACTAAGTTTCACGTTATGCCATTGGGTTTGGTCTATTTGCTATGTGGTTTATTATAACATAGGTATCCTTTGTCAGTTCGTTTTTTATTCTTAAATTTTCCTTATGCGGACTGAATAATTAAATGGATAAAACATACAATTTTAAATATACTATAATCGAGGTGAATAGTATGAAAAATTGGTATCAACACACAAATAGTCAGGTGCTTTCTCATTTTGAAAGTGATTTAGGAAAAGGGCTGACGGCCGATCAGGCAGAACAGGCTCTAAAGAAATACGGACGTAACCAATTTGCGGAAGAAAAGAAAGAATCGCTGGCAGCAGCCATTTTGCATCAGCTGAAAGATGTGGCAACACTTATTCTGATATTCGCAGCGGGACTCTCGCTGGTACTGGCAATACGGGAAGGACACGGTTATCTGGAGCCGGTTGTGATTGCTGCGATCATCATCATGAATATGGTATTGGCGATCAGTCAGGAGCGTAAGGCAGAACAGGCTCTGGAGGCGCTGCAGAACCTGAACTCGCCGACCTGTATGGTACTGCGTGAGGGGAATCAGACCGAGATCGAGTCGGTGCTGCTCGTTCCCGGAGATGTCATCCTGCTGTCTGCCGGAGCTCTGGTTCCAGCTGATGCCAGGCTGATCAACGCGGTTAGTCTGCAGGTGGAGGAAGCGGCACTGACCGGCGAAAGTGAACCGGCTGAAAAAGATGCGGATATTACATTGGATGGAAAGATCCCATTGGGTGACCAGATCAATATGGTGTTTTCGGGGACACTGGTTACCGGCGGACAGGCGGTCGCGGTAGTAACAGCGACCGGTATGGAGACCGAGATGGGGCGGATCGCCGGTTATCTGAACGACACCCAGAAGCTGAAGACACCGCTGCAGGAACGGCTGGATAAGATTGGCAGACTGATTAGTCTGGTGGCGGTCTCATCGGCGGTCACCCTGGTGATGGTGGGACTTTATCAGGGTGAAGACTTGTGGAGTATCGTTCTGGTGGCAGTCAGTCTGGCCGTGGCAGCGGTACCGGAAACGCTGAATCTGATTGTCACCCTTTCTCTGACTAACGGGGTCCAGAAGATGGTTCGGAAAAATGCTCTCATCCGCAGACTGCCGGCAGTAGAGACACTGGGAAATACCAGTGTGATCTGTTCCGACAAGACCGGGACTCTGACTCAGAATCAGATGCATATTGAAAAGCTATGGATGAATGAAGAAAAGGTCGTATCCAGTGATCAGATATTGGGTGAGCCTTATCTTGATTTTCTTCAGCAGCTGGCCATTGCCAGTAATGCTGCAAGAACCATTGGAGAAGATGGCAGTCTGCAATATATCGGCAGTCCGATCGAACAGGCAATATTGAAACTAATGGATGAGAAAGACCAGGTTGGTATTAATGTAAAACGGGTCGGTGAAGTTCCCTTTTCCAGTATGCGGAAGATGATGACGGTCATTGTGGAACAAGCCGAAGGCGGTTATCTGGTATTGACGAAAGGAGCGTTTGACCGTTTGCCGCTCAAAGGCGGTATACCGCCGCGGGCCAGGAAGGTTCATGATAAGTTCGCGGGTAATGCCTTGCGGGTCATTGCGTTAGCCGGCAAGGAAATCTCAAAACTGCCTGAAGATCTGGAGCAGGTGGAAGAGAATCTGGAGCTGGTCGGCTTAATCGGTTTGATCGACCCGCCGCGGCAGGAAGCTAAAGATGCCATTGTCCGGGCTAAAAATGCCGGTATCCGGACGGTCATGATTACCGGTGATCATGCTGTCACAGCAGGTGCTATCGCCCGGCAGATTGGTATCCTGGGCGACGGACAGCAGGTAATAACAGGAACGGCATTAGATGAGATGAGCGATGACATGCTGATCGATAATGTAACCCAGTATTCGGTGTATGCCAGAGTTTCGCCGGAGAATAAAATCCGTATCGTGGAAGCCTGGCAGGAGCGGGAGGCAGTGGTTGCCATGACCGGTGACGGCGTCAATGATGCGCCGGCGCTGAAGGCGGCCGATGTCGGCATCGCCATGGGGATAACCGGGACCGAAGTGGCCAAAAGCGCTGCCGATATGATTCTGACCGACGATAATTTCACCACCATTGTTGATGCGGTAGAAGAGGGAAGAAATGTTTATTCAAATATCCGTAAGGTAATTTATTTTCTATTAGTATGTAATATGTCGGAGATCGTCGGTATGCTGTTTGCCCAGATCGCCGGCTGGGGGATACTGGTGACACCGGTGCTCCTGCTGCTGATCAATGTCATGGGTGACGGGGTACCGGGACTGTATCTGGCGAAGGAAACGTCCGATCCGCAGATTATGACCCGTGGGCCGATTGACCGGAAGGAAGGATTCTTTACCGGCGGCCTGGCGAAGGCTATCGCCCAGCAGACGGTAGCAGCGACTCTGGTTATGCTGGTTGCGTTTTACCTCGGCAAGTTTATCGATGTCAGTGCGACTTATCCGCCCAGTGAAGTGCTTGGACAGACCATGGCATTTCTGGTCTTGGGTTGGTCTTCAATTCTGCATATATTTACAGTCAGGAGCAGAAAATCCATTTTCCGGAGAACTATAAAAGATAACCTGCCGCTGGTATATAGTGCATTGGGCATGGTTGCACTGTTTGCACTGATGATAGCTATTCCGCCATTCGGCAGGATATTTGGATTGGTTCCGATATCCGGCACCCATTGGGGAGCGGCGGTGATTTTATCAGTCATTCCGATTATCGTAGCAGAAATTTTCAAATTTTTTGATAACCGCTCTGATCGTATAGAGCATAAAAACCGTCTGGTGCATCACCATTCGGTTGAAGATTAAGAAGAATTGCGGTGTGAAAATAAAGGGACCGATTCAGACAGTTGTCTAAATCGGCCCTTTTGTTTGGCCTACAAGGCTATAAGGCTAATTTACTGACTGCTTCTTCTTTTGCCGCAACAAAAAAAGTAGTAGTGCCATGATTGCTCTCATAAATAAAGTCTTTCAGAGGCTTGCTTGTATATTTAGAAAAATCCCCATAGATTGCGAATTTTATATGATAGTTTATAAACTTCTGAAGGACTTCTCCGGCCAGTCCTGTACTTAGTATAAAGAACTCTTCGGCGATGGCCTCTTTGTTGAGCGCGATTCTGTTTGATTTGGTTTCATACTGTACCGACATAACAAAGTCCAGAGCCGATCCGGCATCCTTAATGATCAGATCATCACTTTCTACAACAGCGATTGACTGACGCTCATTTTTAATAAGCTCAATATTCATAATCCTTCCCTCCTGGTATATTGGCGGTGAAGGGATAATGTAACATGTTTTCAAAGACTTGTCAAACAAACTTATTCGTAGCAAATGCGACCAGGCAACCGCGATGACAAGGAACAGCGGCAACAGTACTTTACATAAAATTGATAAAATGATAAAATATAGATAAAAATAGGAAATAATAGGAAACAATAGGAGGACTTTATTATGGCAGACGAATTAAATGTAAATGAAGTACAGGTGGAAGGCGATGCAGCGGGAATAGCTGGTGCAGCACAATATTTTCAAGCAGTACCACTATCGTCCATCGATAACAATTCCACAATTACGGCAAATGGCAAAGGGCAGGAAGCATATGGAAAAGCACAGTCTAATATTGCAGCTTATGGTTCTGCACTTGATCAGGATGTGGCAAATATCCGCAGCCTAAATGTATCCTTTAAGGAATTTGACAATATGATGGGACAGTTATCTAAAAATGGTTCAAGAGTACCAACCATCTCAGCACCAAAGTAGGAGGCCGTATGGGAGAAAAACAAAATATCGCCGAAGAGCAGCTGCGTCGTCAGTTAAGAGACCTGGAACAGGGACAGCAGGATTTTGAAGTATACACACGTACAACCTTACAAGAAGAGTCGGAAGAAGATGAAAAAGCACGCTGCAATTATCTGGAATTAGAACATATGCGGGAGACTTGTTTCGAAGATAGAGAACTATTACAGTTAATTGATGAAAAACAAGATATCTTGAATGGAATTAGAAAAAGGCGTATGGAATTTATCGAGGAGCTACAACAAGAGGTTAAAAAGAAGAATAGAAAAGCAGACATGGATATGGAAGATATCTATCGACAGATACAGCTTTTACAGGAGGAGGAAGAAAACGATGGATTATAGTTCATGGTTAATACCAAGTGCTGTCAAAAGCCAGTGCGCCATTGCGATAGGTCGATTGCAGAGTGATAATGAGGCATTGGGGACGACAGACGGAAGCTTAGATACGTTTATCAATGACAGCGAAATCAAAAGCAGCAGTTTTGATGCAATGAAACAGCAAATTAGTGATTATAAGCTGATAGCGGAAAGTATTCGTTGTGCAAATGAATCGGATATTGCAGATTTTGAGACATTGCAAGGTGCTGTAGGAGATGAAGTATTAAGAGGCGTGGATATTTTGACGAACAAGCAAAATGCAGAAAATTCCAGGATAAGGAATGAAGGTACGGTGCAAAATTATCT
>Ga0153944_1000153_pt1 | contig 29039 bp, 25 predicted proteins | sample TSNJ028MetaG_FD_104703 | JGI IMG/M metagenome (GOLD analysis project Ga0153944, IMG submission 104703) | Attine ant fungus gardens microbial communities from New Jersey, USA - TSNJ028 MetaG | ecosystem: Host-associated > Fungi > Mycelium > Unclassified | place: USA: New Jersey, Wharton State... | reverse complement strand
GGGCCTTCATGCTGTCAGGATAAAAGTTATTCTCGCTCATCATAAAGATTTTCCCCAGCGCCCGGTCATTCTCAAAAACCCGCTCCCCATCTACCAGCACCTCGCCGCTGTCGGCGAAGATCCGGTTGGTGGCGATGTTGAGCAGGGTGGACTTCCCCGCTCCGTTGCGGCCCAACAGACCGTAAATCTTATTGGCCTCAAAGGTGAGGCTCACATCCCTCAACGCCTGCACATTGCCAAAGCTTTTTGACAAGCCCTTTACCTCAATGCCAAGCCCAATCTCCTTCATCGCTCAAACCCCTTCTCAATCATTTCTATAATCTGTTCTTTGGGCAGATGAAGCTTCTTTGCCTCCTCCACCAGCCTTATCACATACTCATCATAAAATGACGATGTCCGCTTTTTCTGCAATGCCTCCACAGCTCCTTTTGCCACAAACATGCCCAGGCCCCTTTTCTTATAAACAATCCCCTGGTCAACCAATAGGTTGATCCCCTTTAAAGCGGTGGCTGGGTTGATCTTCAGCGTCACCGATATCTCCGTCGTGGAAGGAATCTGGGCCTCCTCTTCTATGGCGCCTGACAGGATAGCCGCCTCAATTCCTTCCGCGATTTGAAGAAATAATGGCCGCTCACTGTTAAAGTCTACCAGCACTGCATCACCTCCTATAACGGTATGCTGGTTAACTACTTATATAACTAACTATATTACTGGTTGTTCATTTTGTCAATCACTTTTTTTAAAAATTTTAGTTTTGTAAGTTGCGCCTCTGGAATACAGGTTAATCCAATTCCACGAACAGGAACAATATGAAACTGGTCTTGTCCAGGCATAATCCCTATTGGACAACGCATATAGTTTTAATGTTACCAAAGCAGTTTTAGAAAGAAACGGAATACCGATACCGGCTCCACTTTGGCAGTGTGTCATTGAGATTCCACTCTCCATTCATTTTTTCCCGGTCATTTCTAAAACTGCTCTAATGCAAATATGTCTTTTCACAGACTTATGAGGGCGGGGTGTTCCTAATTGTTTATTTGCATGCAAATAAAGGACTATAAACAATTGACTGCCTATAATAAAATCCGGTTTCGCCTGGGCCGCTACTCTCCCAGCATTTTGCAGGTGACAGAGGAAAATTTCCAATACTGTTTGGTGGAGGTGGTATCAAGAGATGGACAGATTGATTTTGAACAGATCTATAATATCTCTCCCCGGTTAGGTAAATTTGTGGTGATGCCCAGAGGCGTAGAACCACCGGATACCTCCAAGGTACATAGGCATAGGGCAGCCTGCCTGCTTGAGCAGATTGGCCTGGCCGCCGCCGTAGCGGCTTGTGATACCTCACAGATTCCTTTAGCCCGCCGCAGTATCGGCTTAATTGATGAGGAAGGTATATATTCCTCTTTTGCGGAGAAAATGATAAAACATCTGCCAACGGTCAAGGTATATACCCAAAACCCCGGCCGTTATGAGGATGTGCGCGAACAAATAATGGACATCTACGGAGCCCCCCTGTTGGTGGACGACCGGCCGGATTTTCTTAGAGGCTGTGATTTGGTCTATGCTCCTGCCAGTATCATAAACACTCCTCCAACCACTGCGTCCGGCGGACCTCCAATATTTTTGGCCAACCCTGAGCAGGCCGCCCAATATCAGAGCGGTGTTTACGCCATCGGCTCGCTGAAGGTGCCGGAGGAAATATCGGACTTGGTTCCGAGGAATATTGATCCGGTGGACTTCCTGGACGCGGCTTATCTTTACTGCGGGTATAAAGCACTGGAGAATATCCAAATTAATGAGATTCTCTGCCGGGGACACGCTTTCCCCTTTAAAGTATTAGTACAGGCAGTGGAAAAAAAGTACACACAATCCGCCCGTGCCCGATGAAAATCAGCTACTTGACACCAACGGCAAGTTTGACTATAATACAACTATTGTAAAAGTCCCTCGGTCGGTCAAGGGACTTTTTGGCTATATGTTTCAGGCAGTATAAATAGGGCGGCTTTTGAAAATAATCGCGCTAAAGTGAGAGCAGCACGGTGGATAGGTATCCCTCCCCTCTCAGCTCCTTTCTCTATTCCTTAGAAAACTGCCTTAAATATTGCATGAAAAGGCGATGGCATTTGTTTGCCAGCTGTTACCCGAGGGAAGATCTGCGGGGGCTGGCGGCGGATGTCTGATTTTGTATTGCAGCAAGCGTTCCATTTTTTAATCATATTCACTACTTCGAGACATAATATTTGACGTGGTATACAAATTAACGGTACGCCATATAGTTAATATGCATGGCGATACTACAAGGGGGAAGAATGTAATGATGAAACAAACATTGCTGACCGATGAGGGTCTGCGCAGGCTGGAGGCTGAACTGGAAGAGTTGAAAACCAAGCGGCGGAAAGAAATTGCCGAAAAAATAAAAATTGCCCGCTCCTTTGGCGACCTCTCTGAAAACAGCGAATACGACGAAGCCAAAAATGAACAGGCCATTGTGGAAGAACGTATAGCCAATCTGGAAAAGATGCTGAAAAATGTCAAGGTATTGGATGACGACGACATTGCGACAGACCACGTCAATATCGGCTCCAAGGTGAAGGTGCTGGATATGGAGTTTGGAGACAAGGAGGCCTTCCAGATTGTGGGCTCCACTGAGGTGGATCCCGACACCGGCAAAATCTCCGACGAGTCACCCATCGGCAGCGCCTTAATCGGCCATGTTGTGGATGATGTTGTGGACGTGGAAACGCCCGGCGGCATCGTCTCCTTTAAAATTTTAGAGATTAGTAAATAGGGCCGTTTTAAAAACAATTGGGAAAAGTTAATTATGAAAGGTAGCCTCTTATGACGTATTGCCGAGTAGGAGTTCCTTTTTTCCAAAGGCCGTTTAAAACAAGCTCAAAAACCTTTTGGGGGATGTTGTGAAATGATGAGGGACCCGCAAAAAACCATTGGTAACTTAATGGACAAACAAAGCGTTTGTTACCTGTCGGCGGTGGACGCCGAAGGCTTTCCGGAAACCAAGGCTATGCTTTGGCGGCGGATACGCAAGGGGATTCATATCCTCTATTTTTCCACCAACACCTCATCGGCTCACGTGGCCCAGCTAAAAACAAATCCCAATGCTTGCGTTTATTTTTGTGACCGGCGCTTTTTCCGCGGTGTTGTACTTAAGGGGACAATGGAGATTATGGAGGATAAGGAGCACAAAGAAATGCTCTGGGAAGCCGGCGACACCCAATACTATGCTGAGGGTGCCGTCGACCCCGACTACTGTGTACTAAAATTCACCGCTGTATCCGGGCGCTATTACAGTGCCTTTAAATCGGAGAACTTTGAAATAGACACCCGTGAATAAATACGTGTTCGTTATAATCAGCTTTAAAATTAGGGGCATTATGTAAGCTTTGCCCGCCTCTTCCGGAAGCTAAGGCAAAAGGAGTGTTTAAAATGAGCGACAGCGCTTTACAAAATCAACAGGAGCAGGAGCAAAACCAAGAACAGGAATATACCGAGGTTGTCCGCATCCGGCGGGAAAAGCTGGAGGATCTGAAGAATGAGGGACAAGATCCCTTCCTCATCACCGCCTATGACTGCACAGCTTACGCGGCCCAGATTGTAGAGCAGTTTGAGGAATTGGAGGGGAAGGAGGTCTCCATTGCCGGCCGGATTATGAGCCGCCGGGATATGGGCAAGGCCAACTTTATTGACATCCGCGACAAATCCGGCAGAATGCAGGTCTACATCCGGATCAATGATGTGGGTGAAGAGGTATTTGCCCAGTACCGGAAGTGGGATATTGGCGATATTGTGGGGATCACCGGAACGGTTTTCCGCACCCGCAGGGGGGAGATTTCCGTCCACGCGGTTACCCTCACCCTCCTGTCCAAGTCTCTGCTGCCGTTGCCGGAAAAGTGGCATGGCCTCAAGGATGTGGACCAGCGCTACCGCCAACGGTATCTGGACTTAATTGTCAACCCCGATGTGCGGGATACCTTCGTAAAGCGTTCTATGATTATTCGTGAAATCAGACGCTTTCTGGATGACCAGGGTTTTCTGGAGGTGGAGACCCCTGTGCTTCATAATCACGCTGGCGGCGCCGCCGCAAGACCCTTTATCACTCATCACAACGCCTTAAACATCGACCTCTATCTCCGCATTGCGCTGGAGCTGCATTTAAAAAGGCTGATTGTGGGCGGCATGGAGCGGGTATATGAAGTCAGTAAGGTGTTCCGCAATGAGGGTATGTCGGTAAAGCACAGTCCAGAATATACGTTGTTGGAGCTGTACCAGGCCTACACCGACTATAACGGCATGATGGAGCTTACTGAGGCAATGTTCCGCAGAGTAGCTCATGCGGTCAATGGAACGGGCAAGGTTGTCTACGGCGGTATTGAGATGGATTTGGACAAGCCCTTCCGCCGCTTGTCCATGAAGGATGCGGTCAAGGAATATGCCGGGGTGGACTTCGACGCCATTCCGGATGCGGAGGCCGCCCGCAAAGTAGCGGATGAGCGCCATGTGAGTTATGAGCCTCATCATCTAAAGGGAGATATCCTGAACCTGTTTTTTGAGGAATTCTGCGAGGATAAAATTATTCAGCCTACCTTTATTATGAACCATCCTGTGGAGATTTCACCACTGGCCAAAAAACTGCCCGCCAATCCGGCCTATACCGAGCGGTTTGAAATTTTCATTGGAGGCAGAGAGTACGGCAACGCTTTTTCAGAAATCAATGACCCCATTGACCAGCGGGAACGCTTCATCCGTCAAGCCCAGCTTAAGGCTGCGGGAGATGATGAAGCCAACGATATTGATGAGGATTTTGTCACCGCCCTTGAATATGGCATGCCGCCCACAGGGGGATTGGGCATTGGAATTGACCGGATGGTGATGCTGTTGACCGACAGCCCCTCCATCAGGGATGTCATTTTATTTCCTGCCATGAAGCCCATTGGCGGTCCAGAGGAAGGTGTTCAGGGGGCGGGGCAGTAATTCTCAAGCGGTTGTAACGCTTTGTTAATTAAAAACAGGATCATTCTTCACAAAAAGGCCCTGGGTTCCCGGTATAATTTCTATATAAGGGGTGATTATGATGGGACGCAAGGAAAGGCTTGAGGCCTTGGAGAAATTTGAAAACATCAAGATCGAGGAAGAGAAGAAGACCGTCACTGAGAAACCGCAGGGCTTCAAAAAGAAGACGGAAAACTTCTTCTATCACTATAAGGTACATGTGATCGCCGGCATCTTTATATTGGTGCTGGCAGTGATCTTCATCCGCGATCTGGTGACCCGTCCAAACTATGACTTCACTGTCTTAATGGCCGGAGGGGTCTATGTCAGCGCGGAAAATGAGGAGCTGCTGACCAAGAGGATGCAAGCGTATGGCGTGGATGTCAACGGGGACGGCCAGGTACTGATCTCCTTCTCCCCCATTTATTTGATCGACGCCACCGACAACGCTGAATACGCTGAACAGATGATGGCTTCACAGATGAAATTTGTGGCGGAGGTCTCTACAGGGGACAGCTACATCTATGTCATGGACCAGGCGGTGTTTGATTCCATGTTTGGGGAGGATCCCGACACCTTTTCCGAGATTGAATACTTAGATGGAACTGCCTTTGCCAGCGGAACCGTATTGGAGCTGGATAAGGAGCTGGTGATTTGTCTGCGCAGCCGGGACAGTGTAAATCTCTCTAAGGAAAAAAACCAGCAGATCTACGATGCCTCTGAAACGCTATTCTATAATATTATAGGCGACAGGGTGGATTAGAAGCCTCATTAGCGACTTCTCAGATGAATAAATGGAAACGGCGTGATATTAAAGAGGGGTATAGACATATGACCACTGTCTATCTGGTCCGCCATATGGAGACCGAAGGAAATCTAAAACAAATTTTTCAGGGCCACTGTGACACGCCGGCCTCCCCCATGGGCAGGCGGCAGATGCAGTGGCTTGAAGAGCGTTTTAAGAGCGTTCATTATGACTGCGTTTACAGCAGTCCCCTGCGGCGGGCTGTGGAGACGGCTAAGTCCATCATTTCCTACCGGCAAAAGCCGCTTGTTCTCAGAGATGAGCTGATAGAGATCGACTTTGGTGAGCTGGAAGGAAAAACCCTGGAAGAGATAAGCGCCGATACCCCAGAGGTATATGAGAAGCTGATGAAGGAGCGAAATAGCTTTGTGCCCCCGGGTGGAGAATCCGTGAAGGAAGTCTATGAGCGGATGCGCAAGGTTATGGATCAAATTGTCACTGAAAACAGCGGTAAAACCTTATTGGTGGTCAGCCACGGCATGGCTCTCCAATGCTATATCTGTTATCTCATGGGCCACGATGTAATCCGCATCGGCGAGGTACCTATTGGACAGAATACTGCCGTGACCCTAGTGGTCTATGACGACACCATGAAGCCCAAGATTACTTATTGCAACGACAATACCCACATCCCACCGGCGCACCGGCTGGGTAATACACTTTAATAAACCTGTGGAGGAAGCTTGATGAAGATAATGGCGGTGGATTTAGGGGATGCCCGTACCGGATTGGCTGTTTGTGACCGCACAGAATTTTTGGCCTCCCCCATCGGCGTGATTCACGCCAGGATGCCCGACGAAATTCTGTCTCAGGTGGCGGCTGCCTCCCAGGAATACGACGTGGGGATGATCGTGGTGGGCCATCCTAAAAATATGGATGGCAGCGAGGGCGACCGCGCCAAAAAAGCTGAAGCTTTCGCCCAGGAACTGCGCAGCCGGGTACAGATACCTGTAGAACTGTGGGACGAGCGCCAGACCACCGTCAGCGCTCACAAGGCGCTAAATGTAACCAATACCCGCGGCAAGGACCGAAAGGCTGTGGTGGACGCCGTAGCCGCGGTAATTATACTGGAAAGCTATTTGCTTTACCGCAAGAATCACATTGTATAAAAACACAATAACAGCGGCGCAGCCTCAAAATTGAGGCTGCGCCGCTGTTATTACATATGTATTTCGTTTGATATGGACTCACTTGAAAAACAGCCCTGTCAAAAAGTATAGCTCCTATAGCCTCCGGTGCTTCCACTTATGTATAAGAAATGCGGCGCTTAAAATGAGGCTCAGAGTCTTTAATAATCCGCTGCAATCACAATGTCCATCTCTACTTTTCAAGGGCAAACCGAAAAAATTTCTTGTTGTTGCTCATGGAAAAATGATCACCAAAGTGCACTGCGTCCCGGGATTGATCAATAGCTCCCGGCTGCTCAAGGTTGCGGAGCTTTTTGGAAGCCTCCTTTTCCCGTTCATTGACTAAATGAAACTTTACCTGCTGGTCATTAACCGCGGTGCGGGCCTTTTCGACTGCCTGCCGGCAAAATTCTTCTTGGTTGATCTGGACCACGTTTAACGCTTTGTCCAGTACCTGATTCATTTCCCCAAGCTGCTGTAGGATATCCCTGTCCACCCGGCTTACATGGGCTTTCAGATTGGACACTTCCCCCTTAAAGGCCATCAATTTGGCGCTGATCTTATCCAATTCCTTCTGCGCCGCATTCGCGATGGCAGTGGCCTGGCGGTTAGATTCCTTCACAATTTGATCCGCTGTGCGCTTGGCTTCAGTGATGGCCTCCCCCACCGCCTCATTGAGCTCATCATACCGCCGGCTTTTGTACATAAAGCTCTCCAGCTTAAAGCTCAATTGCTTGTTCTTCTCCTCCAGGACGCGAATGTCATAATCCTTCTGGCGAACCGCCCCTTTGTAATGAGCAAGCTCCTGGTCCATTTTCTCCACAGTCTCCCCAAGGGAAAGGTTGTCCGCCTGTTGCTGTTCCAGGCTTTTCTCCAACGCCTCTATAGTCCGATCCTTTTCATAGAACTGGCCGGCAAAGTCATTGCGCTCCTGATTGATCTGCTCCAGTCTTTCCTCCATACTTCGCAACTCAGTCTGCGCCCTTATATTGAGCTGCTCAATATACTGCAGCACATTTTTCTTGTTAAAGCCGCCAAATAGGGCTGACTTAAAAACTCCGTCATTGGCCAAACGTGTTCCCTCCTTTTCAAAGAGACTGCTACTAAATTGAGATCAAATGGCCGATTCATGGCCATTATAGCATAGATCCGCCTAAATGGAAACCAGAAATTATTTGTTATTCCTTTGTATTTTTCATGTTAATCAGGCACATTATGGATAACCCCATCGAACAAAATCAGATAAAATGAGCCGGTTTATTTGAATAATGAAAACAAAGATGCCTAACCAAGGCATCTTTGTTAATTTTACCATTTTACTGTATGGAAACCCCCGGGTAATAGTGCTGTAAAATCCAGCGGTAGTCATAGCCCTGACGGGCGTAGCCGTAAGCGCCCCACTGACTCAGCCCCACCCCGTGGCCGTATCCCTTGGTGGTAAAGGTAAATACCCCGCCCGCGTAGGCGACGTCAAAAGCGGATGAGCGGAGGGACAACACGCCCTCCCGCAAATAGCGCCCAGTAATGGTCCGGCCGGAGGCGGTGGTGGTGTATCCGCCCACCGACATCTTGTCGTTGTAGCCACCACTGGTATAGCTGATCACATTAAACCAAGTGGATGGGTCTCCTTGAGGGGTAAAGCCCATTTTATCTTGGCAGAGCGCGACAATCTCACTTTCCGTATAGGTTTTGCTCACCATATAGGAAGCCGCTTCCATATCCACTGAGCTGTCCACACTCACCAAATAGGGGATGGAGCCGCCCCAAACCTCCGCTGAGGATTGGGTCTGCCCGGCGCTCATGGCGAAGTAGGGGGTATATGCGATTTGTCCATTGTAATAGATGGTCTGCCCAAGCACCTCGGCCACGGCATTTTTGACGGCTGTGCTGGGGGTTCTGGTGGGCACATAAGGCGCCCCGCCGTTTCTGGATTCATAGAGAATATAGGTGTAGGCAGCCACGGCCTGGGCCTTTAACGCCTCAGCGGGAAAGCCGTTCCCCATCTCGGCTTCAACTACCTGACAGATAATGTCATGGGCCGATGCGGTGACGACGCCACTGCCCGTGCTCACAGTCAGCGTTTGGCCATTGGAGGCGTTGCCTGTATTCCCCCCGTTATTACCGGTATCAGTAACTATACCGGATGAGCTATTGTTGTTTCCGCTGCTGGAACTGGAGGATCCCTCGTTCACCTCAATCTCAGCGTTGTTCCACTCAGGGGACGACGGGCCGGCAGATTGCGATTCGGCTTTGGAGGAGGAAGGGGGCTCCGAGGACGACTCCTGGGAGGAGGATTCCTGGGAGGAAAGCTCTTGGGAAGACGGCTCTTCAGCTGCCTGATTTACGGAGGATGAGGGGGCTGGTTTAGCAGGCTCCGGCTCATCCACTTCATCCGGTATGGAGGTTCCCCCTGCAATCAAGGTTTGGATACGGGGCTTGTCCGCATCATCTTGATCCTTGGGCTTCCCCTCCACGTCAGGCTTTTCGCCCCCATAGACGGCATACCAGGCATCGGGATAGAGAGGCTGGGCATTGAGGACGGCCCGCTCCACCATGACGGCAGCCTCTTCATTTTCTCGGACCTTTCGGGCTAAGACCACAAAACCCGCCCCTTCAAAGGCATCGGCGGTGGTACTCAGCATCAGCAGTTCATCGCCATAGTTAGCAATTACCGGGGTCTTAACCACAGAACGTTGCTGCGCATCGTAAGCCACGTCCAGAAAGGTATCTTCTAAAACCGCTTCAACATAATCTCCAAAATTGTAGTAATCTTGAGATTCCTCGCTTGTATCCACATAAAATGCGGCAAAAACTTTATATTCCCCTCGGTCATAGACCGTGTTAAAGATAATGCTGGGATGCTCCTGATAATACTCCAAATCCCCATATTGGGTGAGCTGGGAAAACATTTCCCCATCCTGGGTGTTGTTGGCATAGATCAATATATTGCTCTGGCTCTTCATCAGATTGGAACGCGCATCCAAATATGGGGTCCCGTATACACTGGAGCGCTTATAGAAATCAAGGCTTGTATAAGTATGGTTGTCCGGCGCTTGAACTACGGGATAGTCAATAGGGGTACCGGGAATATTGATGACACCTTTTACATCCGGGTTGATGCTGTAGAGTTGAGAAAATTCAGGCTGAAAGGTGGTGGGGTACCCATTAGGCAATTTAACCTCGCCGGCCTGCCAATAGAGTGAGGACAGATTGAGGACGCCGTCCTCCTTCTGGGATTTCAGCACATACTGCACTCCAAAAAATACCGCGGCCAGCAGTACCAAAATGGTCAAGGCCAGCACTACGCGCATTACAATATCCCGCGGCCTGGTTTTGGTTTTTGATGGCTCCATCATTACATCCCCATCCTGGGATTGGGACTGGGCCGCATACTCCTGAAATATCCGATACCTATCGGCATCTTCACCAGCCGGACCCTCTCTGTAATGATCAATCCCTTCCTGCTCCAACACCGCCTCTTCCTGTTGAGAGCCAAATGCGGGAAAGGCATCAGGGGGCGGCATGTAAGCCGGTTCCGCGTAATCATACTCATTCATAGGGACGGCCCCATCACGGGTATCGGGGTGATCCTGATATGCAAAGGCCATTTTCGCCTCATCGGCCCCATCAATCTCCCTATTGGCATCTGCTCCGGTGTTCGCTAAATCACTTGTCAAAGCTTCCTCTTCGCGGTAATCCTCCTCAGGCAGCATTTCAGGCTCCCCCTCATCCTGCCCGGTGTAGAGGTTGATAAGATTTTTCTTTTGCCGGATCCGTTCAACAGCATACTCAATATCCTTGGGGCGCATGGTTTTTAAGGAGGTCAACCCGTGTACAGAGTGAGGCAGGTTGTTAAGAAAGCGGTAAAGCGCCTGTAGTGCGCAGATGGTCACAATCCCAAGCACCTGGTCCCTGGCAACCGACAAATCAATCAAATCAATCCGTTCCGCATTAACCCCTTGGTCAGTGGCCAGCGCCACAAAGGCGGTTGAGTTGAAGCCCCCTCTGTTGTCGGAGGCCATACCACCGCAGACGGCGATGCCTATGGTGGCGTTCCCCGTCTCCAATATCCCCGCCGCCATGGAGATAGCCATCTCCTCACTGGCATCTGGGTAATTCTTTATAATTTCCTTGGGTACATTCATGTCGCGCTGCTTCACATTATTCAGTAGTGAATTGACAGCATTGTCGATGACCTCTTCACCGCCGGGGACCCGCTGCAAATTCTTTTCCAGCAGCCCTTCGGTGATGGTTTCAGCAATGGCAATGGTGTATTCTTGCTCCTTAAGAAACTGCACCACCCTGCCGGGGAGCAGATTGATGTCCATCTCCGCCACCAGATTCCCAAAACGCTGGTGAATTGCATCCGCCATTTTGCGGACCGCTTTCTCCCCATTGCCGCCCTCGGCTACAATATGTATATACTCCGCGCCGCCGCCCCGGGTAAAGATGCTGACCGATGGATATTCCTGCATGATCAGGTCACTGATGGCCTTCCTTGCCTGCTTTTCCGTTAATCCAAAGAGGCGGATGGTCTGCTGATACACCCGGCCGCCGCTGCCATCAGCCAAATAGGGGAAGACCTGATCCATATACAGGTCTACATGCATATCGTCGTTGTCCGGCAGCATAAGAACAGCTTGTCCCCCGCTTTCCACGGCAAACCCGGGGATGGCGTAGTTTTCATCGGAGAATACCTCCGCGCCTACCGGCACCGTCACATACCGCAAATCCTGCTGGGACATAGCCTGGTTGTTCTGCTGGCAGATTTTCTCTAGCTTCTGATAGCTGGATGGATGGACCACCATCCTGAGCCCCAATCCACCGCAAACAATATCCTTAGCGTTCTGGGCATAGCCTTCTCCCAGCCCGCCGATGACCATGACAATATCGCAGTTTTTGATGGCTTGGGCGAAATTTTTTGAAAGATCTTTCGGATCGCTTAAATTGGAGGCGCTGATCTCAGCCTGTATCCCCAAGGTTGCAAGCTCCCGCAGCATAAAGACCGTATTTTGGCTCTCCATATGTTCCTGAAAGCGTTGTCCGGTAAAAATTATCATTGCTCTCATGTATCCATTTGCCTCCCAAGTATAGATTGATTTCTGTTCAATCCCATTGTCTACAGACCAATTCCCATCTGGAACCACCCTGATTAATAGCACCCGAATGAAAATCTTCAACCGGGGATACTTCTGGCTATCTTGCTGTGACGATCTCAAATTATAACGCGATGGCGCTCAAAGCAGTTATATCCAATTCATACAAAACCCGTTGCAGAAAACACTTACCTCTCTAACCTGTCATATACTGGGTTCTCTCTATGACAGGGATTCCAATACTTTCAACATACATTGCCGCCATAGGCCAAATGCAGCTAGAATTCTACCCATATGACCTCCACCTTCTCTATGGCTCTCTCCAGTAAGGCGTTGGCGTCCTCCAGCTTTGCCTCTTCCCGCAGCACATCCACAAGTTTTGGCTTGGTCTTGGGGTGCTTAGGCGTAAATACGGTACAACAGTCCTCATAGGGCTGAATGGATATATCAAAGGTCTCAATATTTCTGGCGGCAGCCACAATATCCGCTTTGTCCATACCAATCACAGGCCGCAGGATAGGCATCCCGCTAGCCTCATCGGTACAGGCAATGGCCGAAAGCGTTTGGCTGGCTACCTGGGCTAGGCTTTCCCCGGTGATAATGGCCTGGCAGCCGGACATTTCTCCCAGCCTCTCCGCAATCCGGCACATATAACGGCGCATAATAATGGTAAAATATTCCTCTGCGCACCGGTCCCGAATCTGTTCCTGAAACGCAGTAAAGGGCACCACATACAGCTTTATCCTCCCACTGTATTCGGAAACTTTTTTACACAAATCAATGACCTTACGTTTTGCCCGTTCACTGGTATAAGGGGGGGATTCAAAATGAACACCAACCAATTCCAGCCCTCGGCGAGCCATCATGTAGCCAGCCACCGGACTGTCGATGCCTCCGGAAATCATCCAGACCGCCTTGCCGGAGGATCCAACAGGCATGCCCCCTGCCCCTTGCTGGTTGCCTGTGTGAATATAGGCGCCGACATCCCGAACCTCCACCGTCACCGCGATTTGCGGCCTATGAACGTCTACCCGAAGGTGGGGGAACTTCTCCAACAAATATGCGCCCAGCTCCCTACAGATTTCCGGGGATGTAAAGGGAAATTGCTTATCGGAACGCTTGGCCTCCACCTTAAAGGTAGAGACTGCGCTTAATTGCTCGTTCAGATAGATGGCCGCCGTTTCCATGATCACCTGCAAATCCTTTTCGCACTCCGTCGCCCGGCAGATGCCAGCCAGGCCAAAAACCTTCTTCAAACAATCCGCCGCTTCATCAAAATCCACCGCTTCATCCGCGGATTTAATATAGATGGTAGATTGAAATTTAGAGTACTCAAAGTTTCCAAGAGGCCTAAGCCGCCTCTTAATGTTCTTGATAAGTATATCTTCAAAGGCCCCTCTGTTAAGGCCCTTTAACGCGATTTCACCGTTCTTTAAAAGCAATAGCTCTTTCAAAACCAGACAACCCTTTCACTTCCTATTATGAACGGCGGATGGATTTCCCCGCCTCTTCCAGCACCTCACAAAAACGGTCAAGCTCCTCCCGCATGGTATCTCCGCTCATGCTGACACGTATAGCACTGTCGGCAAGCTTGTCCGGGATGCCGTAGGCAGCCAGCACCCGACTTTTCTTTCCCCTGGAACAGGCCGAACCGCTGGAGACATAAATTCGCCTTGCCTCAAGAAAATGCAATAGAATTTCAGAACGAATCCCCTTTATCCCCAGGGAAAGGATATAGGGTGAAGCTTGCGCTGTGGGGGATAAAATAAATGTATCATTGATGGTCTGTATATTCTGGCGCAGATACCGGTTTAGGTCTGTCATTTTTTTTAAGAATTCCTCAGCCTTAGGCCCTTGCTGAACTACAGCCTCACCCAAGCCACAGGCAAAGGCCACATTCTCAGTGCCTGGAAAGATAGCTCCTTCTTGTCCCCCGCCAAACATGGTGGGGACAATGCGAGCCCCTTTTTTCACATAAAGCCCGCCAATACCTTTGGGACCATGAATTTTATGTCCACTGACGCTGAGCAAATCAATATTGGACCTCTTCAATGAAAAAGGGATTTTCATAAATCCCTGTACGGCGTCACAATGAAACAACGTCTGGGCATTAGCCCTTTTAACCGCTGCAGCTATTTCCTCAACAGGGAATATTTGGCCAGTTTCGTTATTGACCATCATCACATTGACTAATATGGTTTTTTCGTCTACCTTGCCAGCAAATTCAGAGGCAAAATCCTGTCCGTGGAGGGAAGGAGAGAGCATCTCCACCTTGTACCCCTCTTTGGCAAGCTCCTGCAAAGGATTGTGCGCCGCCGCATGCTCCACCGCCGTAGAGAGGATTTTATCCCCCCTCCTCCTCATGGCTCTCACAGCGCCAAATAACGCCCCGTGAATAGCGGAGGTGCCGTTGGGGGAAAACCGCACAGTCTCAGCGGAGATTTTTAATCCTCCCGCCACTTGCTCCCTCGCTTCCTCGAGGGCAGTTTCCGCCTGTATCCCTTTCTGATGCAGTGACGAAGGATTCCCCCAATTTTCACTTAACACCTCAGTGATTCGGCGGATAACCGGCTTACTTGGTTTGGTGGTGGCACCATTGTCCAAATAGATTTCCATAAAGGCCACCTCATATATAGTCTTAAATAAATTAACTCTACCAGTGACACATTATTGCCTTTTAAATAAATTGTGGTTATGTATGGATATTATACATGATTTCTATGAAATTTACAAATACTGTTTTTTCCTCCACATAATTCCCCAAGGGCTTGCAAATATAGGATTAACGAAACGGATTATGCAGGATATATACTTCTTCCAAGACACGTACAAGCGCAGCCCGTTACTTTCCGGAGCGGTAGGGGTGAAGCCTTTGTGGATGAGCTTTACCGCCCCAGTCCTTACAACTAACACATGTTGATTTAACTTAAATCCGGTACAAAGGAATAAATACCGATACCAGTTGAAAATGGAAACGGCGTGCTGACCATGAAAAAAACTGCTATACCCAAAGGTATAGCAGTTTTTTAATTCAGCTAATCTAATTATTTCTTGCCAGCTTTGCCAACTGCTACGAAGCCAGCAGCAGCCAGAGAAACTACCGCAAAGACAGCAGCAACACTTACAACGTCGCTAGCGCCAGTCTTGGGGTTCTCAGAAGAAGCGGAAGGAGTGGTGGAAGAAGATGTAGCTTCCTGGGGCTCAGCAAAGATACCATAGGTACCCAGCTTCTCGCCGGCGCCATAAGCGCTCAAGCGTGTGCCAGCAGCGACCTCGGTCACGATTGTGCCGCTATCGGTAACGGTAACTTTTACTTCTTTTTCCTTAATGATGTTGCCGTTAGCATCCAGCTCATAAGCGTACAGGGTTGTACCCTTATAGTTCTGGGAATCAGCGTTGACCTTGAACTCGATGGTGACAGCGTCCTTCACATAAATGTCATGGAAGGTAGCGGTCATGATAGGAACGTTCTCAGACAGGCTGACGGTAGGAGTCTTAGCGATCTTAGCTTGCAGGTTCAGAGCGATATCCTGATTCTTAACGGTTGGGAAAATCACATTGTAGTCAGGATAGTTAACAATTAATTTGCCGTTGTAGGCCTTATTGAATACGGATTCGTCAACAACTGGGAATTTGTCGCCAGCGTCAATTCTCCAATTGCCGGTAGCGTCTCTGTAGACGTCCTTGCTGGTATAGCGCTTGTTCAGCAGGTCAAATTTGGCCCATTCTACAGTTTGCTGATAGGCAACCTTGTTGATAACCTTGACGAATTTAACCTTGAAGGTCACATCGTAGAAGATCTCAACGGTGGGGTTGTTGATAGGTGTAACGGTTACGGAGTAAGCTTTCCTTTCGCGGTCATAGCCGATGCGGACATTCAAAAGATCCTCACCGTTGACGCCCTTGGGGATACCGGAGCCATTGCCGGTAGCGGTGCGGTAAGACATGGACCAGCTGGTTGTCTCACTGGTGCTGGGGCCTCCAAAACCATCGGTATAGGTTTTGCCAGTTAGGGTGCCATTCGTGTCATAAAGGGCTAGACTATCAAGTCTATACTCGACAATATAGGAACCGTCGGTCAAGTAGACGACACCAGTAGGTGCGTTAGTCTGCGCAGCGACTACATCATCCATTTTCATCTCAACCAGGCTGTAGCCATCCGCATCAGTAGCGGCTGATACAAACATTGCGCCAAAGCTCAGAAGCATAGCGGCAGTAAGTACCAATGCAAGAAGTTTCTTCATTTCTTTCTTCCTCCTAATTAGAATAAATTATGTTTCTTGGGCTATTTTCTAGCCACAACCATATTATATACCAATCATTCTCAGAATGCAATACTTTTGTAAAAAAAAATGTAATTTTTTAGATATGGCAACAAATGGCTAAGTACAGCCATTTGTTGCCATATCTCACGTAAATTTTACGCGGGCAGTTCAAATTATTTAAAAATTACAAATGCTTCCGCTTCTTTTTCTGTCACCGTTTTGTCATACCGCTTTTGTTTAGATTTCAGATTTATTTCTTGACATACCGCTCATTTTGCTATAATCTATTTATCAGCGATTTCATATTTTGAAGGGCAAGGCTTCTTTGACCCAGTTTTTTTGAAATTGCAAACCCACCTGCCGCTGTGGTGGAATCGGCAGACACAAGGGACTTAAAATCCCTCGGTAGCAATACCGTACCGGTTCAAGTCCGGTCAGCGGCACCAATTGGAATACGAAGGCTCAGGCTTTGATGGCCTGGGCCCTCTTTTTTTGTAATCGGCGCACACGCCTCTACAAAAAATAACTTCAAATACATAGGCAATCATTAAGTAATACAATGTCCATTGTGCATATTCACAATTGTGCGCCTATGATGGAATTGCTAATCTTTTTGTTACTTATTTATAATACTGCCTTTTCCAACCAATTGCAAATGAAAAATTTAGCATTTACTGCAATCAGCATACACCGCTCACGCCCTCAATGATAGAAGCCCTGTTCAGCGTATACGCTGAACAGGGCTTCTATTCTTTTTTACTTGCTTTGCGGTTGCTTCTCCAGCATTATGGAGTTGTTATTGTACCAATTCCTATTCCTATTTCTTCCTACACTTTGTAACTATGCCATTATTGTTTTATACTCTCCGTGGGCCGTTAGCCATTGGACCACTCCACCCTCCTCATTGCTGGGAATTACACCGGTGGCGAACGCCAAGACATCCGGATGGGCGTTGGCTACCGCATAACAGGCATCGCTCACCAAAAACATGGGCAGGTCATTGAGATTGTCCCCAAAGCACACCATCCGCCGGGCCCCCACCATTTCCTTTATAGCGCGGGCCGCCTCCGCTTTGGTTGCGTCGTGACGGCTAATCTCCAGATACCAGTCATCGGGATAATAAATATCTCGCTGTAAATGGCAGTTAAAATAGCCGTCCGTCCCCAATCGGGGCCTTAACTCCATCATCTCCGCCCGGGACCCGATCATCGTAAACATAAAGATATCCCCTTGCAGCAGTTGTGCAAAGTCCGAAACCGGCCGCAGCCGCTTGTCCCCTTTCCGGTCACTGAGAAAATTTCGTATGCCGGCGTTTGCCATAGAGTCAACCCAGGATAGACGCTCTATCCCACCCACAAAAGAAAAGACCAGGGTAGGAATTTTCGCTTGCTCAATAATCTTTAGTAACGGTGCGATGCGCTCTCTGTCAAGCTGACTTATGCGTATGGCTTTTTCCGTTTTAGGGTCCACAATGAATGCCCCATTGTATGCGGCTATAGGCAGAGAGAAATTTATTCCGCCAACCACCCTTTGGGCGGAAATAAAGGATCTTGCCGTGGCAAAGGACAACGGCAGCCCTTGACTCAGCATGTAGTTGAGCCTTTTAACATTTTCAGAGGTTATAGAAGCCCGTTTATCCAGCAAGGTCCCATCCAAATCCGTCAAATATATGGTATCCATGCAACCTCTCCTTTACCTTATCTATAAAACAAAAAACAGGAGGTGTTAGCCCCCTGCCTCACTACGCCTTGGCGCTTTCCGCAATGGCGCGCTCCAGCCAAATGCCCCCGATATCCAAGGCGTCGTACAAGCCGTTGCGCTCGCTTTTCTTAATGAGTTTTTCGTACTTCCCCGAAATATCCAGCAGCTCCACGGAGACCTTGGTGGACAACTCCAAATCACCCGCCGCCGCCGAGCTGAGAACATTGATCTTTACAATATATTTTTGGCTGGGATCGCCATAATACAGTAAATCCCCGCTGCGCACCAGCGGTTTATCCTTAAAGAACAAGGGTTTTACCCCTTTCCCTTCTGGCATAAATCTTGAACCTCCTTTTCCGATTCAATATAATCAAATGCCGCGAATCTGGTATCATTTTCCAATTCAATTCGCCTCACCAAATATCTAATTCTTATGATAACATAATTTCCCTCCCGTGTAAAGGAACGCTACACCACTTTAATGGCCCACTCCGGACAAATTTTGCAGCAATAACCGCACAAAATACAGCGGCTGTGGTCGCATTCCGCCTTGCCCTCCTCCAAATGGAGAGCGGCTTGGCTGCACCGCTTTACACATCTTCCGCAACCCACACACCAATCATCTATGTGTAAACGGCGGGTACGCTTTGAAAGGGTGCTGGCGGCCTTTTTTGAAAAGGCGCCCGCAGCGAAAAATTCAAGGTTGGCGTCAATTTCAGAAGGGTGCTGCATCCCAATAGCTACACTGTCCACAAAGGGCAACCCACGGATATAGCTTAAGCATTCCGCCGCCTGCTTAAACAAGTTCCCTCCCCCTAAGGGCTTCATGGAGAAAATGCCTATCCCCTGGCCATGGGCTTGTTTGAGAATCCGCTCCATATCCTCCCGGGTACCGTCCACAATGCCCAGTCCACCACAATTGAGCAGGGGATGAATTACGTCCAATGCCAACTCCATAGCGCCGCAAACCGCAGCGACATGGTGCATGGAGGCGCCCACCGCCCGGATGACACCTTTTTCCCTGCACTCCAGCAAATACTCAAGGGCCTCTCTATGCCCTTTAAGGGTTGAAAGGCTCTCCTGCTCGTGGAGCATAAAAATATCTATATAGTCCCGGTTCAGCGCTTTTCTGGCCTCCTCCACCGCCTCGGCCGCAAGCTTCCGGGTATAGGCATAGGTCTTGGTGGAGATCACCAAATCCCACCGGCCCGACTGCTCCATGGCCCGCCGGATATAGGGGTAGGTCTCATAAAGCTGGGCCGTATCGAAAAAGTTGATCCCCCGCTCCACACCATAGGCCAGCACATCCGCCCCTTCCCGTAGCGGCAATCCAGCCTGCAACGGCCCTACTGTCAGGGTGCCAAAGCAAATGCGGGACACCTCAATATCCGTATCGCCAAGTTTTACATATTCCATCTACTTGCCCACCCATAACAAAGGGCGGCCCATTCCAGAGGCCGCCATAAAATATTGTATATCCGGTTGCCACCATCACAATTAAACCGCATAAAACTCAAACTGTCCCATAGAGGGCAGTCCTCATCTACATTGCCTATACTCAATCATTGAGGTACGATTTCACCAGCACTTGGAGAAGCTCATCCCGGTCTACGCGCCGAATCAGGCCCCTGGCGTTATTGTGGGTAGTGATATAAGTGGGATCCTCGGAAAGAATATAGCCTACAATTTGGTTGATGGGGTTATATCCCTTCTGGCGCAGAGCGTCATATACCTGCGTCAAAATCTTCCGCATCTCCTGCTCTTTATCTTCATGGATGGAAAATGAAATGGTTGGTTCGTGCATAACCTCACCCCTTATCGCGAATTGCACTAAAATCAACTTGAGAAAAAACAATTTATACCATATAGCTTCTCACGGAAAGTGCATTTTTATTACAGTATTAGCATACATCAATTAACACGGAATTTCAAGGGCAATAAAGAACATCTTTTTGTTTTAAGAAAAATTTATTTTTAGCTTAATAGTGCTGAAACATCCGATAAAACATTTTTGCTTTATTTCCATTATTCCAGCTTGGACCACCAGTTCCATAGGGTCACAAGCAAAAACAGCACCACCAGGAGCAGGGTGATATTCCCTTCGCCCTCAATAAAAACATAAAATCCCGCCGCTATCAGTGGCGCCAACAGCAGAATAGACACTGCCGCCGCAACCTTTTCCCCTGCCGGGCCCAGCCACCGTCCCAGCAGCAGTGACGCCAACTGCCCTCCATCCAATCCGGCTATGGGCAACAGATTGAGGATGCCCAACACCAAATTGTAAGCTGTCAGAATATTAGGCTGCCCGGAAAGCCACCAGATGAGCATCCCTATAGCCAAATTAGTAATTGGCCCCGCCAGCAACACCGCAGCCTCTTGATACCATATCAACCGGTCCTGCTTAACAATTCTAATGCCGTATATTTCGAAAATAATTTCCTCCGGGGGATTTCTAAAATACGCCATCATCAAAAGATGCCCCGCCTCATGAACCATGGAAAAAATATATCCGTAGATCATCAGTCCTGTGGTGTCGGTAAACAGCAACAGGGTCATAAAGGCCACAAAGAGGAACTTGATCTGAATTCGGACGGAGCCGACCCCAAAGCTCATAGCTCACCGCCTTCATCCGATCCGAAGCCATATATCCAATTGGCGTCATACCGGATACCGTCTTTGCGGATTTCAAAGTGCAGATGGTCCCCCGTGGACAAACCAGTGGTCCCCACCTTGGCTATCACTTCCCCCTTGCGTATCCGTTCCCCTTCCATGGCTATGATGGAGTCGCAATGGCCATAGAAGGTTTCAAAGCCAGAGCTGTGCTCCAGGATTATGTAATTGCCATAAACCGTGGACTCCCCCACCTCCGCCACCACTCCATCCAGCACCGCCATAATTTTTGTCCCCCGGGGAGCACTGAAGTCGGTGCCGGCATGGAAGTCCAGCTCATCGGTGACGGGATGGATGCGGTATCCAAAGGCGGAGGTGACTGCAGACGTCTCCAGCGGGAGCATCATGTTGCCCCAGACAAATATGGGTGACAGGGAGACGCCCTGGGGGGTAGAGATAGGGCTTGCGCCGGATAACGGAGTAAAAATAGATGAAACAGGCATGCTTCCTCCCATACCTGTTTCATCAATAGCCTTTACATCATCGTCCTGGCCCGGTTCCTGATCAGGGCCGTCAGTTTGATCCAACCCCGGTATTTGAAGCCCTTCATTTTCCTGAACAAAACTGACCGCGTCGTTAATCCATTCCTTTGCGTTGTCCACCCACTGGGAGATTTTCTGTCCGGTTATGCTTTCACTCATAATCTCATCGTAAGTGTCCTTAAATCCATAGTAAAGATTATCCCCCAAGTAGCGTGTCCCTATACTGAGCAGTACCAACATCAAACATAAAAAGGTTTGCAGCACCAGCATCAGGAAGAATCCGCCGCTGAGCTTTTCCTTTTCCGGCTCATGCCGCCGGCGGCTGTAATTGCTTCGCTGGGCCATTCACTCACCTCACTTGCATACTTTTTACTATATAGTATATGTACAAGCCTGTTTATCTAGCACATGCACTGCATTTTCCCGCAAAAAACATCATCTCAAGTGATGCTGCAATTTTGACGGCCTGTAATTATGCCAATAATATATCATATCCACAACTACGGCTGATGAAGGAATCTTTAAAACGCCTCTTTTCATTTTTATATGACAGAGTATTTCTTATGGTTACTCCGCGTCATGCTCCAAGAGGGCGCCCTCCTGAGAATCCTCAGACCTCCGCTCACACCAGGCTTTTATTTCCTTCGCCGTTTTTACGCCCAAAATAATGCCTGTGACGCCAAAGACAAGGTCAGCTAGGGGGGTGGCCCATAAAATCATATCCAACGCATTAAAGCGGGTCATGATAAACAAGATAGGCAACGCCGCCCAACCCTGACGGCAGGTGGATAGGACAGTGGAGGCAATGCCCCTGCCCAGGGCCTGATAGGTGAAGTTAACCACCGTAGCCAAGCCCATCAGCGGATAAAAGATGCCCACAAGCCGCAATAAACGGGCTCCCACCTCAACCACATCGGGTTCGTTTAGGAAAACCCCTATCAACTGCGGCGCAAAAATAATCACAATGGCGGCGCACACCACCATAACCAACAGGACCACCTTCATGGAGAACCAAAATGCTTCACGGAGCCTGTGATGGTTTTGCGCCCCAAAGTTGTACCCCGCCACAGGCTGGTACCCCTGGCAAAAACCCAACAATAAGGAAAACACCACAAAGCTGATGCGGGTGGCAAGATTCATGCCCGCTATGGCGGAATCCCCATAAGGACTGGCAGCGTTATTGAGAAAAATGGTATAAATAGAACCTAGGCTTTGGCGCAGAAAAGTGGGAATCCCGATTTTAAAGATTTCCTTGTAAATACCTGCGGAAAAGGTAAACTCCCTTATGCTCAGCCGCAAGCTGGTCCTTTTTCTCACATAGTGGGTCAATAGAATCAGGCATCCTACACACTGGCTAATAACGGTAGCAATGGCAGCCCCCGCAACCCCTAAATCCAAGGTATATATAAAAATAGGATCAAGAACGACATTGAGCAGGCCGCCGGCCATAATGCCAATCATGCCCAGCATGGCATTTCCCTCCGCGCGGAGGGATTGGTTGAGCACAAAGGTGGCGGCGATAAAGGGAGTCCCCAGCAAAATCCACCTGGCGTACTCCACCGCATAAGGCAGGATGGTTTCAGTAGCTCCAAAGGCCCGCATCATCGGGGTGACAAAGAGAGAGCACACTACAGCAAAGACCACAGCGGCGCAGATCGAGGTAAAAAAGGAGGTGGAGACCGTCCTGTTAGCCTCCTTAAGATTTTTCTCCCCCAGTAAGCGGCTGATATAGCTCGCTCCGCCGGCTCCAAAGGTCATACCCATGGCCTGAATAATGCTCATCAGCGGAAAGACAATTCCCACCGCTCCCGACTGGCTCTTGCCCAAATTGCTGACAAAGTAGGTGTCGGCCATGTTATAGATAGCCGTCGCCAGCATGGCAACCATCGTGGGGGCTGACATTTTTAATACCAGTTTGTTGACCGGCATCGTGCCTAACTGAATAAACCTCTGTTGCTGCTCCTGCGCCAAAATAGTTGGCCCCCTCAATCAAAAAGTAATAATAAGCGGGAATATGTAAAATCCATAGTACCTATTATAACCGCAAACAGAAAAACTGTAAAGAAATTGAAAATTCACATCCGTTTTCTGCTGGGCGCAACTATTTTGAGAATTCGCCAACAAGTAAATATCCGCTTTTACCTAGTCCATTAGCACTTTTTTGCGATCTCCTTTACATTGTTTTTAAGCCGCTCATCCTGCGGCGACAGCGCCAATGCCTCTTGGGCGTGACGCAGCGCCCTCTGGTAGAGGCCCAGCCGGTAACAAGCAATGGCGGCCAAGTCATGGGGGGTGTGGTTCCAGGAATACCCCGTGTTCACATAGGTTTGAGAGCGCTCCCGTATCTTCAATGCCTCTTGGGTCATATAAAAAACCGTGGGCCAGTCCTCAAGTATATACCCCATCTGGGCGCATTCCACATAGGCGTCCCGCATCTGGGGCATCTCCCCAATGGCCCTATAATACCACCGGTAGGCCTCGGCAGATTGCCCCAGGCCGCCATAGGCCTTTGCGATCCAGCGCATAGACGCGCACCGTTCCTCCCGCCACCGGGCCGATGGCAAGGCCAGATGCCTTTGCAGGGTATCTATACATTTTTGCCATAGGCTGTGGTACATGTACTCCCGCCCTAAATAATACATCATCCGGTCGCTTTCCGGCTGTTCCTTCACCGCCATCTCCAGCAGCGGCAGATAGGACCCCCTGGATTTTGCCGCGTCCGGGTAGTGGTTTAATATCATCCCTGGAATAAATGTCTTACGTTCAGTTCGTTCACCGATATACTGGAGGCATTCATGGACGGGATATTCCCAAAGGTACTCCTTTCTGGTGTGCGCCTTAAAATAAACAAATTGGGTATCCGGGCTGCCGTCGGGTTTCAGGCTCCAGTTGTAGAGATAGTTCCCCATGGTGGTTTCACCGGTCCAGGCATCCTCCAACCGCTGCCGCCAGCCAACTTCAAAGCACTCATCCAAATCGGTGCACACACAAATGTCCACATCCTCCGGGACATGGTTGAGGGCCAGGTTCCGGGCCACGTCGAAGCGCCAGGGCTTTATCTCCTCCACGTACACCACCGCGCCCCGCTGCCGCAGCTTTGCCACCGTGTCATCGGTGGAGCCGGTATCGGTGACCACCACCAAATCGGCCTCCTCCATAGAATCCATCCATCGGTCCACGAAATGGGCCTCGTCTTTGCAGATGGCGTAGACGCAGACCTTATACTTGCCCATCATCCACTCACTCCCTGTCCGCCCCTATATTTTTCAAGAATCAGCTCCAGGTTCCGCGCCAACCGCTCATCCCCCGGATTTTGCTGCAACGCGGCCGTCCCATAGGCGCGCGCCTCGTCGGTCATATCCAAATAATAACAGCTGATAGCGCCCAGATCATACAGCGTATAGCCCCATGCCGCCGGATCCAGCAGGTAACTGTTTGTTTTATCTTTAATAGCGAGTCCTCGCTCCACCGCAAAGAAGGTGAGGGGCCAATCCCTGGTGTTATATCCGAACTGGGCCATGGCGAGCCAAGGCTCCCGGGTTGAGGGGCATTCGCCCACCCCGCGGAACAGCCATTGCTTAGCAAGCGCCATCTCCCCCTTGCCCTGATAGGACTGGGCCGTGTAATAGGCAGCCGCACCGCGTTCCTCGCTCCACTTTGCCATTGGCAAATCCAAGTACCGTTCAAAAGTGGCAATGGCCTGATCGTATTGGCGGTAAAAAAAGTACTCCCTGCCCAACCAAAACAGGGCCCGGTCATCCAAAGGATTCTCCTCAACCGACATCTCCAGCAAGGGCAAGTATTGGCTTCGGGGCTTTTCCGGGTCAGGGAAGTGGTGAAGGAGTAAATCGTCGATAAATACGGTCCGGTCCGGGTCCGCGCCGCTGTACTCCAATACTTCATGCACCGGCCTCACCCACCGGAAGTCCTGTCTGCGGTGAATTTTTTCCATATGAAACTGCCTGTCGACCCCACCGTCCTGGTGATGGCTCCAGGCAAACCAATACTTTGCCCGGGTGTATGCCGGGGTCCAGGCCCGCTCCAACTTCTCCCGCCAACCAGGCTCAAACACCTCGTCCAGATCGTTGGAGACACAGATGTCCACGTCCATGGGAAGGTGGTCCATGGCGGCATTCCTGGCGGTGTCAAACCGCCAGGGCTGGATGGCTTCCTCATACACCAGCGCTCCCCTGGCCCGGAGCTTTTCCACTGTGTCATCGGTGGAGCCGGTATCGGCCACAACAACAATGTCAGCCTCACTCACCGCATCCATCCACCGGTCCACGAAATGTTCCTCATTTTTACTTATGGCATAAACGCCTATTTTATATTTGGACAAACCCTCACCTCTTAATAATGCAATTACTCATTACTATGCATGCATACGACTAATTATCCTGATCCGTATTATATACTTCCTGTAGAAGCCGGCCATGACTTTTGAGGCTTACAAATATTTTTAAAAAAGTGGTTGACAAATAGTCAGGTACCGTATTATAATAAAATAAATTATAAGGTACCTGACAGATAGGAGTGGTATTATGCCCCCAATGGGAAGAATATATGACCGGAGCAGCGGATTGGATGACGAGAGCATCAAAAAGAATCCGCCCAAGATTTCAAAGGACCTGTTAAAGAGGATATTTGGCTACCTCTCCCCCTACTGGCCCTATCTGGCGCTGGTGACGATCACCATCCTGATTGCGGCTATTTTGGATTTGCTGCCTGCCGTCCTCACTGGCAGAATCATTGACGACGGCTTTATCGGCGGCGACTTTAACCTGCTGCTGCTGTTGATTGCCGCCTCATTTGGTGTTCTGGTCCTGTCCAACCTCATGGGACTGGTCCAAGGCTATCTCAACGCCTGGATTTCCCAAAGCATCACCAAGGATATGCGCAACCAGATGTATGGCCATCTGCAAAAAATGTCCCACCGCTTCTTCACCACCAGCAAACAGGGTGAGGTCATCACCCGGATGACCAGCGACATTGGCGGCGTGGAGTCCGTCATCACCGGAACTCTGACCAACACCATCTCCAATGTAGCCATCCTGGCCACCTCCATCATCGCCATGCTTCAGAAAAATTGGCTGCTGGCCCTGGCGGGCGTGGTGGTAGTGCCCTTGATGGTCATCCCCATCAAGATGGTGGGCAAGCGGCGGTGGGCCCTCACCCTGGAATCACAGAAGCGCAACGATGAGATCAACCAGATTCTCAATGAAACCCTCAGCGTCAGCGGTCAACAGCTCGTGAAGCTGTTCACCAATGAAGAACAGGAATACCAAAAGTACGCCAAATCCAACCGGGCCATGTTTAAGCTCAATGTAAAAGAAAATACCGCCGGACGTTGGTTCCGCATGGCGGTCAACACCTTTACCAGCATAGGGCCCATGCTCATTTACCTGGCGGGCGGTATCCTGCTCCTCCGCTCCGGTTACGGCGGCCTCACCGTGGGCGACATCACCGTCATGGTGGCCTTGCTGACCCGCATGTACCGTCCATTAAGCCAGTTGCTGGAGATTCAGGTGGACTTTATCCGGGCCATGGCCCTCTTCACCCGCATCTTCGACTATCTGGATCTGCCCATTGAAATTGTAAACAGGCCGGACGCAAAGACGCTGAATACGATCAACGGAGCCCTGTCTTTTGACCACGTTTGTTTTCACTACAAGCCCGAGACGCCTGTGCTCAAGGATGTGTCCTTCCAGGTGGAGGCCGGGCAGACTGTGGCTATAGTGGGGCCCTCCGGGGCCGGAAAATCCACCATTATCAGTTTGGTGGTCCGCCTCTTCGACGTGGTGGAGGGCGCCGTAAGGCTGGACGGGGTGGATATTCGGGATCTGGACGTGCACTGCCTGCGGAAAAATGTGGGGGTCGTCACCCAGGACAGTTACCTCTTTAACGGCACCATCCGGGAAAACCTCCTTTACGCAAAGGGCGACGCCTCCGACGCGGAGTTGATCCAAGCTTGCAAGGAGGCCAATATCCACGATTTTATTGAGTCTCTTCCCCAAGGGTATGATTCCATGGTGGGCAACCGGGGTGTAAAGCTGTCGGGAGGAGAAAAGCAACGGCTTTCCATTGCGCGGGTTATTCTCAAGGACCCCAGGCTGCTGATTCTGGACGAGGCCACCTCTTCCCTGGATTCCATTTCTGAGAGCCTGATTCAAGAGGCCATTGACCCGCTGCTCCACAAGCGGACCAGCTTAGTCATCGCCCATAGATTATCCACCGTTATGGCAGCCGACAAAATTTTGGTGGTTCAGGATGGCCGTATTGTGGAGGAGGGCACCCACCGGGAACTGTTAGAAAATGGAGGCACCTACAAAAAGCTGTATGACACCCAATTCCAGCAGGTTATCCAAGAGTATGCTCAATTGGAATTGCCTGCATAATACTTAACAGGAGGAATTAATTATGAAAGAGAAAAATAAAACCGTTCAGCTGTTGGTCCGGCTGGACAGGTTACTGCACCGCTATTACGGTCACCTGCGCATGGGAAAGCATGGCGATCTGCACCGGGGGCAGGGACGCGTGTTGTCCCTCCTCAAATTACAGCCGGAAATTTCCCAGAAGGAGCTGGCCTTTTTGCTGGACATGAGAAAGCAGTCGTTGAGTGAGCTGCTGACCAAGCTTGAAAGCAAGGGCCTCATCACCCGTCAGCCCTCCCAGGAGGACCGCCGGGTGATGAACATCACTCTGACCCAGGCCGGGGCCGAGGCTGCGGCTAATATGGATGAAGAAAGGCAGGAGCAGAGCGATATCTTCGACACCCTAGATGAGCAGGAAAAGCGGCAACTGGAGGATTATTTAATCCGCCTAACTGAAAGGCTGGAGCAGGAGCTTGCCAGCCTGCCTGAATCGGAGACACCTCCCTTCCAGCGGGATTTAGAGGATTTCCCTCACGGACATTTCCATTCCCGGGAGCATTCGCATGAACGCGGGGGTCCTCATCCCGGCTGTGACCGCCGAAGTGATTTCCCGCATGGCCGGCAAAACCGGAAACAGGCTGGGGATGGGGAGCAAGACGCCCATACCGGGGAGCCGGAAGAGGAATAATGCCGGAGTATGTAAACTATTCTTTAATCCGGAGTGCTAGGCTTGACGGCCGCCAATGTGACGATTGCCGCAAGCGCGGACGGAAGTCATAGATATAGGAGAACGTAAATGAATATCAAAATCGACAATATCAGTTTTCGGTATAATAAACATGAATTAATTTTAAAAGACCTCAGTATTGCCTTTTCCAAAGGGCAGATATGGGGAATTCTCGGGCATAATGGGGCAGGCAAGACAACCCTAGCAAGATTGATTTTGGGGTTGTTGCCCCCGTGCAGCGGGAACATCTCATTTGATTTCGAAAAAAGTATCTCTTATCTGCCGGAAAGTAATGGGATATACGAGAAACTAACTTGTTATGAGAATCTAGTTTTTAGAGGCGAAATATTTGGCCTAAACACGGTAGCTTCAAAAAAAAGAGCTGATCATCTTTTAGAAGAATTGAACATCGTCAATAAAAAATGGGAACGCGCGGCTTTTCTTTCCCATGGAATGAAAAAAAGGTTGGGGTTAGGCTGTGCCTTGATGAATCCAGGAAACCTGATTATTTTGGATGAGCCAACGAATGGGCTGGATCCTGAAAGTTTAGAAATTGTCCGAAATATCATTTCCAGTTTTAAGGGAACCGACACAATTATATTAATCATATGTCATGATTTAGAGACTGTACAGCAGGTCTGCAATAATATCGTTATCTTGCAAAATGGAGAAAAGATATATATCAGTGCCATGGACGATGATAACAAAGAATCAATAAAGGACATATATTTAAGGGTAGTGAAGGGGCATGATGAATATGCAGACTAACCTATTTCATATCCTGT
>Ga0153944_1000151_pt1 | contig 29425 bp, 33 predicted proteins | sample TSNJ028MetaG_FD_104703 | JGI IMG/M metagenome (GOLD analysis project Ga0153944, IMG submission 104703) | Attine ant fungus gardens microbial communities from New Jersey, USA - TSNJ028 MetaG | ecosystem: Host-associated > Fungi > Mycelium > Unclassified | place: USA: New Jersey, Wharton State... | reverse complement strand
CCCGTATCATCACCAACAATCTCAGGAATACAACCCGTAAGAACCACATAAAGATCTGCATCGATTACCTTTAGCGAATTCTCTATTGTTGAATGCAATTTCTTCATGCCGCCAAATACAACATCCTTCTCATTGATACTGGTACATGGAAAAATATTTGGCGAAAAATACCCCGAGCTGCCATTGTCATCTGACAGCTTCTGTGCACATCCAGGTCCGGAATGGAGAATGGGTATCGCCCGTGTAATAGCCTGAACCGTTTGCATTGCCCCAAGAGCACATTTATATCTCTGCGTATCTAATATCTTTGCCATTACTTTTTCGCCTCCTCTAAAAAAGTATCTACATTTTGCCGATACCACCAGTCCGTATACGGTAACTTTGTTCTCTTTGCAAGATTTTGTTCAAAGCTTCTATTCCGTATGGTATCAAGTATTGTTTTTGCAAACTCCAATGTATGCTGATAACCAAACATCATGTATTCATCTGCCACGTAAACGGCAGGGGTTCCATTCTTAATTGCCCATACAGTGGAGCCGGGATGGCGGGAAAGATATAGGTCAGGCTGATATTTATTGAGGATGTTCATCACCTCAAAGTTCTGTTGGTCTGCCACGCTGGCTTCGAAATCAATATCATGTTCCAACAGATATTTCATGGATGGCGGCACATCCCCATTCTCGTATTTTTTATCGTAATGCCATGCAAGTGCCCATACCACCTCAATGCCCAGCTCATCAAGTACCCTGGATACCTCAAAAGTATATCCCGGACCCATGCCAATAACAGCTTTCAGTCCTTTTATTTCTTTCTTAACCTCTTCAATCTGCGGAATATAGACAGCCCTTTGTTCTTCGATGTATTTTTCCACTTTATCGCTTCTCCCAGTTACCCGGCCAAGTTCCCGGAGCCATGTCTCAAAACCTACAATGCCACTCTGATTGATCGTTCTGATATATGGGACTCCATACTTTTCTTCCAGCGCATTTCCCAGGTAATTTCCTAACGTACCACAAATACAAGTGGTTGCCAACGATTCTGAAATATGCGATAGTTCCTCCACCGTGGAATTGCAATAAAGGAAAACAGGTTCAAGATCGAAATGCTGAAACATTTCTAAGATTTCCGGTCTGGCACTTTCAAAAAAATTTTTAAAATTAATTGTATTTCTCTTCTCTTTTGGCGGCTTCACAATAGAAGATAGAACCGCATGATCGGAAATATCAAAACCGGTAGCCCAAATCCGCGACTTAAAACCTTCGCAGTGAACAGCCACGATTGGAACATCGATCTCCGGCTTTATCTCATCCACAATGCTGTCAATATCCTCACCGATAATGCCAGTGGCACAGGAACTGGAAACGAAAATGGCTTTTGGTGAATATCTCTTATTGACCTCAAGAATAATCTCTCTTAATTTCTCAGTAGAACCAAATATGGTGTCATTCTCATTCATGTCCGTTCCCACATATACCGTATCATTTGTGACGCCCCGCTTTTTTGCCATTACCTTATTCATATAGTAAGCCCCTGCACCGGAAATGGAACATCCCGCAGGTCCATGATGGATCAGGGCGATATCCCGGATTCCGGCCAACTGTGAAAGAGCACACATGGAAAGGCAGGTGCTTGACTGTGAAAAACATCTGGAACATCCCTTTAATGTCCCACACTCACTCTGACTTGCCAGGTCGCTTAAGGAACCAATATAGCCGGTAATGGATCCAATACGGTTTTCTCTGGTAGCCACATTGGAATTATTTAAGTTGATTGCCATTTTATCCGCCTCCTATTCAAATAAATTTGTAGAAAGGTAACGCAGCCCGGTATCCGGGAAAACCACCACGATTTTCTTACCTTTATTTTCAGGTCTCTTTGCAAGCTCCGTAGCTGCAAAAAGTGCTGCACCGGAGGATGTTCCGATCAGAATACCATCCGATTTTGCCACTTCCCTCGCTGCCTTATATGCATCCTGTGTCTCTACTGCTAGCCATTCATCATAAATATCACGATCTAAATTGCCAGGGATAAACGTTTCCGGCACACCTTCAAATGGATGTATCCCGGTAATTTCCTCCGGAGTAGGATTTTCATTGCCAGGTATTGAATTTGGTCCCGGCTGCACCGCCACTACCTTGACATTAGGATTCTTTTCCTTCAGGTATTCACCTGTACCTGATACCGTACCGCCTGTTCCGACACAAGATACCAGAATATCCACCTGACCATCTGTATCCTCCCAAATTTCCGGTCCTGTCGTTCTTTTATGTATCAAAGGATTGGCCGGATTTGAGAGCTGGTCTACGAAGCAAATGTGATCTTCTTTGGACAGTACCTTCTCCTTTAATGTCGTTATGAGTGCTACGAAGTCCCCTCCCGTTTCCTCTATAACCTTTGCCAACTCCGGCTCTTCTCCAAGTTTAACCGTCTCACCACCGAATGCATGGATGACCTTAAATCGTTCTTCACTTACCTGATCCTGAATATACACACGGAACGGATATCCTTTTGCTGCCGCAATGGCGGCAAGACCAATCCCAGTATTGCCGCTGGTGGTCTCCACAACGGTATCACCATCTTTTAACAATCCTTTCTTTTCTGCATCCTCAATCATGGCAAGGGCAATTCTGTCCTTGACACTCTGGTTTGGATTAAAATACTCCAATTTGCTGATGACATCTGCTTCAAGCCCATGTTTTTTTGCATATCCGTTTAACTGCAATAATGGTGTTTTTCCTACTAATTCTGCAATTGATTGATTAATTTTTCCCATATCATTACGTCCTTTCTTTTTAATTTCTAAAACAAGCAGTCATTTATCTATAAAATCCCTGGTATCCAGCCAGTTAATTATTAAATTTTATAATCATCTGCAATATCCATCATCCCATATTCCATCAAAATCTCTTCCAGCCTTTCCTGGGTCATTGGGGTAGGAACCACAAAATCCGTATTGTCAATGACTGCCTGTGCCAGATTTCTATATTCCTGTGCCTGACTGGAGTCCGTCTTGTATTCGATTACTGTCTTCTTATGTATTTCCGCATGCTGTACTACATTGTCTCTCGGTACAAAATACAGAAGCTTTGTCCCAAGCTCTTTTGCAAATGCACGCAGTAAGTCAGGCTCCCTGTCTACATTTCTGCTGTTGCAAACAATGCCGCCAAGCCTTACACCGCCTGTTCTTGCATATCTCTGAATACCTTTGGAAATATTATTGGCTGCGTAGAGTGCCATCATCTCCCCACTGGCCACAATATAGATTTCCTTTGCCTTACCCTCACGAATTGGCATTGCAAAACCACCACAGACAACATCTCCAAGCACATCATAAAATACATAGTCCAAATCATCTGTATAGGCTCCCAAATTCTCCAGCATATTAATGGAAGTAATGATGCCCCGTCCGGCACAGCCAACCCCTGGTTCCGGTCCGCCGGATTCTACACATCTGGTACCCCCAAAACCCTCCTTCATGATTCTGTCAAGGGAAATATCTTCTCCTTCTTCACGAATGGTATCAAGAACGGTCTTTTGTGCCAGTCCGCCAAGAAGGAGTCTTGTGGAATCTGCTTTCGGATCACAGCCTACCACCATGACTTTCTTTCCATGCTCCACAAGCCCTGCTGTCAGGTTCTGTGTGGTAGTGGATTTTCCAATACCGCCTTTTCCATAAATCGCTATTTGTCTTAGTTCTGGCATTTTCTTTTATCTCCTTTCAACATCCGCTGTATTTCTTCATATTTCAGCAGCTTATCCACTGCCTTTTCTATTTCATCCGGAATTTCAAATACGGAAATTCCATTTTTCTCACACTCATTTCTTGCCCGCATACCAATTCTGCTTACTAATACATATTGACAGTCAGACAGATTTCCTACCGCCTGATGCATCTCAATGTCCTCGTGGTCTCCACCACGGCAGACGGGCGTTACGGTTCGCTCCCCTTTAAAAATGAAGTTACGTTTTTCCACTTCTGCTACAAGTATATAAAACTTATCCGCTCTTCCAAAATGCTGGTTTACTATCTTACCATCTGTAGATGCAACGGCTATTCTGACTTTCATCAACAATTCCTTCCTTTTGCCATATCTGAATGTTATCCATGTGAAAAGGTTTCCTTAACGGTAATTCTTTTCTGATAAATCTGATCTCCTACCTCTTTTTCTCCGGGTATCCCGATCGCATCCGCACGGCATCTCTGACAATGCCTAAATACGTCAATATATTTACCCGCTCTTGTTCTGGCTTCATCAATTTCAAGGCAGGTCGGTTCCCTGCAATCCTTTAATTCATATTGAGGAATCAGAGGAATAATATTATAAATGTTTGCTCCAAGTTCACTTACCGTTTTTGCAATCTCTTCAATATGCTCTCCATTGATATCCGGGACAAGTACGGTATTTACCTTAATAGTGATTCCCGCATCCGCAGCCTTTTTGATCCCTTTCAGTTGGTTCCCTATCAGAATTTTTGCTCCATCTACGCCGTCATACCTCTTTCCGTGATAGAGAATGAATTTACTCAGTTTTGCCTCAATCTCCGGATTGACCGCATTTACTGTCACAGTCAGCGAATCAATGCCTGCCTCTGCCACTTTATCTACTTTTTCGTTTAGCAAAAGCCCATTTGTACTCATGCATTTAATTAATTGCGGGAAATGTTCCTTCACCAAACGGAACGTATCCAGCGCATATTCTGTTGCCAGCGTATCTCCCGGTCCTGCGATACCTACAACAGTAGTCTCCGGACAGAGTTCTAATGCCTTATTGATTACTTCAATTGTTTCTTCCGGCTTTAATACCTTACTGGTCACTCCTGGTCTTTGTTCTACATCATTAACCGCCCTGTCACAGAAACGACAGGCAATGTTACATCCCGGACTGACCGGAAGGTGAATCCTTCCTGCATGGTTCTTGTGTCCGCCAAAGCAGGGATGTGAATTTTGTAAATCTTTATATGTATTGCTCATTGCTTCCTCCTTTCACAGAGCTAAAAACGTAAAAAAGACAACCTAAGATTTCCTTTCTCCAAGAAAAACCTCCGGTTGTCCAGTCAGTTTTTTATTCGTATTTTCTTATTCTGCTCAAGCTGCACGACTTTTCCATCCTGCACTACAATGGTTATCTGTCCGAATTTTAATTCCTCCACCATTCCCTTTACAATATTCAGATACTCTTTTTCTGAATATGCCAGATTATCCTCAGCCATATCTGTCACCACCTTTTTATCTGGAACCGCCAAAGTGGCAGCCCCTGTGCCATCACCTCATATCTTAGTTTGCAAATAATGGCGTAGACAGATATCTGTCTCCGGAATCAGGTAATATTACCACAATCGTCTTTCCTTTATTTTCTGGTCTTGCCGCAAGAATCGCCGCTGCCTTCAATGCCGCACCGGAAGAAATACCTACCAGAATGCCTTCTGACAATGCAAATGCCTTTCCTTCTGCAAATGCATCCTCATTCTCAATGGCAATTACTTCATCATAAACCTTTGTATTTAACACATCCGGTACAAATCCCGCTCCAATTCCCTGAATTTTGTGTGCTCCCGGTGTTCCCTTGGATAACACCGGGCTGCTTGCTGGTTCTACTGCCACAATCTTTACATTCGGATCCTGTTCTTTTAAGTATCCACCTACACCGGTAACTGTTCCGCCTGTACCAACGCCGGCTACAAAGATATCTACCTTTCCTTCTGTCTGCTTCCAGATTTCAGGTCCGGTCGTTTCCCTATGGATTCTTGGATTTGCAGGATTGACAAACTGTCCCAAAATCACTGCCCCATCTATCTCTTTTTCCAGCTCCCCTGCCTTGGCGATGGCACCCTTCATGCCCTTGGCGCCTTCTGTCAATACAAGCTCAGCTCCATATGCTTTTAAAAGATTTCTGCGTTCCACACTCATGGTGTCCGGCAGTGTAAGGATTGCCTTATATCCCTTTGTCGCCGCTACAGCCGCAAGTCCGATTCCGGTATTTCCGGATGTCGGCTCTATAATGGTTGCACCAGGTTTCAAGATACCTTTCTTTTCTGCATCCTCAATCATTGCCAATGCAATTCTATCCTTCACGGAGCCTGCCGGATTTAAATACTCCAGCTTGGCAAGAATGACAGCTTCCGTCACCCCGGCTTTCTCGCTGTAACGATTCAGTTTTAATAATGGTGTTCCTCCAATTAATTCCAATGCACTTTCTTTGATTTCTGACATAATGATTACCTCCGTTTTATTTTATTTTTTTAAAAAAGAACAGATACCATTATGGCACCTGCTCAAATATTCCATTTCTAAATGAAACAATCAGGCTCATAATTTACATACAAAGGAAACTGTCTTCATTTCACGATTCATACAACAGCAACAATACATATTCATTTCCATAATATCCTTATCCCATGTTTTCATTTGTATCGCTCCTTTCATTGCCTACCTTTTTTATAGGTTATATAGGTTTTATTGCTAGGGTTAATTATAAACATGGGGCAATGCTTTGTCAATCACTTTTTTTATTTTCTGAATTTAAATTGTTTGAACTGATTATAAGTTTTTATTATAACCTTCCTATTATTCAACCTTTTATCGCTCTCTTTAACTGATATAAGGCCCGCGCTAATAACTTTCTTGGGCATGCCACATTGATCCGCTCAAAACCTTCTCCCGCTTTTCCAAAGATAGCACCACTATCCAGCCAAAGATTTGCTTTTCTTACGACCAGTTCTTCCAGTTCATTTTCTGACAATCTAAGTTTCCTGAAATCTAGCCACACAAGATACGTACCTTCCGGTTCTATCATCTGAATCTCTGGCAGTTCTTTTTGCAGATAACTTCTCATAAAGGAAATGTTTTCTTCCACATACCCCATCATTGTCTCATACCATGCCGCTCCATGACGATAGGCCGCTTCACAGGCAGTAAGCCCGATTGTATTTAGCTGACCGTACCCGGCTGCTGCAATCTGCTTTTTGAACTTTCCCCTTAAGTTTCCATTTGGTATAAAAATATTCGATATCTGAAGTCCCGCCAGATTAAATGTCTTTGCAGGTGAAGTGCAGGTAATGGAAATATCCGCAAAATTTTTTCTCAGATCTGCAAATACCTGATGTCTGCCTTCACCAAATACAAAATCCTCATGAATTTCATCGCTGACAACAGTAACATGATGTTTCAGGCAGATTTCTCCAATTTTCAATAATTCTTCCTTTTTCCACACCCGGCTGACCGGATTATGCGGGCTGCATAATAAAAATAATGGAATTTCATGTTCCATAATTTTTTGCTCAAAATCCTCGAAATTAATATGATATTTTCCATCCTCACCCAATACCAAATCATTGCTTACGGCTTTCCTGCCATTATCCTCAATTACTTCTGCAAATGGATAGTAGACCGGCTGCTGAATCAGCACGCTGTCACCTGCATCAGAATATGCCTTGACTGCCATTGCAAGGGCAAACACCACACCCGGTGTTTTTACCAGCCATCTGCGTTCCACTTCCCACTCATGCCTGCTTTTCATCCATTCTGCCACAGCTTCAAAATAACAATCACGACTTTCCGTATAACCAAATATGCCGTGTTCTGCCCTTGCCTTAATCGCCTCTATGATACAGCTTGATGTTTTAAAATCCATATCAGCCACCCACAAAGGTAACACATTTTCCTGTCTTCCTCTTCTGACTGCAAAGTCATATTTCAGACAATCCGTATTTTTTCTGTCTATGACTATATCAAAGTCTAAATTTCTTTCTTCCGACATAATAACCATACCTTTCCATATCCTGTACAATTTCTTCTAATCCCGAAAAGACTCCACCGCCTGTTTCAAGTCCCGGATCAAATCCGCTTTGTCTTCAATTCCGGCAGATAATCTTAACACCCTGTCCGTAATTCCATTTTTGATCCGTACCTCTTCCGGCACATCGGCATGTGTCTGTGTTACAGGATAGGTAAGCAATGTCTCTGTCCCTCCCAGACTTTCAGCAAAGGGGATCAGCTTTGTGGACTTCAGTATATGGAGGGCAAGTTCCTTGCTTTCTATTTCAAAAGTTATCATACTGCCAAACCCACTTGCCTGCCGCTTACAAATTTCATATCCCTTCGTCCCCTCAATTCCAGGATAATACACTTTCTTCACTTCGCTTTCCCCAAGTAAAAATTCCACAATTGCCCCGGCATTTTCCTGTGCTTTTTCCATTCTAAGAGGTAATGTCTTAATTCCTCTTAAGATAAGCCAACTGTCAAATGGAGCAAGCCCGGAACCTACTGTCTTAATTAAAAACCTGAGTTTCTCTGATATGCCCTGCGAATTTGTTACGATAAAACCAGCCAGTGTGTCGTTATGTCCACCCAGAAATTTTGTGCCGCTATGTACCACAATGTCCGCACCAAGCGTAAATGGTTTTTGGAAATACGGCGATAAAAAGGTATTATCCACAATTAAAAACAATCCATGCTTTTTGGCTGCTTCAGATACTTTCCGAATATCAATCACATTCATCATTGGATTTGTAGGCGTCTCGATAAAAATTGCCTTGGTATTATCCTTCACATAAGCTTCTATATCCTCATTTGTACAGTCAATATGGCTGAATGTGATTCCGTTTTTTTCATTTACATGATCAAACAAACGGATACTGCCCCCATATAGGTCAGCGTCAGTGATGATATGGTCTCCCGGCTGAAATAGTTCCATCAACGCTGTGACAGCTGCCATACCGGAGGAAAAAGCAAGTGCATCCACTCCTTCCTCTAAGGAGGCTACAATCTCTTCCAATTGCTGCCTCGTAGGATTCTGTAATCTGCTGTAATCAAACCCAGTACTCTGCCCCACGGCAGGGTGGGCATATGTTGCCGTCTGATATATTGGAAAACTAATTGCTCCGGTTTTATCTCCCTCAAAAACCTTTCCATTCCCATAAATACATTTTGTTGCAATACCCTGATCCATATTTGAAATCAATCCTCCTTTTGTTTGTTTTTGTTTTTGACTAGAACTCTAAATCTTGCGGATATATATATTATATCTGTCCAGGAAATGCTTCGGTATGACTTTATTCTATGAACTGGTTATTCAAAACAGTTATATCTATAAACGAATGAAAACCTTGAATACCTACTAGTCCTATGGTAAGATAGGCATTGGAAACCAAACTTATCTATATCTTTTCAGAGGAGGGTCAGACTTTGAAGATTTCAACCAGAGGCCGCTATTCCTTTCGCATGATGATAGACCTTGCACAACATTACAATGAAGGCTTTATCGCACTTAAGGATATTTCAAAACACCAAAATATATCAAAAAAATACTTAGAGCAGATCATTCCGTTTTTAAACAGAAGTAATCTGCTGAATGCAAATAAGGGGCATATGGGGGGCTACCAGCTTGCAAAGCATCCTTCTAAAATCACTGTCAAAGAGATTCTTGAAAGTGCGGAAGGCAGTCTGACACCAGTAAGCTGTATGGATAACTCACCTAACTTATGTGAAAACTGTGAGGATTGCCTGACCCTACCGATATATGAGGGATTATACGAAACCATCACCAAATATCTGGATGGTATTACTCTGCAGGACGTTATTAGCAGCCAGCCAAGTTCTTGTGAATACTATATCTAAAATGATGTTTTAGAGCCTGTCTAATATCTCTGTTTTGGTAGATTTTCGAGATGATTTTTTACTCTGCAAGGCAAAATTGGGGGCATAGCCGAAAGCTATGTTCAAAAATTGCTCTTACTTCAATTACGGCTCTTCATCTGTAATTCCGGTATAAATGCAGAAACCTTTGTGTTGGCAGGAATTGACTCTGTTACAAATGTATTTCCTGCCACTACTGAATTCTTTCCTACAACTGTTTCACCACCCAATATCGTTGTATTAGCATATATGACCACATTATCCTCAATGGTAGGATGCCTTTTCATTCCCGAAAGTGCCAGGCCTTTCATAGTGGATAACGCTCCTAACGTAACTCCCTGATATATCTTCACATGATTTCCTATCTCTGTTGTTTCCCCAATAACAATACCTGTTCCATGATCAATAAAGAAATATTCTCCAATCTTTGCACCGGGATTAATTTTCGGCAATGCATCAATGAATTCAAGTGCCAAATGTTCTGCCTTATCTTCTATTCCTTCTGGCTTTTTCCCTTTTCCCTGATAAGCAAAGGCAATACGAACCTGCTTAAACAGCTTCTCATAGACAGTAGCCAGTGAATTGCTGGCAAAACTACGCAGAGATACATACGCCGTATTCTCATTTCCAAAATATCCCGGGAAAACAATCCGCCTTACCTCATTTATGATTTCAATGATTTCTGACCTTCTCGGGAGCTTTTCACTAATTCCAATTTCAAAAATCCCTTGATTTTTATAATTGCTTTCAAGCTTCTCCGCAGCTTCCGCAATTTTTCTTTTAATATCTTGACTCATAATACTTTCGTGATTTTATCACTTTACCTCCATTTCTTTCAGATGTATTCTTCAATCCACAAAACAATTTACAGCATATACAATGATATTTTATCTCATATGGCTTAAGATTACTAATATCTCATAATTAGAATCAGCTATAAGAATATTTAATACCAAATGTTCAATCTATGGAAAATAGCAGAACATGACTGCCCTGCTATTAGGATACTTATGTTTTTATCTGTATCTTTTTACTCATGGTTTTCCTCTCTCAAACCGTTATCATATTTTTTTAAAATCTCAACGTATTGCTTTGCCAACATGCTAAGCGGCATATTTTTTTTCTTTAAATACCCAATTGTCATCTTATCCCTTGTTGCAAGGGGAATCGAAAAATAATTTCCACCATTCAAATCTCCACAGATAATTCCGGAACATAAAGTGTACCCACTCATTCCTGTCATAAGGTTTAACATAGTTGCCCTGTCATCCGCTTTGATAATCTGCTTATAATTCAAGGTGCTGAACACTTCTTCCGCAAAATAGAAGGAATTCTTATCTCCTTGTTCAAAAGACAGACAAGGATAATTCTGAAGTTCTTCGAATCCTATTACATTTTTTCCTGCTAACGGATGGTCTTTGCTTATATATACCGATATCTCACATTGAAATAACGGAACAAACTCCAACCCATTCTCATTAAATATTTTAAGCATTGCCTTATTATTAAATTCATTTAGATACAGAATTCCAATTTCACTTCGAAAATTTTTCACATTTTCTATGACTTCATGGGTTTTTGTCTCATGGACAGCCAGTTCAAACTCTCCAATGCCAAATTCTTTTGCCAATTCAATAAATGCTTCTACTGCAAAGGAATAATGCTGCATGGATACACTAAATTTCTTCTTTGTCTGCTTATTATCAATAAAACGTTCCTCTATCATTTTATTCAGTTCCACCATCTGTCTGGCATAGCTCAGGAATTCTTCCCCTTCCGTTGTAATAACGATACCACGATTATTCCTTATGAAAAGTTCTGTATGGATTTCCTCCTCCAAATCTTTCATCGTGCTGGATAGGGCTGGTTGTGATACAAATAGCTCAGCTGCCGCTTTATTCATTGATTTTGTATCCGCTATTTTAACTACATATATTAATTGTTGAAGCGTCATGCCCTCACTTCCCTTCTGCTTATTATTCCTATCATTTTAATAGGTTTTCAGTTGTAATAATAGCACAAGATTTGAAGTATTACAAGATACGCTCATTTATTTTTGCGAAGGCTTAGTGAGCGATTAGCAAGCTTGCTTGCTAATCCGAGCGTGCCCGTGGGGCCAAACACCCTGTAGCTTGCTGCGGGGTGTTTGACTTATAAGTTGTTTCCTTCTTTACATCGCCCCGTGTAGTAACAATCTGATACCCTGCGCTCTTTACCCGCCGTTCAAGACACCCACGGCATTCGGCGGCTTCCTCACCAGTACAAATTTTACCGTCATATAATGCATATTGCTTGCGAACAGATATAGGAGACAGGTTTGGCATGATCACATTTGCACCAGCTTTCAATCCCAACTCCCGTCCGTTTGGTGTAATGCTACCGAGAGCGGTAGTCGCCGGTATCAGCGTATAAGGGAACATCAGCCGAAGTATGGCGATGAGCCGCAGCGTTAACGCAAGACTGCCGTTTGTAAAATCCCTGAAAGGCGTATCCTGATGGGGAATATTTTAAGTTGTACTTTTTCTTGACATAGTACCAATCCGGCTTACCTGGCCTGTCTTTTATCCAGGCTGCCATCGGATTCCATCTTGTCAAACTGCAATCTGCCCGCCTTGACCTGTCTCTGGTCATGATAATGATGGCGGAATCTGGCTTTTCGCTCCCGGACTGTTGCTGCCGACTCGTAAAAATCCTTTGCCTGGCTGTTTCGGTATGCATCTGCAACCTGCCCGACTTCCTGTTTCCCAGTATCCGTTTCTTTTCTATCCAAATCATTGGCATCAGACAATTTGCCATCCGGATTCTGAACATCCGGCGCTCTGGCATGAGCCTGTTTTCTCTGGGAATTTGAGCCCGCCCTGCCTAAATTCAGTTCTTCCTCGGATTTCTTAAAAACAGCCTCCGTTTCCCGTGTTTCCTTCAATTTTGCTCACCTCCCCTCGAAGCAACAAATTTATTTTCCATCCTGTTTCTTCAAATCTTCCGCTTTGGTACTCATGATGGCATAGGTACGGGTATCTGTCGGGTACTTATCAACAAATGGGATAATGACATTTCCATAGAAAAGCAATTCCTCCCCTTCATTACTGTTATTGACATAGGAAAGCTGATGTTTGGAAATGTTCAGTTTCTCTGCCAGTATCTTCTGATCCCCGCTGTGCTGGTTTAGCATATAAATAAAATCACTGTTGCCAACGATATTCTCCACCGCCAGCGAACCAAGGAAATCGGTTACGTTCTGGGTCAGTCCGGTGGGGATGCCGCCCCACTTTCGGAAGCGCTTCCACATCTCTACGGAATAGTTGACCGTTTGCGGCTGCTTTAACAGAAGATGGAACTCATCCACATAATAGCGTGTAAACTTTTTCAATGCCCGGTTGGTGGAAACCCTTGTCCACACCATGTTCTGGACAATCAGCATACCGGCCTTACAAAGCGTCGTACCCAGGTCTTTGACATCAAAGCACACGATCCGGTTCTTCATATCCACATTAGTCCTGTGGTTAAATACGTTCTGTGAACCCGTCACATACAGCTCCAGACAGTTGGCAATCCTCCTGGCCGCATCATTTTTATCTGCATAAAACAGCAGACGGTCTAAGAAGTCCTGTAGGATTGGCATATTTTCCGGCTGCGGGTCATTGAATAAAAATTCTTCGTAAATATCCTTGATGCAGTGGTCAATGATGGACACCTCGTCTCCGTCCAGTTCCCCATTGTTGGGCTTTTTCATAACCATTTCACAAAAGGATGCGATGAACTCCGACTTATCTGCAATCATAGTATCCACGTCCTCCACATCCCCGTTAATCCGGTACTTCTCCGGATGGTAAATGACATCCAGGTTGACATCCATGGGGTTGATATGATCGGTACTCTTGGCACTGATTTTTACCACCTGCCTTTCAGCGCCTGCACCAGCAGATAATATTCACCCTCCGGATCACACACGATAATATCGTCACCGGTAATCAGAAAGACATTTAATATCTCCCGCTTCGCACTAAAGGATTTGCCTGAACCCGGCGTACCCAGTATCAATCCGTTAGGGTTGTTGTCAAGAGGAACTTTTTTTGGCGGGGAAAAAAGCAAAAAGAAAGGGCACAAAATGCGCCCGTAGAGCGGGTAAAAGCCGTTTTCTGGGTAGGTAGTATAAAACCCTTACACCCACGGAATAGAGGGCATAAGCGCAACAAAAAGCCCATAACTGCGCCGTTTACAGGCTGTCAAAAAGCGGTAAATGTCTGCATCTCGCCGTTACGCTTTTACTTTGGCGTTGTTTTGGGCAGGTGGTTCTGGTATAATGTTAGTGATTTCTTGGTTCGACTATGAAAGATAGGGTGAACGAACAGCATTTATATACTGTGTGTGGAGGAGATAATAGTGGATTTTTCAATTTTTTTAGCAGAAAGCCAATATGTTGATTTTTTATTACCGATTATTCAAGAAAAAGCAAACGAATTATTTGGCGGCATAAATAATGATATTAAGAAAGCTAAAATAGCTTATGAATATGTCAGAGATAGAATCCTCCATTCGTTTGATATAAATGCAAAAATCATTACAGCAAAAGCCTCTGATGTATTAAAACATCAGACAGGAATATGTCACGCAAAAGCAAATCTTCTTGCGGCTTTACTGAGGTCACAAAGCATTCCTGTCGGCTTTTGTTTTCAACATCTTACGCTTGCGGATGATGATTCTTTGGGTTACTGCGTTCACTGCTATAATGCCATTTTTGTTGATGACCATTGGATAAAAGTAGATGCCCGTGGCAACACAAACGGAAAAAACGCACAATTTTCCTTGGATAAGCCGATACTTGCTTTTCAAATTCGCAAGGAATATGACGAATATTCATGGGATGGCATATACGCTGATCCACATTTAGATACAATGAAAATGCTTGAAAAGGCAACTACAATTCAAGACATAATTGATAATATACCATGTATGATTGTTGATAAGCCGGATGTTATGGCATAGGCAGGAGTATAAGTATTATCTTCATTCGCAATAGTTTTCAAATACGTCCTTATTCTGTTCTTTGGATGAGGTCGGGGGCGCGGGGCGCGTAGCCCCGCAAAAGCTAACGATAACCGCCGCAGTAGTGGCGGCGAAATGCCACGGCAAAAATCCAGACTGTCAATGGTTTAAGGGTGGAGATTTTTTCGCGCTCTTTGCGAAAAAATACTACCCGTCCATTGACAGTCTGGATAGGTGGAATGGTCGGTGAAGTTCTCATTGTTTTAGATTAATGAATGTAGTATAATTTATTTTAGCTTTAGGATGAAAATTGGAATAGTGGCAAGGGAGAAATTGTCTTGAAAATGCCTGATAAAATTGAAGATATTATGTTTGCCCCTTGCGGTATGAATTGCACTGTATGTTATAAGCATGTGAGTATACGAAAGCGCGGCAAGCCATGTGAGGGTTGTTTGAAAGGTGATTTGGGAAAGCCGGAACATTGTCGTAAATGCAATATAAAAAGCTGTGTGCAGGAAAAAGGGCATGTGCATTGTTTTAAGTGTGCAGACTTCCCATGCAAATTGATGAAAAATTTGGAAAAAAGCTATATAAAGCGATACAATGCAAGCCTTGTTGAAAATGGTAAAATAGCCGATGAAAAAGGTGTATCGGCTTTTTTAGAACAAGACCGTCAAAAGTGGACTTGCTCAAAATGTGGTGGTGCATTTTCTTTACATGACGGTGCTTGTAGTGAATGTGGAAATAATGAACACTAATCAATATAAGGGATAAAAGGCGAACGGAGGGACGAAAAATGAGCAAGGAAATTGCTCTTGATTTTGTAAATGCGATAAATGCTCACAATGCTGACCGGATGATTACGCTTATGGCGGATGACCATGCTTTTATTGATGCTTACGGAAACAGTGCGGATAAAGAGGTGATGCGGCAAGGCTGGCCCAGTTACTTCGCATGGTTTCCTGATTACCTCATTGAAATAGATGAAGTGTTTGTATCGGGGCAAACAGTTGTCCTCCTCGGCTATGCTGGTGGCACATACCACGGCAAGACAACACCAGACAATAGAAATCGCTGGCGTATACCCGCCGCTTGGCGGGTAGTTGTAGAAGATGATAAAGTAAAAGTGTGGCAAGTATACGCAGACTCCAAAATACCATTTGATATTATGAATGAAACTGATAAAAACAATGTGGAAAGTCAAAAGCCCTAATGCGCTTTTGCATTAGCAGACCAAAAGTGGAAGCAGGGCGGCGGCATAGATAAAAACCTATCCCGCCGCCCTGCCTTTTACAATTCCATATTGTGCGCCCGTGGGGGGCGCGTCCTGCGGTTTTCCTCGCGCATTATATCATCAATGCCGCGCCTGATTCTCTCGACTTCCTTAACCTCGTCTTTGAGCGAAACATATTCGCTGTTAAGCCTGTTCCGCTCGGCGGTCAGCTTGTCGCGCTCCGCTCTCCATGCCTTTGTTGGCAGGGTGGTCTTGCCGTTCATCACGCCTTTAAGGTATTTACCCGCCGCCGTGAATAGTATTCCCTCTGCTTCGGTTCGTGCCTTGTTGCCTTTGTGGGTGAGGTAAATATCCGCTTGCTTGATATGCTCGTCCAAAACCTTTAGCCGCCGTTCAATGGGTTTCAATTCATCCCGAATATCGAATTGCCACCCGTACATATCTTTGACTTTTTCCTCTAATCCCGCCATATCCATTATCTGATTTTCTTGCAGGAAATTGAGCATTTTCGCGGCGGCTTTCAGATTGCCGATAGATTGATAGTAGCCGCTCCCGCCGTGATAGTATACCCTGTATCACATCGGCAAGGGTAGGCGGCGCAGTGTTCTCGGTTTCCTCTTTCAGCCAGTTTTGGAGTTTGACAATCCGCGCTTTGAGTTGCCGAAAACGCTGATTTGTAACCTCTATTTCTCGGTTGAGGTTGCCGCGCTCGGTTGCAATCCCGCGCTTCTCCATCTGGAAAGCCGCCACGCCTAAATGAACGGTGGGGATTTGCTCAATGCCTTGCCGCTCGTATGAGCGGTGGTCTACCCGCTCGGCGTGATTGTTCTGCTCCAAAAAGCGGTTGCAGATTTCAGCCCATGCGCCGCGCCATTCTTCCGCTTTGGTCTGCTCGTTCCAGTCGGTGGCGGGAATGGATTTGCATTTGTATTGCCGCTTTTTCGGGTCATAGATTTTGTTGCCGCCCTTGTCGAGAATATACTCCTTTTTCTGCTTCTCGCCCCATGTCTTATCCTCATTAAAAGGGCGCATTGTCAGCATGATATGGGCGTGAGGGTTTCCATCATTTTTGTCGTGAATACAAACGTCGGCGCACATTCCCGCCGATACAAAATGCCGATTTACATATTCACGGACAAGGGAAATATTTTGCTCCCTCGTCAATTCCACGGGCAGGGCAAGCTCATTTCCCGCGCAAGCTGTGAGTTTTTCGCTCTCTCGATTTTCTCTACTGCGTTCCATAAAACAGCGCGGTCTTTGTACTCTGGCGGCGCATTGTCGGGCAGTAAAATCTCGGTGTGGACTACGCCGCCCTTGCGGGTGAAGTCATGCTCCATACCGTCATATTCGTTTTTGATTTTCTCGCCCGCACGGTAAGCCGCCGCCGCTACTGCGGATTTGCCTTTGCCCCTGCTGATGATTTTAATGCTCAAATGGTAGATTGCCACGCGCCGCGCTCCTTTCTGCGGGTTTGTCGGTAGGGGTGGGAATATCCCGCGCCGCCGTTTCTGCGGTCTGTGGCGCGGCTGCGGCGGCGTTCTGCGCCGTTAATCCGTCCAATATGCGGCGGCTGTAATCGCTCAATACGGCTTTTTCAAGAAAGGTTTTGAATTGCTCGTCCGTGAGGGTGATGGTGTCGGGCAACAGGCTTTCCAAAAGCCCCATGCGTTTGCAAAGGCGTTTTGTCCTGTCCTTGCGCTCCTGCGCTTTTTGTTCTTGAATAAGCCGTTTTTTCTGATTTTCAAGCTGTTAGATTTGTTCCTCGATACCTGCGATTTTTTCGGGTTTGGTCTTTGCTATGATTAAAAATCTCCTTTCGGTTTTGGTAGTTTTTTCATTCTGAATGTGGTATTATTAACAACAAGAATAGTCTTGCTGTAATATAGGGGTTGCTGAAAATGAATGAAAGAGTTAAACAATCGACTGAATACTTTGAAAGTGGTCTGTATTGCTCTCAAGCCATTTTCGGAACTTTTTGTGAAGGATATGGATTGGATAAAGAAGCCGCATTCAAAATCTCCTGCGGATTGAATAGCGGCGTAAGGTGTGCCGACATATGCGGCGCGGTTTCGGGAGCGGTATTGGTAATTGGCTTGAAATATGGGGATTCAAATGCAAATTGCAATCTGAAAACAGAGGAATTTATCAAAAGGTTCAAAGAGGAAAATGGTAACATTATCTGCCGTAATCTCTTGGGCTGTGACATTTCTACACCTGACGGAAAAGACAAGGCTGTGAATAAAAACCTCTTTAAGACCATTTGCATGGATATGGTTATCAGCGCGGCGCAAATACTTTGTGATTTAGGGTATTAACCGTCAACATAGAAAAACCGCCCGATTACCTTTCAGCTTTCGGACGGCTCGGCAGGGGATTGATGGTGTGATATTCTTGATAATAAAAGCGATGTAACAATATTTCATCTATGAAATGAGGGGATTAAAAAAGTGTTAGCGATTTTGGCCGCAATACTGTTTTCGGTCATTGCGATTTTGACTGTTCTTGTAGCCTGTGGTTTACCCTTGGGAGAGTTCACGATGGGAGGACTACATAAAGTCCTGCCGAAGCGTTTTAGAATAATAGCGGCTATTTCTTTCGTTATCCAACTGTTTGCAATAGCAATTATTTTGCAGGCTGGCGGCGTTATTGCATTTTGGTTTTCTTACAATGCAACTAAATATATTTGTATTTTCTTCGCCGCCTATCTGTCATTGAATACCGTCATGAATTTGCTATCCAAAAGCAAGAAAGAAAAATATGTAATGACCCCATTATCCCTTTTCACGGCAGTATGCTTTTGGATTACCTCGCTTGGAATGTAGAGTTTTTTTAATTTGATAACATGAAAAGCCGCCATGCTCTTTTTCAGCTTGGCGGCTCTGCGGGGGGATAGATGGATTGATAGATTGATTTAGCTTGCGATTTTCTTTACCTCGCTTTCCTGTGGTTGTATTTCGTAAGATGTGCCTTGCAGGATTGCCGCCCGCTCCGCTTCGTCTGCGGCTTTTTTAGCGGCTACTTTTTTGGCGTAGCGTTGGTGGTCGCGCTCACGCTCGCGGGCGCGTTCTTCTTCCGTCATATCGCGGCGCAGCTTCTTCTTGCTTGTCCGTGGCGGTGTTTCTTCCTGCTGTTCTTCCAGTTCGGGCAGTTCAAACTTGCCGATAAAGTTCAGGTAAATGTCAACTTGCATTGTCCGCTTTCCGTCAATTTTCACGGCTTCATGGACAATTACCTTTTCGACAAACTCATTCAGAAGCGCCGCCGAAAACTCGGTAAACTCGGTATGCCGTTTCACAAGTTCGATAAATCTGTCCGCTCTCACGCTGTCGGTGTTGTAGCGGTCAATCTCGGACTGTAACCGCTCGATTTCGCTGTCAAGCGTTTCCTGTTCCGTGTCGTAGCCTGTGAGCAATTCGGAAAAGTGCTTTTCGGGGATTTTGTCGGCGGCGTAGGATTCGTACAGCTTTTTAATCCGGCCGCTGATTTCCTCGCGGCGGCGTTTTGATTTGGTCAGCTTTTTGCGACTCTCCTTTACTGCCGTTTCCTGCTGTAACTCCGATTCCTCGCGGACGCGCTTCATAAAATCGGCTTCGTTATCCCGCGCATATTTGCTCACGCGTCGTATGGTTTCCAGTATCAGACTTTCGACTACACTCACACGGATATAATGGCAGGTAAAGTTTCGGGAATAGTGGCGGTAGCTTGAACAGACATACTCTTGGTGCGGTTGGTTTGGTCTGCCTGTGTTTCCCTGTTTGTGGTACATCTTCGCGCCGCAATGATTTTGAGATGATAAAGGGCAGTATGGATGATGTATTCCTGACTGTTACAGGCCATAAGGAGGTGTCGTTACAATGAAAGAAATGTTGACGTTAACAAAACGCACTATCAAGGTGTATCTCAAAAACCCGCTTTCCTTGATTTTCTCATTCGTATACATGGTGCTGCTCATTGTCCTGCTTACCATGTTTTTAGGCGATTACATGACAAACAGCATGAAAGAAATCTACGGAGAAGTTCAGGGCATCGGCCTTGAGAATATGCGCTGGTTGATTGATAGCACGACAATGGCGGGTGTTCTGATGATAAACTGCGTATTGGTGCCGCTCAACGTGCTTGCCATTATGGTGCAGGACAGTACCGATAAACGGCTGGACAGTTTCCTTGTAACATCGGTATCGCGTGATAAGCTGGTATTTGGGTACTGGCTGGCTCCGTTTATCATTGGCAGCGTTTTGAATGTTCTATGCCTTTACATCATGCAAGGTTTTATCGTGATGAATGGCGGCGGCTGGCTGGATGGGATAACCGCGCTCAAAATGTGCGGATTGATTGTGGCAAATGTATTTTCATCCACAAGTATTTTCTTCCTCGTCGCAATGCTTATGAAAAACGCTAACGTGTACAATACTGCGACGGGTATCGTTTCAGCTTTAGTCGGCTTTATTACGGGCGTTTTTATACCGCTCGGTGTATTCCCCGAACATATTAAAAAGGTGTTTTCAATTATTCCCGCACACCACGGTGCGACGCTGATGAGAGAAGTCATGACCGAAGCTCCGCTCTCGGCTGTATTTGGAAACGTACCAGACCAAACGGTAAAGGGAACCTTCATGACCGCGCAGGAGATCGTAGATATTTATGCCGCTGAAAATGGAATCAACTATGTCCTCGATGGGAATAAAGTTTCATTTTCAATTATGCTTGCAGTTGTAATCGGGTCGGGTATTCTTTTCCTCGTAATAAGTATATTCATGATGAAACGGGCGAAAAGAAGAGGCTGAGTATAGATTTTATTCAGGCAAATAAATTATTCGCAATCTATTGACCGAAATGGTTATCTATGCTATAATGCAAATAACCATTTCGGTCATATTGATTAAGGAGGGAGGTCATATAGTGGTAAAATTCGAGACGCTGCCGGAAGGCAAGCAAATTACCGTGCTCAACGCGGCATTTTCTTGTTTTGGTAAAAACGGATATAAAAAGACATCGATTGCGGACATAGCCGCTGCTGCCGGTATAGCAAAGGCATCGGTATTTCAATATTTCGGTTCCAAGAAAGAGTTATATGTATATTTGTTTGAATACGCCTGCGATAAAATCATAAACGAAATGCCGGTGGGAACAGATGATTTTTTTGAGTGCCTGCAAATTGGAACCAATGTAAAAATGCGTGTAATGGCGCGCCATCCCGGAATGTATGATTTTCTATCGTCACTAGTAATTGAAACGGATAATACGATTGTATCAGAATTAAATCTTCACGCCGATATGCAGGTCGGCAAGGCACTGGGCGGATTGCTTGGCAATGTAAACTGGAACAAGCTCAAGCCCGGAGTAGACAGGGAAATGCTGCTAAACGCAGTCAGATGGGTTAACGATGGCTATCTAAATGATGCAATCGGGAATAAGAACGCCGAAACGATGCGGCGCGAGCTTTTTGAGTATCTGGACTTAATCAAAAATGCCTATTATAAGGAGGAATATCTGTAATGAGTGTAATGGAGATTGATAACCTTACAAGAGATTATGGGAAAGGCCGAGGCGTGTTTGATCTGTCGTTCTCTGTTGAAAAGGGAGAGGTTTTTGGATTTCTCGGGCCGAACGGCGCGGGGAAAACCACAACCATCCGTCACCTGATGGGTTTCATCAAACCCAAAAAAGGCGGCTGTATTATCGGCGGCAAGGATTGCTGGCGTGACAGCGCAGCGATTCAGAAAACACTTGGCTATATTCCCGGAGAAATTGCTTTTTTTGACGATATGACTGGCACGGACTTTTTGAATTTCACGATGAAATATCGCAGAACGAAAGCAAATGGACGCATGAAGGAATTGCTTGACCGCTTTGAACTTGACCCGCGCGGAAAAATCAAAAAGATGAGCAAAGGTATGAAGCAAAAGGTAGGGATTATTGCAGCTTTTGCGCACGACCCGGAAATACTTATCCTTGACGAACCCACAAGCGGCCTTGACCCATTGATGCAAAACCGGTTTATTGAGCTTATTATCGAGGAAAAGGCGAAAGGCAAGACCATACTGATGTCCTCGCATATGTTCGAGGAAGTGGAGCGTACCTGTCACCGGGTAGCCATCATCAAAGACGGACGCTTGGTTGCCATGGATTCTGTGGACGCGCTGAAAGCGGCACAGGTCAAAAAATACGTTATCACGCTGGAGAGCGCGAAAGACGCCACTGAGTTCGCAAAAGAAAGTTTGACTGTTGCAGGCGTTGTGCAGAACCATGTGACGGTAACGGTCGGGAGCAATATTCGTGAATTGATCGCTTTGATGAACCGTTACCCTGTCATCAACATTTCCGCGCCCAGCCAAAATCTTGAGGAGATTTTCATGCAGTATTACGGAGGTAGCAAATAATGTTCAATTTTACTTTATATAAGCGTGGTATGCAGGGAAGCTGGAAAATGCTGCTGATTTTCGCCGCCGTGTTGACCATGTATTTCACAATTATCATCTCAATGTTTGACCCGGCGCTTGGCAGCGTGTTGAATGAATTTGCAGAGGCTATGCCTGAGTTGATGGCAATGGTCGGCATGACTCCAAGCTCAACGACAATGCTTGGCTTTATGTCTGCATATCTGTACGGTTTTATCATGCTGATATTCCCAATGATTTTCTCCATCCTCTCTGCAAACAAGTTGATTGCCCGGCATGTGGACAACGGGTCGATGACCTATCTTCTCGCCGCTCCGGTAAAGCGCCGGACCGTGGCGTTCACACAGATGAAGGTGATTGCCAGCGGCATTTTCGCTTTGACGGCATATGCAACCATTATGGGTATCATTGCCTGTGAGCTTTCTTTCCCAGGAGAACTGGAAATCGGAAAATTCATACTACTCAATCTCGGCGCTTTATGTCTGCAACTGTTTATCGGTGGAATATGTTTCCTGTGTTCCTGCATTTTCAACGACACAAAATACAGCATCGGATTCGGCGCGGGCATACCGGCGTTGGCATTTATCATTCAAATGATGGCAAATGCGGGAGCGGAGTTGGAAAACGCTAAATATGCCACTTTCTTTACGCTGTTTAATCCGGATGGAATCACAGCAGGCGAAACGGGCGCGATATGGGGAATGGTTACGCTGTTTGTCGGGGCAATGGTATTGTTCATATCTGCCATTACTATTTTCAATAAAAAGGATTTACATATATAATTCATGGACCCCAAAAAGCTCGTTCATAATAGTGACACGGCGGCGGCAAATTCATTCTGCTGATGTCGTGTCATTAGAGTAAATATAACTCCATGTCCTGCACCCACATGAGTTTGTGTTCTCCACTTTTTTTGCACATGATGTCATAATCGCCTCGTCTGATTTGTTCAACTTATGTTCTTTGGAAGAGCCCCGCAAAAACAAACGATAACCGCCACGCCAGTGGAGCCGATTTTGCGGTAAAATGAAACATATGTCCATTTTTATATGATCCTTTCTGTCCCTTTTTAAGTATACATTTATAGGCGTGGGAAGACGGACACATGGCAGGGCATGGGAACGAAAATCTGGCGATGTCGCCAGTTGTTTCGTGCCCCTCATTTATCTCTCATATTTACATCCTATATGACACGAATATCCGGACCTATGATATGAAATATCTGGGTGCGGTATCGGGGCATTAGGGTGTAAATATGAGAAGTGTTAGACGGTACTTCCACCGAGGCAAAAAAAATGTTATTATAAATATGCTACTGCATTACTAGGTCACATGCTCCAGGACGGGCAGTTGAAACACATAGCTAATTTAATAATCGAGGCGAAAGTGATGCAATAAAGCACATGACAAAAAATTTGTTATTCAAGCATGGAATATGCGTTGGAGGTTATCGAAACTACTGGTGAAAACGATGAGTAAATACGTAACTATTTCTAAATAAATATTTTATACTTACATTTTAAAAGGAGGAAGAGATACACTTGGAAAAGAAAACAGGTAAGATTAAACAGCTATTTTATAACCAGAGACATAAAATAACAGAGTTTTATAAGAAAAATCGAAGGATATATTATTTAAAATATTCAATTGTAGTAAATATAATATCAGATTTATTATTTTCAGCCTTGGTATTATCAATTCTATTCATTTTATTTTATTTATTTTTATATCATTCACAAATTGTAATCTTTAAAAATGGAAATCTATATTTCGATTATACAAAATCTTTAGATGCATTTTCAAATATGTCGGGAATAATTACAACACAAGTAAGTATAAGCTTAATGATTGTTTCAATTAGTTCATTAATATCAAATATAGAGGGTAAATATATTTACGGAAAACGAGCTCTTGAATTAGTTTTTCATAAAAGAGGAGTACTTTCTTTTAAAGCATTTTTAATTATAATATTTAATTTAACTTTTCTAAATATCTATTTATTTATTAATCAAATTGGAGATGCCGCTATAATTACAGTATTTCTTATTGCTATCATATTTGTAGTGTTTTTTGTCTATAAATTTGCAAACTTATTTATTGGACAATCAAAAATCAAGAAAAAGTTATTTTACAAATATTATAGAGAAAATTTAAAACACCTTAAAAAGGCAAAACCTTTAGATGCTCATATATCTAAATCTACTGAATATTTTAAAAACGTGACTGTAAAATATATTAGAGAAGAAAATGTTCCGTTTTACAGAGAAAATATTGATGTATATTTTCGTCTATTAGAAATGAGTTTGTTCAATCACCCCCAATTAATACAAGAATATTATACAGAATCAATAGATTATAGTGATTTGATTGCACATATAATTAAATTGTCACAAGAGCTAATGTCAAATAATCAAGAACAAGAAAGTTTAATTACTTTTGATAGATTACTTAAAATGTTGAATTATTATCAAGTTGTTCTTGTGTCTAATATTGAATTCTATAATGTGATTGATACATATATAGAAAAAGCAAAATATTTTACCACCGAGACTGACCTCAAGAAGTATATGAATTGTTTAGAATATATGATAACTTGTTCAATGCATCAGACTTATTTGTATTCCATTATTGATTTATCATATTGCCGTTTATATAAATCTAATTTAATACATAGTTGGTGCTCATCTCATTTTTTTGAAAAACTATATACATCGATATATGAAAATAGTTATTTAAGCGAACTTGATAAATCTAGGATTTATGAAAAGCTATTTGATTATATTAGAATGACTGAGCATAATGAACAATTCCCTGATAATTCAATTGATGAATTTCATCAAAAGAAATGGAGGAAAAAGGAACCAGATATTTATTCTGTTGAAATAAAAGCTGAACCAATTGCTTTAATGATTTTAAAAATGTTTGAAAATCAAGATGTGCAAAATATAGAATTATTTCAAAAAATGAATATTTCTAATAGATTAAAAAGTGCTATTTATTCATTTGTATCATTGTCAATAATTGAAATACTGTTTCATGATAATATACGAACTTTTTACATGGATTTAAATATCAATCCTGAATTTACAATTAAATCTTTGAAGGATAGTAATTTTACGAATTATGAGTTTAACATAACAGAACTATCTGATTTGTATAAACTCATTGTAAAAGAGTTTACTATGATTGATAGTGAATATGTTTCAGGTAGTTACTATCGTTTTAATCCTAAGTTTCGTTTTTCATTAAATGTTGTTGATACATATTTTCTCATAATGCTAGAAAAAAATAAATGTGTTAATGATTTTACCGAAAAAAATGGAATCAATATTCAAAAGGATACGGAAGTCAGTAAGATTATAGAAAAAATAATATAAAAAGCTACCCCATATATGAATCGCCCCAGTGGTTTGTGGCTATGTTATAAAATAGCTTCACGTGAATAAATGTTTTTCTGACCATAATATGATTGTCTTATGGTTTTAGTTTGGTCATAAAGCAACCATTTTATGGTTGACCGTAGTTTTTTAGAATGTGCACCCCAAATATGGACTTTTAAATGACCATTTTATGGGCTACATTCACATCGTAAAAAATCAACCTTGTTAAAGTGGCATCCGGTCTTAGTCTCTTTTATCCACTTTAACCCGTTTATAATTCAGTATTGATACTATTTATTGGATTGCCTCATTAACCATTCAGTCATTCGACCATCTTTATTTTCACCAGCACAAAAACCTTTAGGAGTAATCATACAATGGCATTCTTCCGTCAATAATTTCAACTGATTATCAACCACATAAATCAGTCTCTCGCTATTTAAGTGTTCAATGATAGAATCAAGCGATTCATTGTTTGATTCTAAAAAAGAAAGAAAGTCTTTATCATCTATAAAAACATTTTTATCATCGCATAATTTAGTAACTATACAAAACTCTACATCTGACAAATATGTTGGTTGCCATTCAATAGATACCGGAATATTGTTTAACTCTTCTTCTGAATAATTAAACGCAAGATATTCCCAACCATTTTTATGCGGAACTCCTATTAGCAAAGGTCTTAGTCCTTCAAAATCAATATCTTTTCCAAATATACTGCTACTAATCCGATAAATTGTTGATAACTTTGTCCATATAATTTCTAAAAATACAAATAAAGGATTTGAATTATATGAAGCATATAATAACCAGTCATCTTCGCTTATCGCTGTAACATAAGGGAATCCATTAGTTTTTATTAAGGTGTTTTCCTGGCAAATAATTAAGTTAGGTAATGAAACGGCGCCAAATCCTCTGGCTCTAGTATCTTTTTTATATTTGCTATAAATATATTCAATAAATTTTTCTCTGAGAGAATATTCACTTTTAAAGCCATCGTACCCAAAAATAATTCTTGCAGGTAAGAAGCATTCCATAACAAGAGAGTGATATATCATTTGCTTTTTAAAATTCAGTTTTTCAATATCATCGTGAGCCGGTAATTCTTCTCCAGTTATAAGTTTAAAAGCTCCTCGCAACAAAGGTGTACTTATACCATGGGTAGGCTCAGCAATATCAGAAACACTTAATAAATTATTGTAGGCACTATCCAAATCAGCAGTAAAGAGATTTTTTTTAACTTCAATAACAGCAATTACTTGATTTACCTCATAGATATAATCATCGGTAAATGGAATTAATTCTCCAACACCTATAACCAGCATACAATCAATTTGCCTACTCAATTTACCATGTATATTCTTTATTTTCCCAGATACAACTTTTAATTCAAGTCCTTTAAAAACCGCTTTCTCCAATATGTTTTTTGTTAAACCCTCATACATATCACATGCTGAATTTGTAAAAAAGGTTCAATTTCAGCAATACCCTGATTTTTTAATGATAAAAGTAAGTCATGAACTGTATTTATCATGGATTTGCACCTGCCTTTCAAAAATCTTATAGATTCCAATTTACATAATTATATCAGAGAAGATGCATAAAGCAAAGCACTACATATCTATTCTCATAATACGCAGTGCTTCAAAATATAAATGATTTTGATTATAGTCTGCTTTCTCCTTCATCAAGGTGAAATTCCTATCCTTTTGTCCAGTCTGAAGGAGGCATATTTCATCATATCCTCTTCCAACCTCTGGCAAATTCCGGGATAACCGGATGACATCGACATTCCATGCTATGACCGTTGTAAGCAGGATTCATCCATTTTTTTAAATCATACTCCATAATAAGCAGTTTGGGTGCATCCATCATCGAACCGACCCGCACTGCTATTTCTCTCCGTTCTTCCCATTCTGTACTATCTGCAAGAATACTCCGCACATCTCTTAGAAATGTATTTCTTCCTACTATAATTCCTGACGGAACATTTATTTTATGCCATGCATTAAAAAGTGCGTACAAAAATTCATGTGGAACAATATCCCACGCTAGTTTCGGCATAATCTCATCTAGGAATTGACGAATAGGACCGTTATATTCTTTGTATTCCTGCAATAATTCCTGGCACGACTTCGGCTCATTAAAACTATAGCACTAAACTGCTACGCAGTGGTTTCGCAATCCTTTAAAATCTGATTTCTTTCTACATTTTTTTAGTTTAAATATACTGCATAAGCCTTTAAAATAGACAGGTAAACTATATTTTAAAGGAGGTCATTCTATATGACAAATGAAGATATCTTATCTAAAATGGAGGAAGAAATTCATCTCCGTGGCTTAAGCCGCCATACACGGGAAGAATATATAACCCGTACAAGAATAGCCATGCGGTATTTTAACTGCCCGCTCGAAGATCTTAACGAACAGAACCTGAGACAATTCCTTTTATACCTTCTGGATGAAAAAAAGCTGTCTTCCGGTTCCGTTAATGGTTACAACAGCGCCCTCCGGTTTGTTTATGGATCTGTCATCGGCAGGAGCATGAACCATTACCAGCTCCCCAGACAAAAGGAGGTCCATCAGTTCCCTCAGATATTAACACGGGAGGAAGTCTTCTCTTTATTTGATTCCGCCGACAACCTCAGGGATAAAGCCATGCTTATGACTGTTTATGGCGGTGGGCTCAGGGGGGCTGAACTTGTAAACTTAAAAACTTCTGATATTTATGCCTCCACCATGCGTATCCTGATCAGGCAGGGCAAAGGAAAAAAAGACCGTTTTACCCTGCTGTCAAAGACAAACCTGGATATCCTGACTCAATACTGGTATGCCTACAAACCCAGGCATACTCATAATTATCTCTTCTTAAGCAGGTCTCATGATAAAATGACCACACGTTCCCTTCAGAATGCCTTCCACAAAGCATTAAGAAAATCCGGTATTAAAAAAGAGGTGACCCTTCATACGCTCAGGCACTGCTTTGCTACACATATCATGGAAAATGGTGCGGATGTCTGCCAGATTAAAAAGCTTCTTGGACATACCTACATACAGACCACGTCCAAGTACCTTCATCTGATCAATTTTGAGGACAGCCTGACGAGTCCCCTGGATGCCCCGCCGAAAAAACCTGCAAAACGCGGACGCCCTAAAGGTTCCAAAAACAAAACTCACTCTCCTGAAAATGGAGGTGAGGCAAATGCCTGAAATCCAAGATATCCTGCTTGCCTATGGCGATGACTATATCTCTAAAAACACCATCACATACATACAGCAAAAGGTTTTAAACGCCCTGATGAAGTGCCACACGTCTGCCCTAGGGGGACACGCCACCCTGTGTGAGGATTGTGGGCATCTTCAGATTTCCTATAATTCCTGCCGCAACCGGCACTGCCCGAAATGCCAGACCTTATCCAAAGAACTATGGATTGAAAACCAGAAATATAATCTTCTGGACGTCGGGTATTTTCATGTGGTCATGACGGTTCCTGATGTTTTAAATCCATTGATTTTACAAAACCAGAAAACATGCTATAACATCCTATTTCAAGCAGTATCACAAACTTTGAAAGAATTATCTGCCGCTCCCAAATACCTTGGTGCCCTGATTGGCTTCACCAGCATTTTACATACATGGGGGCAGAACCTTATGTTTCACCCTCATATTCATTATGACAAGCAAGTAGTTATGACAAAAAAATCTACTTATTCTGCATATCCAGGCAAACTTTCCGCTCATTACTTTACATAACATCTATCCAGACAGCAGACAAGCAAGTAACATAAAAGT
>Ga0153944_1000150_pt1 | contig 29506 bp, 33 predicted proteins | sample TSNJ028MetaG_FD_104703 | JGI IMG/M metagenome (GOLD analysis project Ga0153944, IMG submission 104703) | Attine ant fungus gardens microbial communities from New Jersey, USA - TSNJ028 MetaG | ecosystem: Host-associated > Fungi > Mycelium > Unclassified | place: USA: New Jersey, Wharton State... | reverse complement strand
TTAAACCATGAGACTGAGGTAGCGGGGCACTACGGCGAAATCGGGTAGGGTTTAGACTTAATTGGAAAGATGTTCACTTTAGTTAGTCCGGAAGGCGCGTGGTATGACGCTTGCTGGGGGCCGTGGCGGATATAGAGTGGGGCTGCCGAAGTAAGCCTCCAGTTTGAAAATGGACGGATGGGGTAGATTCTATCGCGGGGCGAGAGCAGACGGTAGAGGATGAAGCCGTTGGGAGGATTTAGGGGCGTCGTTTGGCTTTGGAACGACACCCTGAAGACCTTTATAACCATATCGTTTGCCAAATTCTAGAATCATGGCCTTAGCCATAAGACACACCCAGCCCAAACCCCCTCCAGTGATGAGCTGACCGGGCCAGAATAATTCGCCCTCCTCGTCCTCCAAGTCGGGCTCATGCTCTTCTGTTGGAGTGAGGGTGCTGTAAACCATCCTGGAAAAGGTAGTCGGGAAATGTCGAGCCAAGGTGGCAAGATTCAACAATTTTTGGGAGTTGGACATTGATGAAGTGGTTGATCGATAAGTAGCAGTGAGATCTTTGAGATTAGCGATCATGGTAACATCAATGGGCTCAGAAACCTTGGCAGCAGCCTCAAGATAGGAGGGAGGAGGAGGAGCCCCGCTCTCACGGACTCTACGAGGAAGGAGAGGGATGAAGGAAGGCTGCTGACGGGAGGGCTGCGGAGGTGGATTCTGAGAAGGTCCCGGAAGACGAGAGTCTGTGTTGGGAGCAACACCATCGCGGCTAGCGGGAGTGGAGTTGGCACTGTTGGTGGGAGCAATGCTGGCAGGAGAGGGGAGCATAGGAGGAGTGGAGTGTGACTTTGAAGGGAGGAGAGAGGGGTTAGCAGCGGTGAGCTCGGCATCCTGGATAGCGGCTTCTATTTTTGCTTTAGCTTGTTCGGAGATCCTGTCTATTCCTTGATCGAGCTCTTGGCCGAAGGTATGGGACATTTTCCTTGCGTCAATGAAGGATTCGATCATGTAGCTGTTAGAGATGTGAGAGACAGAGAGCAATGGAGGACGTGTAAGACTCACATGAGACCGATAAAGGTCTTCTCAGCCTCATCGATGGCATTTTCCTGGGCGAGCCACTTGTCCCTGCACCAGGAAAGGAAAGCAGCGATGGTGGTCCATGAAACTTTGAAGCAGGTCTTGCGGGGGTAGTCTTTGTTCCAGAGGGCGTAGGTGAAGCAGACGAGAGCATCAAGAAGCTCGATTCTGGCGATGAGGCCGCCATACTTGTGATAGAGAGATTTGGGGGGAGGGGGATCGGCAAGGGGCCGGTATTCTTTGTGGGTGGGAGGGTAGGTGGACCAGAAGCGGGTGTCTCCAGAGTATTTGAGAGTGCGGCCAGCAGCGTAGTACTTGTCATGGAGCTCGTCAAAATGGGATATTGGGAGATGGCCGCGCTTTGGACGGCGGACGGGGACGGGATGAATCGGGGAAATGTCGTCAGTGAGCTCGCCATCCTCGTGAGCGTCTGTGCGAAGACGCTTTGGGGGATCTGGGGGCTGGAGAGTGTCGAGAGATTTACGCTTGAGGGATGGGTTTGGGTTGAGGGGGGCGGGAAGGGCGGCGAGGAGCTGTTGGGGAGTGAGCGGGTGAGTGGGCGGAAAGCAGATGGATTACCGCTAGAGAGCGTTGGAGAGAGGAGCGACGATAGCTGGAGGACGTCGGTCAGCAGCGGCGCACGGACCAGATAGCAGACTCACCGTTTAGCACCCATGGTGGCAAGACGAAACAAGGCCGAGTCACGCGTCACCCTCCCTCTCCGCTGCCGGGCCGCACGCCGTCCGATCCCGGAACCACCCGCTCCGCTCTTTGCAGGCACCCAAGCTCTGTGATGGGGTTCTCACGTGTCCAGTCGCGTCCTATATATATGTGGGTAGCTATACACGCTACGCGATCGATACAATAAATACTAGCGAATCAATAATATATTGTACATTTCCATTCCATCCTCATTAGTCTGGTCATGGTCTTCGTCTTACTTTCTGTCGGCTCTGTTTATTCTTTGTCTCTTTCTCTGCGACCATCTTCATAGCCTCCACACGATTTCGAGACGCCCGCCCCCGCGTGACAATCCCCTCATCGTCCTCAGTCGCAGCATCACTGCGCTTCACAGGTCCTGTCCCATCCACTACCGTAGTTGCCGAATGCACAGACGTAGACCGCCTACTGTTCGACACCACCGCCGTTTGTGACGATGTATATGAGATCGATCGGGTGCTCGAATGAGACGAGCCCGGCTCTGCACAGGACAGGGACGATGATCGCGAACAACTCGAGCTGCTCTGCGATCCATCTCCCTTGTGCTTTCTTGTCGACATTCTCATCTCCTCTAGACTTTCTGCTGCCGCAACATTCTCGTGGGAAATATCCTCTGCCCATGAGGATTTCTCCACTTCGTAAGGGGGTGCCGTCTCTGGAGAGCCTTTCTCCGATGACATTGAGTTATCAATGGGCTTGGTTCTGACTTTCTTCTTTGCAGGTTCCTCGACTATTTCGTCCTCCTCGGGCTCAGGGCTCTTGGAAGGCTCCCGAAGAGCCCCAGGAACCCCTCTGCGCTTTCTCAGATTCAGAACCTTTGGTACAGCTGTCATCTTCTGCGGTACCAGCTTTGAGTACCAGCTCTGACATTCATAGCTCTGTCGGTGGCTGGATCCGTGGTGGTTGGCCAGGATGTAAAGGTACTCACTCGATCCGTTCCATGCAACACGTGTACGGATGAGAGGAGGTTGGTGAACTACAACACGATTGAGTGCTTTTCCCGGTCAAAGATCAAAGAAAAGTAGGTGCTCACGAGCGATACGTGTGACGACTTCAGCCGTCTGGTGCTTTTTCTCGTCGCTCCAGAATATCCAATGAGCCGCATCGTTCGGCTTGTAAAAGACATCGAGAGCTGCAAGGCTAAATACAATCTCGTTCGGTGCCACGGGTTGTTTCAAGGTGGCGCGGGCCTCTTTGAGGAGCTGCTGCACAGCTGGATAGGCGGATGAGAAAACTCGATCTTTCCCATCCGACCATACTCCAGGAGATATCTGTGTTCTAGCAGGGACTGATGTTGGATACTTAGTGCTGGAGAGATAATCTCTGCGTTCGCCTCTGCACGGAGCGAAAGGAGAATAAGATGTCATTCTCCGAGGGTCGGTCTGCATGGTTGTGAGGGACTTGAAATGATGGACAAAAATGTCTATGAAATAAATGAGTTCCGAGGGTAGATCCACAATGGGTGGCTTCGCACGCGGGAAGAGCGGAGCAGCTCGCAAATGACCAGGTATGTGGCAGATGAAGAGAGAGAGAGGAAGGAAGTATGGGAGAGAGAATGAGGAAGGTCGATGTGGTGGATGAAGAGGGAGGGAGATGTGGGAAGAAATACAAAGTGACAGGTTTGTGTCAAAACACAGGTTGGACTCAGCTCACAGTCCGCACTCGATACTTACAGGCGCACTTCCTCTTTTGGATTTCAAAGCTCGGCTTCATTCCCGTGGGAACACCCCATCCCATCTGCCTCTGCAGCAGCCTTTGTTTATCCAGCTCATGTACTGCCATACTCCTAACAGGACTCTGTCATTGCAAGCAAAGATCATGCACAGATCACCTAATCTAGTCTGAGATCTAGCACTGTGCCGATCTGGTTATTTCTGATACATAATCAGGCCATTCACAAGTCACATTTCTTGCACTCCAGTCTCTTGCAAGCAGACGGGCTCATGTGTATGGTGCGTATGCATCTTCGAGTATCAGAAGCCAATAGCTCCTAGCATCACGATGAACTAGCGGGCTCACACGGGTCACGCGGCAGCCGCTTGCTGATGGTTCGATGTGCAGTGCAAGTCCAGCAATTCATCGTGGTACTCGGGCTTGTTCGTTTCTCAGACAGAATACTATTAGGCATATTAGGCAGCAATGGAAGTATACAATTCCATTTTCCATCTTCTCAATTCCCACTGTCATACGGCCATCAACCAAATCCCCACGGGAAAGCACCTAATTACTTACCCGTCCTTGACCCCCTTTTTCTAACCCATCCCCAGAAGACTGTCTTACCCTAATGACCCTCACAACTCCTTTTCCAAAAATGCTTTGTACTCTGTGATATTCAGAGTATCATCGGGTGTGACCAGAACAGCGTGAAGTATGATACGAGGATCTATCACTTGTTTTCGTTCAGGGGCAAATGGTATCGAGGGCACAGTCTGTATCAATGTCAATACCCCAGCCAAAAATCCAATTTTCATAAACAAAAAAGCATATTAAAAAATCTTGGCAATAAGAACACTCACTTCACTTATTTCCAGATAACCGAGCACGACCAACTGACACAAATGTTCTCGCACCCATGTCGAACTGGGAGTAACACAAAGCGAAACATCCACCAAAATCCCTCGGTCACCATCTACAAGTGCTAGGAGACCCGACACGGGTTCATACCATGACATCCTACATCGCCGACCACGAGGTGATGGAGACTTCCTTTTTAGAAAAAAACGCTCAACTACAGCATCAGAAGAAAGAGTGACCTACCTACCCACCAACCGCAACTTCTTCCCCACCATGCTCAGATCGACTTTGTCCAGTATTACAGGAGTCCCGTGTTCAGGTAAAGGCATATATATCTATATCTATATATATATATTAAGTGACGTCGTCAGGATACACCAACTAACCTGGGGTTTGAAACTATATACTCGTTGAGCACCTTCTGAATTAGGAACGTGGCACAGGGTTTTCGATTTATCTGATTGACGACACGTGTCGCGATCGATCGCATTAAGATTAGATGACCAATCCAACTGCTTCCGATTCATTGGCACGTTGTCATGTATTGTATCCAGATTCCGGTGCAAACAAAATTCAAGGTCGCCTCTGAACAGGAGCTTAGAATGCCACACACACATACAGAAAGAGAGAGAAACCAGCTCTCTCATATAGATGGTATCAGTAAGATAGCTAGCTACATTAATAACAACCGTAAGAGAACGGAAGATTAAGGGTGTAGTGAGACGTGAAACCTATCCTCCACAAAGATCAAACTCAATAGCGATCGATTGAGTCTTTCCCCTCTCCCCAAGTCAAGAATCGCGTTCCGAATTGCTCCTCTTCCTCGATTTTCTTTCCGCATCGCGCAGCGTAACACGTACACCATACTTGGCCAAGCTCTGCAAATCCACATTGAACACAGTCCACGTCAGACATTTCAATCCCAGAAAAAAATCAACCACAAAAACAAAAACAAAAGTCAGCAACGGCCTTATAGGAGATGAAAAACAAAGCACGCACTCGAGTCAAATCAGTAGACGGCTCCAGACCAGGAAATTCTCTAGTGGAATAAACTCTGAACGGCCCTCCATACAGTTCCGCCAGGATAGGTTGCTCTTGACCACCAGGCACAGCCGAAAAAATATCAAAAGCTCGGTACCTGAAAATAAATGTACCCTCCCGTTGAACCGCCAGATCCTGATCCAACCACAAACCAGATCAGTTCGGTGTTCCACAGAAATGAGGGAAAAACAAAAAAAAGAAGTTGGAAAAAGTAGCCAAAGAGCGTAGTCAGGTCCAGAATGGAACAGCGTGAAATAGGGGGGTGAAAAAATCGTCCAAGGACGAAACATGATAAGCAAAACACATGAAATAGACTCATGAGTCTTCAATCATTTCGGGGGAAGACAACATAAAAAGAATAGTCGTACCCCAAAGACAAATACCAAACACTTCTTGCCCTTGTAGTCAATCAGGGTAGGTTCCACGAATCTCTCCCCCACTAACGCAGGAGTCAGCTTAGAGGACTCCGTGACAAGATGGTTTCCTATCCTCAAAACGATATCGGAAGGCGGTTCAGCCTCGTTCAGTTGACTGAGCATGGGTTGTCTACGGGGGATCTGGAAGGGGGAAATACGTGGGGGAGCTACACTACCCTCTGCACTGGGCGTGGTGAACGGGTGCAACGGGAAATATGTGTATGTGTTCTCTCCTGTGTTCTCTGGTGCCAGATAATTCAGTTTTAAGGCTCCAGAGCTAGTCAGCTCAAAAGGCGGTGAAAATTGAGTCGAGGACACTCGGGATGTGCGCAACTGTACATTTCGGACGCCGGGAGAGGAAGAGGCTGACGAAGATGCTTGAGATGGGGTGTTAACTCCGAAATCAGGAATGTGAGAGGCTGCCGGCGAAGTTGGCACAGGTATATTACTATCTAAAATCTTGTCGGGAACTGGAAAGAGATCAACACTGCACAGCATGCCAAGGTTGTGGATTTCCCTATCAATGATATCAATACCGAACTATGAAGGCGGGCGAGGTTGCTTACTCATAATTGTTCACCTCCCTCTCCCAGCTCTTGTCCGTTCCAGGATTCACAATGTAAAAGAATCGAAGGAGTATAGCTGGAGGTGGATCAATGGGCCGGCGATCTACCTTGGCGTACCTGGTGTTAGACGCGGACGAATTTCAGCACACCTGGAACAGAGCTCAGGAACTAGAAAAAACAAACTTTCGTCCTGAATTCGCCTTCTGCAGTTCTTTAAGTTCGACGCGAATGGTATTCCCCGCAAACTGGCCAGTTGTAAAGGTAATGGGTAGGCCTGGCTGACTCAGAGATGCACCCTCCTTCGCTCCGAGTCTATGGTGCCGATCTTGATATTGGGTTTGAAAAGCCATATTCGACAATTGTTATCGGGGAACCAGTCAGTCGTCAAGCCCACTATACGCTAGAAGAAGCAGCGAAGACGCTCAGAAGAAGTTCAAGTTTCGTTGAACGGGCGGCAGGTGGATCGACGAGGGGGAGGGAGCAGTTGGCTTAGGCTTATCAGCCAAGAGACACAAAAATTAACCCAGGGTTACAGAACACCCTCCACTCACCTACATTCTATATACCTCAATTGTTGCTGCCTTGGTCCACTTCCCGTGGTAGCAATGCCCAGACAACGGGTCGATCCGTACATGTTGAGATAGGCTCCGGATATCTGTGCCGGTGGAGGAGCGAACATTATTTGTGGACTTCAAAAAAAACTTTGTTAAAGTCAAAAATAGAAGGGCACTGCGTGTGTGTATGACCTATCGATGTTCCAGGGTTAGACGTACGAACCTCAACAAGCTTTGGACCTTGTGGGCCAACGAAGAAACCATGAGCTTCGCATTAGAAAGAGCTTAACGTACTCAGCCAAGAGGCCTGTAGAGAAGGCTGCGAACTATTTATACCATTTTGATGCTCTAGTGGAAGTATCAAGCGGGAAAGTAAGTAACCTATTGGCGCTTCACGAATGGGCCTGAGGTCATCAGCAGAAACCATGCCTCTTACAGAGTGCATATGAAAGCCATTGGATGATCCGTTAAGTGGGACATGCGCAAGACACGAACATCACGAATACTTGCCAAACACAGCACACGACCATCAGGAAGTGATAGTACAACGAAACGATGTTGGGGATCCGTTCGCATCTGAGAATGAGCCGGCGAGTGACAATTTTTTCTGATGCAACTGTTGAGTAAATCTGAATAATATGTAGCCATCGCCAATAAAAAAGTGGGTTCGGCATGAATCATGATCCGTTGAGAAATTGGTTCAGGAAGCTTCAACATTTTGTTAAGCTAGTAGAATACAACGCGCACTGGTACAATGGCTGCAGGGATGACTGGTGAAAATGCTGTGTGCTGTGAGACGTGGATTGGATCAATGAAAATAAATTAGAAGGGCTAAGATTGAGATAGGAAGGTGTCAGATGGACTAAGATTGAGATAGGAAGGTGCATCTGAGTGTGCAGAGCACTTAAACTTGATGTCGTCATATATCGAACCTGCGAACAACGAGGTTATCTTTCTGAGCTATGATAAGCCTCCTTTCATCAAACGAAACAGATCCTCTGATGAATTCGGCAGTCGGTCCAAAGTCGACTGCGGAGTCTAAATTTGCGGCAGCAACCTCAGCGCCCGTCCCCGCCTCCAGGTCCCACACCCAAACACTTCCATTAAGACTCAAGCTGACACAGCGCCCATCAGAAAGACTGAGGGCAATGACAGTGCCAGTCTGACCGTGCAGGGTACGCACAAAACTAAGTCTTGGGGGAGAAGATGATATGGAATTCTTTTTGGGGAAAACCAATCGATAAAGCTGCAAGCTTGTCGGAGAATTTAGCAATGGAACAGTCGCTGGGTTCATCTGACTGTAAGGATCGTCGGTTTCGGACATGGGTATAGGGCACGACAGACTGGAAGCTGGTCCTGGTGAGAATAAACGGACGTCCGGGCCCGTAAGTTGATCACCAGGCGCAAGGATTACCCATTTTCCGTCTGATTGAATGTCCGCAACACGGATAACCTTGCGACTCCATTGCTCTCGCATGATACGAAGTTGCTGTTCATCAACCCACCCAAAGGGGATATCTATGGCACGTGTAGTGCGAGCGCTTAATACAATCAAGGTTTGTGATTCCGGTGAGGGAGGAAGTGCAGAGGAGATGTCTTGTCGAACAGAATCAGGGGCAGATTCTATCATCATAGTAGCCCTGGAAATCATCAACTCTGTCGCACCTGCGGTCCAATGATGTGGGTAAACGGGAATTGCGTAAGCCAGGACAAGCTTGTAGATATTTGGCGATGGTGCGGATAACACCAAAGAGACGGGTGGAAATGATGTAAAGGAAGACAAAGTTTGTCTTAGCTTTGCAGTGTTGGACCGAACATCGTATATCGAAAGTTTGAAGTCTTGAGAAAGTGTGACCAGCAAGGGGTGATGATAAACAGCTTGGGTCACTGGACTCAGGCGAGTACCAGACACAGAGGTACGGAACAGTAAGGTGCTAGAGAGGGGATTGCGTTGAAATTGATGACACAGTAATTCTCCGGTGGATAAAAACAAGAGAATTCTGGACTGGTCGACTCTTGAAATGGATTGATCGTTCACCAATGACGTTATGTGGCAAAGAATGGCATCCTTTGGCCTGCAGACGATTGAACAAGACTCGGTGGAATCAGTGACGTAGACAATGGGTCCATATGAAGGTCGTGAAGAAACCATGAGAATTAAGGTGCCGGTAAGTAACAAATGGTGTTTGAAAGTTTCGAAGGTACTTGAAGATTGAGAAGTGTCCAAACGGAATGGATAGGGGAATTCTTCGACGGAACACCGCCCTGAAGAGGGCTCATGTCAGGAACCTATAGAGTAGAAGTTGCGACAGCAAACCTTTTCGCCAGTTGGAACTGACACGAAACATCCATTTCCAGTCTTTGTAGGCCGAGTCCTCAGGTCTGGCTCTTGAGGGGAGAGATTTGACTTCTCTACCGTCAGACCGAACAGACGGTCCTCTAGCTCCGCGCAGACGAGGTTTTCCAAAAGTTAGGATATAATGATTTTTCCAAAGTTGGTTGTCAAGCGCAAGTCGGGCCCAATTCTTATTAATTAACTGTGTGACACAGAGGTCAACCCAGGAGAGATGTGAAAGAATGGAAAGAACGAGTTCATCAGAGAGGACATCTACGATCGGGATGCCTTTCTGCTGGGGACTTGGGTGAATTGTATGAAGACGTTTGGGTGGAGGAAAATTATGTGGGGTGAGGCCGCGCTTGGACATAGAAGCAGGAGAGTAAGATTTATTCGTTAAAGTTCTCACCCTTGTTTTTCGCCCTCATGGCGCCCTCGCGTGGCCCCCAAACCCTGGCACGGACTGTTCATGCTACTCTCAGCAGCCATAAAGGACCGGTCAATGTCGCCCGTTATTCCAAGGGCTCGGCAAAATATATCCTGACTGGTGGCCAGGACAGAACTGTCCGCCTTTGGAATGCCAGTCTCGGCACTGAAATCAAAACTTTTACTGCACACGGCTATGAAGTCCTCTCCATCACTGTGTATGGATTTATCTATTTCATATTATCCACATTTCAAATTGAAGACTTCTGTAAACCCTAGTTCCAATGACAACGCCAAGTTTGCATCATCTGGAGGAGATAGATCCGTGTTCCTGTGGGACGTGGCCACTGCAACAACGACACGAAGACTATCCGGTCATATGGGTAAAATACATGTCGTAGAATTCAATGAAGATGCTAGTGTAGTGGCAAGTGGTGTGCCACGTTCCTTCTAATGTCGCGTGTAGAATTAATTCATCCCCAAGGTTCATTCGATGCCACTGTTAAGCTATGGGATCTCCGGTGAGTGTCATGAACTGTATGATGTGACAGGACCCCTGACGAAGGATACCAGAGCTCACAACCGCTCACCGATCCAGACGCTGGAAGATGCCAAAGACACCGTCCAAACTTTGTATGTTGGGTCGTCCTCGGTTATTACTGGCTCGGTTGACGGATTCATCCGCACTTATGATCTTCGGAAGGGAGAATTACGGTCTGACTTCATTGGACGTGAGAGGGCCAGGCTCGATTTTGCTTTACAATCAATCATGACAAATATTAGACCCTGTAACCTCCGCTGTGCCTACCCAGGACGGACAAACTCTTCTCGTTACCTCCCTCGACGGTCATATTCGGTTAATGGATATGTCAACAGGCAAAATGCTGAACGATTTTACTGGACACACGAACAATTCATATCGGTGTCGTGCATGTTTCGGGCGTGCTGAAGACAGTGTCGTCTGTGGCGATGAGAAAGGAATGGTCTGGGCATGGGACCTCCTTGCTGTAGGTTTACATTTACCTCTGCTGCACATTTTTTTGATTTTGAGAAGGCTAAACCCCTTGACCCCAATCCTCCTCCGAAAGCTCATTCAAAAGTGATCACCTGGACAGAGCACCATCCATCTGACTCAAATGAAATGATTACTTCTAGCGCCGATGGCACAGCTAAAGTTTGGAGAAACCCTGCTCAGGACTAGGCATGATGTCTCGATACAATCACTCGATTTGTCCGATGCACTCTCGAATCTAATTCTGTGGGTTTCCTAAAACAGGATGTTCGGTCTATATACCAGCTGTGTAATGACACCATTGCGGAACCATGTGGGTTATATTCATATACAACAGTACAGGAAGCTCGGTACCAAATATCGTAGGGAGTTATCACCGTTTGGCTTGCATCTGAGCCTCTACATTTGTGTCAGTGCTTGTTCAAATTGAATTGAACGTACTCATACCTCTCCTTGTGGCATCTTCCAGTAGCTGCGTGTCTACATGCTCAGCCGGTAGCTGCACGTACCGTACGACTGATCCACGTATGAAACAATTTTTTACAGCCATCTGTAATGTTAATAATAGTCAGATGATATCCATAATGTCATAGTGATACATGCCATGTGAGGATATCGGGCTTCGTCCGAGACCTTGATATTATCTAGACGAATATTGAGGAATCTGCAACGAGATGACTCGCATGATTGTCCGCAAAATCGACGCTTGTGGAGCGGCTCACATACTGGTCAACCGATTTCAGCACACCCGTGATCGATAGGTCATTTTTGAGCTCGACAGTCACTGTCTGGTCTGTCAGTGTTTTGAAGACTGAAAAAATAAGCTATAACATAAATCAGGATGAAGGAAAATGTCATTGGGCGCATAGCTGTACTCACCATGTTGTTTAGACTTGTTGGATTATTGGCGGAAACTCCTTCTAGCTGTTTGCTTGTATTTGGTCATAGTCAAACCTAAGGACCGGCTGCCAAAAAACTCCAGATCATCAGCCTAGCATGTTCGTTGGACTCGTTTTGTCTATCTCTAGCACCTCGGAGATGTACTTGCGACTAATACTGACGGTCTACCCCAAGCTATGCTTAATAAGACATTCATAACTCAAGTGAATTTCAACTCCGAGGACATGAGCACTCGAATCTATACTACTGCCAATACATGCTTATTATATGTACAAACCGAGAAGTAAATGTCATCTTCCAGCAGCCACAATCATCAAAGATGCTAGATAAAGCGATGCTAGCCTTGTTAGCGGACCGGATTGAGTTTGACAACGGATTCGATATCCAATGATTTTTCCTTTATTACTAGCAGCCGGAAGCGTCGGATCGAGGGAAGGTTCGACTTCGTGGAATGGAACATGTTCATCGCCCATCATCATCAGCAGAATTACTATTGAACTCGACCAGATAAAAAATGATAGGGACGTGATTCTGAGTAGTAAATAACGAAGACCTGGATCGTGTTTACACTGGGTCCGGTTCTGTGCTTCAGTGGCCGCGCCTACGAAAGATGGAAAGTCCTGCAGGGCAGCAGAGCAGGCTAGAATAAGTGAAAACGAGGTGGCAATTCAGGTTCGAGCGTTAGGGAACTTTGAGCCTACGAACTGATATCTAATCGTATCGACATCCTGTCCATATTATAACAGATCTTGTCTCTTAAAACACAGGAACTAAAATAGATGGCTCTTAGGAGAGCATTGGAGAATGCACAGGAGTGTGGGGTAGGGAGTTAAGTTGTCTCGAGTAATGTTAGCAGACCGGATGCAAAATGACTGGTTGTGCATTTGTGGGACTGTGGAGAAAAGAGTTTCAGGTCCAGTGGGGTAGAGGTTATGTGACGTGAAAAAGATATCAGAATGACAGGTACAAAATCAAGACAAGAGCAGAGTGCAACAATAACTATTTGGGTCCATTAAGTTCTTAAGGATGATTCATGCTAGAAGGACCTGTCAGGGGTAGGGTGTATTTTTGGGTCAAGTCCTTGAGTTCATGACACTCAGTTATGGATCTATATCAAGACTCAGTGGGGTCATTGCCTCTAGAAGTCAATACCTAGTGGACAGAAGGCCGGGGGACATAGTAGATACATCTGTATATGTCAACCTTCTAATGCGTCCTACTTTATGGCACGACAAAGCTCCATGATATCAGAGGCACAGTTGGGCGACTGGGAAAAGCATGTAACATCCGCTTGAAAACTCCACCTAGACCCTTGGCCTATGGCCACATGCCTTCTGTAGACACACCATCTGATGTTGGATCCTGCTGAGGTCCTGCGCGTCTTAGTACTAGCTTGCTTGTCGCGAAATACAAATGCTGAATTCAAAAAAACACAACACGTGAGCATGTACATTACAAGGCGATGCTAAATGTAGAACTATGCTCTGATATGATTGCAGGTCTATCGCTATTATGCCAACAACTCGCGAGTCCCCCCACGTAACCTCGCCGATGGGCCTGCAGAAACGTGCACCGTTTGTTGTGATAGAAGGTTTAGATCGTTCAGGCAAAACTACGCAGATTAATCTTCTCCACTCCCGTCTCGAATCAGTGGGTACCAGGACTCGATTGCTCAAGTTTCCTGGTATGTACCCTTTAATCTCTGTGTGAAAATACTTATATTGACGTCGCTGTTCTCCCCTCCATGATACTCGACGGAATTTGTATTGGAATATAAAAAGATCGAACAACTGCTATCGGAAAGATGATCGATTCATATTTACGCTCTCAGTCTGAGCTAGACGATCACGCCATCCATTTATTATTTTCTGCTAATCGATGGGAACTTGCGTAGGCTGACTCTCCGTTTACAGTCTCTTTTTTCAATATTCATGTCACTCTCTCAGATCGACGATAACCAATCTCCTCACATCGGGCACCTTGGTTCTCTGCGACCGCTATGCCTTCTCTGGTATTGCCTTCTCTGCAGCCAAACATTCCCTTCGAGATACTTTCCCCAGCGCCCATGGCGATGCTCTACCATGGTGTCGAGCACCCGATATCTCACTCCCCGCACCTGACTTGACTATCTTCCTTGATATCACACCTGAGCATGCAAAACTACGTGAGGGATACGGCGAGGAGAGATACGAAAAAGAAGAAATGCAAAAACGTGTTCGAGAGATGTTCTATCGACTAAGAACGGAGATGGCTTCTCCAGAGGATGACGTTGGTAGCAACTGGGTTGGGAGGTGGGTAGTCATAGATGCTGGAAGAGAGCCCGAAACAATTGCGCAAGAGCTTTGGCAACTTGTGGAACCTCTTACCAAAGGGATTGATGGAGATGTTGCTAGATTATGGGAGGATAAACTCAGTTCTTGACTATATGGCTTATCTGCTGAATCAGGTACTGCTCACAAACATTCGTGCAACAAGGACCTACAACATTTCCGTTACAGTCGACTATTGGAATACTATACCTATATCAAATACGCCTGGGTGTCAGAAGTTCAGAGCGTCTGGCAGCTTACTCCGCTGTATTTCTGCGAACTGTTGTGCTTGGCTTCTGGAACCCGAATGGGAGCAACGCAGACAACAATGGAGCTGGTCACGCTCCCTTCCACATATTTCTTCCATTTCTGATGGATAATCAACTTTCGGTGAAGACATAGGCTGTCTGATCCGAATGCAAGTGCCTCCCTTCGTTTCTATGACAAGGCAAGGTCACTGGTCTCCCGTCGTGAATACGACAGCTCGATCATGGGCGAGCAGGGCTTAATCATACTCGGATCCACCTGGTCTCTTGTGACACATAAACCGATGACGAAGTGCAAGAAAGGGTCCGAGTTTCAGACGCTCAATTCATGTACGACACGCGTCCTCGCTACCATCCACGATCATCGGCAAAATGATTGCTTCTCCTGCTCCTAGGGTCAATTAAAAACGTACAAGATGTAATAATGAAGGGAACTCTAGCGTATGATACCGTTCTTTGATAACCGCGAAGGAAATCCAGCCAGATGAATGAACCAAACCGGTACTATCGTCAGCGAGCGGATTGTATTGCCCACCACTGGTCTGAACCAGGGGAAAATGGTTCAAGGAAAACCTAGTGGTAGTGTGGGTACTTTTGGTCCTGGGCCACCAAATTTCGAGACCGACCTCGTTAGAGCCAGCATGGGTAGTCCAAAATAGTTGCGACGTGGGGTCGTAAATCTAGAAAGCCCAATATGAAGGGGTTTCTCATGATATCCGCTTGAGCAGGACGCACCCGATACATGGATCGACTAACAACTTTAATCTTCCATCGGGTGAGAGGACTTGAGCTTGCAATGATAGACTTCCCAATTCGTTTTGTTTTTCCAGGTCAAGAGTAGCAGATGAGACTACTCACCACTTCTCCCTTGAGGTCTGCATAACAGTTCGTTGCCGCATTCTGGATGATATATCGTTCATGATCGCCGTTACTAGTGATAGTCCACTAAAAAGCCATATGGGCATTGCCAGCTACAGAGGTTGGTGTAAGAGCTCACCTTAGAATATGAGTTGGGGCTATCAACAAGTGTTAAAGGGCACTCAAGTCCTGTTCTCTGTACCGGACGGGGATCGACAATGTTGTGAATAACGTAGGTCTCCTCGGCTTTGAATGACATGGTGGTAGTATAGAGGAGAGAAGGGGACTGGTGTGGGTAGGGACTGCTAGTTTACGGCAACTTTAAAGTCCTTGTCGGTAATCAATCCGCTGTCACAGCCGCAAGAACCGAAATATCCCAGTATAATGATGCCTGTGGCAAATTGACAGCACAAATGATGTCCTAATTGATTGGTTCAGAGCACTACAGTGAACAGCAAAGCTGCATGAATCTTATGAATCGGATATTAGATTGGCAAACTCGCAACGATGCTATCTTTGGTGCTGAGTCTTTTTGGACACATCTTATTGTTCTCATTAGTGTCATCAGTCATCTAGTAATTTAGGCACTATTTTACATTCTCTATGGACACTAACAGCTACTAGTTTCACATATATAAGGTACTATGTAGCACGATGTACACTTCAGTTCTCGTGTCACTTCGAGTGCTGAAGTTATCCTTACATCGGACCATTTGCAGTCAGAAAAGCTGTAAAGAATGAGGGTGCACCGAAATTTCGGGACAACTTACCAGAGCGGTATCGTCGTAATAAGCTACCATTACACTTTATTGTTTATTTACTTCTGGACTTTGTGACAGGCTGTACGGCACAATGCACTTTGCAAGGTCAATTCTAGCAAGTATCTAGCTGCAAATAAAGCAAAGTGTAGCACCTCACACCTTCTATCAGAGTACAGGAACAAGCTGGATTCTCAAGAAGTCCGATCAGACAACCATACCCTACACGTTGTTCGGCTTCTCAAGTAATTTCTCAAACCGAGGGCCCTACATCGACTGCTACCCACAGTATTTATTACAGTGGGGTTCACCAAGTCATATAGACTCAAGTGGGAGTATGTCCAAACGGCGATCGGGCACCAGTATATAGATCAATGACTTTAGAAAGAAAGATGTATTTAATGAATGAAAATCATACTCTGGTCACATGTACTAGTATAAGTACTAGGGTGCAGAAAAAGAATTCTGTGATTTTTGAGATTGCATCAAGCATAAGACGTCGGACATGGCATAGCACATAGCTTACTTAGGAGTAATTCTGAAGCATTTGAGTGGGACCGAATTTGTAAAACTAATATAGAACATAGGAAGACAAGTAAAACGATTAGACATGAGCATGCTTCTGTTTTCCGGTCCTGATTTTCCTGAGGTAGAACTTGGCGACAGAATGAATCCGCTGAGATCGACTGACAGAAGGAAGGCAACTCACTTCAAGCTCTTTACCCTCAAGGATATAGCCATCGGCACGACCAGACTGACCAGGACGACTGGTGATAGCAGCATAGAGACGACCCGCAGCAAATTGTGTTTCAAGCAGAGAATCGATTTTAGCATCTGACAAGCCAACAAATTGAAAATCACTCGCGAAATCTGTATCAACAAACACACCTTTCTTCCTCTCTTCAAGGTTGCGCTGTACATGGTTGGAAAGTTTTTTCGGTTCTTCAGTGGTAGACTCAGTTGTCTGGGCCTTACCCTTCTTGGTAACGGGCTGGGCGTACTGTTGCAAGTTAAGAATGCGACTGACCAATCGAGTGCGAGACAAAACATACATGGGCCTCATACCATTGACGGAAGGGGGCAGCGTCGACCTGGATGATGGCACTCTTGACAAGAGTGTTTGTTCGAACAAGTTCATTGTTGGAGGCGTTATACACCTAGTTCAAGAATCTAGCACCGACGATTTTGAAAGCAACGCTTTGATCGCCTACCACACCAATAATTCTGGTCTTCCGAGTAACATGCTCTGAACCCCAGGCGTAGTTCCCACTGTCGAGACGGAGAGCACGGAACTTCTCAGACCCTCCACGGACACGAACTGTGTGAATACGCTTGGGACCAAGTTTGGTGTTGGCAGGTTGACGACCGAGTTCGAATTTTCTCTTCTTGCGGTAGTGAGCGCGTTGACCACCAGAGGCAGAACGTTTGTGCCGGGACGATCGAGAGATACCTTGGCATTACAATTCAACGTCTCCAAGGGACAGGATGCGAAATTGGCAGCGCTCACCCATGTCGGAAAGTCTTGTGAAAAGGGTACACCAATACCGCACAAGGTTGTGTGGATGTCAGTCACAGATAAGGTTTGATGACTTTTCAATATCCGACCGGCACTCCCCGTTTAGCCCTTCATCAACTCTGGATCGCTGTAAGATAGCTTATTTTGGAACGCGTTTGATAGACCACCCCAGACGCAGTCCGTATCGTACCGCCATCTATCCTGTCCACCGTGTCTTGGCACTTGTGTACACAAATACGGAACTTTCTCTGCACCTTGAAGATTTCCTGTGACCCTTAAAACAAATGTTTCAAATGTGGCCATCTCATGGTTACCTGCATTTATCATGCCTGATCAATGTTAGCCTTCCTACGAGTCTTTTTGCAATCTCCTTTCATGCACTTCAGAAGATTTTGAGTATTTTTACAAGGGTCCATATACAACAGCCCAACTAGTTTCCAATGTACAAAAAGATCTCCTTGATAGGCACCTCAAAGATCTGGAACCTGATCAACGAGGAATTTCTACATACAAACTCCTTACTGCCATGCTGGAACATGCTCCTAGTAAATCTGGAAAGAGATATGTTGCAACTGTTTTACACATTGCTTACACTAAGGGTATGGAAGATGTGAAAAAAAGTGGCAGATGCATGGTTGGAGCATATGTTTTTCAAAAGTGAGCAATCCACTATCCACTTCTATAGGTACCTGATCTGATATTCGATAGTGTTAGCCATTTCAAAGATAGCCACAACCGCAGTCTCAAAGAGTCTCACCCCCACTATTTTAACGACACGGCACGGGAAATTGAGAGTGCTAGTCGCGCAGAGCAGAGAAAACTCTGAGATTCTGTGAGGAATATGATAGTATGTTCCTTCTCATTTCCCAGGTTCAAAAGCGGGAGAATAACCGTTGTGCCATTACTGGTGCATTTGACGAACAGCTTTCAAACCGCCTATTGGAGCAAGGAAGACCTATTCCCTCGGGCTTGAGGTTATCCCTCCAAGCTGCCCATATCTTTCCACTCTCATTGAATCAATTTCAAACGGCCTCTGAACTGGTAGATCTTGGCATTTTGTCCCTTTTAATTATTTTGACCTGTCCCACAGCATATTGCTGCTATAGCATGAGATATGCTACGATCATGCAAAATTGATGTGACAAAACTTGCTAGATCGAAGACCAATTCTACAAAAAATGCTATTCTGATGTCCAACGACCAACATAATAATTTTGGACGTTTCCGGTGGTATCTTGACAAGGATGCAGTAAGTTGTTTTTTTCAATTTATTCTACCTGAGTGATTGGTTGATTATTGGCAGTAATCCAAACAAATACAAGGCACGGGGGAGTCGCCCAAACTATACATTCAGTACTGGAGAGTCCAGTTATGATGTAGAGTTCCGAATAGAATCAGGAGTGAAGCCACCTGATCCTCAATTCATCAAGATTCATGCTGCTTTTGCTCATGTCCTGTATGAATCTGGTGCCGGTCAATACTTTAACAGGGTAGAATATGATGCTGAGCGACTTGGAGAGCTCTCTGCAGATGGCAAATCAGACTTAGGGTCACTACTCATGAATCGGCTGGCAAATTGGTTTCCAACAGCAAAAGCACATGGCTTGTCGTCGTATGTAGATATTGAAGTTTAAATAAGTCCTGTTATTGGTATTTTCATAATACATTCTCTCATGGATGACTAGTCTCTCTCTCACGTCAGGTCGTGGGGAGGCGATACCTTGACTCGTTATGCTAGGCCCAGGCTTACTATTTTTATCCAATAGCACATTGTTCACCGATAGATATCAGTCTCTACAGGCAATTGCTCTCTATATGCCCGCGGCTTACTGTTATCCTCGACCATAAACTCGCAAGCCTAGAACTGCATTGAAGAAATTTCCCAAGAAACCGACACTTTATCAAATCACAAAATAATCCAAAACACTCGGGGACAATGTGCTAATCCATAGCTACCACTTGAAATGGTCAAACAACTGTCCAAAAGATGAAGAAATTGGGTATGAAATGCCACTAGAAATGAAAACGCCACTCTCCCTCAGAGAATCAAACAAGACTGACAAGCATATGGAAAAATGGATATGTTAGAAGGATATAGCGAGTACTATTCTGAGACACATGTTTCGCTCTGGAATATCCAGATCTGCAGTAACAATCACAAATCCTGAAGAGCAAGGTTGAATAGACAACTCGACGCAAGACATGTTGAGACCTTACAATCATATTTAGATTCCCAGAGAGTAACCTGTTCTCCAAGATACAACCATCCGGAATATCAATCCTCTGACCTTCGTTCGCCACAATGATGACAGTGCCACGCAGCGTAACATTGCGACCGAAATTCACGTCTCCAGTTACAGTCAGGTGATCAAGCTCGAGAATACGGGGGATCTTCTTGAATCGTTTCTGGAATTGTTGAATCTGTGACCGGATTCAGTAAAATGTCGTAAGATCACCATGTCGTCGATCGAACCTTTTTGAAGTGATCACCCAGCTTGATAACAGGTATAGTCTCGAACATCCTATTTTCATTGATGACCAATTGACCATGCTGGAGTGAATATATATCACTCTTGATTAAGAGAAGATCAGAGCAGCTTTTGACAGGTAAGAAACGTTTGCGAGGCACATTAATGCCATGTGCATTCCTGAAGTGCTTGATAGCAGCCCCAGCGGCAGTCTCGAGCTGGATGACTGCATGGCCATCATCAGTAGTTTTGGGGTTGACGATAATCTCGAGCTCGAGACCTTCATTCTCCATGATCCGTTTGAGAGCTGGATGCGATGTAAGAATCGGTTCCAAAAGCCGAAGACAAGAGTAAGTACCACGTAGGTCTATCCAGAGGTTGTTGGTGTTGAAGATCTTGAATTTACGGACTGGCAAGGGTGTCATGATTTCAAATTTGGGCACCAAAAATACGTACCAGACTTGAAATCTTCTACATGTTCTGAAGGAACCTGGGCAATCTCAAGCAAACGAACAGAACCCTCGTAATCTATTTTCGTAGTTCAGCTAGCGGACTATGTTGATCTGAACGGATATACCAATCAAAGTTCCACCCTGTCAGACTGTCAGAGCAAGATGACACACACATACGACATGAATTTACCTTGATATCGGCCTTGGTCTTGTCGGTGACCTCCATGATAAACTCGGCTTGATTATCAATCATGTACTGAAGAATGCTCTCGTCGACACTAACGAATGATTAACTCGAGGAAGGGCGAAGCGAAGGACGTGCTTACACAGCGCCAAGATTATCCGAGTTGGAAACGAAGAGGTACTCTTTGCCCTCGGCGAGAAGCTGGTCAAGGACGCCAGAGTGCATAAGGGCATTATAGAGATCTCCATGGCCTGGGGGGTACCAGTTGGCCTTGTCATCATCGGCGCGTTTGGGGCAGGGAAGGAGAGTTTCCTTATAGATACGGGGATAGCGGGACTGATTGAAGGTCGTGATGCGGAGTTGTTGGTTAGCATATTTTTTTATGATACGAAGGGTATCCTCGTGGGTATTGAAGGAAGTCATGAGAATGAGCGGCACATCAACATGATTGGCGGTGTTGAGATGTTCGATCTGCCTGACAGTGAGATCTAGGAAAGTCATGTCGTTTTTGACCTCGAGCGCACTCTTAGCGCCGGTCATACCTAGGAGAGGGACATCGGTGACACAGAGACAAAGAGAGAAACGAGATACCCATGGAAGTACCGAGGCCACCGTTGACCTTGAGGACGGCAAGTTTGTTGAGGTTGTTGACATCGTTAGCCTTGGGGAGATTAGCATAGGGGACGATCTGATCGGCAGCAGGAGACTTGATACGATCCCAGTCGCTGAAAGCAAGTCAGGGGAGATGAGGGTGTGATAACGTGATACCTACAGATCGACGTGCTTGGCGCGTTCGGTGAGGTAGCGGGTGAAGAGATAGAAGAATGACTGCATCTCGGTGTCGAAGGCCTGATAATCGGTCAGCGATCTGGACAGCGAGAAGGGGTGTTAGATGGACCTTGCGGGTCTGAGGATCGGTGACACCAGAGACAAGGCTGCTGAGCTCATTGCGCATGGCCTTTGCGGCGACGCCGGTGGTGGCAGTCTTGAAGTCCATGTGGCTGGTGCCGCGAGCGCGGACAGGGTAGGAGTCGCTACGGGGCATGAGGGAGGCAGACATGTTGATGTAGACGGGAGAGGTGGTGGTGGTCGAGATGAGAAGGGGGGCAGAATTTGTGCGGGCTAATCGAGTGGGGGGTCGGTGACGTCTGGGGCCCGGGTTATCAGTGTTCTGAGGCTCCGGGTCAGTATTCTGAGGCTCTTCACTGATTGGCTCGCAGGTGCGAAAACTAAACATCTCTTCGCTTCAATCTTCTTATGTTTTATCCAAGTACCATATGGGCAACTTGCCTTGATCTTTTCCATTCGTTTCCCTCTTTAGTAATATTCTGTACAAGTGGCGCAAAATGCAAGGTCATTTTCAATTCTATAGGCAGAGTGTTCAGCATAGTTTGGTTGGTATCATTGGGGCTCGTTTGTAGTCAGAGAAACAGCTTTTGACGGTATCTTTGGTTTCTCCCAGGGAGATATCACTATTCAAACGTGGCGTGTGTTTGAATACGAACTTGAGGTAGAGCCCAATACAAAAATAGTGTCCTTAGTATTCATTACAGGTGGCCTAGGATTGGTGTACAGAGCACAGTGTATCAAGCTATCATACCAGAGGTATAAGGGATGAGGGTAACTTACTCTTACCCGCGACTTAAAGGTAAGCCAAGAGCAGTGATATTAAATATGCGAAGCGTCGTTTTGGCGGGATTAAATACCTAAACGATGGTCCATTCAGTACGCACATTGGAATGAGTCATATACTCGGGATCTAGATCCTTCGAGGTGAATTACAACCGTAGACAAAGGGCATAAAATGTATATGACTTGAGATTACATAGCATCGTTCGATAGTCCATGAGTTGGTCAATCAGACCGAAACAAAGCAGGTAATGATTACAAAAATGGCGATAGGGAATACAGCAATATCGCCAACATCGTGAAGGACATGGCTCCATAATCTTCTCTTTGAACATTTGTTCGACCTTTGCACAAAGAGGCGTCCCAAGCCTAAAGGCAATCGTCGACGACTACCAAAACAATTGACAGAACCTAAACTTGTAACAGGATTCGGTAGGTGTTTTGAGGACATGGAAATATGTTCGTTAGCATCATCTCGGGGTGATCTCCGTGCTCGAGTCACAGCAGCACAGATGACGATGACAAGAGAAAGTAGGAAGCATGGGATGTACACGTTGAGGTATATCCCTAATTGATCTGGAAGGAGACAAGGTACGTCGGCATAGGTCGGATGAAGGTCATCCCAGTAGGAAGCAGGAAATAGGGATAAGAGCTGGAAAGCGGGTCTTCGGACGTTCATTGCCATGGATAGAGATTTGACAGTGACCTCCCGCACGGGTTGAGAGATGATGGCCTGATGAATATGTTCACAGTAGTCATGGTCATCGCCGCTTGTGAAGTTCTTAGCTTTAATGAGAAACTCGAACTAAAGAGAACACACCTGAAGACAACTATCGGTCGGATCTGATCCAATAAATAGAAAGTCGCCTGTTTTCCTAACGTGTTCTGATAGCCAAACCCGACACCAGGCCGTATTGTTCCTTTCTCTCGAAGTGGGCCGCAGCGTTTTCCATCAGGTCGATATAAAGGTATATGAGTGAAGAGGACGAGTGGATTTGGACCATTGACTACACAGCATCTTAAGCGAGGACACGGTGCAAGACTTGGAAACAAACAATACCATCATGTATCTTCCTTATAAACTCAAAAGAATGACCTATCTTCGGTTTCCACTCATTAAATGGTTTTGCTTTGCCCTCACGCTCGTAATCTTCTCGCACAAAACCAGGGGCATCAAAAAGCACCATCGTATGATTTGCCAAAGTAAATTTATCATTCAGAGGGCCAAAATGCGTAGTGTACCGCTTGAGTGCATTGCGAGAGAATCCCGTTTGATACTGTATTCTGTGGAAACAGATGAGGGCAAGTGTTCACGGTGAATTGTTGAACAAGGAGCTCACCCCGTGTCATGATTTCCGGGTATGAAGTAATGCGGTACCTCCTTTTGTGCGCGAAAAATACCCTTGAAACGAGTATAATATTCTTCATATCTATTGGAGAGATGAGCGTTGTGTGCGGTGTCTGAATATCAAAGCATACTCGGCATCAGACATTTCCATCCGCCCACCATCCATCATATCTCCAAGGAAAATAACAATGTCAGGATTCTTCGACGTCGCCGCTAGCCAATTCTTCCGAAGGTTGAGATTGACGACGAGCCGGGCTAGATAGGATAAGAAGGCAAATCGGTCGGGATAGGATCGATGATCCAGAATTTGTGGGTCCGCGACGAGGAGAACATGGGCAGGGGACGTGCCATCTACATTTGGCTAGATAAGAAGGTAAAGTGGTGTTTGAAATCTCGTGTTTGCAATTCCTTGCTGGAGGACATACCAGTCCAGTGGTGTTGTGATCTGGCCAGTGGCATGACCTTGCAGATTTTTTAAATATGAGATACTCATACCAAAAGGCAAGAACTATCCAAGCCAAACGGAGTATGTTGACCACTCGACGTTGTCGAGGTAGCAAATTCATGAGGGCATATACTTTACAAGGCGACTGTTGGAAAACGAGAGGGAAGTACAATCATGATGCCTGAAGGTGTTTGTGACCGAAGGAAGTCCATTTCTTTCTCGTTCTTCTGATCCTCAAACAAAATGTGAGAATTATTATCCCTCTTGCGACCACTATAGACCATTCAATTATTTTAAAGTCGATATCTAAGCGGACTCAGAGTATATGATAAGAGACTCTGTGCTTTGCGCATTGGCCACAGCAGTCATCAATGCAGCCAGATGGACTACATATCTGGTCTTCTACGTCCATTAATGGTGTCCGCCAGAGCCATGGGCGCCCTCAACGACAGGGTGACGACCCTAGGAGGCAAATTAGTTTTGACCATAACAACACATTTTGTAAAAGCGTACGATGAGCTTGGCACCATCTCGTCTATGACCGTTGGCCGTGTTAAGCGTCATTGCTTACATCTCTGATAAAATCTGCTCTCACCTCGCTCTGTAGAAGATAAAGAACCACATCATCGCACCAAGTCCCTTCGCAAGAAATTGATGCTTGAATCCTGGAACGTAGGGGTTGAATCTCGGTGCTGCGATACGTTCATTTCATTCAGCAATGAACGGAGTTGGCACTCACAATAACCTCCGCTTGCCATTGAGGATGCTTTCGGAGAACGAGTTTGTTTTTGTTTGTACCATAAATGTATGTAGAACCATGTTCCTTTCACAACTCTCCCATGGAGATTGGTTCTAAGCGAAAACGCGATCTTGGTTGTCCCAGGATCACCTTCCATACTTCAGATAGGACTTTCGACCGTCTCTTGAGAGGTGACTTGTTTCCTCGGGTCTTTTATGCTTATGGTTGACATTGTCGGACTCAGAGGACTCACTCGAGGAGTTGAAAAGTGCTGTTAGAGCGAAGTTGGGATTCGGAGAAAATGCCAAAATTACACTCTCTCAAATGAGAAGTGGTTCCGACGTTATTTTGGAGGATGGTAAGTCCCGAATCTTCATCCTGTTCCCATACTTATCACACTTTTAGAGGATGACTTTGACGCCTTTTATCATTTCTTGCATTCGTCTGGTACAGCCTGTGTAAGAGTCACTATCGAACAAACTACTCATGGAAACAAAAGAGTACGCTTCGTTAATACACCTGGATGAAGATACACTCATTATTCTTCTAGCCAATACCATCCTCGAAAAAGAAGAAGATAGAAATTGCACCGCAGTCTTCGTCAGTTCAGACTAGTTCAAGCCTCGCCCCTACCACTTCAGCCGCAGCCTCTACTTCCAGGAAACGAGGAGTGTCTTTCGTTCAGCCTGACGGTAGTAAATCCGCTGAAGAGAATGCAGCTGATGCGCCGTCCGTTAAACACCATGAAACTATTGCAACTACTACAGAGCCATCGGATATTTATGCTTCCGCAGCCCTACCTCCTGCACATGTACCCAACAGCACAACAAGTACTGCTCCGACTTTACATGGGGACATTAATCCTTTGACCTCAATCATTACCGAGCCTTCATCTGTACCTCCGCCTCAAGAAGGAAAGAAGCCGAACAAAAGGAGAAGAAAAGCTACCAAAGAAAGCCTCTTGAAAGTACCTGAAATTGGTTCTGCAGATGTTACTCGAAAGGAAGCAGACGAGCCTCCCAGGCAAACACAAACCTCAATGGAACATGCTCAGCAAGCTTCAACATTGAAGGCGATGGTGGCCACGCCAGCCAAGGAGTCGTCTGTCAGTGTTAGTGGAGCCCAGATAGGTCTGTATAGATGTATATCTCTCATCCCAGTTTTTCTAAAGCTCTTCCTAGATGCTAAAGTTAAGGAGACCCAGCCCTCCACAGGGAATCTGCCAATTCATTTAACCCCTACCCTCGATAATGAAGAACTACGAACTGACTCAAAACGTCCAAAAGAACGTGCGAAGTTGAAGTCAAAAATGCGAAAAAAGATAACTAGCGCAGGTTAGCTTGCCTCCGCACAATCCGGATGACGAGTAACAATGTCATGTAGTAGATTCTGAAACGAGTGACACAATTTCTCCAGTGCGAGCTTTCCATTTGGAAGAAAGTATAAATGCCGTAACACAACTCATGATTGGGAAATATATGGCGCCAGAGCTATCAACAGATGAGGTGACAGCTGCGGCACCGAGTGAAGTACCGATCAAGAGCCAGTCAGCTATTGTCCAACCAACTGCTATACCTTCAAATCCAAAGCCAGATGCTAAGCCGACTTGCCCTTACTGTGGTAAATCTTTGACTCACGATCGGTCCCGTTGTCCGATAATCAGAGCCAAAGATCCCAATGTCATTGGGCAGCGGATAGCTGAGCTCAAGCAAAACACTACCGACAACGTTGGTGCGCACGCAATTGAGGTTTTGGAGAACGCACTTCTGAGAAAACAAGGAGCGACGGTCAAAAAGAAGGCATCCTCTAATGTAAGTAGCGATGATGGACCTCGAAAAAATAGATCTTCATTAATTGACTTTCTGCCAGGCTGCTTCCTCAGCTTCTGTAAAACCTGTTCCTCCTGCCAAGCCTCTTCTGACAGTAGACAAGATATCATCAACCACGAAGATGACTCCTGCCGTACCCCCGTCATCTTTTTCTCCAAGTTCACGCAGTTTTCCAGAAGGAAACGACCGTCTACAAAAGCCAAACACAACGCGAAAGTCTCCCCCGTATGAACCTGCCTCGCGAGTTTCTCCATCTCAGAAGTCCTCATCCCCATCACTCGTATCCCAAACCTCTCCAAGACAAACATTGAAAGATATGCCTGCTGCGGACAGTGAAAGCCAGTCACAGGATCCGTCAGAGACAGAATCGTCAGAGGCAGAATCATCCCATACACATACAGGGGCCCAAGCAGGTTCTTCAGTCAGCGACATCCGTGAAGACAGCAATAAAGAAAGTTCTTCTGAAGGTGAAACAACATCTGCTCTGCATTCTCGCCAGCTTGACCCAATCTACTCCGTCAATATATCAGGTTACAGTGACAAGGATTTGGAAGCTATTATCCGGGGACCTGGAGATCCGCTAAAACCCACAGACTGGCTATCTTCTGAGTCAAGCGAAGACGAAGAGATTGAAGACATTCGACCGGATGATAGTCCAGAGGAAGAACAAGAGTTCAGGCGTTCTCTGGAGCCTCAAAAGCCCTACGTGCTCGGGAATGAATCCTCAGACGAGGAGGTAGGCGATAATAATGGGAGTGAAAGTGACAATAGTGAAGATAAGACGGTCCATAGCCACAAACCGATGACCTCAATACCCCCCATCGTCGCACATGTTGAAATTCAGGACGGATTCCGAGAAACACAGCCAATACCGCTCCCAGTTCCCGAGCGCTTTCAGCCTCCGCAGACCGGAACCTCCTTCCAAGAGATGAATCAACGACTGGGTTCTATGGAGTCAGACAAAGGGGGTAATGACGCATTTGAACAAGCGCTGGAAGAAGAAAATACAGTACTTGGTCTTGCTCAACAAGGACCATCACATTCCTCAGCCAAGGGGGTAACATCGCAATCTCCTCGGATATCTCCAGAACCCGACCAAATTGGTGGCGTTGAGGTAAAAGAGTCGGATCCCACTGAGTCTGAGGCCAACAATCCTGAAACAAACCTTTCAGAGGTTGAAGAGGCTGAACCTGCCCAAGTCACAGGGTCTGATCCCATAGAAGCACCGGAAACTCTCGACCCCCATGACTCTCATGCTCGTCAAGGAAGCCTCATCGAAGATTACGAAGGTTCTACCCCAGCTTTACCACTTCCAGGATCCTCAATCGCAGAGCCCGAACGGGCAGCCACGCCGAAGCCGGGCATCTTTGGTAGAATGAAGAACCATATGAAATTGGCTCGCGAAGAGCAAACTTCGAGTTTGAATTTGAATTCGAATTTGACTGTGGCACCGAGTGCCAAGCCTCGGTCAAGAGCTGCTGCGAAGAAGAGGATTGAACAGTCTGACTTGGACGAAGAAGATCAGGATATCCCTCCTCGACGCTCTACAAGAGTACCCGCTCGTAAAGCGGTTGATAACCCCCAACCTCCAGTTACTAATGGTTCTCAACCCTTGGCAAAGAAGACACAGCAGGTCAAAGCCATGCCGAAAAGTCAAGACGCTGCAAAGCCACCTCGGCCTGAGACCAAAAAGCAAACGAGAGGAACGCAAAATAGGAAGAAGGGCGTAGCAAAAGGGGCAACCAAATCTCCAACACCATCTTCGCCGAAAGAGGACATGCGATCGAGCGCTGTGGAGAGTCAGGCCGCGGAACTTGCGCAGGAAGTACGGTTCCCGCCAAGGTCTTCGGTATCCTTGGGTGCTTGGGAAATCATGCGATCTGGGACGTCTGTTGGTCATACACAATCTGACGTCATGATTGACGAACTGCAGTCCGATCCAGACACAATTTTGCCAGTTCCATTTCCACTCAAGCCTCAATCCCAGCACAAATCGGCTTCTCCAGGTCGCAAACAGTCGTTCTCTGAGCCGAAGGCAGATCACAATACTGAAGTTCGCGAGGTCACGGACAACAACCCACTCTTCATCCAGAGCGAAAGCCAAACGGCATTTCCACATTCTCAATTCCAATCCCAACTTCCTGATCCCCGAGAGTCCACTTCATCTGGCTCAGAAGAGGAAGTACGGGAGACCATTATCAAGAAACATCCAGTAAAACAACGTCATCCTGCGCAATACCGTCCACTCTCGGACATTGCGGGCGAAGCAAGTAAATTATTCACACCAAAGGTTCTGAGACAGTCAATTGGATTACGGGCCACTGACAGAGTGCCGAAGCAAAGGAAGGAGCGTTTAAGTCAGATGTACGGAAAAATGGGGATGGAAAATATAGACGATGGTAGCGACGACGATAGTGGAAAGGGAAGTGAAAGTGACGCGGAAATATCACATATTCCAAAGTCAAGGAAGGCTGGAGCAAGGTTGAAAGGAAGGACGTCAATTTAATCGCTTTCAGTATTTTTCGTCAAAATCTTGTTTTCTTTGTTCCGAGCTAATATCTAAGAAGCCTGATGTATCATTTTATTTCATGCCGACAATTTGGGCTCTCTACAGCATATATTATTTTCTCATATTCAAACTGTATGTCCGGAATGACAGACCCGGTGGACTACTCACTTGAATTACTCTTCTGGGCGCGGCATTACGTCGTCATCTCATGTTAGTCTGGTGCCGCATATCCCTAAGGATGACCGAACAGTTTGGTTGATTCTACTTCTGGCTTAGCTTAATCACATGTAGGTATCATCCAATTCAGAATGTAATATACACTCCGGTGCGGGAGAAGGCCGTACTTGCTTCGTTAGTGGCAGCCTGAAAGCTTGACTCGGGTACATTCAGGTACGCAAATACTATAGTTGTATGCAAGACTACCGACGCACTCTTACACGTGAACGGTGGAATTGCTGGATTAGCCTTGGTTGCGACGAATGTTGTGATTGAGAGATCCGGGCCGTATGACAATATTGGGAAAATAGGGAGTTCGCGTTCACGAGATTAGTATGGGGATTGACGGTAGAACTAGAAACTCATCTGACATTAGAACATATTGAATTGGAGATGCACTGGAACAATTTCGGAATAATAAATTGTCA
>Ga0153944_1000142_pt1 | contig 30098 bp, 23 predicted proteins | sample TSNJ028MetaG_FD_104703 | JGI IMG/M metagenome (GOLD analysis project Ga0153944, IMG submission 104703) | Attine ant fungus gardens microbial communities from New Jersey, USA - TSNJ028 MetaG | ecosystem: Host-associated > Fungi > Mycelium > Unclassified | place: USA: New Jersey, Wharton State... | reverse complement strand
TAATTTTAATCCGTTACTGTTTGTTTTTGGATGGCATCGTACATTTCTGTACAATACCCGTTCTCTGAATTCTCTTTAAAAGATTTTCAGGGTTTGTTGTCTATTGTTTAATTATCAAGGTTCTCTTTACTTTTTCAAGCCGCCGTCCTGTCAGAAGCGACTCACTTAGAATACCACTACCCAATGTTATTGTCAACAATTTTTTTATTTTTATAATTTTTTAGACAATTTACACAATTTGATTTGGATTTTAAGGCCTGCGCTATGGTAGTTATTGCCCATGTAACCACTAATGTACTGTATTGTTCACCTTTAGTTAAACAAGGCCGTAGCGGTGACTACGTCAACTGACCACAACACAGCAGACGGCAAGATAGGCGGTGCTGTTTGGCTGATTGTGAGCGGTACAGTACACTAGATCAGCTTGATCGCATCGCTGATATTACGGACTCCGATCACTTCAATTCCACTGATTTTCTTCACGACATCACGCGATACTTCCGGCATGATGCATTTTTTGAAGCCAAGCTTCTTTGCTTCGCCAACTCTTTCCTCCGGCATACTGACCGCCCGAACCTCTCCGCTCAATCCTACTTCACCAAATATAATGGTCTTCTCATCCACCGGCCGGTTCCGGTGACTGGATACAATTGCCATGACAATCCCCAAGTCAACCGCAGGTTCATTCATTTTGATTCCGCCGGCAATATTGATATAGGCATCCGAATTAGCCAGCGATAATCCAGCCCGCTTTTCCAGTACTGCCATCAGCAGGTTCACCCGGTTATAATCAGTCCCTGCTGCCGTACGTCTCGGCATACCGAAATTACTCTGGCAGATCAGGGCCTGGATTTCAATCAGAATGGGACGGGTTCCTTCCATAGAACAAGCTACCACCGAACCGGAAGCATTTTCCGGCTTCCCGTTCAGCATGAATTCCGATGGATTCTCCACTTCCGTCAGACCGGCTTCCCGCATTTCAAATACACCGATTTCATTAGTCGAGCCAAAACGGTTCTTAACTCCCCGCAGTATTCTATAAGAAGCATGACGGTCTCCTTCAAAATACAAGACCGTATCAACCATATGCTCCAGCACCCGCGGTCCGGCTACCGTTCCTTCTTTAGTCACATGGCCGACGATAAATATTGAGATCCCCATCCCCTTTGCCAGCTGCATCAGCACATTGGTCGACTCTCTGACCTGACTGACGCTTCCGGGCGCCGAACCGACATCCTCACTGTACATTGTCTGAATAGAATCAATAACCACCACTTCTGGACGGCGTTCTTCGATGATGCTGCGGATCAATTCCAGATTGGTTTCACATAATAATAGAAGATTCTCCGTAAAATCACCGATGCGGTTAGCTCTCAATTTTATCTGTTTCAGTGACTCTTCCCCTGATATATATAAGATATTTCGTTTATCCCCGCTCAGCTTCTGGCAGACCTGGAGCAAAAGGGTGGACTTTCCGATCCCCGGATCACCACCGACCAGAATCAACGAACCCATTACAATACCGCCGCCCAATACCCGGTCCAATTCTCCGATGTGGGTCCGGATACGGTCTTCCGCATCAGCACTTATACTGGATAAGGTCATTACCTGCATTTCCTTTTTCTGCGCAGCGATACTGCTATGTCCTTTTGAGATCACCTCTTCGGTAAATGTATTCCATTCCTTACACATGGGACATTGTCCCAGCCATTTGCTTTCTTCATGACCGCAATTCCCGCAGAAGAATACGCTCTTTTTCGCCTTTGCCATATGTATGTCCCTTTCCAACTGCCTTTAACTTTGCCCGATGACTAACCTGCCCTAATACCCCCGCCTCCTAGGCTGCGGGATAAGGACAGCTATTTCCCTGGATAAGTCTCACTTTATCTTCCATTGGCAATGTAATAAAGAAAGGGCCTGTAAGCAGCCCTTTCTCTCATAGATATCATTTTATTACAGCTTAATAACCTGTACTTCAACGCTCTCCATTTCGTCCAGTTCAGCACTGACGCTCAGCTTGCCGCTCAGGTTTGTCTTCATCGTCCCGGTATCCTTACCGTCCAGTTTCACCAGATATTCACAATCTGCTTCCAGTTCTAATGTGAATTGTGCATCCTGAGCACCGGAAACCCGAAACCCAACCTCTGTATCCGATACGGCGAAATTCTCCACCGACGTTCCCGGAATCGATTCATAAACAAACATTCCATTTCTCTCCAACTTAGTAATCCCATTAAAGGTCTTGACTTTATATTGATCGCCCTGATATTCAAAGCCGTCTAATTTAGTCTTTGATGTTAATGTGTAATCCCCAAAACTAAGAGTCCCATCTTCTTCCACTTTAAGTAACTCTTTTACTGCTGTCATTTCACTTTCCTCCTAAAGGTGTTTTAAGTTGTTTTGTTTATTTATTATATAATAAATCAAATGCATTTGCCAGTTCTTTATCTCTTTTAAGAGAAATTTAATTTATACAAAAAGTCTGGCTCCACCTAGTTCCCGGAGCCAGACTTTTTATTCTTTTCCCTACTTTAAGACGAATTTCACTTCTTTATTAACTACCTTCACATCAACCTCTGATCCCGCCTTAATTTCACCGCTTAGAACGGCCTCTGCCAGTTTATCTTCCAAGTGGGTCTGGACTGCTCTTCTTAGCGGCCGGGCACCATATTTCTGATTAGTACCGACCGTCACGATATGCTTTTTGACCGAATCTTTGATGTACAATGTTATGCCCAGCTGCTCTTTGGCCCGGGCAGTCAGCTCCTTACACATTAAGCCAACGATTTTCTTCATATGGTCAGCATTCAATATATGGAACACGATAATCTCATCGATACGATTTAAAAATTCCGGCCGAAAGACATGCTTGATCTCATCCAGCACATTAGCTTTCATCCGCTTGTAATCATCCCGATCTTCTTCTTTTGCCATAAAACCCAGCTTCTTTGGTTCAATGATGGCCTTGGCACCCGCATTAGATGTCATGATGATAACAGTATTGCGGAAATCCACCTTGCGGCCCTGGGAATCGGTTATATGACCATCATCCAGCACCTGCAGGAGAATGTTGAATACATCCGGATGAGCCTTTTCGATTTCATCAAACAGCACCACCGAATAAGGATGACGGCGCACCTGTTCGCTCAGCTGTCCGCCATCGTCATGACCGATATATCCCGGCGGCGAACCGATCATTTTAGCGACACTGTGCTTTTCCATATATTCTGACATATCAACCCGGATCATTGACTCTTCATTGCCGAATAACGCTTCCGCAAGAGCCTTGGAAAGCTCTGTCTTACCCACACCGGTGGGACCCAGGAAAAGGAATGAACCAATCGGCCGATTGGGTGATTTGAGACCAACCCGCCCGCGTTTTACAGCTCTTGCAACCGCTGTTACGGCTTCATCCTGACCGATGACCCGTTTGTGCAGCGTCGTTTCCAGCTTCTGCAATCTGGCTCCTTCCGATTCTTCCAGCTTCTGTACCGGGATTTTCGTCCACGCGGAAACCACATCGGCAACATCCGCCTCGGTCACAGTCACTTTTCTTGATACTTGATTTCGTTGGAATCTGTTTTTTGCCTTTGCCAGCTTTTCCTGCACCGCCTGTTGCTCCTGATGAGCTGCAGATGCCGCTTTCATATCACCGGCTTTAATAAGGGTTTCTTTTTGTACTGCCAGGTTGACTATTTCCTGCTCCAGCTTTTCGATGCCGACGGGCTTCTTGAAGCCGCGCAGGCTGACCCGGGAACAGGTCTCATCCATGACGTCGATAGCCTTATCCGGCAAAAACCGTTCCGTAACATACCGGCTGGACAACTGTACTGCACTGCGCAGCGCTTCCGATTCGATGAAAATACCATGATGGGCCTCATAGCGCGGCTTTAATCCCTCTAATATCCGCAGGCAGTATTCTTCGCTCGGTTCTTCAACCGTAATGGGCTGAAAGCGGCGTTCCAGAGCAGCATCCTTTTCAATATATTTACGATATTCGGTTATGGTAGTCGCTCCGATCATCCGCAGCCTTCCTCTTGCCAGTGACGGCTTGAGGATATTAGAGGCATCAATAGCACCTTCAGCACCGCCGGCACCGATGATGGTGTGCAGCTCATCGAGAAATAAAATAACATTTCCGGCAGATTCCACTTCCCGGATCATTTTTTTCATCCGCTCTTCAAATTCACCGCGGTATTTTGATCCCGCTATCATCCCTGATAAGTCAAGAGTTACAATCCGCTTCTCCTTCATGCTGTCCGGTACCAGCCCTTTGGCGATCTGAGCTGCAAGCCCCTCAATAATCGCCGTTTTACCGACACCCGGTTCCCCGACCAGACAGGGGTTATTCTTAGTCCTCCTGCTCAACACCTGCATCAACCGGGCAATTTCTTCATCGCGGCCGATGACCGGATCCAGTTTCCCATCGGCGGCTTCCCTGGTCAGATCGGTGCTGTACTGCTCCAGCATACTGCCCCGCTGTCCGCTTTCCTCACCTTCCATCGGAAATTCCTTGGGATCAGCTCCGATCGCTTCTAAAATATCCTGATATAATTTCTGCAGGCTAATATTCAAGGTCTGCAAGATCCGCGTTGCCACGCAATCCATGTCGAACATGATTGCCAACAGCATATGCTCGGTTCCGACCTGGCCGGTCCGGAACTTTGCCGCTTCATCATTACTGTCTGCCAGGATCAGATTCAGCCGGGGGCTGTTCTGAACAAGTTTACTGCCATACATGCCCTCGGTCGGAGATACCAATTCATTTATCAGCCGCAGCACGCCGGCCGTATTAACTCCTTCCGCTGCCAGCACCTGGCCGGCCACACCTTCATAGACATCGGTAAGCCCCAGTAAGAGATGCTCAGTTCCTATATATGGATGCCCCAGTTCTTTCGCATATTTTTCGGTAATACTCAATACTTCTTTTGCCTGTCTTGTATAATGCTTCTGCATGTTGTCCTCCTGACATTATTGATATTCTGCTAATATTTCATCTACCAGTTCATGGATTTCCGCTCTGGTCACATTTTTGCAGCTGCCTCTGGCAAGCACGATCCGCAGCTGCTCCTTCATGTCGATCAAAGCCTGCATCTTATTCATATCAAGGGCGATCACCGCTCCTCGTCGGTCCAGGCGGACAAAGCCTTCCTGCTTTAAGATTGTATAAGCCTTATTTACTGTATGCATATTAATCCCGATCCGGTTGGCTAACTGACGGACCGACGGCAGCGGATCACCTTCACTGATCCTGGCCGCGGCAATGCCGATAATGATCTGGTTCCTCAGTTGTATATAAAATGCTTCCTCACTGTTAAAGTCAATTTCAATAAACATTAAGTCACCTTTTTTCTTTGAGTTTTGACATGTTCTAGAAAAAGTATAACAGAATCCGGTCATTTCTACAATCAAAATTTCCCGCCAATACAAAAAAGGCCGCTTAACATAAAGTAACACAAATGTACCGGCAGGCGAGTCCGCCCCGGATATAAGACGGTGATCTCGTCCGGGTGGTAAACAGCAGGCCATTGAAGACTATATAGTTTATTACAATAATAATCGAATGAAGAAGAAATTGAACTGGATGAGTCCTGTTCAATACAGAGAAAAACATCAAAAAATCGGAGTAGCATAACTACTCCGATAAAAGTCCAACTTTTGGGGGTCACTTCATGTGCTCGGTTCTGAAAGAACTGTATTTTTTATGCTTAGAAGCACAGGTCAAGCGCCTGCCTGCTGTTTACCACCCGGACGAGATCACCGTCTTATATCCGGGGCGGACCTAACTTATCCTAATGTTGTATTCCGGTATTCATTTGCCGATACACCGGTCTGCTTTTTAAACACCCGTGAAAAATGGGCCATATCAAAAAATCCCACCTGTTCAGCGACGTCTCCGATTCGCAGCGCCGGATCTTCTAACAGTTCTTTCGCCCTTTTTATCCTGGCATGATTCAAAAGCTCGGAAAAATTTTTCCCGGTATAGCGGTTGAGCAGCTTACTCAAATGCCATTGACTGACATAAGTCTTCTCTGCCACCTCTATCAATGTAAGCTTTCTGGTAAAATTATTATCGATATATTCAAGTGCATTCTTCACGATAAAGCTGGAAGCTGTATCTTCGCCCTTTTGCTCTTCATCGTCTGATGCGGTAATATTTTTCTTCTTCAGATTCCCGGTCATAACCTCCAGCGCTTCCTCAATCTGCCCCATGTTGGAAGGTTTCAATAAAAAGCGGGTCACACCCAGAGAAATCGCCCTTTGGGCATATTCAAATTCACGATATCCGGTCAAAATACAGATCTCCAGATCGGGGAATTCTGATTTGAGGCCCGCGATCATCGTCAAGCCGTCTATTTCCGGCATCGATATATCGGTAATGATAATATCAGGCTTCTTCTCCCGGATCACTTCCAGACCTTCATTGCCGTCACTTGCCGTTCCGGCAATATCACAATTATAGGTCTCCCATCCGATCACCCGGGTGAGGCCTTCCACAATGATAGGTTCATCGTCGATCAATATAACTTTATACATCTAATCACCCTTTTCTCACCCCTAGTATACCATCTTCCCGGTCAAAAGCGCTACCCTTTTACTGCTCCTGCTGTCATGCCTTTTATAATATGCTTCTGCAAAATAATATATACGACAATGACAGGAATCACAACCAGTGCTACTGCCGCCGCCATCAGCCCATAATTGGTCCCTTCCATCGAAGTCAGCTCATTAAGCAGTCTGGTGATCGCCCGCTGTTCCGGCAGACGCAATAAGAACATCTGGGTAAACAGGTCATTATAACTCCATAGAAATGAGAATATAGCTACTGTCGCAAAGGACGGTTTGGCCAGCGGCATAATTACCTTAAAGAATATCTGAACCGCGTTGCACCCTTCCAGATAAGCTGCTTCTTCTAGTTCGATCGGCAGCGATTTAATATAGCCGCTCAGGACTACGATCGCAAAGGACAGGTTCCCCGCAATCTGCGGCAGCGCAACTGACAAGAGCGATAGCCACAGATTCTCAGTATTTACCATTCCCCAGCTGTTCAGCATCCGGAATACCGGGATAATGGTGGAGAATACCGGAAACATCATCCCCGCAATTATCAGCGACTGCAATGCTCCTTTACCCTTAAAATAGTATCTCACCAGAGCAAATGCTGCAAATCCTGCCAGCAGTATTACCACCGCTGCCACGGTAGTGGAAATCACAATACTGTTGCGGTAAGCACTGAAGATATCCAGCCGCTCAAATGCCGTTTTATAGTTGGACAAAGTAAAGACGTTACCCAACGGCAGCGAAAAGGAATCGGCCAAAATCTGATCCTTGGCTTTAAACGAGTTCTGAATGATCCAAACAATTGGATAAATCGTTGTCAATGCCCAGAAAGAAAGTATGATATAAATAAGAACTGTACAGCCCGAAAATTTTGTTTTCTTCATGTTCATCCCCCCTAATAATCCGCTTCTTTGAATACTTTGTTGACCACCTTTGAGGTTATGATACCCAGTACTACAATCAGAACCGCGATGGCCGAGCTGTAATCGACATTCTTGGTATTAAAAGTCTGATAGTACATATAGGTACCGGTCAGCCAGGTCTTGCCCAGCGGCATTCCCTTGGGGAACATTACCCACGGCAGGTCAAACACCTTCAGCGCTCCGGTAACGGCCAGCACGACACAGGTACAGATTACATTCCGTAAAAGCGGCAGGGTAATAAAGCGTACCTTCTGCCATTTGGTCGCTCCATCAATGGAGGCTGATTCATACAACTCTTCGGAAATATTATTGAGACCGGTCACCAGGATCACAAAGTAAAATCCGACATATTGCCACATAACCGGCAACATCATAATAAATAACGCATGCGATGAATCTTTCCAGTCGGTCAAAGAGCTTTTACCAAACATCTCCAATAACTGATTGATCATTCCCTTATCATATAAAAAGATCAGATTAAACATCAGCCCCAGCGCCGTTGCCGAAATAACAATCGGAAAGAAATAAACGGTCCGAAAGAACTTTGCACCCTTTTTAATATTATCAACCAGGACTGCTAAAACTATCGCCACACCAACCTGTCCGATGATCGTTACTGCCATCATAACCACCGTGTTGAACAGCGCAGTCCGCATATGTTTATCCTGGAACATCTTTATGTAGTTCTCATACCACGGATCATTCCATCCCTTGTTCGCAGCCCCAAGACTGGAGATTTGCTGAAAACTGTTAAGTATATTCTGTACAAAAGGATAATACAAGAATACTGTCATAAATATGAGCGCCGGCACTAGAAACAGTACAAGCGGTTTTTTATTCTTATAGATATTTGCTCCCATTCTATCACCCTCACTTATGAATAAATAATCCGGAGACGGATAACGCCTCCGGATTACATTCCGCCATTTACTATGCGATCTACTCAGCATTCTGTTCTGCGTATATTTCAAGTCCTTCCTGTACTGCATCTTTCGCAGAAACTTCGCCTGTTACAATCTGAGGCATCCCATCAAATGTAGACACTCTGCACTCATCGCTAAATACGTCTTGTACTGCTCCGGTTAACGAAGTAACGTCCGCCATCATCTTGATCGATTTGATCTGCAGAGAATTAAAGTCTTCTTCATTTACTTCCGGCGCTTCTTTCAGTGCAGACGCAGTGTGCTGTGCAAACAGCGCAACCTTTTCATCAGAAGTCATATATTCAACAAATTTAACCGCTGCTTCTCTCTTGCTTTCATCTTCCCATGCTTTGGCTGAGATATAATATCCCATTGACAGACCACCGATCAGATCGGTAGCTTCTCTTTCACCGTTGGTCGGAACATAGGTAACAGTAAAGTTATCAAGCTTATCTGTATCCAATGTCGACGGATCTTCCGGATCAGACTGGCAGGCTGCGGCAATACCGCCTACCTTCCATGAACCATCGATCAGGAATGCTGCTTTATCGCTTGTAAACATTGCGAAAGTCTCATCATCTTTTGCCGATAAGGTATTTTCCGGAAAATAGCCTTTTTCATATAATTCCTTGATATCTTCCATACCTTCTACCCAGCCGGGTCCGTTTCCTTCATCAGTTGATGCCGGTACTTCTAAATGGGTTTCGGTTGAAGTATGGTTAAAAATACTATATTCCCACCAGTAATGCGGAATCTCGCCAAGTGATGCCGCAATCGGAGCGTAACCCGCTTCTTTGATCTTTTCACAATCAGCCAGGAACTGCTCCCAGGTATAATCTGCTCCCGGTACTTCTACCCCGGCTGCTTCAAGGACAGCCGTATTACAGAAGAGGCCTTCCCAGTATCCGTTTACCGGTACCGCATATTTTTCACCATCTACCAGTGAAGCTGCGATCAGATCATCATTCATGTTCGATGCGTAATCCGGATATTCTTCGCGGATGGTGTCGATGGATACTACTTTTCCTTCTTCAATAAAGGAGTTCGCATCCGCACCGCTGAAGAAGAACAGTACATCCGGTTCTGATCCGGTCTGGAAGTCGGTCTCTACACGGGCCTTAAATGTTTCATCGGATGTTGCAGAAGAATCGTTGACCTTGATGCCTTCCTTTTCTTCAAATTCAGCAATCGCATTTTTATAATTCTGTGCGTTTCCGTCTTCACCTGCAAATGTGGTCGTAACGCTTAATGATGCGGTTTCTGAAGAATCACCTTCTTCTTTGCTTGATCCCCCGCCGCCGCAAGCTGCCAACGACAATACCATACTTCCGGCTAACAATAATGCTGTTAATTTCTTTTTCATAAATTTTTCCCTCCTATTCGCTTATTGAATGTGTACAATTTATGGTTTAATTATGCCATTTTGATTAGGAGAAATGAATAACCCATTCTGTTATTTATTGGATTATCTTGTGCTCTTTATTCACTAAAATAGTCAAACGAGCCTCAACGCACTCATTATCCCTTTGCCGGATGGTCAATCCACAGGGTTCCCCGTATAAAATTCTGAGCCGCTGATTGACATTTGCAATCCCCAGACTTTCCGATGCTTCCCGACCGACATCATAATCCGGTGACAAAAGCCGGTCAATCCTTTTTTGCTGGTCTCCGGTAAGGACCGCCTCATTGATAATAACCAGATACAGATAATCACCTTCGCGGTATCCGTTCAGCTCCACCCTCCCGCTGCCCCGCTTAAGAACGCCGTGCTCGATCGCATTCTCGATCAGCGGCTGCAAGATCAGCCGCGGTACTTCACATTCCATAATATCTTCCGGCAGGTGGTTGTAAACCGTCAGCCGCTTGCCAAACCGTTCTGCGGTAATGAAAAGATAATCATTGACATATACCATTTCTTCCGACAGCAGCACTTCCGCCTTCTTATCCCGGTTCAGTGCCCCGTCCAGCAAGGTTGAAAGCGCCTCAATCATCCGCGATACTTTATAATTGCCGGCAATCCGCGCTTCCCAGTTAATGATCTCCAGCGTATTATTCATAAAGTGAGGATTGATATTAGCCTGCAGCGCCATAAACTGCGCATCTCTTAAGGCCATTTCCTCTTCATATATATGATCAAACTGATACTTAAGCGTACTCGACATGCTGTTGAATGAATCGGCCAGATATTTAAACTCTTGACTGTGCGGCTCATTGACCATCTGATAGCCCAATTCTCCCTGTTCGATCTTTCTGGCACCACTCATCAATCCTTCCACCGGTTTGGTGATATACCTTCTGGTGATATACAGAAGCATCGTTAAGAGCGGCAGCAAAAAGAGTACCATTATGATCATAATCATCCGATATCCAAAAAACGGAGTAAATGAAACACCTTCCGAAAGACGCACCCTTACGGTCATCTGATAATGATCGGTTGTCGTTTTGCGGAACAGCCGCAGAACTTCATTTTTCCATACATATCCAGAAACAGACTGGAGATTTTTAATCGGTATTTCCTCTTCGGTCACACTTTCTCCTGTCACTGTAAAGTTCTGATCATTCAGCTGTACGGTCACTGCCGCTTCCGACACGAAATTGGTCAGGTTCTCGAAACAGTAACTTTTGTTCAGCCGGACCACCATCACCGCGAAGGGCTCATAAGCGCTATTCATCAGATTCCTCACCAGATAGATGCGGCCATCAACTACGATAAAATCAACTCTCGTCCCCAGTTCCCGGGCTTTTTCCTGTACCGCCTCATAATCACTGTTCCAGAATACACCAACATCCGGATATCCACCGCCGGCGCTCAAGTTATAGACTTCACAGCGCATACTCTCCGGTTGTTCAGTAAACCACAGAATCACATCGCGCACTGCCGCATCATGGCGGTATTGCTTATACAGATACTGATTTCCCGCATTCATCAGGCCCTTCTGGGTTGTTTCTCCGGCAAGATAGGAACGATACGCATGATCGACATCGGCATCATAGGATATTTTTTTCGCTGAATCAATACAGGCATTTAACCTCTCTTCACTGTTCTGAAGGTTAAATGCCAGTTGGGTCTGCTGCTGGTTGATAGCTCCCTCCATCTGGTCGCTGAACAGATAATATCCCACCATAGCCGCGACCAATAAAAAGGGTACAAACCAAACCAGCATTACAATGCCGATAATTCTCGATTTTAAGGAATATTGCTTCCTTTTCTTCATAATACACCTCTTAGAGCTCCAAAAACTCCTCGAAAGTTTTGCAGAGTAAGTCAGCCTTTTCTCCGCTGGGGCTCTCGCAGAAAATACGCAGCAGCGGTTCGGTTCCGGAAAACCGGGCACTGATCCAGCCGCCGTCATTAAAATATACTTTACATCCATCCAGGTAAGAAACATTTTTGATCGGTTCGCTTAATTCAGGTAATTCCTTATCTTCCATAAGGATCCTGTATATTTCTTCTTTCCGGTCGGCACTGAATTTATAGTCCCTTTCAATAAAATAAAGGGCTCCATATCTTCGCTTTATTTCTCCCACAATCTGTGAAATTTTATTCCCGGTCACCGCAATCATTTCTACCAACAGCGCTGCCGCATATACTCCATCTTTGCCATTAATATGACCACGGACGGTCAGACCTCCGGAAGATTCGCCGCCAATGACCGCATTGGTCTCCTGCATCTTGGCTGAAATATGCTTAAATCCCACCGGCACCTCATAACAAGCCTCACCAAAACTTTCAGCTACTTTGTCGAGCATGTGGGTGGTAGCAATATTCCGCACGACCGATCCTTTCCATCCTTTATACTTAACTAAATAATAATACAAAAGCACTAAAATGTCATTAGGATGAAGGAAATTCCCTTTATCATCGATAATCCCGATACGGTCGGCATCACCGTCGGTCGCCAGACCGATATCACAGCGGTGATCGATCACATAGGTCTGAAGCGCCCGCAATGTATCAGCTGCCGGTGCCGGCAGACGACCGCCGAAAAGAGTATCATGCCGTTCATTGATCAGATCCACATCGCAGCGGGCCGTAAGTAAAATAGTCTTCAAAGAAGTCTGGCTTACCCCATACATCGGGTCTAATGCAACATGCAATCCGGCATCACGGATGGCCTGCATATTCATCTGATTGATGATATTATCCAGATACTCATTGAGCGGGTTGAACTCTACCACCAGCCCTTCCGTAAGCGCCTGTTCATATTCCATGGTCTCAATTGCCCGGCCCTGATAATGCTGCTCCACTTCACCAATATAGCTTTCAATGTCCTGAGTCTGAATCTCATCGGCATCCCTGCCGCCTTCTGTAAATAACTTAATCCCATTATATAGAGCCGGATTATGGCTGGCAGTAACCATCATCCCGTACGGCAGATCGTGTTTCATCATATAAAACATGATCAGCGGCGTAGGAACTGAACGGTTTACAAATAATGTCTTAATCCCTTCCTGTGCCAGTACCTCACAGGACCAGTATATAGTTTCTTTGGACAGGAAACGCCGGTCATAACCGATAATTATTTCCTTTTCTTCCAAGCCTTCATTTTTAATCTTCCGCGCCATAGCTTTGGCAAATATCTGAATATTAGCTTTGGTAAACTCATCGCCGATAATCGCCCGCCAGCCGCCGGTGCCAAATTTAATCATTGCTGTACCTCCTCTATCCCATCACAATCTTAATATCGTGTGCACTCTTTTTTTCGCATACCGGAATGACATCCACCCTGCAGCCGTCAAAGAATATTTCCCTTATCCCTTTCATAACGCCGTCCTTGTTCTCAACATGAATATTGTATACCGCCCCGCGCCATTCCCGGGTTATATGGAAATGCTTCCACTCCGCCGGAATACAAGGATCGATCACCAGCTTATCAAAATCCGGCCGTATCCCGAGAATATATCGGGTTGCCGCGAAATATGCCCAACCGCCGGTTCCGGTCATAAACGGGTGCCGCGCCCGGCCATACGCCGGATGATCTTTGCCAATAACAAACTGGCAGTAAGAATACGGCTCTGCTTCTCTGATGCCGATCATACCATTCTGGTGATACGGGCAAAGTGCATCGTAAAGCTCCATCGCCCGGTCCCCTCTGCCCAGCATACATTCCGCCGCCCAGGCCCAGGGATTGGGATGGCTGAATACCGCCGCATTCTCTTTCAGGCCCGGATACACCCGGGTGACAAAACCAATCTCATCATCAGGCTGAGTATAGGCCGGCCCGTTCAGCATGAGTCCATAAGGGGTAAATAGCCGGTCATAGACACTGTCCATCGCCCGGATTCCCCGCTCTTCTACAGAAGCCCCCGAAAGCACCGCCCAGGCATTAGATTCGAGATGGATCTGCCCTTCTTTGTCCGCCTTGGTCCCAATCGGTCTGCCGCTTTTGGTAACGCCGCGGATATACCAGTCCTCATCCCACAGTTTAGTATCGCAGACTTCTTTGACCCTCTCCAGTATCTGCGTATACTTCCCGGCAATTTCACGGTCACCGCGGTATTCTGCCAATTCCAGAAAGTTACGCAGCGCCCAGTAATGCAGGAATGATACCATGGCACTCTCTCCGCCGCCAAGATTCAGGCAGTCATTCCAGTCGGCCCGCAGTCCCTTACAGATACCGCTGGCACCGACCTGTTCAGCAGAAAAATCGAGAATCTTCATCATATGTTCATAAACTGTTCCTTCCCCGCCGTCGGCATAGCTCACCACTTCATCAATCAAGGAATGTTCACCGGTTTCCTTGACATATTCCACAATCGTACTGACCAGCCAGAGCGCATCATCCGAACAGGCATCTTCAATCCCGTGGATCATCTCATCCTTACCCGGAGCCGGTACAACGGTCGGCGACTTAAACGGTTTATGATCAGCCTTTGGATCAAACCATACCGGCTGGAACAAATGCAGTCCATACCCCTGGCTCACCTGGCCGCGCAGTAATTCGATAATACGCTGTCGGCATTTCTCCGGATTAGAATGAGGTACTGCCATCGCATCCTGGGCCGTATCGCGGTAACCAAGACCGGTCCGGCCGCCCACTTCGATGAATGAAGCAAAACGGGAAAACATGACATTGATCTCCGCCTGATACAGCGTCCATGTATTGATCAAAGTATTCATTCCTTCATTCGGAGTCCGGATCTGCAGTTTGCTGAATTTATTCTCCCAAAATATCCGCAGCTCATCATAGACGGCATCGACCCGATTCATGTCACTGTATTTTTCCCGCATCATCCAGCCCTCTGCCCGGTCCCCTTCGCCCAGCATAAACACGATCCGCACTTCTTCACCCGGCGCCAGAATGATTTTCTTATGCAGGGAGCCGCAATGGTTATTTCCTTTTTCAAAGCTTCCCTGGCACCGTCCCTTCTCTACTGCTGCCGGGTTATCTTCAGTCCGGTACCGGCCGATAAATGTATCCCGCAGACAGTCAAAACTATCCGGTTCCATATTCGCAGTAAAATACTGATACCCAAATTCCTCGTAGAACAGATCGTGCTCGATAATCCCCTCATCATAAGAAGAACCGGCTGCATACATACTCATTTGGAAGTTTCGGTTATCCATATCGATATGATGGAAGGAAAACTCGCAATAGGAAAACACACTTAATTGACGCGGGTTTATATCTTCATTTTTAATCTTTACATCCCATAGCTCGACCGGATCATCTTTAGGGATTACTAGTGTCTGCTCCGCCCTGATTTTACTGTAGTCACATTTATAAGTCGTATAGGACATTCCGTGATGGCAGCTATACGCCGCTTTATCCAAAGGCTTGCCCACCGGCTGCCAGGATATGCTCCAGTAATCTGCACTCTCATCATCCCGGATATATACATAGTGCCCGGGCCGGTCCACCGGGACACTGTTCGCCCGGAATCGGGTGATCCGGTGATATTCCGGCGTCTTATAAAACATATAACCGCCGGCCGTATGATTTACTACCGCAGCCATATCCTTTACCCCCAGGTAATTGGTCCAGGAAGTCGGCAGATCCACTTTGTCGATTACATATTCTCTCTTCTCATTATCAAAATGACCATACTGCATATCTTCTCTCCTCCTTATAAGCCCCGTTTTACTTATTAACAACAGTATACATGAGAATTTCCAATACATGCACTGTACATCGTGCGAAAATTTGTCTCATTTTGTTTTCTTAAAAAGTCAAAAAAGCAGCCCGCATAGGAGTAACTAATTATTCCTACGCGGGCTGCCTGCTTATTATCCTTTTTTAATTTAAATTTAGAATAGAGCCTCAACATCAGTGCAATCTAATCCGAATGCTTCCGCTACCCCTGCGTGGGTCAGCTTGCCGTCATAAGTATTGATCGCTGAGTAAATAACCTGATTGTCTTTACAAGCCTGCTCCAGACCCTTATTAGCAATCTGCAGACCGTATTTCAAAGTTGCGTTTGTCAGTGCAATGGTAGAGGTTCTCGGAACCGCTCCAGGCATGTTTCCAACACAGTAATGAACCACATCGTCTTTGATAAAGATCGGATCATCGTGGTAAGTAACCTTGGTAGTCTCGCAGCATCCGCCCTGGTCTACCGCTACGTCTACGATCACCGCACCCTTCTTCATCATCTTTAAGTACTTCTCTTTGATGATCTTCGGTGCTGCCGCACCCGGGATCAATACGCTTCCAACCACCAGGTCGGCATCTTTGATCGCATCTTCGATAGCTGCATCAGTTGAATATAATGTCTGAATACGAGCGCCAAACACATCATCAAGATATTCCAGTCTCTGAATGTTGATATCGGTAATGGTTACATTGGCACCCATACCTACAGCAATTTTACATGCATTGGTACCAACCGAACCAGCACCCAGAATCAATACATTGGCCTTCGGTGTTCCTGGTACGCCGGAAAGCAGAACCCCTTCACCGCCGAAAATCTTCTCCAGATATTTTGCCCCTTCCTGAACGCTGAGACGTCCGGCGATCTGGCTCATTGGCGCCAGCAGCGGCAGACCTTTATCCTGCAGCGTCTCATATGCAACACCCTTAACACCAGATGCTATCAATGCATCAGTCTGAGGTCTGTCAGCTGCGAGATGAAGATAGGTATAAAGGATTAAATCTTTGCGGAAATACTGATATTCATCCGGTAATGGCTCTTTTACCTTGATCATCATATCAACCGTGTCCCAGACTTCTTTCGCGGCACTGAGCATGGTTGCTCCTGCCGCAACGTATTCTTCATCGGAAAATCCGGAACCTTCGCCGGCACCCTTTTCGATGTAAACATCATGCCCGGCCTGTGCATAACTCTTCACATTGCTGGGAGTCATACCTACACGAAACTCAAATTTCTTGATTTCTTTCACACTTCCTACTTTCATTGCTTAATCCTCCTATAGTGAATATTAAATTGTATCCCGTTTATTTCAGTTCGAAATAAACATTTTTGAATAATTATGAATAAAATTTTTCATTATCGATAAAAACGGAAGAATTTTATTCATTTTGCTAATTTCATAATAGCACACCAATATCTAACATTCAAGAAAAAATAATTTTTTAACGAGATAAAGCAATTTAATAATACTTCGACAAATTGTCTTTACAATTGACTTGCATTTGCAAGTATTTTAAGTTAAACTTTTGTATAAAAGACGTCATATTTTTTATATAGCAAACAGGAGGCCTATCCATGAAAGAACTACGCGAATTAATAAATAATGCCAATCTTACCAAAACACAAATGGTGATCGCCAATTATGTTTTGGATAATTCTTCGGAAGTCTGCTTTATGACCTCCACCGACATCGCTCTGGCCCTTAGCGTCAGCGAATCATCAGTAATAAGGTTCAGTCGCTCACTGGGATTCCGGGGATATATGGACTTTCAGAAGAGTTTGCGAAAAGAATATCAAGACCGGGTATTCAGCATTTCCAGTTCCATTACCGTTCCTGCCCAGAGAATGGCTAAGCGCTCCCGCATCGAAGACGACGGGAACTTCATCAACATCCATTATAAGAACGCTGCCAAAAATATCGAAGCCGCACTGGTCAATAACAGTCAGACGGCATTCGAGGAAGCTGCCGATGTAATTATCAGCAGCAAGCGCAAATATGTCGTCGCCACCCGTGGCAACGCTAATCTGGGAGACTACTTTCTGCTCTATTTAAAACATATGGTTCCAAACGTTGAACTGACTAATTCATTTTCCGCCAATCCGATTGATCACATATGTCACATTACCAAGGATGACTGTGTGGTATTCTTCAGTTTTCCCCGCTATTCATCGCTGGATAAACTAACTGCTGAAATGGCCGCTAAAGCCGGTGCCCGGATCGTCGTGGTGTCCGATAAGCCCAGCGCTCTGCTATCCCAGTATGCCACCGCTCTGCTGACCGTTCCGGTCGACAGCAATGCTTTCTTCAACTGTATGACCGGAGCACAATTTGTAACAGAGCTGCTATTAGATACCATCAGTCATAATGTAAAAGGGGTGGAAAAACGCCTGCAGAACATTGACCGGTATATTGGGGAGTTGGGGATTTACTAAATGGGACGTTGTACCAATAAGTCAGTTTTCCGGGGCCCTCCGGTGGGAATTCTTAGGCACGCACTTAGCCTGTGCTTCTAAGCATTCTAATGATAAATCTTTATGAACCGGGTACATTCACCCCAAATTCTGATGAATTTGCGGCTCAGGTACCCTTAGCAACGGTACCTGAAGCACCGTTGCTATCTTAAAGATTTATCATTAGAACACTAAGAAGCAAGACGGCACACTTGAATGCCTGCGGATTCCCACCGGAGGGCCCCGGAAAACTGACTTATTGGTACAACTGCTTTTAGGTTCACGGGGAGATACTGGTTGTTTTTCCATCCAGAGTGCCAAGGGAAGGGAGGCGGAAGCACTTGTTAGTGCAACGGCCCACCATACCCACTCAAACAATTTAATAGAATTTCACTTCAAAGCGGAAAGTGATTTCTTCCTCATCCAACCGGTACTTTTTAATTAGTTCCGGGCCGCATGCATTAGAGCCGACACCGCTCTGTTTGTAATCCAGGCAGAATACGGTGCAGCCACTCTCTTCCAACTCGTAGTTATGATCCTTCTCAGCCAGCTCCTCCTGAGTATAGCGGGATAGACTGAGCGAAAAGTCCTGATCCGCTGCGGCAGCGACACCACGGCCAAAGCCATTTTCCACACTCACATAACGGCAGCCGTAATGACTGGAATTTTCCTGCGGTCTGATATAATCTTCATACATATCATCCACATTCTGCCGGAACAACCCCATGTATGAGCTTCGATGCATATCAATATAACTTTCATTAGGACCATAGCCAAAGTACTCCGACCGGGATAATTCCGCCGGCAGGAACATCCGCAGCCCGAATCGCGGTAAGAACGGCATCCCGGTATTGCGTTCGCCCTTAATATCCACCGCGATCCGGCCATCGCCGGTAATTGTCCAGATCACTTCCAGCTTGAGAATATTTTGAATAAACACAGCACCGATAGAAAGCGAAGACTTTATAGTCACTTCGGTCCCGCACTCGATTTCGGTCCGATATACCCTTACAGTATGCCGGTCATAGCCGGCTTTCATCCATTCTTCTTTTATGACCTGATCATTATCGACCGGGGCCCGCCAGATATTGTATTCCATCGGTTTTTCCAGATAATTATACTGACCATTTACCAGCGAATCAAAGGTTCCGGTCCACTTATTATAGATATAACGGAAATTATCGCTTTCGATCACCGCATATTTTTCATCTTCCGTAACTTTCATTTTGCAGAAGTTTGCTTCTGCTTTTGGTTCCGGTGTAAATTGCCCTTCCCGGATCAGCAGCTGGTCAAATCCCAACGGATGGCCAGCCGGAGCGTACCAGGTATCTTCTTTCAATGTATACCTGATGTTCAGGTAAACCACGTCTTTTTCTTCCGGAACTGTACAACCGATGATAAATTCCTTCCCTGCATGCGGTTCAATGTCAACCGCTTCCAATTTCCCTGCCGCAGTTACCTTGCCATTGCACTCCAGTTCATAAGATACCCGCAGAAAGTCATCAGCATTCAGGAAATCCATTTTATTTTCCAACCATACGGATACTTTTCCGGCATCACTCAGCTGAGCCCGCAGCGGCCGGATGACATTTTTATACTCTTTCAGAGCCGTGCCCGGACGGCGATCCGGGTATACCAGCCCGTCGACGCAGAAATTTCCGTCATGAGGAAACTCACCAAAATCGCCGCCATAGCCATATTTCTTCCGACCGTCAGGTGTAATTCCCATATCCACCGCATGGTCGCACCATTCCCAGGCAAAACCGCCGCACATCCGCTCATTGCTGTATATCATTTCAAAATAATCTTCAATGTCTCCCGGGCCGGTTCCCATGGCATGGATAAATTCACAGAATATATACGGTTTTTTATCCTCTTCCCGGGCCAGGTATTCGGCTGCCATTTCCAGAGAATCATACATGTTACTGTAAACATCCAGCATGGTCACATCATTAATGTGTCCACCGGTCTGTCTGAGGCTGCTCTCATAGTGAGTCAGCCGGGTATCATCATATTCTTTGATCCAGCGGCCCGCTTCTTCAAAAGCACGGCTGTAGCCGGATTCATTGCCCAGAGACCAGAATATAATGCTGCCGCAGTTCTTATCCCGCATAACATTCCGTTCGGTCCGGTCAATGATCGCATCATGGTAAAATTCCAACTGAGCCACATCACCGTAAGTTTCTTCCATAGAACCACCGTAAATAGTCACCGAACCATGTGACTCCATATCCGCCTCGGCGATCACATAAAAGCCCAGCTCATCACACATCTGCGGAAACCACGGGGAATTCGGATAATGGCTGGTACGGATGCCATTGACATTATGCTGCTTCATCAGCTGCATATCGGTCAGCACCTGTTCCCGGGATATCACCGGACCGGTCCTGGGATCACTGTCATGGCGGTTTACCCCTCTGAATTTTACGATGGAATTATTTATATAGATTACACTGTCTTTAATCTCTACCCGGCGCACCGCTACCCGCTGTACGATTTCTTCTTCACCGGCTTCCAGCACCAGCGTATAGAGAACCGGACGTTCGGCACTCCAGAGTTCAGGCCGGTCGACCGTCAATTCCATTTTCGCCGCCCCGGAGGATGCTTTGGCAATCACCGTGATTCCGTCCACATCGTAAAGGGTATAGGTTACCGGCTGTCTTTCCCCGAAGAACTCAGTTTCAATGCAGATGACTGCACTGTTAAGGTCGGCCGCCACATAGCTGCGGGCGAAATAGTCCCGGATATGATCGGTATCCCGGGCCAGGATATAGGTATCGCGGAAGATACCCGACTGGCGGAATTTATCCTGATCTTCGAGATAGCTGCCGTCACACCATTTCACCACCAGCACAGCAATCACATTTTCGCCCGGTCCGGCCACACCGGTCACGTCGAACTCACTGGTCGAATGGGAGACCTGGCTGTAACCGGTAAACTTACCGTTGACCCACACATAAAAGCAGGAGTCCACGCCTTCAAAATTAAGGAATAATTTCTTCCCGGCCATTTCCTGAGGAACCGTAAATGTTCTCACATAAGCACCGCAGGGATTCTCACTGGGTACATAAGGCGGATCATAGGGAAAGGGGAATCTGACATTGGTATAATGGTGCCGGTCATAACCGCCGAACTGCCAGCAGTCAGGTACACTGACAGTATCAAATCCGGCAGCATCGAATCCGGTTTCGCAGAATCCTTCCCCGGCGGCATAGGTATTCGGATAATAACGGAACTTCCACTCCCCGTTCAACATCAGTATCCGATCCGATGCAGTCCGCTCCTGCCGGCGGATTACGTCTACAGCCGTCGCGCGGTTATAAGGGATATAGTAAGCCCGGTTTTCCATCGTCCCCAGATGGAGAACGGTTGGATCTTGATGATAATTTTGTAATTTCATAAATTATTTTCCTCCATTTATCATTTGCCCAGATTATATAAAAATCAGTCCAATATTCCTATATAAAAAATAGACCTAAACATGTACAAAATGATATTTCTGATATATACTGGCATTATACACGATACCACTGAGGAGGGAAAGGAATATGTATAATATTTCCGGATATCTTGGAAAAAATAACGAAGAAATCGTCGATGAGAAAAACCGTATTGCAATTAACAGCTGCGGACACTATAAGATGTTGGGTGACGAGACCTTTAAAACCTGGCGCCCGTTCGGCCGCCTGGACTATCAGCTGCTCTATCTCGCCGACGGTACGGCCGACTTTTATATAGATGGAGAAAAAAGGATACTTCACGCTGAATCACTGGTATTTTTCTATCCTGGTGAAAAACAGCATTATGTCTATTCTAAAGGGTCATGCTCCGATGTTTACTGGGTGCATTTCTCCGGTATCGGGGCAGCGGCCTTATTACAGCAGAATGATTTTTATCCTGAACATATCTTTGAGATATCGGCCAGCAAGGAATGTACTCTTTTGTTTGACCGGATCATCCGCGAGCTGCAGCTGAAGCAGCCGGGCTTTTCAACCCTGCTGTCACTGTATATGGAAACTCTGCTGCTACTATTTTCCCGGGCTCTGGTCAAAGACGGTTCTTATCAGGGAAAAAGCCTGATTGTCGAACAGGCGGCACTTTATTATCACAGCGAATACCAGAACCCTGTTTCGGTCCAGGAATACGCCGACAAGCAGGGAATCAGCTGCTGCTGGTTCATCCGTATCTTTAAGCAGCAGACCGGACTGACACCGGTACAATACCTGACCCGTATTCGGATCAACAAGACCATCGAGCTGTTGAGTACCGGCTCCTTCAATGTCCAGGAAGCCGCCGCTTTCGTCGGCTACGACGACCCACTGTATTTCAGCCGGGTATTTAAAAAGGCGGTAGGGGTCTCGCCCCGCCAGTATATCAAACAAAAAAACCTGAAGCCGGCCGAATAACCGATGACTTCAGGTTTTCTGATTTTAAGCGGCTTCAGGCTTCATCAATCGCCTTGCCGATATCGTTTCGCATGTATTTATTAGCATATTCTATCCATTCGGCCGCCTGATAGGCATTTGCCCGAGCTTCTACCAGGTCCTTCCCCTTGGCGGTCACCCCCAGAACCCTCCCCCCGTTGGTCACGATCTGATCACCGTCAAATTTAGTTCCGGCATGGAAGCAATAATAGCCTTCCCGCTTTTTGAACGCTTCAAATCCGGTTACCGGCAGACCCTTTTCGTACTTTTCCGGATAGCCGTCCGAAGCCAGCACAACACATACCGCCGCATTGTCTTCAAATTCCAGTTCAATCTGGTCCAGTGTCCCGTCAATACACGCTTCCATTACATCAATAATATCATTTTTCATCCGCGGCAGCACGACCTGGGCTTCCGGATCCCCAAACCGGGCATTGTATTCCAACACCTTCGGACCATCGGCAGTCAGCATCAGACCAAAGAAGATGATGCCCTTAAACGGCCGCCCTTCGGCTTTCATTGCATCCACTGTCGGCTGGTAAACGTACTTATCACAAAATTCTTCGATTTCTTTAGTATAGAAAGGACTCGGTGAAAAGGTTCCCATGCCGCCGGTATTCAGTCCCCGGTCACCGTCCTTTGCCCGTTTGTGATCCTGAGCAGACGTCATGGTCCTGACCGTATTGCCGTCGACAAAAGACAGCACCGAGACTTCCCGGCCGACCATGAACTCTTCTACCACTACGGTATTACCCGATTCCCCAAACTGTTTATCGATCATAATCGTATTGATACCGGCTTTAGCTTCTTCCAGAGTATTACATATCAAGACACCTTTTCCCAGTGCCAGTCCGTCAGCCTTTAATACCAGCGGAAACTCCGCCGTCTCCAGGTAAGCCAGTGCCGCTTTTGGTGTATCAAAACTCTCATATCCGGCCGTCGGGATATTGTATTTTTTCATCAAGTCTTTGGAAAATGCTTTGGAACCTTCCAGAATCGCAGCATTCTTCCGCGGGCCAAAGGCCCGGATACCAGCCGCTTCCATCAGGTCCACCAGACCTCCCACCAACGGATCGTCCGGCGCTATAATAGCCAGATCAATGGTCTGTTCCACAGCAAATGCCGCCAGTTTCTCAAATTCCATCGCACCGATTGGTACACATTCCGCATATTCTGCAATCCCGGCATTTCCGGGGGCACAATATATCTTATTCACTCTTCTGCTCCCGGCTGCGCTCTGAGCAATTGCATGTTCTCTTCCGCCGCCGCCTACAATCAATACTTTCATAGAACCTCCTTACAGATCCAGGTTTACCTTTCCATTTTCCACTGTTACTCTTCCATTCGCGATCAGATCGATCGCCTGAGGCAGGATCTGCTGCTCTGCCTCTGCCATCACCCGTTGCTGAAGCACTTCCGGTGTATCGCCGGGTTTTACCGCCACCGCTTTCTGCAAAATGATTGGTCCGGTGTCGGTCCCTTCATCGACAAAATGCACCGTTGCCCCAACAATCCTGACGCCGCGGGCAAGAGCCGCTTCGTGCACCTTCAGGCCATAATAACCGATACCGCAGAAAGCCGGTATCAGAGAGGGGTGGATATTGATGATCCGGTTGCAGTATTTTACAATCATCTGTTCCGGTATCACAACCAAAAACCCAGCCAGAACAATCAAGTCCGGCTGCATCTCATCAACCGCCTCTGACAACTGTCGGTTAAATTCCATCCGCGTTTGATAATCCCTGGGGGAAATGCACCTGTTTTCAATCCCATACCGTCTGGCCCGTTCTAGAGCATATGCCCCGCGGTTATTACTGATTACGCCGGCGATCCTGGTATTCGTGATCCGGCCGGCTTCAATCCCATCAATAACAGCCTGCAGATTGGTTCCGCCGCCGGACACCAAAACTACGATATTTAGCATAAAGTAACTCCTTTACCCCCGGCTTCGATACCACCTATAATATACGGTTCTTCACCGGCTGCTTTGATCGCTGCCATCGTCTTATCCACATCGGCTTCATCGACCGCCACGATCATCCCCAGTCCCATGTTAAAGGTATTGTACATCACCTTCTCCGCGATATTTCCGTTATCAGCAAGCATAGTAAAAATCGGTGGTACCGGATAGCTGTCTTTTCGGATGACCGCATGGGTCCCATCCTTCAGCATCCGCGGAATATTTTCATAGAAACCGCCGCCAGTGATATGGCTGCATGCCCGCACCCGGACACCGGTCTCCCTGATACTGCGTAGCGCCTTTACATATATTTTGGTCGGTTTCAGCAGTGCTTTGCCAAGGGTCGTCCCCAGGCAGTCATATTCAGCATTCAGTACTTCCGGCTTCATGTTGAATACTTTCCGCACCAGCGAAAAGCCATTGCTGTGTACTCCCGACGAAGCCATGCCGATCAATACATCTCCCGGTTTCAGGTCCTTTCCGGTAATCAGGTCCTTTTCGTCGACCACACCGACGGCAAAGCCCGCCAGATCATATTCTTCTTCCGGATAAAAACCCGGCATCTCCGCCGTTTCACCACCGATCAAAGCTGCCCCCGCCTGGACGCAACCCGCAGCAACACCGCTGACAATCGCCGCGATCTTCTCCGGTTCATTCTTGCCGCATGCTATATAGTCCAGGAAAAATAATGGTTCCCCGCCCGCACATGCAATATCGTTTACGCACATGGCTACACAATCGATACCGACGGTATCATGCTGATCCTGCAGAAATGCCAATTTCAGCTTGGTACCAACACCGTCAGTTCCGGATACCAGCGTCGGTTTCTCCATATCCTTGAACTGTGACATTGAGAAAGCCCCTGAAAATCCGCCGATCCCGGTCAGCACTTCCGGCCGCATGGTCTGCTTGATATGCTCCTTCATCAGCTCTACCGATTTATACCCCGCTTCAATATCTACTCCCGCGTTTTTGTAGTCCATTCTTTTTCCTCCGTTTTCGCCGCTCACCATTACATTTGTTTCAAATATTCTTCGCGCCCCAGTTTGTTGATCTTTTCCCCTTTAGCCAACACACCTTCACGCATTTCTCCGGAGTATGCCTTTACCGCTTCCAGAACCTCCGGATCACTGATTGCAATGATCTTCGCTGCCAAAATAGCAGCATTTACCGCCCCGTCGATAGCTACGGTCGCAACCGGAATTCCCGGCGGCATTTGGACGATGGAATACAGCGCATCCATACCATCCAGATTCTTACCGGACATCGGAATACCAATCACCGGCATCGGAAAAATCGCCGCACACATCCCCGGCAGATGCGCTGCCATACCCGCACCGGCGATAATTACTTTGAATCCCTTTTCCTCCGCTGTACCGGCATAATCAAAGAATACGTCCGGAGCCCGGTGGGCCGAAATGATGGTCATATCATAATCCACCCCCAGCTTGTCCAGCATATCCGCAGCTTTGCTCATGATCTTCAGATCCGAGTCACTTCCCATTACAATTCCTACTCCTGGCATAGAAAATCCTCCTTCATTTATTAAAATATTAATAAATAACTCCTCTTTTATAAGTTATTTTACTAATACATTCTTCCTCTGTCAACTGTAAGCGGCGCATTACTCATTATATTTAATAATAAATAGTGCGCCCCTGGCTTGATAATTGATTTATCTATTCAGTTCTTTCAAAGGTTCATTAAGAATCTCGGTTCCGGCCAGTACAAAACGGCCGGCGGCGATGATTGCCAGTTCCTCTCCCGCAGCAGTAAATACACTGATCTTTTCCAGTTCTTCGTAAGGTATGGTGATATCGGTATGGCACTGGAAATATGCCTTTTCAATATCCTCTTTCCGCCGAATAGAAATGGAATTATCCTTTGCCACAATCTCCTTCCCGTTGGGATTGCATACCTTAATATCCTCACTCCAGCTGTAGCAGGTATCACCTACGGCAAAATGCGGTCCCATCTTTTCAGCGATCAGGATCGGCATCTTATCTTCAATCCGAAATTTTTTTGCTGTGACATAAGCTGTAGTATTGGTACCGATGGCAAATTCGCCCAGCGGCAGGGTCGGGTGATTGTGCAGGATATTCTCATGAATATATTTCTTTGCGTCGGCCTCCTCATCAAAGTTACTGCAGGAATAATCGGTAATCATCCCATTCTCAAATATGATCTCCAGATCCCGGTACTGCAGCTCATGCAGATACACCTTACTGACATACAGGGTACCATTGGTTCCATCCAGAACCGGCGTGGTAAACACTTCACCAACCGGTATATTAACGTCGGCAACACAATTTTCGAAGTTGGTCTCTTTAGCCGGATCGGCCAGCTCATGCAGACGGATCTTGAGATTGGTCTTATTCTTTCCTTTTCCGGTGACGTGCACATATTCGCCCCGGTCCAGAGCATTGATGATCGTCTGCTGGACTTCCTGATATAGCTTAGCATCCAGCGTATTGATGCGGATCACTTCATCAAAAATCTCCTCATAGCGGTCACCGATCTCCGGCGACGGATAGGCGATAATGGTAAAACTGCGTTCTTCACCGCGGATATATTCATTAGTCACCTGGCCCGATTTACGGTCAAACATCAGCGCCAGCTGCTCCTGTTTCTCACTCAGGGCCAGCGCCTGGCTCTTGCGATCCGGTGAAAACGGCTCTTCGCCGAATACTTCCATCACTGCCGGTCCGGCAAATTTCCGCGCCAGATCTTTGTTCTGCTCATAGGTGTACTTCATCACTTCCAGTTTTCTTTCGACAAACTGTTTATCCAGGATCAGTGCCTGATCAGCACGATGATCGTATTCATACTGTTTATTGGCAATCGTTCCGTAATATCCCACTTTAAACTGCTGCCGTTTCGTCAGGATACTCACCGCCGCACGGTATATCGCCGGCTTTAAACCCATTTCCGCAAAATTCTCAATGGCCTTTCGGACTACCCGTTCATAACCGAGCATATAGCGGATGTTGACCACTTCCTTTTTTGATAAATCTTTATTGGCAAGGACAAATCCCATCCGATAACCTTCAGTATATACTCCGGCCATCTTATCGATCACCGCGTCAGGCAACAGGTTCAGATGTTGGGCCGTGCGGACTTCATTTTCACTGACATATTCACCATACCGGTACAGATACCGCAAATCATTCAGATCACTGTTGAGGATAATATCAGCAGCAAAAGACCGGTCAGGATTCATCTGTTCTTCAATGCGGTCAGCCACAAATACATCGCTGTAGTCATTTGCATACCAATAAAAAATGTCTTTCAAGGTATTGTACTCCGGATCCGGCTGTTCTTCAAAACAATTGTAAATTTGAATGAACAATTCACACAAAACAGTCAGATATGATTCTTTTCCTTCAAAGACATACGCTATCATAGCGCGCATTTCCGTATAGAGTGCCCCTAAAAAGGCCCCCGTCTCATCACCCAGCACACCACAGGCATATTGCGGATTGGCGTAGCTCTTTTCATAATTACCGGACAAGATATCACTATAAATTTCTCCGTTCTGCACCGCCAGCTGCTCCTGCGTCCAGGTATCCCATTCGCCCGATACCAAAGTCCGCCGAATCTCATCAATACTCAGAATAAATTCCGCTGTCCGGCCGAAATACCCCCGGTACTTCGCCGCCACCGTCTCTTCTCCGGTTATTCTTTGAATGCGCTCCATTGCCAGCGCGTAACGTTCTTGTTCAAGTTCATTCATTACATAAGCCCCCTGATAAATATAATAATAAACAGCAGCACAAATAAGGTGTTCATCCCGATGCCCACTTTGCAGGTCAGATAATTCTTATCCCGCTCTTTAAAGCCCCTGATCCCAAGGCTGACACCGAAGACCGCCACAGCCGCAGCTGCAATTCCTATAGCTCCTATTATTGCTGCCGCCTGGCCATTTGATGCATAAGTCACCATAAACAAAATCAGCAGCAACAGAAAAATACCGCCGGCAACGGTACAGGACTGCACACCTTTCTTCGCCGGCTTGAGCTTTCCCTGTCCGTATTTACTGCGGTGTTTCCGCTCTTTGACCTTCTTATCCTGTTCTTTGCTTTTCTCAACTTTAGGCATTTCTTTTTCTCCTCAGAGCACTACATAATATAAATACAATATAGCCAAGCATTCCGCCAATCGTATTCAGCAGCATGTCATCCACATCAAAAATACCGACCCGGGTGATAAGCTGGAAGATTTCAACAAAAAAGCTCAGACTGAAACTGAAGAATACAGTCAAAAAAAAGCTCTTAGACTTACTTGCCATCGGCATAAAAAAACCAAACGGCATAAAAATAATAATATTCCCCAGCAAATTTTCATAAGCAACTATGCCAAGCTGTTCCCGATAGGTCCAAAACCGCTTGATCTCTTTAAATAACTCCAAATTATACCGGTAATCACCCGGCTCCCCCTCTCGGCCGTACCAATCAGAAAAAATCAAAAAATAAATTAAAAATGCAATATACAGAACAAATAATATCTTTCCTAATATTCTGATCCTTTTCTTTGTTTTTGTTTTCAAAATAACTCCCTTATTTCACTCCGTATTTCTCATAGTACGCATCAATTGCAGACTTTAAAGCATCATTGATAATTATTTCACCCCGACACGGTTTATTATACAAGTGTTCTACTACTTCATCCATCGATACGATGGCTTTGGCATCAAAGCCGTAAGTTTCTTTAATTTCCCGAAGAGCGCTTTTATCACCCTTACCCTTTTCCATCCGGTTTAAAGATACTATCAGACCTTTAATCTCCACATTACCCCGGGCTTTGATGATCGGAAAGGTCTCTTCAATCGATTTCCCGGAGGTGGTCACATCTTCAATGATCAACACCCGGTCACCATCCTTGATCTGGCTGCCCAGCAGGATTCCGGTATCGCCATGATCTTTGGCTTCTTTTCGGTTGGAACAATAGCGGATCTCTTTACCGTACATTTCGCTGATCGCCATAGTCGTTGCCACGCTGAGCGGAATGCCTTTATACGCCGGCCCGAACAGCACATCAAAGTCCAGTCCATAATTATCATGGATAGCTTTGGCATAATACCCACCCAGCCGCCGCAGCTGCGCTCCTGTTACATAGGCCCCGGCATTCATAAAGAAAGGCGACTTCCGCCCGCTTTTTAAAGTGAATTCACCAAATTTAAGCACCTTGCTTTCGACCATAAATTGGATGAATTCCTGCTTATACTGTTCCATTTTTTTCTCCTCTATAAAGTATCGTCCTGATAGTAATCATATTCATCATAGTAATCATATTCATCATAGTAATCATACCCATCATAGTAATCATCATAATAATTACTGCCGCTGCTCATCCCGGTAAAAAAGATCATAACTATAAAAATAAATATAATCGAAAGCACGGCCCCGGATATGGATGTAACCAGACCGGCGATGGCCATGCCCCGCTGGTCTTTCCGATTGGACATATATACGATCGCCGTAATGATCCCGGCAATTGCTAATCCCCATGCAAAAAATAAGTGCCAGCAAAAAAGGATCGAACAGATTCCCGTGATCAGCGATGCAATCGCCGCTCCCCGGTAAGTAGAGGCCGCCTTCTGATATGGCTGTCCGTATGGCTGATAAGTCTGCCTCTGCTGATGTTGCTGTCCAGGCTGCTGCTGTGGCGGCGAAGTCCCCTGACCTGCCGGCTGTCCATAAGCCGGCGGCCTCTGCTGCTGTGCCTGTGCATGAGGCGGATTAGACTGCTGCTGAATGTCTCGGTT